>Ga0105044_10010304_pt1 | contig 12766 bp, 9 predicted proteins | sample MAT01_FD_78092 | JGI IMG/M metagenome (GOLD analysis project Ga0105044, IMG submission 78092) | Freshwater microbial communities from Lake Fryxell liftoff mats and glacier meltwater in Antarctica - MAT-01 | ecosystem: Environmental > Aquatic > Freshwater > Ice > Liftoff microbial mat | place...
CGCGCACACCCTGCCGCACGCCCTCAGCCCGGAGCGGATCACGGCCTTCGCCGAGCGCGGTGAGCAGCTGCGCGAGCGGATCGGCGTCCAGTCCGCGTTGTTCGAACGAGGGAAGGAAAAACGCGGGCAGATCTCGCGCAAGGTCCAGCTCAAGGAGTTGCCGGAAGCCGAACGTTACCGCCAGCTGTGTCCGGAAAGTAAGCACTTTATCGATACGATCAAGATGATCGCCTACCGGGCCGAGAGTGCGCTGGCCGGAGAGCTCGGCGAGCACCTCCAACGCGGCGACGACAAACGCGCGCCGATGCGCCGCATTTTGGTGACGCCGGCCAATCTGCGACCCGATTATGAGCGGAAGATCCTGACCGTCGAACTGCACCGCCTGGGCAGCCCCCTGCAGGATGCGGCGGTCGCGAAGTTATGCGCGGAACTCACCGCCACCGAAACCTGTTTCCCGACGACCGACCTCAGGCTCGTTTATCGTCAACTGGGCTCAGATCGATTCCAGTGGAGATCAGGATGTCTGAACGTAGGCACCGAAGCCGCGGGCGGGTGCCGGCGACTTGAAAGCGGATCGACGCTGCCACGTTTCCTGGCCGCCCCCTCGCGACCTAAGTCCCGGGCCCGGACAGAGGCTCCGCACGCCAGACCCGGATATCGTCCAGAAGGCCGGTCTTGCCGGCCACACTGAAACCGATGCGCGCCTTCGTGGTATGGGCGATGCCAGACGATCTGAATTGCGCGACCGGCAAACCGTCTATCGTAATGCGCATCGAATCCACTGCAGTTTCGACCGCCAGACAATACCACCGGGCCTCTACCAGTTTGACGGGGTAAACGGCCCGGCGGGCAGCCAGAAGTCGCGACCGCTCGTCTCTTTTCGTCGGGTCCTGACTCATCGCCAATATCCGGTTGTTCATCCAGCCGTCGCGATCGTCAAAGATCACCACCCGGTCTAGGTAAATCTGCACTCGGCTGATATGCCCGTTGCGCGCCTCGGCGCACGTCCGATCCTCAAACTGGACATCGATCATGGAGGCTCCCTCGAAACGTATTTTTGCCTCCACGACGCTGTCCCGGGTGGGCACATCGAGCAATATCACCGCCGGATGAGCCCGGATCTCCGGCCTGTCTCCAGCAGCCGTCGTGGATTTGTCACGCGCCTGAATCCCCACGAGCACTCCGGCCTTCACTTCGAATGCTGGAATGGCGACCTGCCATATCTGCCGCAACCCGTCGGCCGAGAAATCTTCCGTGAACACCAGCTCCCGCTTGATCGCGACGGGGCCGGCCTGGACGATTGGTTGGTCACCGGCGATGCCACCAGACAGCCCAAGCGTCCAGAGCGCCAGAGCCACGCCAAACCGGGTGTGCGAGCGGTAAAAACTGACGGCACTGTTGCTCACGGCTCACCTCGCACACCACCGAGGCCAAGCGGATCGTCCTTTGTCGCGAAAAAGCAGCTGGCAGGCAAGCCCTCGTCGTTCACCAGGTTCGCCGCAGCCGGCATGCTTGACCAAGCGTAACGGACCTGCACCGGCCGTGGCACATGTGGGCTCGAAACCACGACTTTGCCATCCTCGATGCGTGCCTGGGCCCAGTAGATTTTCCCATCCGGGCCGGCCAGATCGAAGAAGGCCGGTGCCCGGTTGTCCTTGGTCCTCAGCCCCTGGGCATGGCGAAAGGAAACTACCACCTCGGCATCGCGAAAGTCCACCCGTTCGAGCAGCGGCCCACCGGGGCTCAGTTCCATATCGTAATCGTGGTGCATGGCCCAGCGCGCCAGACGCCGCCCCACATCGAGCTTGTTGCCCGGATGGACGTTCGCGACCTCGCCGATATCATTCGTCACCACCAAGCCGGAGCGGCCGATGATTTCGTGAGCAATCCGCTGCTGATTCTGGAGAAATGGCCAGCTATACTGGACCCGTTCGGGATTCACCGGCTCCGGATTCTCCCCTGGGCTGCGAAATCCGGCGAGCTGCACGATCAGAAAGGTGAAATCGTGTCCGAAACGCTGGCGCCAGTCGCGGACCATATTTGCCATCGTCTCGGCATAATAGCGTGGTTCCTCGGCAGATCTGGTGTTGTTTTCCCCCTGATACCAGATCGCTCCGCGAAAACCGTAGGGAATTTGCGGGCTGATCATGCCATTGAACAACACGGTGGGCTCCCAGTTGTCTATCCGCGGGTCCATCGGCCGGCGCGGCTGGCTGCCGTCCGCTTTTCCAGAGGCCTGCCACGCCGCGAGTCGGGCTGGATAGCTCCGCTGCATCTCCCCTGAGTCCCAATCCGCGATCTGCTTACGCCAGGCTGCCAACTGTCGGCGCCCCAGATCGGTCTGCACCAGAGTCTCCTGCGCGCAGTAAGATTGGATCGGGCGGCCTCCAACCGCAGACTGGATGATGCCCACCGGCACCTCGCCAAGATAAGCCCGCAAGTTCTTTCCAAAGTAGTATACGGTGCCTCCGAAGCGAAGCGCCTGGCCGTCTGTAGCGGAGTACCACCGCGAGAGCTCCTTGAAAGCGGCGCTCTTGCCCGTCGCGTTGAACTGCGGCTCAGGAGCTGCCGTCAACCCGACCGTGAAGACACGCATCTGCGGATCGCTATGCCTGACCGTTTCCTCCCTGCCCCCATTGGAAAACTCTAGAGGATGGGCCAAATTCGACTGGCCGCTGGCAAACCACACCTCGCCCACCAGCACATCCTTGATGACGATCCGTTCCTCGCCACTGCCGATCGTGAGGGTCGTACCGGCTGTGCGTGTCTTCAATCCGGAAAATTCAACTTTCCAGCGCCCCTCGGCGTCTGCTCTCGTGCGCAGCTCATGTACATCGCCAAGGTGCACGCGGATCTCTGCGTTCGGCGACGCCTTCCCCCAAACCGGCGCTTTGAGTTGCCGCTGCAGCACCATGCGGTCTTGAAATATGTAGGGGACTTCCAATGCCGCCCCTGCCCCTACGGCGCCCAGCAGGGATGCGGCCAGACTCCAGAGGATCAGTCGGTTTCTCATAACAATGGACGAGCGGGGTACAAACGGGCAGCCCTCTCAAAGGAATCGCAATCGGCCCATCGATACCATTTCCCGGGTTGGCTCGCTACATGGATAGTCTCAAAGTCTTTTGCTCTTTCCACATCCGGTGCCGTCAATCGGAGCTGGCCGCGAAACGGCTCCAAAAACGGGATTCGTGAAAGTTCCTTCGCTCCCAGCGGCTCTTCTATTTGCTTCTGTTGGCAAAAATACAGGCGTGGCGACGATTCAGAAAACGCCCTTTACCCCCACCGCAAACTGGGCGCCAAACTCCCGCACCCAGTAAACACGGGCATGGGCGGGAGTGCCGGAACCGTAGCGCAGGTTGACGAGGGGCTCGTTGAGGAGATTGGAAACGCTGGCAGTCAGCGAGAAACGCCGGGTCAGGATGTAGTTGGCGCTGACATCGAATGTAGTGCGGGGCGCGATAAATTCGAAACCGTCCGGACCGAAGGTCGGCTGCGGTGTACGCTTGTCCAGACCGCGGTAGTTCCAGCGCGCCGTTAGGGTGAATTTTTTCTGACTGAAGGTCAGACCCCAGTTCGCGCTCTTGGGAATAAAGCTGGAGAAGTTCGCGTCCCGACCTCCCTCCAGTTGGAGTTTCGTCGCGTTCGCAAATACCACAAAGTGTTCGCCAATCGACCCCAGCGCTCGCAACGGATAGCGGAAATTGAACTCGGCGCCCTTGACCCGCGCATTACCGGCATTGAAATTAGTGGTGATGACCCAGTCGAGAAAGTTTCCGTCCAGATTCAATTCGTCGAGATCCGCCTGTGTCGCCAACCGGGAACCGGTTCCGAAGAAGTCCTCGATCTCCTTCAGGAAGACGCCCGCGCTGATCATCCCACCGTTCTTGTCGTAATACTCGAGGGATAGGTCGTAATTGTCGGCAGTCCACGGATTGAGCGCGGCATTGCGGATGGTGAGCGTGCCGCGGCCTGCGGCGGGAGTAGGATCGTCGGAATCTAAGTCGGCGGAAGTGGCCACAGTCCGCGGGACGATGTCGGTCAGGTTAGGACGGCCATAGGTCTTGGCGTAGGCCAAGCGCAGCAGTAAGTTCTCCGCGATTTCATAAGTCACGTGGAAGCTCGGGTAGTACCCGTCGAAGGTGCGATGGGCGACGGCCCCGCGCTCTACGCTTGTTACACGCAACTGCTCCATCGAATTTGCGGCCCCCGCCTCCGGCTTCCTGATGCGGGCACCGGTCGAGGTGCGAACATAGTTGCCGCTGGCATCACGCTGCCAGACCCCGTCTGCATTGGTGAGCCGCCCCAAGCCCAAGTTCTTGGTCTTCTCATACCGGACGCCACCCAGCAATTTGAGACGATTGGAAAGCAGATCGACCTCGCCCTGCAGATAACCCGCCGAGACCGTCTCCTTAAAATACTCCGAAGTGTTGAGGCGGCTATTTTCCGTCGCAAAAATCTGCGCGGACGTCTTCGTGTATAAAAGCGGGTTCTCCTGAAATGCTAACCACGCCTGCCTTGCCGACAACCACTCGGTGCCGAAAAAGAGCGGATCAGAGTGGAAATCTCCCTTGAAGACTTGGGTACGGTAAGGAACCATCGAGGCCGTGGCACCCGACCTCCCGTCCGGGCCCGTGAAGGTCCATTGGGTTTGCACGGTGCCGGTTGTATCAAAGACTCGCTGCCGCTCTGACGCTCCGGCTTGGATTGCGGCCGGGAAAGAGAACATTCCTAAAGCGCGCCTGACATTCACGAATGTGTTGTCGGCCTGGGAAGTATCTTTCAGCTCGCCTGTCAAACCATTGGTGCCCCGGTAGTTTTGCAGCTTGTGCCAATCGAACGGCTGGTTGCTGTTGTCGTAGGCGTTGATCGCGGCCGGGAAGCCGGCCTCGCTGCCGGCCTGATAGGCGATCCGCACCGGAACATTGTTGACCGCCAAGGTCTGCCAGAAGAACCCCGCCTTTGCATAAATTCGCTCGATCGTCGTATCCGAACGGCTGAGCCCGGCTTCCACCCGCCAATAGCCGTTGTCGTAGCGATAATTGAGACTGTGCGTGTCGGTGTTTACCGGAATTTTTTGGGCATTTCCGCTCATCTGGATTGCTCCCCGGCCGGTTGCTCCCAGCGTGAAGGTCGGTCCCCAAGTCAGGGGGGTCCCGCCGGCCACGGTTGGCGTGCCGTCCGTCCCTAAGTCGAAGTTGAGGATGGTGTTGCCAATCTTGGTGGTCGATCGATTGAACGTGGAACTCAAAGAGAGCACCGAATATTCCGTAACCTTCCAGTCCGCCTTCAGGCTCAGGGAGTTGCGGGTCAGCGTGCGGAAACCGCCCTGGATATTATAGGACCGCACGAACGGATTGCTCAGGGAGGCGCTGCTGGCATTGGTGCCCGTTCCTGCACCGATCCAGTTGGTCTGCCGGGCGGTCGACTCGGAGTAGACGTCGTTGCTCAATCCCGTGATTACGATGCCGAAGCGCTTTGTAATGGGCCAGGTGAAGTCGAGGTTGATACCGGGATGGAGCTTGTGGGTCATCTCGTCCAGATAGGGAGTGGGTGTCTTGTTGAAGGACGTGTTATAGCTGTTGCCCATCATACTCAATCCCACCCGGATCTGCCGTCGACGGCTCTCAAAGGCACTCTTGCTGATGAAATTTACTGAGCCGCCCAACGAGTCGGCCGGCGTGGACGGGGTGGGCACTTTGGTAACCTCGATGCGCGAGATGTCGTTCAGGGCCATCGAACGCAGATCCACGGTGCGCGATGCTCCCACCCAGCTGCTAGATCCGGGCGCACCGTTTACCGTGACAGCCGTCTTGTCTCCCCCCATACCGCGCACCGACACACTGGAGATGTCGGCATTGTCGTACTCTGCCGTCACCCCTGGGACGAACTTCAGGAATTCACCCACGCTGCTGCCCAACACGTCGCCCAAGGCATCCGTCGCCAGTACGTTCTTGATATTCGGGGAGAAGCGCTGTTCGTTCGTCGCGATGGCTTGCGCATCGGTTTCCTTATCGGCCGAAACCACGTAGGGGTCGAGTTTCAGGCCGCCGGAGTTGGCACCGTAGCGGGCGACGCTCGTGAGCGCGACCGACTCTTGCACCGTTCCGCCCTTGGGCACCATCACAGTCACGCGGGCGATATCCAACCCGGTGTAGAAGATTTCCAGTTCCGTGGTGCCGCTTGGCACCCCTACAAGCCGGAAGGTACCAAAGCTGTCGGTGAGTACCTCCTGTCCGGTGCCGACGATCACGACGCGCGCCTTGTTAAGGAATTGATCCGTAACCTCGTTTCGCACTTCGCCGGTGATGGTGCCGGTGCTCAAGGCGCCAGATGTGGAATCGGCCGCGGCAAGGGAATTAGACAACGCGGTGGTTAGGATCGCCGCCAGCACTAAGCCGAAGGTGCAACGCGAGAGAAGACGAGGGGTGATCGGGGTCATGGTGGGGTAGCTGTATTCTAAGTATAGGTGGAAACCGGGCCGCCCTCTACAACTCATGACTCAATCGTCATCGCTATTGTCTCAAGGCGGGGACGGCTGGCCGGGCTTTTCTTCGGACGTGTGAAAGACGGAGTCGGGGCTTTGCGCACCCTGGATGGGCGTCTGGTAGGCCGGAGGGTTTCGCCAAGATTCGAGATGCTCCTTACCCCGCTAGCGCGGTCGAGGCGATCTTCCGGGAAATGGCGGCCCGAGGCAGTCGCCTCCACCATGGCCACGCAGTCCATGAAGCTCGCGTAGCTGCGTGAGGATCTCCGGGCGGCTTTTCGCCATGTTGTGAGTCTCCGCCGGATCCGCCTCGAGATCGAACAGCGACGGTCCTCTCCCCCGTCTTCGCCAAGCGGCAGCCTGAGGGGCCATCCACACAGGCCAAACGGTTGAGAAACCGAAAACCCGATCTGCTCCTCCCGCAATGGCACATCGACAGGGGCGGTTCGAGTAATTGCCGGCGATAGCTCTGAGATCGTGGAGTTTGGCGTGCTTTATCTTGGCATGTTCGAAAACCGATGTCTTCAACGGCCGCGAGGTCCGCTTTCCGGCTGCCGCGCTTTTCGGAGGATTTGGATTTTATCCGCATGCAGGGTCGGCCGGAGGTGGAGGCATGGAAGAAGACCATCACCCGATATCTGAGGAAGATCGGCGTGATCCCGCACCCGCATGCGTGGCTCGACCCGGTTCAAAACGTTTAGGGAGCTGAATGCCGAATTGAAGGCACAGCGCACGCCCATTGGCTGGCCGCGGCAGAAGACGACGATCCGGTGCTACGCGACATCATCGAGTTCCCTCTGGAGGGGCACGCTGACGCGATTATTTTGCGCGACCGGCGCACCGAAATCTGCAATACATGAAGTTGTCCCCGCACACGCGGACGACCGTCCGCGTTCAAGCGGTAGGCCGGCCATTGATCGCCGAAATTGCGGACTGCGCGCCGCACCCACGCGTTCGACGGAAGAGCCGAGACTTCTAATCGGTCGGGTGACGGTGGGTTCGCACTGTATCGCTCACCAGCGATAATTCACGCTTATCTTCGCCTCGCGAGGACGTGCTAAGCCCACGGCGAAACTCGCTTCGGAACCTGTTATGGCGTCTTTGACATTGGTCACGTTATCGATGTTTACGCCTACTGACCAGCGCTCAGCCTTGTATCCTGCCAAGACTGTATAAAGCGTCCAAGGCGGTTGCTTGGCGATCCCAGTTCCGACCTGTGCTCCCATGTCAGAAACTCCGCCGCCAATGCTAAATCTCTTGATCGGTCCTGAAGTGAACTCGTATTTTGTGAAGAAGGTTCCCTTGTAACGTGCAACACGGGCCGGACGACGACCTTGCGCATTACGCGGATCGGCATCGTAAAGTGTGGCCAAGGCTAGCAGTTTTCCAGGGCCCAAATCAAAAACTGCACCTATGTCTAACTCATACCCCTTGTTGGTCTCCTTGGCCGTCTGGACATTCCCAAATATAGGCAAGCCTGTATTCGGATCCGTTACTTGGATTTGCGTAAGCACCGGATCATTCGCCATGTCAAAATATGCAATGGATCCGAACAGCCGACCATCAAACAGGTCCAGCTTAAGGCCTAGCTCACTGTTACTGCCCACTATGTCTCTCAGCGGACGCCCAAGGACATCTACGCCAACAAGCGGACGATAAGATTCAGCATAACCGTAGTAAGCAGAAAGTTCCGGCATTATTTTTATTACGGCTCCAAAGCGGGGCACATTATTGCTTGGAACATTTGCGGGCGTGACTGTATCTGAAACATGTCGGACACCGGCCGATAGTATGATGCGATCGTTCCAGAAGGTCATCGCATCCTGCACATAAGCCGTCCAGCCTTCACCACGCGCGACGACATTGTTGAGCAAGGCCTGCCATGTAGATCTGGCTGAGGCAGGTGGCCGATTACCAACCGGAGATCCGATAATCAAATTGGGCAATACTCCCGCAAACAGCGATTGCGCGCTGTCGGAATAGGAGTGCGCCCACCCCCCTGTGATCCGGTGCTTAGTCGGACCTATATCCACCTGCCAGGTAGCATCCAATTGCAGATCGCGGCGGGTTTCCTCCAAGTCGAAGTTCAGATGCCGCTGAGCAACCGAGGTGAAATTTGGCGCTTGCGCCGGAATCAGTCCAGGAAATGGCTGTGGAACGTTATATCCGTATTCATTTTGCAATGTGCCAAACAGGAGCCTTACACTAAGGTTCGATCGTGGGGTGTAGATTGCTTCGATGCGGGACCGATATTGATCGGCCCAAACCTTGGCCCAATCTGCCGTTGGCGCGAATGATTCTGGCAGAAAGGTCGCCAACTTGCCAGTAGAGGGATCGACCAGATAGCGTACAAAATCCCGCCGCGTCACATTCGTGTAAAACGCATCGAACCTTACCATCAAATCTTTGGTCACTTCCCAATCAAGGCTCCCGCTTACCAAACGGTTGTTCTCATACTCAAGTTCACGAAATCCATCGTACCTAAGTAGTCCCCCCGTTATTCGATAACGGACAGACCCGTTGGAGTTAATTGGCCCCCGCTGCGTCACGTCGAATCCATATCGGCCATTTTCACCAGTGACCAGAGTTGCATCGCCTTGGCTTTTTCTCGTGGGACGCTTCGTCACATAATTCACCGTGCCTCCCAAATTCGACGCATTGCTAAACACAAGTGCCGTAGGGCCTTTAATGATCTCTATACGCTCAATATCGTAGATTGGGTTATTTCCGTATGAAGTACCTTCAAGTCCGTCACGAGTCGGAAATTCCCGAAAGCCACGAATCGTGACATCATCGCGGTAACTAACGCGCGGATTCACCGCACTCGAAGAATAAAACAACACATCTTGCAGGGTATTTGCCCCCAAGTCTTTGATGAAATCGCGCGTGATGATGCTTATATTTACGGGGACGTCCATAATGTTCTCCGCCACGCGACTACCGGAGAATGTCTTCTGCGCTTTCCAAGCCGAGTTTGTTTCATCCTCAACCGTGAAAGGATCGAGTGTTATCACTTTTTTCTCATCTTTCCCGGCACCGCTCGCAGGTTCTGGCAATATTTGAGCCTTAATTCCAAGGGCAGAGATGCCCAAAAGTGCGGACAATAAGACAAGGCGAAGCCAAGATGGACTTTCGCCGATAATTGCAGACGTATTGGTGGTATTCATGGTGTGGGTATAGCATACTGGATTCCGAACTATGAGTGTTTGCACAATCTGTGTTTACTCGAGAATTTGGCTATTGGCTGATTTGCGTAGACCAAAGCAGCTACAGTGATTGCATCCACTTACAAATCATGTGGTGAAGACGGACTTTGATCCCGGAAGCCGCATCGGTTCGTGAAACTTTTTGCGATAATTTTTGCCATTTTCCCGCAGACGAAGCCAATGAGTCCTGTTCTGGCTCCCCGGGGTCCTCAACCGGGCAAAGGGCACTTGCCCTCCCTACCGCATCGATTTTTAAGAAGCGACGTCGGCCTTATGCGTTGTAGCTCTCGATTGTGCACGGTGCTGAAAATTATGACCGCCAGAGTGACACTCAGTTCTTTTTGTATGCAAAGACAGGAGAAATGGATCCATAGCCACTGTCAAGAATCAATCGGAAGAATTTCGAGCTATCTATGGACAAACCCGGTATCACTTAAGTCGCCTCAATCCAGGCACAAAGGGCACAAAGAGGAGTGTACCCAAATGTTGACGTGGAGATATGTGCACCACATCGCGAGGACGATACTAAGGCAAATAATTTCCCTTAGAGGTTGCGCCTGCCCACTTAGACCGAGGCGTGAAACACGCCCAATTCGGGTGGTATCGGGTCCACCCGGCTTCGCTCGTGACGCGCCATCACCACCATGCTGCGATCAATGATCTCTTTCAGGTGATCGTGCATCGCACTTCGGGCTGCATCTGTCTGCTGAGCGACGACCGCGTCAAAAATCTTGCGATGACTCTCCAACACAAAATGCCGTCGTTCGCGATTTCCTCCTAGAGGACTGTCGATGGCTGGGGTGCCGGAGTTTATCCTAGGGAAATTGATGTTGACGAGTTTGTTGAAAAGGTGAAGGCGCAGCACCTCCACTCGCAACAGGTTGTTGCCCGCAGCGTTCAGAATGGCCATGTGGAATTGGATGTCCTCGCGCGCCAGTTGCTGCACCAGTTGCTCGCCACCAGGGTTTTGATCGAGCTGCGTCACCAACTGCTGCATCTGCTGAATGGCGTCCTCCATCTCGACCAGATCCTCGGGCTCGCGATTGCGAGCGGCCAGTTCGGCAGCGAATGATTCCATCGCTAGCCGGAGTTCGCACATTTCCTTGAACTCTCGAAAGGTGATCGTTCTCACCCGCGCGCCCTGCTTGGGCCTGATGTCCACCAGACCCTCCTGCTGCAACTGCCGCAACGCTTCCCTCACCGGGGTGCGGCTGACCTCGGACTCCTTGGCCAAGTCGATCGTCTTGAGGCGAAATCCTGGAGGATAACCGCCAGACAGAATCTGGTAGCGGATAAATTCGGCGGCTTTCTCTGTGTGAGCGTTTTTCTTGCGGGTCTGCACAATCCAAAACGGGTGTAGGGATGATTATCAGGGATTACGAACCACTTGAATGCAAAACTTCCACTTCCTGTCAAATTCCGATCAATTGAACCCATTGGCCGGCGGGACAAAGGAAATGAGAATAAGCCGATTGACAAGATTTCAGTTATTTTGCATGCAATATTAGAGTTAAGTAGAACCGCAGCCCATTGCGCATCTGTTGCAGACCACTTTCAACGGCCCTTACCGGCATCGATCTGGTTCATTTGTCCTACATTCATTAGCCGCTGAGAATGCGATCCCGCGCGGTTTCCCTCGCCGAGATCCCACCACCTGATGCACCGCAATCTCAGTCTTTAATTCGCCTATTTTATGAAACCACGTCCAAGCCGCGTCCTCAAAATGCTAAAATCTGGGCAGGTGCCCATGGTACTCAAAATCAATTTGTCTGACCCACGGGTCATAGAGCTGGCTGGTCTAGCCGAGGTTGATGCTGTCTGGCTCTGCACCGAGCACGTGCCCAACGACTGGATCGGAATCGAGCACCAAATCCGCGCCGCCCGAGTTCACGGCATCGATTGTCTCGTGCGTGTGGCCCGCGGCAGCTACAGCGATTACATCAGGCCGCTCGAAGCGGACGCTACCGGCATCATTGTGCCTCATGTGGAAACTCCGGAAGAAGCCCGGCAGATCGTGGCTTGGACACGGTTTCATCCGCTTGGGAAACGGCCGCTCGATGGCGGCAACGTCGACGGACAATTCTGCCAGGTGCCCATGGCTGACTACCTGCACCACGCCAACACGCAACGCATCATCATGTTACAGATCGAGTCGCCGGAAGCACTCGAACGCGTGGAGGACATCGCTGCGGTGCCAAACTACGACATCCTCATGTTCGGGGCGGGTGACTTCAGCCATCGAATAGGCAAGAGTGGCCAGACCAATGCCCCGGAAGTTGTGGCCGCCCGCAAACGCATCGGAGCGGCCGCTCGCAAACATGGCAAATTCGCAATGGTGCCTGGGCCGATGGCTCCGCTGCCAGAGTTGCTGGCCGAAGGCTATGGCATGATTGGCTGCGGATCTGATGTCTTTGGCCTGGGTCTGTACTTCAAGGACCGAGTCGTCGCCTTACGGCAACAAGCGGACGACGCGAATCTAGGAAAGCCTAGTGAACGGAAGTCCAAAGCTCGCACCCTCTACTCCTGAAATTCGCCCGACAACTGCGCACCTTGGGTCGCAGTCGTGTGAAAGTGGGCAAGCTAAACTTGGTTTGCGCAACCCTCGATCGGGAGATCACTGCGGAGAACGGCTTCCCCCTGATGAATCATGCCGTGAGCCAAAGGACTACGCCTTTTGACACCGCCGAAGCTTACGGGAGCCTCCAAGTCCGAGACCAGAACCGGGCCCGTTCCGGGATCTCAGATCGGCGCGAAGTCTACGATGAAATAGAAACGATCGGCCTTTACCTTTGGTCACGCCGCGCCGGCAGCACAAACGTAAGTGAATCATCATATACAAATGACATTTAAGCCTTCCTCAATTCTGGCTACCGCCGTCATTCCTTGGGATGAGAAATTCATCTTCGATGAATCCAGATTCACCAATCAAGTGGCCAGGCTTGCTTCCGGATTAACCCGGCATGTCTACATTTTTGGAACTGCCGGCGAAGGCTATGCTGTAACCGATCAGCAATTCCAGCGCATAGCCTCTTGCTTCGCCCGCTGTGCCGCCGCAAATCAGGTCAGACCGATGATC
>Ga0105044_10010311_pt1 | contig 12758 bp, 12 predicted proteins | sample MAT01_FD_78092 | JGI IMG/M metagenome (GOLD analysis project Ga0105044, IMG submission 78092) | Freshwater microbial communities from Lake Fryxell liftoff mats and glacier meltwater in Antarctica - MAT-01 | ecosystem: Environmental > Aquatic > Freshwater > Ice > Liftoff microbial mat | place...
AGCCGGGTGCGGAAGTCAGGGTGAGCGACGGTCTCGTCGCCAGTGTATTCGTCGAGCCAGCTTTCACGCATGTCGGATGTCCTTTCCACGAAGGCGGGCTCGCGCTCGCACCAGCAACGATTCGGTGGCATGTACCGACAGTCCGAGCGCATCGGCCACCTCGGGAACTGGCAGGTCGTCGATGTACCGAAGTACCAACGCGGCGCGATCCCGGTCGGGGATGCCAGCGAGCTGTGGCGGCATGAGCGCCGGCTCGTGTGGTGCCTCACCTGCGACCACCAGGCGCAGGCGACGCTGTTCGCGTTCGGCCATGCGCAGCCGGTCGAGGTGACGGTTGCGAATCGCAGTGATCACGTAGCCGATCTGCAAGTCGCGACTGTCGTCGGCGCGGAACCTCCGCAGGACGGACGTGTACGAGTCTTGCACGAGGTCTTCGGCGGCATCCCGATCGCTGCCGCACAACCGCCCGGCGTACTGGTACGCCTCCTCGAACGTGTCGTCGTAGAAGGACAGGAACCTGTCCTGTCGACGCGACAGATGCCCGGATGTTCTCACGACCAGATCAACGACACGAGGGCCGTTGCTCCGTCGCGTACATCCGGAAACTTCAGGCGGGGGAGCCGAATTGGCGGTCACCGGCATCGCCGAGGCCCGGGACGATGAAGGCGGTCTCGTTCAACCGCTCGTCGAGCGAGGCGGTGTAGACGGCCAGGTCGAGGGCGCTCTGGCGCAGCAGTTCGATACCTTCGGGAGCGGCCAGCACGCAGACGACGATGATCGTGCCGGTGGCGCCGCGCTCCACCAGCAGGTTGCAGGTGTGGGCCAGCGAACCGCCGGTGGCCAGCATCGGGTCGAGCACGATGATCTGACGGCCGGCGAGCGACTCGGGCAACTTGTTGACGTACGGCTTGGGTTGGTGCGTCTCCTCGTCGCGAGCGACGCCGATGAAGCCGACGTCGGCATTCGGCAGCAACTCTTGCGCTGCATGCAGAAAGCCGAGGCCGGCACGCAGCACTGGCACGACCACCGGCTGATTCGTCAGCTGGCGGCCGAGAGTCTCGGTGAGCGGCGTCTGCACGCGCACAGCGTGAGTGGGCAGCCCGCGGGTCGCCTCGGCCAGTAGCAGTGTGCCGATGCGCTCCAGTTCCTGGCGGAACAGTGCGTTGGGCGTATCCTTGTCGCGCACTCGCGTGAGCGAATCCGCAATCAGCGGGTGGTCAACGACGTGAAGAGCGACAGCCATGCCACGAGTGTGCCAGACCCATTCGCACCTGCGGGAATCAGGTGTTGCGGGTGGCGGCGTATCTTGGCTTGATGACTTCGTTGATCAGGCGCAGTCGCTCGGGGAAGGGGGCGAAGGCGCTCTTCATGCCGTTGATGGTCAGCCATTCGAAGTCGTCGATGCCCCAGCCGAACGCGTCGCGCAGCTGCTCCATCTCGTACGTCATCGAGGTGGCGCTCATCAGCCGGTTGTCGGTGTTGAGCGTGACGCGGAACTTCAGCCGGCGCAGCATGCCGATGGGATGCTCGGCGACGCTGGCGCAGATGCCAGTGCCGACGTTGCTGGTGGGGCACAGCTCGAGCGGAATGCGACGGTCGCGCACGAATGCAGCCAGGTGGCCCAGCTGTTCGGAGCCCTCCGGGCCGGTGATGTCGTCGACGATGCGCACGCCGTGACCCAGGCGCTCGGCGCCGCAGAACTGCACGGCTTCCCAGATCGACGGCAGGCCGAAGGCTTCGCCGGCGTGAATGGTGGTGTGGAAATTTTCACGGCGAACGTAGTCGAATGCTGCAAGGTGACGGGTTGGCGGGTAACCGGCCTCGGCCCCAGCAATGTCAAACCCGACGCAGCCCGCATCGCGCCAGCGCACCGCCACCTCGGCGATCTCGGCGCTACGGGCAGCAGTGCGCATGGCCGAGCAGATCAGGTAGATGGTCAGGTCGGTGCCGGCGGACCCGCGACTGAAACCATCGAGAATCGCGGCGACGACTTCGTCGAGCGTGAGGCCCTGCTCGGTACACAGCTCGGGCGCCATTCGTACCTCGGCGTACACCACGCCGTCGGCTGCCAGGTCGATTGCGCATTCGTACGAGACGCGCTCGATCGCATCTCGGTGCTGCATCACGCCGACCGTGTGCGCAAAGGTCTCCAGGTAGAGCACCAGGTCGTTCCGTTTGGCACCCCTGTTGAACCACGAGGCCAGCTCGACCGTGTCGTGCGACGGCAGACCCTTGTAGCCGTATTCGTCAGCCAGCTCGATCACGGTTGCCGGGCGCAACCCGCCATCGAGGTGGTCGTGCAGCAGCACCTTCGGAAGCGTCGAGATGTTCATTGCGTGTCGTTACTGAGAGCGGTGACCATCACATCAGCGTAGGCGGCTGCCCGCAGCGCCCCTACCCTGTGGCCCATGGATCAGCCAGTCCCTGCGCTCACCATCTTGGGCAACACCGTTCGTCACGCGGTCGAACACGTGGAAGTGTTCCCCGCACCCGCGCACGTCACGCTGGTGAAGTTCACCAACGACGAGCTGGCCTCGATGTGCCCGGTCACCCAGCAGCCCGACCTCAGTACGGTCGTCATCGAGTACGTGCCCGACGAATGGTGCATCGAGAGCAAGAGCTTGAAGCTGTACCTCTGGGGCTATCGCGACCGCGCCGTGTTCGCCGAGGCAATGGCGGCCGAGATCGCCGGCGAAGTGATGCTGACCGCGAAGCCCAAGCACGTCCGCGTCACGTTGACGCAGCGCCCTCGAGGCGGCATCGAAGTCCAGGCCATCGCCGAACTCGCAGCCAACTCGTAACTTCGGCGCTGATGTGCGGTACTACCGCACATCAACGCCGAAGCTTGGGTGAGGGGCGGGACTGGAGGGCGCCTGCCTCGCGGAGGGCAGCTACTTCGTCCATGGTGTAGCCGGCTTCGAGTAGCACCTCGTCGCCGTGTTCGCCGATCAATGGCGCATGCCGCCGAACCGACGTAGGCGTGGCATCGAAACGCACGCCCGACGGGATCACGCGGTACGGCCCGGCCAGCGGATGCTCCGCCAGCGGCAAGGCCGCCACCAAGTCGTCGAGGCTGGCGACTCGCACCGCTGGGATGTCGTGTGCCTCGCAGAATTCCAGCCACTCGGCGGTGGTGCGCGTGGACAGCACGTCGGCCACGAACCCATAGAGCTCGTTGGCCGATTGCGCTCGTAACAGTCGGTTCTCCAGCCGCGGATCGTTGGCCAGCTCGGTGTGGCCGCCAGCGATGAACAGATCGACGAAGTTGGCCTTGCTGTACGGCAGCGCGTGGATCCAGCCATCGGTGGTGCGCTGTGGCGCCCGGTTCGGCATCAATGCCCGCACGTACCCGGCAGGCCCGATCGGCGGCGACGGAATGGCGGCGCTGCCGTGCTCGGCCAGCATGAACGCGGTCATCGCCTCCACCATCGGCACTTCCAGCCGTTGGCCAACGCCTGTGCGATCGCGGTGATGCAGCGCAGCCAGCACTGCGTAGACGATGGTGAGGCCGCTGACCTTGTCGGCCACGATCGTCGGCGCGATCGCCGGCACACCGTCGCGCAGCAGATACGTGTCGGCCAGGCCGGCGGCCGACTGGATGACGTCGTCGTATGCGGGGCGGTTGCCGTCGGGACCATCGGTCGGCCAGCCCTGCGCCTGGCAGAAGATCACCGCTGGGTTGCGTGCCCGGACGTCCTCGTACGTCAGCCCCAGCCGCCCGAGCGGACCAGGTCGCAGGTTGGTGACCACGATGTCGGCGCGTTCAGCCAGCCGCAGGAACGCCTCGCGCCCATCGGGGTGTTTGAGGTCCAACGAGATGTTGCGCTTGTTGCGCAGCAGGTTCAGCGACACGCCCGACAATTGTGGGTGCGGGCCGGGGCCCATGAACCGGTTGGTGTCGCCGTGAATGTCCTCCACGCTGATCACCTCAGCACCCAGATCGCCAAGGATCTGGGTGGCCAATGGGCCCATCACCACCGACGTCAGGTCGAGGACGCGCACATCTGAGAGCGGCCCGCCTGCTGGTACTGACATGTCGATGGTGGAGCTAGTGCGTTTCGCCGGGGCGATACGGCACTCCAGCCATCGCGGGCGGCCGCAGGCGCTGGCTGGCGGTGGCGAGAACGACCAGCGTGATGACGTACGGCAGTGCCTGCGTCAGTGACTCGGGTACGTCCTTCACCGTCAGGTAGGCGGTGAAGAACAGTGCACCGGCTGCCAGCGACGTGATGGCACCGACCACCTTCTTGCGGTACCACGACACGATGAGCAGGGCGCCGGCCACGAATGTGATGAACAAGAACAGCGCCGGAATGCTGTCGTTGGCCACCAGCTTGATGCCCAGCGAGTAGCCGAACAGGCTGGCGCCGGCGAGCACGCCGGTTGGGCGCCAGTTGCCGAAGATCAGCGTGGCCATACCGATGAAGCCGTTGCCTTGGGTCTGGCCTTGGCGGTAGTACGAGGAAGCGACGACAGCCATCGTGGCCCCACCGAAACCGGCACAGCCACCACTGATGATGAGACCGGCGTAGCGCAATGGCACGACTCTCACGCCAAGGCTTTCGGCCGCGCTAGGCGCCTCGCCGGAGGAACGCAACCGCAGACCGAAACGTGTGCGCCACATCAACCAGAAGCTGATCGGCACTGTCATCAGCGCAATTGCAGTAGCCCACGAAATGTTGAATGTCAGCCCGCGCCCGATTCCACCAATGTCGCCGAGGAGGAACCAGTGCTTCTTCTCGAACCAACCAAAGATGTCGGGTGTCGTCCAACCGAACAGATCGCCACCCGCGAGGAACGGCACATCGAACTTGGGGATGGCCGACTTCTGCGGGGGTGACTGGCTGACGCCGCCACCCTGCTCGCCCACGAACAGTAGGTCGCTGAGGTAGCGCGCACCGTAGAAGGCGAAGATGTTCATCACCACGCCAGAAATGGTCTGGTTGACTCCGAAGCGCACTGTTGCCAGCGCGTGGATCAGGCCGCCGATCATGCCGCCCACGATGCCCATCGCAAGGCCTGCCCAGGCACCGTACTGCCACGCGAAGTAGCCGCCGAACCAGGTGCCGAGGATCATCATGCCCTCGATACCGATGTTGAGCACACCACAACGCTCGGCCCAGAGGGCGGCGATACCGGCCATGAGGATCGGCACCATCACGCGTAGCGAGGTGCCAATGGTCTGCGAGGAGGTGAGCGCGTCTTCATCGGTGATCAGCCGCGTGATCGACATCAATGCGAGGCCGAGGAACGCTGCGGCGATCATTGTGTTGCTACGTGAACCGAGCAGCGCCGCACGCTTCGACGGGGGCGCCGGGGCATCGGGAAGAATCTCGATGGTGCTCATGCTGCTGTGGCCTCCGCCTCGATGTTGTGGATGAGCGTGGCCGCGGTTTGCTCGGCCGTTCGCTTGTTGAGCCAGCGAATCGTTGCCTCGTTGATGATCACGACGGTGAGGACCGTGATTGCCTGGATGAGCTTCACGATCGAGCTGGGGATCTCGGCCAACTGCAGCTGCGCCGAGGTCGAGTCGAGAAACCCGAACAGCAGCGCTGCGCTGACGATGCCGATGGGGTGGTGGCGACCAAGGAGGGCGACAGCGATGCCCAAGAAACCCAACTGTGTGGGCGTGGCCGTGGGACCGTACGCATAGATCTCGCCAACGACGCTCTGCATGGCCACCAAGCCGGCGATGCCACCAGAGATCAGGAGCGACATGACGATCATCTTGTTGGCGTCAATGCCCGAGGTTCGGGCGGCGCCAGGGTTGAGGCCCGAGGAGCGCAGTCGGAAACCGAAGCGGCTCTTGAACACCAGCACCCAGTACAGGAAGACGACGAGCAACGCAACCAGGAACATGCCCCCGAGCCGATCGTCAACGATGTCGGGCATTCGCCCACTCGGTGGAATCAGGTCGGACTTGACGTTGAGGCCCGACTCACCGCTGTCGCGAAAGAAGTTCTCGAACAGCCACTGAATGACTGAGAGCGCCACGTAGTTGAGCATGATCGTGGAGATCACCTCGTGTACACCACGCGTGACCTTCAGGACGGCGGCGATACTGGCCCAGGCTGCGCCCGCAACCATGGCCACCAGCAGGATGACCGTGACGTGCAGTGGTGCTGGCAGGTTGATTCTGCTGCCGACGACGGCGGCGATGAGCGCCGCGAACAGGTACTGCCCTTCGACGCCGATGTTGAACAGGTTCATCTTGAAACCGACGGCGACCGCGGTCGCGCTGAAGATGAGCGGTGTTGCCCGCTTCATCATCTCCAGCAGTTTGTCGCCTTCTGTGCCGGTCTGGAGGATGGTGCTGTACGCCTGCCACGGATTCTTACCGGTCACTGCCAGCAGTACCGCACAGATGGCCAGCGCCAGCACCACGGCTGACAACGAACTGGCCAACGTGATCAGGCCCGTGCGCAGCCCGCTGGCCTTGCTGGGCGTGGAGATCTTGTGCATCCCCGACGAAAGGTCGGCACCGATTGCGAGTTTCGATTGCTTGATTTCGTCGGCCATCAGGCTGCCTCCACCGTTCCGCCGGTCATGTACGTGCCCAGCATCTCCGGTGTGGCGGTGGCGGGGTCGAGCGTGGCCGTGATCACACCATCGAACATCACCAAGATGGTGTCGCTGAGCCCGATCAGCTCTTCCAGGTCGGCAGACACCAGCAGTACCGCCAACCCCTCATCACGCGCTGTACGTATCTCGTTCCAAATGGCAGCCTGAGCGCCGATGTCGACACCACGAGTCGGGTGGGCGGCGAGCAGCACCTTGGGTTCGCTGGTCAGTTCTCGACCAACGAGCAGCTTTTGCTGGTTGCCGCCGGACAAGGCGAATGCCGGCACCGTTTCGCTGGGGGTGAGCACGTCGAAGCGTTCGATGATCTCACGACAATCCGCCTTTGCAGCTTTGGTGTCGATCAATGGGCCGTTGTTCATATCGGCCTCGTGCTCGCGGCCGAGCAGGGTGTTCTCCCACAGCGGCGAGTCCAGCATCAGGCCCTCGCGATGGCGGTCGAACGGAATGTAGGCCAGCCCGGCATTGCGGCGATGGTGTGTGCTGGCCCGCGACACGTCGTGGCCACTCACCTCCACGACCCCGGTGGAAGGCAGGAGACCGAGAATCGCGGTGCACAACTCGAACTGACCGTTGCCCTCTACACCGGCAATCCCGACGATCTCGCCCGAATGCACTTTGAACGTGGCTTCGTGCACCAGGTCGCGCTGGCCAGGGGCCTTGACGGTCAGGTTGCTGACACCGAGCCGCACCTCGCTGGAGATTTCGCTGTCGCGACCCTCTGGCGAGGGCAGCTGCGAGCCGACCATCAACTCGGCAAGCTGGCGCCGGTCGGTGTCCTTGGGCAGCACCGACGTGACGGTGGTGCCTTGGCGAATGACCGTGATCTCGTCGGAGACGGCCAGTACTTCGTCGAGCTTGTGGGAGATGAAGATGACCGTCGCACCGTCATCCACCAAGTGGCGCAACGTGACGAACAGCTCGTTGACCTCTTGCGGCACCAGCACGGCGGTGGGCTCATCCAGAATCAGAATGTTGGCGCCGCGGAACAGCACCTTGAGGATCTCCACCCGCTGGCGTTGACCGACGCCCAAGTCGGAGACCGGTGAATCGACGTTGACGGTGGTGCCCACGGCCTTGGCCAGAGCGCGCACCTTCTTGTGTGCAGCTTCGAAGTCGATGCGGACACCCTTGGCGGGCTCGGCGCCGAGGATGATGTTCTCCAGCACGGTGAGGTTGTCCGCCAGCATGAAGTGCTGGTGGACCATGCCGATGCCGGTCGCGATCGCGTCGCTCGGCGACTTGAACTGGTGCACCAGACCATTGACGGTGATAGTGCCAGAGTCGGGCTGGTGCATGCCGTAGAGGGTCTTCATCAGCGTCGACTTGCCAGCACCGTTCTCGCCGACGATGGCATGAATGGTGCCGCGTCGAACTTTGAGATCGACGTCGTAGTTGGCGATGACACCGGGGAAGCGTTTGCCGATCCCGGTGAGCTCGACCGCCAGCTCGGTGGGCGGGTTGTGTGTTCCGTCGGTCATCTGTGCCCCATTGCTCGCATAGCCCTGTTTTAGCAGAGGCCCCGGTCATAGCAGAGAGCCCGGGGCGCAAACCCCGGGCTCTCAGTTACTTCAGTTCAACAGTTCTGATCAGGGCTTGGTCGGAACGACGATTTCGCCGCTCACGATCTTTGCCTTCAGCTCGTCGAGCTGTGTGACGAACTCGTCGAGGTAGCCACCCGAGGTGGAGTAGCCAACGCCATCGACGCTGAGGTCGAACACCTTGAAGCCACCGGCCAGATCGCCGTCCTGGACTGCCTTGGCGGTCTCGAACACGGCAACGTCGACCCGCTTGAGCATCGAGGTCAGGATGCGTGCCTGCTGCTCGGGGGTGGCGGTGAGGTACTGGTCGCTGTCGACGCCGATGGCCCACTTGCCGGCCTCGACGGCTGCGTCGATGGTGCCGTTACCCGAACCACCAGCGGCGGAGTAGATGACTTCGACGCCATCGGCGAACCAACCGAGGGCGATTTCCTTGGCCTTGTCGGGCGAGCCCCAAGCAGCGTTGTCGCCGGCAGCACCGAGGTACTGCGACTTGACTTCGATGTCAGGGTTGACCTGCTTGGCACCAGCGATGTAGCCAGCCTCGAACTCCTTGATGAGGTCGATTTCCTGGCCGCCGATGAAGCCGATCTTGTCGCAACCGCACTTGAGTGCAGCAGCGGCACCAACCAGGAACGAGCCCTGGTTCGCGGCGAACGACAACACCTTGACGTTCGGAGCATCCTGGTACCCGTCGACCCAGCCGTACACGGTGTCGGGGTTGGCGGCGGCAACTTCGGCGAGAGCATCACCGAAGGAGAAGCCAACGACGATGACCGGGTTGTTGCCGGCAGCGGTGAGTGCTTCGATGTTGGGCTTGCGGTCGTCCTCGACCGTGGCCTCGATCTCCTGGACGGTTGCGCCCAGTTCGGCTTCGGCCTGGTCGGCGCCACGGCCGGCAGCGTCGTTGAACGTGCCGTCGCCACGGCCACCGGTGTCGAATGCGACGCCCAGCTTGAGGCCGCTCGCGGCAACAGTGTCGGCGGTCGATTCGGCGGGTGCGACAGTGGTATCGGACGACGACGAGTCGTCGCCGCACGCTGCGGCAATCAGGCCGAAGGTGGCAATGAATGCCATCGCGGCTACGCGCTTGGTATTGCGCATTTTTCTCCCCCTTGGAGTATTGGTTGTGTGGATGGAGTATCCACTCCAGATCCTAGCCGCGACGAAGCGCCGCGCTTCATCCCTCACCGGCTCGTAACCTGGCTGTGATGTCGATGTCACAAGGGCACCGAGCCGCCCCGGTCGGCCGTGGGCGGGCGAGCCAGCGCACCTATTTGGTGCGCCGTCTTGTCGTCGGCGCGTTCGTGCTGGCGTTGGGCCTGGGCATCTTCGGCGTGCTCACCAGCGTTTTTGACAGCGAAGACAGTGGCGAGGTCGCAGCGGTCGAGCCCACCATCAACACCGTCGTCAGTGACGGCAACCCCACCACCTTGGCGCCCACCACCTTGCCGGCCACCACGACCACTGAGCCGCCGGTGAAAGAGATTGTTGCGCCGTCGGCGGCCGACCCGGCCGAGGTGCTCATCCTTGGCGACAGCGATGCGGGTACGTTCGGGCCCTATCTGAAGTCGTTGCTCGATGGCTATGGGGTGGCCACGACCTCGCTCGACTACAAGGTCTCGTCGGGGTTGTCGCGGCCCGACTTCTTCGACTGGTCAGCTCACATGCGCGAGGTCGTGCCGCAGATCAATCCCGACATCGTGATTGCCACGTTCGGTGGCAACGACGCACAGGGTTTACGAAACCTTGACGAATCGTGGGCCGTCGAGCGCGTGCCGTCCGCCGACGACACCGAGTGGCGCGAGGAGTACGGTCGTCGTGTCGGCGACGCCATGGACTACCTCAGTGACGGCAATCGCACACTGATCTGGGTGGGCATTCCCAACGACGACAACCCCGAGGTGACCGCCCGCTTGAAGGTGCAGGACGAGGTCGTACGCGGCGAGGCGGCCAAGCGACCCAAGGTGGTGTTCATCGACACCTGGAAACGCTTCAGCGGTCGCAACGGTGGTTGGGCCGAGTTCGTGGTCGACCCGCGCGACGGCGAAGGCAAAGACGTGCGCGCCGACGACGGGTTCCACCTCAACCAGAACGGCGCCGAGATTCTGGCCATCGACATCGCCGAAGCCGTCAAGGCCGACCTACGAGCGCGCGGCGCCGCCATCTAGGCAAGCTGGTTGAAGGCCCGAACCGGCTTACTGCTGGCGGCCGCGTTGTTGGATGGCGAGGCGGCGGGCTTCTACTTTTTCGGCGCTGAACATTTCGCGCTGCCAGCGACCGGCGTTGGTGGCTTCGATCTGCCAGCCGGACTCATCTGCGGTGATTTCGCCGTAGGTGGCGCGCATCTGGCGCACGCCCGGCTGATCATTGCCGATGATGTCGCGCGCCAACTGGCGTGTGAACGGCAACAGGTCGGCATGTGAGACCACGTGATTGACGAGGCCGAACTGCAGCGCCTCTTCGGCCAGCATGAAGTTGCCGGTGAAGCTCATCTCGCGAGCGCGGCGCACACCGATTGCCTGCGACAGCAACACGGTGAGACCCCAGCCAGGCATGACACCGACTCGTGAGTGCGTGTCGCCGAACTTGGCGAACTCGCTGGCGACGAGAAAGTCGCAGTTCAGTGCCAGCTCGAAACCGCCGGTGATGGCAACGCCGTTGACCGCGCCGATGATCGGCTTGGCCACCGCCGGAAACGGGCCGCGGACCCCGTCGCGATTCGGTCGCCCATCGGCGCCGGTAGCGCCAAGGTTGCCGCCCGTCGACCCAAGCTCCTTGAGGTCGAGGCCGGCGCAGAATGCAGGGTCGCTGCCGGTGAGGATGACAACGTCGACGTCGTCGCTTGCATCAGCCTCGCGGAGGCGAGCCGGCAGCATCCGCAACACTTCACTGGAGAGCGCGTTGCGTGCCTCAGGACGGTTGAGGGTGATGGTGGCGATGCGTTCGCTCACCTCGTAGAGCACGACGTCGGACATGGCCGTGACGTTGGCACACGTCAGCGCAGATCGGCGAGGCGCACCAGCGTCGTGGCAATCCACCCACCGAGCACACCGAGGTGATCGTCGAGCAACGTGTTGGCTCCGTCGGCGAGCGTGATCTCTGCCAGTTCGTACAGACCCTCGTAGGTCACCTCGACCGCGTGCTCGGGGATCTCGCGCGTATCTTCTGCGAACGCGGTCTCCACCGTGACACCTGCCCGCTCCAACCGGCCATCGCCGATCAACGGGCTCAGCTCCTCGGTGGCGCCGTAGAAGCGCTGCGGCTGCGGGGCATCCAGCAGATTCTGTACTCGGAACACGATCTCGATCTCGATCGCGGGCTGCCGCTCGAGCACCTCATCCACGTGCCACTGGCGATACGCGGTTTGGCTCCACGACGGCCAGTCGAACGTGATGTGCGCAACCACGTGCGGTGGCAGGCCTTCGCCGGGCAACCCGTAACTGGTCTCCCACGTGAGGTCGCCGAGGAGGATGTCGGACTGGAAGTGCTCCTCGAACGGCTGACGTTCGAGGAATGCGGCTTCGAACGCGTCGCGCAGTGCACTGATGGCATCGGTGAAGACGTGGTCGAGCATGCGGATGCGACGGTAGCGGTCGTGGTGATGAAGGCGACGGTATGCGTGAGTACGGTTGTAGCCATGTCGCTTGTACTTGTCGATGTGGCTGATGGTGTCGCCACGCTCACGCTCAATAATTCTGCTGAACGCAACACGCTGACCGCACCGATGGTGGCCGAGATCATCGCCGCGATGGACGAGATCGAGTCCAACGCAGCCGTCGGCGCGCTGGTGGTCACAGGTACTGCGCCGGCGTTCTGTGCCGGTGCCAACCTGGGCAACCTCGCTGAGTCGAGCAAGGAGAGCCTCGGTGGCATCTACGAGGGTTTTCTGCGTATCGCCCGCAGCCCGCTGCCCACCTTGGCAGCGGTCAATGGCGCTGCGGTCGGTGCCGGCATGAACCTTGCTCTCGGCTGCGACGTGCGGCTGGCCGCCCGGCGCGCCAAGTTCGACACCCGTTTCCTTCAGATCGGCATTCACCCCGGCGGCGGCCACACCTGGATGCTGCGCCGCATCGTCGGTCCCCAAGCCACGTTCGCCGGTGTCGTGTTCGGCGAAGTGATGGACGGTGCCGAGGCCGAGCGCGTCGGCCTGGTGCACCGCTGCTACGACGACGATCAACTGTTGAACGCTGCTCATGAGATGGCGGCCCGCGCCGCAACTGCGCCGCGCGAACTGCTGATCGAAGTCAAGAAGACCATCCAGGACATGGCCGACATCGACAACCACGCCGAAGCGGTCGACCGTGAACTGGTGCCGCAGGTGTGGAGCACACGCCAACCCTGGTTCGCCGAACGAATCGCTGCGCTGCAGGCGAAGATCAGCTCGAGGAAGCCCTGAGCAGCCCACCCTGATCGGCGAGCCCTGGTCAGTTCGGCGCAAAAAGCGCGCACAACTGTGACCAAAAGCCTCTATATGGCCATCGTGTGGTGGTCTACCGTTCGCGTTGACAGCACAGTACGTTCCGAACAACACGGAGGTACCCATGAGCCAGCGCCATCGCAACCAAGAGGCGGCCCCACCGCCGAAAATGGATGCACAGGCACACGCCCACAACGAGCGGCATCGCATCAACAGCG
>Ga0105044_10010312_pt1 | contig 12755 bp, 8 predicted proteins | sample MAT01_FD_78092 | JGI IMG/M metagenome (GOLD analysis project Ga0105044, IMG submission 78092) | Freshwater microbial communities from Lake Fryxell liftoff mats and glacier meltwater in Antarctica - MAT-01 | ecosystem: Environmental > Aquatic > Freshwater > Ice > Liftoff microbial mat | place...
ATCTCGAGCAGCTTGAAGAAGCGAAGAAACGCGATCATCGAGTGCTTGGGAAGCGACTGGGCCTGTTCACGATCTCCAGCGAAGTCGGCCAGGGACTTTGTCTGTGGTTGCCGAAGGGTGCCACGATTCGTGCGACGCTGGAAGATTTCATCAAGGCCGAGTTACTGCGACGAGGCTATCAGCCGGTATATTCGCCGCACATCGGACGCGTCGAAATGTACGAGACCAGCGGGCACTTTCCGTACTACCGCGATTCGCAGTTCGCACCGATCTTCGGACATTCCGCCGGGCAATTGGTCGACTACTGGATTCGGGCTCTCGATCCGCACGATGACGCTCTCGCTCCGCCGACTCCGGAAGCAGAACGCACACTGCTGGATGCCGCAAAAGTCCTTGGCTTCGACGCGAAGGATTTTCCGATCAGTGGCAACGATGAGCAAAAACGTGAAGTGCTGCGTCGTTGGGAAAAACAACAGGAACGCTTCCTGCTGAAACCAATGAACTGCCCGCATCACGCTCAGATGTACAAGGCTATGCCTCGCAGTTATCGCGATCTGCCTGTGCGGCTGGCAGAATTCGGCACGGTCTATCGATACGAGCAATCCGGCGAACTGAACGGCATGTTGCGAGTTCGCGGACTGACTCAGGACGACGCACATCTGTTCTGCACGCCGGAACAGGTTGAGCAGGAATTCAAGGATACGCTGCACCTCGTGAAATTTGTTCTGCAGGCAGTCGGGCTGGAAGGTTATCGAGTGCAACTGTCGAAGCGCGATCCTGATTCAGACAAATACATCGGCAGCAAAGAACTGTGGGAAAAGGCCGAGAGCACGCTCCGCAAAGTCCTTACCGAGGAAGGGATGTCATTCATCGAATGCGAAGGCGAGGGCGCGTTCTATGGTCCGAAGGCCGACTTTTTGGTCAAGGACTGCCTTGGCCGTGAATGGCAGCTGGGGACTGTGCAATTGGACTACAACCTACCGGAACGTTTCCAGTTGGAATATACTGGCGCGGATAACAGGACACATCGCCCGGTCATGATTCACCGGGCTCCATTTGGTTCGATGGAGCGATTTGTCGGTGTACTGATCGAACACTTCGCCGGCGCGTTTCCATTGTGGCTGGCTCCGGAACAGATTCGCGTTTTGCCACTCAGCGAGAAAACCGACGACTACGCAACCGAAGTCGCGGGCAAGCTGCGTCAGGCTGGCTTCCGGGTGACAACCGATCTGCAGAGTGCGCGCGTGCAGGCCAAGATCCGCGAAGCGCAGATGGATCTCATTCCCTACATGCTTGTCGTTGGCCCGAAAGAGGCCGAGCAGAATGCGGTCAATGTACGCTGTCGCATCGACGGAGAACTTGGTGTCATGTCTTTGGACGATGCGATCAAAAAACTGGCGGCAGAACGCGACCAGCGCACGATCCGTCAGGTCGCCAAACGCGCGGAATCGGCTGCGTTGTCGCAATCCGGCGAAGAACAGAACGAGTATTGATTTCAAGTTTGAGATTTGAGATTTCAAATCATTCACTTCATCAGACGCTGAGACGACATGAAACGAGATGCAGCCTTCGAACTTGCAATCCAATGGCGGGACAATCCAGTCCTGCTCGCGGGAGATCTGCGCGCGACGTTCGACTGGCTGTGGAAGAACAGCGAAGAAGCCACAGATGCCGTTGCCAGAGCAACCGGTGCCAGAGTCATGGCCGCCTCAATAGTTCCTGAAGCACTCGAACGCCTGGTTCCATTGCATCAAGCTCTGACGAAGTATGCGATTCTGCTGAAAGCATCGAAGCTGCCCCCCGAACTCCTGGACCCCGTGATTGAATCCCTGACTCTTCCGGACGCGGCGCTGGCATCCGAGGACTCAACGACAGCCACGGCTCAGTTGTTCGTGACACTGACCGGACTGACTGCTGTGACGCAGGCGATTGAAGTCACTCAACGCTGGGTGGATAAACACGAGCGACTGCGTTGTGGCGAAGGCGACCGCAGTGAGATTCTCAAGACGACCATCGAAGTGGCCGACGATGAATTGCTCGTCAGGACAGATCAGGATGGCAGTTTGAAATTACGCGGCTCATCCAATATCCCGATGTTCCTGGCATTCTTTCGGACTGCGAAACATCACTTGACCATCGATGCGTTTCTGGACATCGACCGCACCGTCAAGCCCACAAACCTTGATCGTCATCGCGTCCGATTGTCGTCCAAGCTGCACGACGTGATGATTGAAATTGTGTCCGAAAAAGACGGCTATCGAATGCAGAAATTCCGTTCGCATTAGTGCTGGGGATTTTCGCGATGTCCGGATGGAGTGGAATTGCGATTCCTGTCGCCTGGACATTCATGTCCGGGATATTTGCCATGGACCGTCGCATTGCCGAACGGCTGTCGAGGCACAAGATCCCTCGCTTCGACAGAGTTTCATGGCCAGGCGACGGACATGAATGTCCATCCTGCTGCCGCTTACCGGCGTCCAGGCCATTGGCCAATCCTGGCACTGCAAGCCCTCACCGTCGCCTGTGCCCGAGCTGGCTTTCGACGACGATCCCATTGGTGTCGCTGAAGAAGTAGCCTTGGCCACTCTCGACGGTTATCCAGCCCCGGCCACCCGATCCATCGAAGCAAGAATGACAGAGCACTTCCCCTTTGCGGAAGTGCCACTCGACGGATGGCGGCCCACAACTTCCGTGAATATTTACACGGCGACCTCGGATTTTCTTCAGGGGTTCTAAACATTTGCGGTCGCGTGCAGTATACTTCTGTATCGACTCCCGCCCTGCGTTTCATGTGATCCTTCAAGGACGCGACGAAACGCCTGCTGACTCCCACCGCTCGCCAGACACTGATCCATCATGACGCTCCTGTTTTACCATTTCATGTTGCTGATCACCAGCCTGGTGCAGGCTGATGACGCTGTGGATTATCAGTCGCAGGTGCGGCATACTTTCCAGGCACGATGTTTCGCGTGTCATGGGGCGTTGAAGCAGGAAAGCGGCCTTCGAATCGATACGGCGGCTGCGGCAATTGATGGTGGTGAATCCGGACCGGCGATCGTGCCGGGAAATGCTTCTGCCAGTGATCTGTTCAAACGAATCTCCGCGCGCGATCTGGCGGAACGCATGCCACCGGAAGGGGAAGCACTCAGACCGGACGAGATCGATGCCATCCGACGCTGGATCAATGAAGGTGCGAAGGCTCCGGAAGACGAGGTACCCGAATCGGATCCCCGTGATCATTGGGCATTCAGACCTCCCGTACGCACTGCTGTTCCGCAAGTCACGGATGCCGCATGGAATGCCAATCCCATCGATGCGTTTATCGCAGCTTCGCATGAGCGGCATGGACTCATTCCACAACCGCCAGCCGACAGACGCATCTGGCTGCGGCGCGTTTCATTCGATCTGGCCGGATTACCGCCGACACTCGACGAACAGTCTGCATTTCTGAATGATACGTCTCCGGACGCCTGCAACAATGTCGTCGCGCGGTTACTGGCCAGTCCGCAATACGGGGAACGTTGGGGACGTCACTGGATGGACATCTGGCGTTACAGCGACTGGTGGGGACTGGGTGCCGAAGTCCGCAATTCGCAAAAACATATCTGGCATTGGCGGGACTGGATCATCGAATCGCTCAACAGCGACAAAGCCTACGATCAGATGCTCCGCGAGATGCTCGCGGCCGATGAACTGTATCCGAATGATCCTGATCGCTTGCGAGCCTCGGGATTTCTGGCGCGGCAGTATTTCAAGTTCAACCGCACGAGCTGGATGGATGAGACCGTGCAGCATACATCCAAAGCTTTCCTCGGCATGACCTTCAATTGTGCAAAATGCCACGATCACAAATACGATCCCATTTCGCATGTGAACTATTATCAGATGCGAGCCTTCTTTGAACCGTATCAGGTTCGCACCGATATCCTGGGTGGTGAGCTGGATTTCGAAAAAGATGGACTTCCGCGTGCGTTTGACTGCAATCTTGACACTCCGACATACCTGCACATTCGCGGTGATGATCGCAATCCGGACACAGCGCACGTCATGTATCCCGCGATTCCAGAGTTTCTGGCGTGTGGTGATTTTTCGATCGAACCTGTGGTGTTGCCGGCAGAAGCCTGGAATCCCGGGTTGCGGCAGGATGTGATTGACGCTCATCTCCAAGCGGCAGAGCGTGAGCTTGAAACCGCCAGCAAGACACTGATCGCCGCCAAAGAGAAACTTACGGCCTCGCAGGACTCCGCAAAAATATCTGCTGGGCAACCAGAAGCCAATGAAGGTTCGGATGAAGCCATCGTGATTGTGTCTGACGATTTTTCAGTCGCACGTCCGGACCTCTGGGAACGGCGAAGTGGAAAATGGAATTACGCCGATGGCAAACTTGTGCAGTCGCAGACGGGTTCGTCTCGAGCGACAATGCGTCTCATCGCGAAGCCGCCGCAGGATTTTCAGGCCACATTGAAATACGTTCCGACCGGCGGCGATGTCTGGAAATCCGTCGGGATCGCATTTGATGTCGATGCCGATGCACAGGAAGTGATGACTTATCTGAGTTCTTACGCGAGTGGATCGAAGGCTCAGGTTTCCTTCCTGCAGGACGGCAGGCAGGCGTATCCTCCTGAAGCTGCGGAGAGTCGAATGGTTGCTCTGAATACGCCTCACGAACTGACGATTCGCGTTCGCGGTACGTTGATCAATGTTGCCGTCGATGGCATGCAATCGGTCGCGTATCGGTTGCCATTCGCGCGACGAGAAGGGCCGCTCGATCTGATCACATTCGATGCTCAGGCTACGTTTCTCGCTTTCACGCTGACTTCCTTGCCGGAGTCTGTGAATCTTCATGAGCCCGCCTCCGGAAAAAGTGATGACAAATTATTGCCGGTGGATCAGGCGACTCTGGTTGTGAAGATCGCTGAGTCCTCACTGGAAAAACACGAGGCAGTACCGGCGTCGATCCGGGCACGTTCTGCGGCAGATCGAGCGACGGCCGAAAATCCCGATGCTCAGGATTCCCACAGCCTTGTTGCAGCAGCTGTCAAGGCCGAACGGATTGTGGCCGCTGCCACAGCGGCTGAAAATTTAGACAACGCGGAACTCAATCTCCTTCAGGCGGCTGGCGAGAAACGTGCCGAGGCCGAAACGAAACTCGCAGATGCACGGAAGTCCCTGGAAGCAGCTCGCGCGGCCATTGACATGCCAGGAATTTCATACACATCACTCAAGGGTTCACTGAAGACCCTGGAATCCAACCTCGAGACTGAAGAGTCTCGCAGCAAACCGTTCCCGAAAACCAGTACAGGACGTCGAACGGCGTTGGCGCAGTGGATGACACACCGCAACAATCCGCTCACGGCGCGTGTGGCGGTGAATCATATCTGGGCCAGACATTTCGGAACGCCGCTCGTCCCCACTGTGTTTGACTTCGGTCGCAAAGGAATTCCGCCGACGCATCCGGATCTGCTCGACTGGCTCGCCGTAGAACTTATGGAAAGCGGTTGGAGTATGAAACACATCCATCAACTGATCGTGACCTCAAACACCTACCGCATGACATCCACTCGGGCCGGCGCGGCTGACGTGAATGAAAAAACGGATGGCGGCAATCGCTGGTACTGGCGAACCAATCCCATTCGCATGGAAGCACAGCTTGTGCGGGATGGTCTGCTGCATCTTGCAGGGGAGTTGGATCTTACGCTCGCCGGTCCTTCGATTCCGGTGAACGACGAGAAGTCGCTACGACGCAGTTTGTACTATGTTCATTCGCACAATGAGCATCAGAAATTCCTGTCGATGTTCGACGATGCGAGCGTGCTGGAGTGTTATCGCCGTGCGGACAGTATCGTGCCTCAACAGGCACTGGCTCTGGAAAACAGCGAATTGGCCAGCGAACTGGCATCGAAGATCGCCACGCAGGTTGCTGGAATGCCGGACGTTGACACAGATGACGCCTTTGTCAAAGCTGCGTTTCAAACAATACTTTCCGTCGATGCAAATGAGCAGGAAGTCGCTGCTTCAGTCGCTGCGATGCAGGAGTTTCGAAGGCTGACGACCGCACCCGGATCAAAGGACGCGGAGGCAAAGTCCCGGACCATGTTCATTCACGCGCTCATCAATCACAATGATTTCGTGACCATTCGTTAATCGGAGTTTCCGCGTGAATAAGATCGCACTGCAATTCCTGGGTTTCACACTCTGGCTGGCATCGTCGTCGTCTGTGAGCGTAACGGCTGAAGACTGGCCATGGTTCCTGGGGCCTCGGCAGACCGGCGTCTCCGGTGAAGATCAGTTGACGCTGGACTGGACCGACAAGACACCTCCCGTGATCTGGAAGGAATCCATCGGCACCGGCTACAGTGCGCCATCGGTGCTGGGAGATCGCGTGGTGATTCACCATCGCCAGGGAAATCGTGAAATCGTGTCATGCCGCAGTGTGGAAACGGGCACGGAAATCTGGGCACATGCTTACCCGACGACATACGAAGATCCGTATGGCTACAACAACGGGCCTCGCTGTTCGCCGGTGCTGACAAAGGACCGCTGCTTTACGCTGGGTGCCGAGGGAATGTTGGCCTGCACGTCGATGACCGACGGTAAGTTGCTGTGGAAAATAGAACTTCAAAAAGAATTCACACTTCCGGAAGCTTTTTTTGGAGTCGGGTGTTCGCCCCTTCTCGACGATGATCGACTCATCGTGCTCGTCGGCGGTCAGCCGAATTCCGGTGTCGTCGCCTTCAACGTTAAGACCGGCGATATTCTGTGGCAGTCCGTAGGAAAGAACACATGGGATGGCGTTGAAACGGATCAAAAAGGGAAAAAACATGTATGGACCGATGATGAGATGGTGGTCAGCTATGCGTCACCGATCATTGCGGAAATACATGGCGAGAAACACTTGCTGTGTCTGATGCGACAGGGACTCGTGTCACTCAACCCTGGCACAGGCGCTGAAAATTTCCGCTATTGGTTCCGCCCGAAAGTGCATGAATCGGTCAACGCCGCCCGACCTCTGGTGATTGGCAACCGCATCTTTGTTTCAGTGGCCTATCAATTAGGATCGGCTATGCTGGAAATTGACAAGGGTGGAAAGAAATACAGAGAAGTCTGGCGAGATCGGACGAGCATGCTGGCGCACTGGTCCACGCCGATTCATGTTGATGGCTGCATTTACGGCTTCAGTGGACGGCACGAAAATGAAGGCGAACTCCGCTGTATCAATGCCGAGACCGGTGCGTTGCTGTGGCAGACATCCGGATACGAGGGCGATCTGAAAAACCTGAGTCGGGATCGCACGACGGGGAACATCATCAATGCCAACACCGGCAAAGAGATTCCGTATCCGTATTTCGGACGCGGATCGCTGATCCAGGTTGGTCCGCGATTCATCGTTCTTGGCGAACGTGGCACGATTTCTGCCGTGGACATCGACAAGGCTAAGTTCGTTGAGCACGGACGGTTTTCGCTCGATGAAATCAACTATCCTTCGTGGGCCGCCCCCGTTCTGTCAGGCGGCAGGCTGTTTCTGCGCAGCGAAAAATGGATGGTTTGCCTGGACCTGAAGGCGAAATAAGCGAGCGGCTGATTAGGAACTACCAGGCCGAACAAACTCTCCGCCGTGAGGTTCGCGCCAGTGCATGGAATCGCCATCAGGGGCAAACACAATCAGGGGACTGACGTCCCCCGCTCGCCGGGAACCGGCGAGCCGCGAGACGTCAGTCTCCGGTTTTTGCGATGCTGTTTTTCCGAAAACTTCTCAGAAAAGCAAAATTCCAACTGTTTGCAGTGCAGGGTGTGACCAGTGTGCATCGCAATTCAGCGAACACTTCCGCCAGGCTTTCCGACGACGCGTTTGGGCTTCAAACGGGCTTCATATGCAGCCACAAGCTGGTCGAGTTCCTTACGATCGGCTTCCGGAGCGATCAAGCGGGCCTGTCTGGCCCATTTCAAGGCGGCGTCAATATCCTGATTCTCTGCACAGCAGGTGGCGAGTGTGTTGAGACAGGTCCAGTCTTTGAACTCGGACAATTCGCACGCCTTTGTGGCAAGTTTGACGGCCCGTTCCGGATCGCGGACTTTCTGGTTGTCACTGGTGGCCAGCAGCCATGCCAGATTGTCCCACGCGCGCACAAAGCCTGGACTCAACTGGATTGTCTTTTCGTAGTCCGCCAGAGCGTCTGTTTCCTGCCCCATGCGGTCATAGGCAGCCGCGCGATTGTTGTAGGCTCGAAAAAGTTCCGGCTGCAGCGTGATCGCGATCGTCCAGCAGTCAACAGCCTGTTGCAGCTTCGACTGATTGAACAACAGATTGCCACGATTGGACCACGCCGCCGCGTGCTCCGGGTTGATTTCAACGGCCCTTGCGTAGGCCGCCATCGCCTCTTCCGTCTGTCCGCGACCGGCTTCAATATTGCCGATCACATACCATGCCTCGCCAAGTTGTGAATTCAGTTCAAGCGCTTTGTCAAGATCCTGGCGGGCATCATCGCTCTGGCCGAGCTGACGCCGGGCAATTCCGCGTCGGTAGTAGAGTTCCGCGTCGTGCGGAGACAATTCAATCGCTTTTGTGAAATCAATAACTGCCGCAGCTGAGTTACCACGTCGTTGATTCAACAACGCTCGATCTGTCGTCGCAGGCAGATTCGACGGATTCTGCTGGAGCACGGCACTGAGATCGGCAACTGCGTCATCGAAGTGCCCAAGGCTTTCCAGCAGTTCCGCGCGCAACAGACGAGCAGCCTCGTGTGTCGGTGCGATTCCAAGCAACGCATTCAGTTCTTCCAGTTCCCGAAACGTCAGCTTGAGTTGTTCACAGCATTGAATTCGCATCCAGCGAGAATCATTTGTATCGCGACTTAACAAGGCGGGGTGTTCCAGCGTCTCCAGCGCTTCGCGGAATCGGTCATTCTGGAACAGACTGTTGCCCCTGATCTGCAATGCTCGTGGCTGATCAGGAATGCGGCGGAGCACTGCACCTGCATCGTCAGCCGCGGCTTGCCAGTCAGCGGTGTCGTTGAACACTGTCGCACGGGCAAGCAAGACTGCAATATTTGACGGATCAGATTTCAACAGGTTTGAAAAGATGCGGATCGCCTCGTCCGGCTGCGTCTGCCTTGCCAATGCCTGCCCGTACAGCAGCAGCGCGTCAGGAGTCAGGGCTTCTTCCGAAACGTACTTTACAAGCCGTAGTGCTTCGACATCATCGTGACGGTGCAAGGCAATGACAGACTGCAGCAAAATGATGTCTTCCGGCTTCACAGAACCTGATGACGCTGATTCCACTGCTCGAAGCCCACAGGCATCCTCATAAGCGCCGTCCAGGTTGCCGTCGGCCAGCCGTGCCCGTCCGCGGAGTAGTCGCAGTTCTGCCGACAACTGCCCTGCACTGATTGCAGACAGCGAATCGAGCGTCTTTGCAGACTTTCCGAACTGGCGATCCTGGAAGAGTCGTTCCGCCAGCTTTTGATGCGCTTGCGGAGCGTCTGGCTGCAGATTGGCCGCCTTGTGGAGGTCCGCGAGAACTGCAGCCGGTTCATTAATCTGCTCGAATGCCTCTGCCCGAAGCGTGTACAAATCGGCGGCAGTGGGTTTCTTCACGATCGCCAGTGTCAGATCGGTGATGGCCTGGCTGATTTCGTTCTGTGCCAGAAAAGCACGAGCCCTCAGAGTCAACGTGTCTGCATCATCGGGATGGACTTCAAGATACTTCGAGAAATCTTCCGTGGCGGCTGACCATTCTTCTGCCTCCAGTTGCAGTCGACCGCGGTCCAGAAAGGATTGTGCCACAGCCTCAGCGTTCAGAGCGGTACCGGATGAGATGAGTCGTGTATAGCCTTCAATGGCTTCTTCGCGGCGATTCGACTTTCGCAGCAACGCGGCGCGGATCCGCAGCGCGTCGGCGTCGGTTGGCTCCGTCGAGAGTACTTCATCGACGTGTAACATGGCCTCGCCGATGTTGTTCGATTCCAGAAGCAGTTCCGCCAGACTGATCCGGATGGCGGCAGTCAGTGACGACGATAAAGAACTCTGGTCCGCCAGCAGACTGTGCAGTCGTTCCAGCGCTGCCGCCTTGTGGCCTTGCGCAAGGTCCACCTCAACCAACGCCATGCGAAGATCACCGTCGTGCGGCGACAGTCGTTCTGCTTCCCGCAGATTGGCGAGTGCACCGTAAATGTTCGAACTGCTGAGGAATGTGCGTCCAAGTTCCAGACGCGTATTGAAATCGTCGGGGGCCAGTTCGGCCGCTTTTGACAGATCACTGATGGCATCGTCCGAACGCTTCAGACTGCGAAGAATTCGACCGCGTTCGAGCCACGGGTGAAAGTCATCCGACTGCAGTCGACAGGCAATGTTCAGGTCCGCCAGCGCACGATCCGTGTCGCCGCTGTGATTGTAACACAAACCGCGCTGCATCCACGCGGTCGCGTTGTTGCGGTCGCGTCTGATGATACTGCTGAAATCTTCAATTGCCTGTGGCGGATTCGTTTCCGAAAGCAGCGTGCCACGCCGCAACAATGCTTCGCGGTGAGTGGCATCGAGCTCCAGCAGTTCCTCAATGTCGCCCAGTTCATCTTCCGTGCGATGCAGGTCTCGGTATCCTCGAGCACGGGCTTCCCATGCGGGCTGCATCTTTGAATTCAGTTGCAGTGCTTTTGTCAGCGACGCGACCCCTTGCTCCGTTGCACCGGACGCGATCTGCGCGATACCAAGTGCGCACCACGCTTCGTCCCAGTCAGGTTTCAATCGCGTTGCTGCGGAAAGGTCTCCCACAGCCTGTTGCGACTGACGCATTTCGCAAAGACAGGTTCCGCGCAGATAGAATGCTTCGGCAAGTCCAGGATTCAGCGCGATTGCCCTGCCTGATAGCTGCACGGCGTCGATGTGGCGACCGGCTTCGCTGTGCTTAATCGCCGCACGTACCAGTCCGTCTGCCTGCTGCTTTTGATCAGCGCAGCCAGCGACTGTGACCATTGCGAAGGCGATCAAAAAGCACGCTGTGACAGGCATCATGCGCGTCACGGGAGGATAGCAGCTTGTAAAGTTCATGCCTCCACCTTCATTTGAATCCTGAATGATCGCAGTCCACGCACTATAACAGTGGCAATCAAAAATCTTTCACGGCATTGCCCAATGGGACATCCGACAATCGTTGTCATCGTCACGGCGGAGACAGGAGTTGTGTTTGAGGCCTTTTTCAGAAGCAGTTCCTGACAGCAATGTTTGCCAGTCCCGTACGGATTCTCTGGTTTACCCATACTTCCGATGCGGAAAATCTGCTGAGGCCGCTGTTCGGCTCTGAGAAGTATTCAGCCTGCGGAAATGCTGTCTGAAGCCGCGTGTGGTCCTGTGTCGAATACCTGTGTGTGCAGGAATTGCCGATATGCTTTCGCCTGGATGACTTCGAGCGGCTGAACACAGGCAAACGGCAACTGAACTGAGTGAGCAAAATCAGCGATTCATTTCCAGCAAGGAAACTCAGATGGATGTGTCAGGCATGTTTTCAGACGATCAGATGGCAGTGATTTGTTGCTTTGGGGCACTGGCAGTGTGCGGTCTTGTCGCAGCGCTGAGTTTTCATTTTGGCCCTGCCGGACGTCAGCAGACACCGATGGATGTGGCTCAAAATCGAACGCTGCCGCTACAAAAACGACCGGATCTGGGTCAGCACCAGGATCGCCGTGCCGCGTAGCACCGGACGGCGACAGGTGGCACCGGGTCAATGGCACTTGGTTTAGAAGAGTTCAGAAAGTAGCAGGCACTTTCCAGGTGCCGTGGCCCTTGAAAACGGTCGAATTGGCGGACGGCACACGGAGTGTGCCTGCTACTTTTGAGGTAAACTAAGTGCCCTTGGGCTTGGCGCGGGCTTCGCCCGCAACCCAATTGTGCTCCTCACGCTCCGCCGTGAGGTTCGCGCCTGTGCATCCAATCGCCATCAGGGGGCAAACACAATCAGGGGACTGACGTCCCCCGCTCGCCGGGAACCGGCGAGCCGCGAGACGTCAGTCTCCGGTTTTTGCGATGCTGTTTTCCCGAAATCTTCTCGGGACAACAAAATCTCAATCATTTGCAGTGCAAAGTAACCGTCCGGCTCTATCGATCTTGCGATATCCAGGCTCATATGGCCTTAGAACGCCTCACAATTTGATAAAAAGGGGCACCGAATTTGAACGCAACTCTCACGGGCGCTTGCGGCAACTTCGCGTGTCCCTTAATTTGACTCCGCCGAGCCGTCGGGACATTGAGTGACATTGATGCCCCATCTGTGGTTGAGTGTGCCTCCGCAGGGGCGTTCGACAAAGTTCCACACGTATTCTGTTCGGGGATTACTGACCATGCGTCGCGCTGCTGTCGTTGTAAGTGGATTTGTGTTGTTTGCCGCTGGCTTTGTCTGCGGTCATCTGGATTCTGGTCTGCCTTCCTTGCTGAATGCGCAGCAGGACGAACCTGTCATCCTTTCAAGTGACGCGCTCACTGCGTATGCAAAGACGCGAAAGGCGGTGGCGGATCTGAACGACACGTTCATCGCGGCGGGGTTGAGCACTTCTGCGACGTCCGATGTTAACTATTTTTCCGTCTCAGTCGGGGGGATTGATGTGCAACGCGATCTTGAGGAAGGGCGCGGAGTCGATCCGGAAACGTTCGCAGCTCTGTATGCATTTGAAGATCAGGAGTTGGGTGCGACAGGCAAGAAGGAACGTGTCTTCAAACGATTCGGCGTTGACGTCTCACAGCATCTGGACAGCGACGAGCACGGACGC
>Ga0105044_10010313_pt1 | contig 12755 bp, 15 predicted proteins | sample MAT01_FD_78092 | JGI IMG/M metagenome (GOLD analysis project Ga0105044, IMG submission 78092) | Freshwater microbial communities from Lake Fryxell liftoff mats and glacier meltwater in Antarctica - MAT-01 | ecosystem: Environmental > Aquatic > Freshwater > Ice > Liftoff microbial mat | place...
AGTGTGGCGGATTTCGAGGGGTTGGTGCAGGTGATGGTCGCGGCGGTGAGGCGGTGGCCGCGATTTAATCGGACCGGCCAGCCGCTGTTGCAGCGATTGCGGGCGATCCGAGCGGCGGCGCCCCGTCCATTGCGGCGGGAATGAGCACGGAGCAGGGGAACATGTCTAACACATCAATGCGAACCAAGTTTGGCCAGACGGTTATCGTCGCGGTGTTCTTGTGCGTTGTGCTGGCGGTGGCATCGGCGCGGGGCGAGACGGAGGCCGAAGTCAGTCCGGAGCAGCGCGCGCGCTCGCAGTTTGGGTCGGGAGTGAAGTTTTTACAGGAGAAGAAGTTTCTGAGCGCGGCGGAATCATTTGAGCGGGCGGTTCAGGCGATGCCAAATTTTTTTGAGGCGCATTTGAATGGGGGGATCGCGTTGGTCCAGCTTGGCCGGGAGACGCGAGATGTGCCGTTGCAGTTGCAGCGGTTCCAGTTGGCGGCGGAAAAATTCTCCCGCGCCGCAGAGTTGAACCCCAAGGAAAAGATGACGTATCTGCTGTGGAGCGAGACGTTGGTGTGGGTGGGCGATTTGCCGCTGGATGCATCGGCCCGGCTGGGGTGTTACATGGGCGCGGCGGAGAAGTGCCGGCTGGCGGCGGAGTTGGCGCCGGATGATTGGGAGATTTACAACAAATGGGGCGTCATTTTGACGACCAAGCTGGTGGATTTTGCGCCGGACTCCGCCACGCGCGTCAAACTGTGCGAGGAAGCGGCCGGCTATTTTGCGAAAGCCGCCGAGCGGGCGCGATTCAGCAGCGAGAAGGGGGCGGTTTACGCCAACTGGGGCGGCACGCTGACCGATATGGCGCGGCACAGCCCCACGTTGTCGGTGAAGCGCGCCCGATTGCAAGCTGCCACGGAGAAGTTTGAGCAATCGGTGAAGGTGATTGCCAGTGTGCCGGCAACGTACGCGTTGTGGGGGGTGACGCTGCTGGAATTGGGCAAAGTTAATCATTCGCGGACGGACTACCGGGCGGCCATTGAGAAGTTTCGCACCAGCTTGGAAATCCGTCCCGATGACCCGGCGGTGCTCTACAGTCTGGCGTGTGCCTACGCGCTCTCGGAGAATAGCGTGCTGGCCGTGCGCACGTTGAAAGAATGTTTTGCGGTGGATCGAACCGGCACCTACATCGGCCAAGCGCATGGGGCTGAAGATCTCAAATCCTTGCGCGGGAATCGGGAGTTTGAAGATTTGTTTGGCGACGGCGGCCGGCAGCCCGCCGCGCCGGTACGGAGCTTGAAGTAGCCGGGTGGATTTACTTTTGACACCGTGCATCGGGCTGTGGCAGAGTCCCCCGCTCTAGGGGAGGCGGTAGCTCAGCTGGTAGAGCAACGGCCTTTTAAGCCGTGGGTCCTGGGTTCGATCCCCAGCCGCCTCACCATTTTCTTACTTCCCCCGCGCCGCGCAAATTGCCTTTGTATCAGTCTGGGAACTGGTTTAGTTTCGGCCACCATGCGTGATTCTTGGGATCAACGAACATCCAGCGGCGGGGGGCGGTTTACGGCTCCGTTGCTGAATTGGATTGGCCGGTTTGGGTCGGTGACCCAGCTCATCATTTGGGTCTGTGTGGTGGTGTTTGTTTTGCAGTTGCTGACGGAATTCGTGGGGTGGCCGATTTTGGATCGCTTGTTCGCATTGCGCAGTTCGGGCTTGCGACAGGGATTGGTTTGGCAGCCGGTGACGTACATATTCCTGCACGACACCAATTTTGGAGTCATTCCGTGGCACATCCTCATCAATCTGTTGGTGCTCTGGTTCATCGGCCGGGAGGTGGAGTATTTCATCGGGCCGAAGTTTTTCACGCGCTTGTTTTTGTTGGGCGGACTGACCGGCGCGGTGTTGTGGCTGACGGTCAATTTTCATTCGCAGGCTTATGTGGTTGGGGCATCAGCGGCAGTGTTGGCGTGTGTGATTGCGTTTGCGACGTTGTTTCCTGACCGGGAGATCACGTTTTTGCTGTGGTTCATCATCCCGGTGCGACTGAAGGCGAAATACATCGCGATCGCATTGATTGCGCTGGATGTGTTGCCGTTGTTGCGGCACACGAACACCGGCGTGGCGCATCTGGCGCACCTCGGTGGGGCGGCGTTCGGTTGGGTCTACATCAAACATTTGGGCTACGGGCAAATGCCGCAGTGGTTGGCATGGTTCCGTTTCTTGGGAGAAAAATTTCGCCCGCGACGGCGGCCCACCCGGCCGGTGACGACGGCGCGGAAGCCGGCGCAGTCGATGTCGGCGGATGAATATATGCGGGAGAAAGTGGATCCGATTCTCGACAAGATTGCGCGCGAGGGGATGCAGAGTTTGACCAAGGCCGAGCGCGAGATTTTGGATTCGGCAAAAGATTTTTTACGCAAGCGACAGAGTTGACCGGCGACTTGTTTGATGGGGCGTTTGTGTTACAACATTTGCCTGTGCGGACGGCGCACAGGATGGATTTCAATTAACAAACCGTGACATTTTAATTGCGCGAGCTGGACCAGGAACGGAAGAAGCATGAGCGAAAAAACAGGTGGGCAGTTGCGGGTGTTGGTGGTGGATGATCAGCCGGCGGTACGCGATGTGGTGGCGGACACCATCCGTTTTGCCGGCCATGACGTGGTGGGCACGGCCAGCGACGGCGTTGAAGCTGTGGAACAAGCAGCGCTGTTGCGGCCGGACGTGGTGTTGATGGATATTAATATGCCGCGCCAACACGGCGACGAGGCGATGCGTGCGATTCTGGCGGCCGGGACGGCGCGCCGGGTGGCGTTGATGTCGGGCGAATGGCGGTCGATGGGACTGACCCGAGAGGGGTTGCTCAAAGAGGGCGCTGCGGCGTTTTTGGAGAAGCCGTTCAACGTGACCGAGCTTTTTAGCTTGTTGGAGAAGTGGGCGGCGGAGCCAGCATGAGCCAACGCAACACCGTCGTCGCAATGTTGCTGAAGTATGGCGCGATGCTGGTGTTGGTGGCTGCGTTTTGTAACGTGTATTTTGTTTTGCGGTATTTTGAGGTGGCCCGGCGGGCGGCGCGGTTGGACAGTCAACTGCAAGCGGTGGACGCGCAACGGCGGTCCATTGAGGCGGTGCTGGGCGAGTTTGCGAGCCGTGCTAATTCCGATCCGGCGATCATGCGAATCCTGCAACGCGCGCAACAGCAATCGCCCGCCGCACCGGTAAAATAAAGTTCCGATCATGAGCGAACCCACAACCTCTGTCCCCAGCGAAACGGGCGAACCGATTGCCGCGCCGGCGACGCCGTGATCAGGCGGTGACGGCCAGTTTGGCGAGCGCGGCCTCGGCAGCCACTGATTCCGCCTGTTTCTTGCTCGGCCCTTCGCCACGACCGATTTCGTCCCCACACCATTCAACCACAACCGAAAAGTGTTTGTCATGGTCCGGGCCGGATTCTTGCGTGACCCGGTAGATCGGGTTCACCGGCGTGCGCGCCTGCAACAGTTCTTGGAGCCGGCCTTTGGGATTCTGGCGGGGTGTGGTTTCTTTGAGGTTGGCAAAATCCTCCGCGAATTGGGTGTGGATAAACTTGCGCGCCGCGCGCATGCCGCCATCGAGATACACGGCCCCGAGCAAGGCTTCGTACGCATCCGCCAAGTTGGAGAGCCGGGTCCGTCCGCCGCTGCCTTCCTCGCCTTTGCCGAGCAACAGATACTGGCCAAGGTCAATCGCCAAGGCACGCCGGTAGAGCGAGTGCCGGTTGGCCAGTTGGGCGCGCGTCTGGGTGAGTTTGCCCTCGGGGTGGTCGGGGTGGAGTTTGTAAATGCGGTCGGTCAGGATGAGTTGCAGCACGGCGTCACCCAAGAATTCGAGGCGTTGGTTGTGGCGGGTGGGCGAGGCGCCATTCTCGTGGGTGAGTGACGGATGGGTCAATGCTTCCTGCAGATGGGCGGGGTCTTGGAATTGGTACTGGATGGTGTCCTGCAGCTTGTGCCTGTGCATGATGTCCCTCGTGATTCCGCGCGGCAGGATGTTCACCCCCGCACGGGTGCGGAGGGAAAATCCAACAGCAACGGCGGCAGACTAGCCGGTCGCGTTGAATAAATCGAGTGAGAATTTAGCCGCGTTGTTTACCAGATCGGGGATGGAACCGGTGATGAGTGTCTTTGAGGCGTTCGCGGTCGGTATGGGTGTAAATTTGGGTGGTGGCGATGTCGGCGTGGCCGAGCATTTCTTGGATCACGCGGAGGTCGCCGCCGTTTTGGAGGAGGTGGGTGGCGAAACTGTGCCGGAGGGTGTGGGGTGAGAGGTGTTTGGTGATGCCGGCGATGCGGGCGTATTTTTTGATGAGGTACCAAGTCGTCTTGCGACTGAGCGGGGTGCCGCGGTTGGAGAGGAAGATTTCGCCGCGCGTGCTGAGGGCCGGGCGGGATTCGGCCAGATAGCGTGCGAGGCTGGCGAGGGCGGGTTTGCCGATGGGGACGATGCGTTCCTTGTTGCCCTTGCCGGTGACGCGGAGGAAGCCGGCTTCGCGGTTGACGGCGTTGAGGGTGAGTTGGGAGACTTCCGAGACGCGGAGGCCGCTGGCGTACATGAGTTCGAGGATGGCTTTGTCGCGGAGCCCGAGTTTGGTGCGGGTGTCGGGCGCAGCGAGCAGCGCTTCCACCTCGGCATAGTCGAGGGTGTGGGGGATGGTTTTCCAGAGTTGGGGGGAATCAATCGTTTGGGAGGGGTCGGTGGGGATGAGTTTTTCGCGGGTGAGGTATTGGCAGAAGACCCGGATCGCCGCGAGTTGCCGGGCAAGGCTGCGGGGGCTGAGACCGCGTTTCCGTTCCGCGAGCAGATAATCCGTGATGTGGTGGCGTTGGACTTCGGTGAAATGTTGGAGGGGCCGGGCTTGGAGAAAATCGGTGAACCGGTCGAGATCGAAACGGTACGAAGCGCGGGTGTTGGCGGACAGTCCGCGCTCAATGGCAAGATGATCGAAAAACGCATCGGCCAAGTGTTTCACGCGTGAATTACTAGCATAAACGACCAAAACGCGCAGGCGTTTCTTTTGTGTTTGACTATTCAAACAGACGGACTATACATCAAACCAACGATGGAAACGTGGAAAGAATTTGATGCCAACGAGCTGACGCATTCCGCGGCGCATCATCTCTTGGCGATTCACGGTCTGGGCGGTCAATACGCCGGGTGGGCGCGCGTTTCGGACATTGCGCGGGAGTTGGGGATCACACGGGGGAGTGTTTCGATCAACATGCGGGGGTTGAAGAAACGCGGGTTGGTGGAGACGGATGAGCATCACATGGTGCGGTTGTCGGCGGAGGGGTTGAAGTATGTGACGGGGTTGACGGCGAAGAAGGCCGCGTTGCGGGCGTTTTTGGAGGAAGTGTTGGGTGTGGCGGCGGAGCAGGCGGAGATTGATAGCTGCAAGATCGAGCATTTGGTGAGCGAGCAAACCTTGGAAAAACTGGATGAGTTTCTGAATTCTTGGCGGGCCAATGAAAATAGAGCGCGATGAGATCATTGACGATTTGAACCGGCTGATGGCGGAGGAGACCGAGGGGTTTCTGCGATATTTCCAGATTCGCTTTCGGTTGAAAGGGATTGATCGGCTGGCGACGGAGGCATTTTTCAAGCATGCGATGGAGGAGACGCTGGAGCACGCCGAGGATATCGCGAAGAAGATCCGTTCGATGGGCGCGATTCCGAAGCTGACCATCAAAATGAGCGTGGGCGGCGGGACGGTTACGTTGGAAGAGGCGCTGCAGGAGACGCTCGCGGTGGAGCAGCAGGCATTGGACGCGTACCGGGACATGTTGCCACGCGTGGAAGGCGACCCGGTGCTGGAGGATTTCATCCGGAAACAGATTGCGACCGAGACCGAACACGTTCAGGAGATCAAAACGTTATTGGAATAAAAATTTGAGGGCTGCGCGCTGGTTGGCACCTGGCATTCGCAGCCCTCGTTGAGCGACGCGTTCGTGGCGCGTGCTCAGATCCAAGAGTAGCAAATCGGATCGTGCCAGTCCATGTGGAAAGAGGACTGACAGTGAAAGACTGGTTGGCAGCCGTGACAGCAGTGGTGGTGATGATAACCGCAACACAAGCAGATGATGTGAAGCGCTTGCCGGACATGGAGGTCCGCGGGACAACGCCTTTGGCGCCGGCCTTGCCGGCGGTCGAGGGAGCGCGGATTTTCGAGGGCAAAAAGACGACGCAGGTGGATTTGACGGAAACACCGGCTGTCGTGAACAACGACTACCGGCAGGCGACGGCGCGGATTCCCGGCTTGTTGATCTCCGAGGCGGCGGTGCCGACGCATTTGAACCAGAACTACCGGGGCGTGGGTGATCCCCATGAATCGGAATCGGTGCTGACGATGAAGGATGGGGTGCCGATTGTGTCGGACTGGTTTGGTTACTCGACGGTGTACGCCACGCCGCCGTTCGAGTCGGTGGAGCGGATTGAGTTTGTGCGCGGTGGCGGGGCGTTGTTGTACGGCCCGCAGCCGGGGCCAGTCGTGAACTACATCAGCTACCGGCCGCCGACGGATACGAAGTTCCGGTTCAGCACGCAACAGATTGGCGGGTCGTATGACTTGTACTCCACGTTCAACAGCGTGGGCGGCACGGTGGATCAACTGGGCTATTACGGTTACTACTCGCATGTGCAGTCAGCCGGCGCGCGGCGAAATGCGGATTACGCCGTGGATGCCGGGCATTTCAAGTTGCAGTGGAGTCCGAGTGAGGCGACGCGGCTGACGCTGTCGTTTGACGGTTATGCCAAAGACGTGGGCGAGGCCGGGCGGCTTTCCTTGGCGCAGTACCGGGCGGACCGGGATTTCACGCGAACACCGTTCGACCGGATCTGGATCGAACGATATGTGCCGATGTTGACGCTGGAACACGATCTCTCCGAGGACACGCTGGTCATCGTCAAGACGTGGGGCGGATATCAGGATCGGCTCAGCCGGCGGCAAGCCAACTCGCTCACCAACAACCTCGACCGGCAGGAGTTTTATTTCGGCGGCGTGGACGCGCGCCTGCGGCATCAATGGGCCGGGTGGGACAATGACCACACGTTCACCGGCGGGTTTGTCGCGTACGGCGCGGACAGCCCGCGCACCCGCGAACGCGGCACGCCCCGCACCGCGACATCGGGTACGCCGGTCTTCGCGCTCGACCGCAGCACGGCGTATGGCGCGGTGTTTGGCGAGAATCTGTTCCGGTTTGGCCGGCTTGCCGTCATCCCTTCGGTGCGGCTCGATGTGTATTCCATCGAGGCGCGGGAGAAGTTTAATACCGGCGTGAGCCGCGCGTTGATTGATGAGGAGCAGACGCATGTGGTGCCGCTCGGCGGTCTGGGTGTCACGTTGGACGTCACGCCGCGCAATCAGTTGTACGCGAATGTTTCGACCGGCTATCGGCCGACGAAATACGATGACCTCGTCAACGCGACCAGCAACACGCAATTAGCGCCGTCGGATTTGGAGCCGTCGTTGACGTGGACTTATGAAGTGGGGTTGCGGGGCGCGCCGACGACTTGGTGGAACTACGACACCAGCTTGTTCTTCATTGATTACAAGGATGTCATTGAGAACCGCAGCCTGGGCGGCGGCGACGTCGAACGATCCAATTCCGGTCGGGCGCAGTACTACGGCTGGGAAGCGGCGACGGAATGGGATGTGGTCCGGATGGTGGACGCGGAGGCGGCGGATCGGTATGGCAGCGTCAGCTTGTTCGGCAGCGTGTCATTGTTGTCGGCCGAGTTTGTGGACGGTGCGAATGACGGCAAGACCCCGGCCTACGCGCCAGACTACATCGTCAAGACCGGCCTGACCTATCGCTTCCGCAACCAGGCGAAAGTCGCGTTTACCGGGACACTGGTGGACGAGAGTTTCTGGCAGGACAGCAACGCAGCCGGCAGCGTCGGCACGAGCGAAATCGCGGCGTACGGCGTGTGGGATCTGACGGCGGAAGTGGCGCTCTACAAGAACACCGTCACGTTGGTGGGCGGGTTGAACAATGTGTTTGATGAGGACTACTACTCACGCGTGCGCAGCGACGGCATTGAGCCGGCGGCACGCCGCAACTTCTACGCCGGAGTGAAAATTCTACTACCATGATTAAATACCTTCTCGTGAGCGCTTGGTTGGCGACGGCCGCTTGGGCGGCCGATCCGGCCACTCTGATTGTGGCTTTCCAGCCGCAGGAGAATCCGGAAAAACTGCAACTCGACGCCGCCAAGATGACGGAGTTCCTGGCCAAGGAACTGGGCCAGCCCGTGAAGATCTACATCCCCACCGACTACGCGGCGGTGGTCGAGGCGTTGCGGGCCGGGCACGCGCACGTGGCGTATTTCAGCGCGTGGCCGTATTTGCTCGCGCACAAACTGGCCGGCGTGGAAATCATCGCGGCGGAAGAACGGAACGGCCAGACCTCGTACACCTCGCAGTGGTACGCGCGGAAAGATGGTTCGGTCCGGTCGCTGGCGGATGCGAAGGGCTTGAGCGCCGCGTTTACGTCGCCGAGTTCGACCTCGGGATATTTGTTTCCGCTGGCGAAACTGGTGGACGAAGGGTTGGTGCCGGCCAAGGGCGACCCGGCGAAGTTTTTCAAGCACGTCATCTTTGCCGGCGGCTATGAGCAGGCGTTGAAAGCGTTGGCGCACGGGCAAGTGGCCGTGGCGGCGGCGAGTGATTACGCCTTCGGCCAGTACCTCACCGCCGAGGAGCAAGCCGGCATCGAAGTGATTGCGAAACAGGGGCCGGTCCCCACGCATTGTCTCGCGGTGAAGACGGACTTGTCGCCGCAACTGCGTCAGAAAATTAGCGCGGCCATCTTGAAGCTGAATGCGCCGGAGCATCGGACGCTGCTGAAAAGTGTTTATGGCGCCGCGAAGTTGGTGCCGGTCACCCACGACGAATACGTGGCGGCGTTGGCGCACGCTTTGGAAGTGACCGGGCTGGATTATCCGCTGAAGAAGAAATGAACGTAACCCATTCAGAGCCGGTCTTGGCAGTCACCGGGTTGAACGTCAACCGCGGCGCGTACCGGGCAGTGCGAGATGTTTCCTTCAGCGTCCGGCCCGGCGAGTTTGTGGCGCTGATGGGACGCAGCGGGGCGGGGAAGACGACCGTGATGCATTCCTTGGCCGGCTTGCTGACGCCGAGCAGCGGAAACGTGCATTGGAGTCATCTTTGCCGGGAAGCGTGTTGCACGGATCGGCCGGGACCGCGACCGGATCAACGGCGCGCGGTGATGTTTCAACATTACCGGTTGGTGCCGCAGCTTTCGGCGTTGACGAATGTGCTGTGCGGCCGGTTGCAGCACTATTCCTGGTGGCAAACGCTGCGCGGATTCCCGGCGGCGGAACGGGCGGAAGCGGCGCGGTGGTTGGCGCAGGTGGGGTTGGGCGAGCGGGCGGACTTGCCCGTTCATCACCTCAGCGGCGGCGAACAGCAACGCGTCGGTGTGGCGCGGGCGTTGATTCAGCAACCCACGATCCTGCTCGCGGATGAGCCGGTGGCGAGTCTCGATGCGGAGACGGCCAATGAAGTGATGCGGTTGCTCCAGCAGTTGAATCAGGAGCAGGGGTTGACGGTGTTTTGTGTGTTGCACGATTTGGAGATGGCCGAGCGGTTTGTGAACCGGGTGTTGTTGTTGGACCAAGGCCGGCTCGTGTATGACGGGCCGGCGGGAGATTTGCAGGAAACCGTGCGCGGAAAATTACAGTGGCAGACATTGCTGTGAGCGCGTCGCGTCAGCCCGACCCGGGCCGAGCCGCCGCCGCCCACGCGGGCGGGCGCAAGCTCTGGTATGCCGGTTTGGCGATGTTGATCGGGCTGCTGTACGTCTGGGCGTGGCGGGGAATGGAGTTTGATTTGGGCCGGCTGGCGCGGAGTTTTCCGCATGCGTGGGATTTCGTGACGCGGATGGTGCCGCCCGATTGGTCGGTGAGCGGGACGGCGGTGACGGCACTGGCGGAGACGATTCAGATGGCGTTATTGGGGACGACATTCGGCGCGTTGATTTCGTTCCCGTTGGCGGTGATGGCGGCGCGGAATCTTTCGCCCCGCTGGCTGACGGTGGTGGCGCGCGGTTTGTTGAACTTGATCCGTACGGTGCCCTCGGTGGTGTGGGGATTGTTTTTCGTGGCGGCGGTCGGGTTGGGACCATTTGCCGGGGTGTTGGCGCTGAGTTTGTACACGGTGGGGTACTTGGGAAAATTCTATTTCGAGACGTTCGAGTCCATGGACAACACCGCCGCCGAAGCTTTGCGAACCACCGGCGCGAGTCAGCCGCAGATTTTTCAATATGCGGTGTTGCCGCAGTCGTTACCCCTGCTCGCGAACTACACGATTTTCATTTTGGAATACAGCATCCGCGCGGCGACGATTCTGGGCGTAGTTGGTGCCGGCGGGGTGGGGTACTACTTCCAAGTGTACCTGCGGAATTTTGATTATCAGAAGGCGGCGACGTTGTTGGTCTATTTGCTGGTCGTGGTGATCGCGATGGATTGGTTCAGCGGTTGGGTGCGCAAACATTTGACGATCGGCGCCACGACGGAGGGCCGGTCATGACGAAGTTGCAGGGTCGCCCCGTGTCGCCCGCCCGGGATTTGCGGTTGAAGATTCCACCGGCACCGGCCGCTGCATCCGTCGCGCCGGGTTTCCGCGCCTCGCGGCTGGTCATGGTCGCAGTCGTTTCCTTACTGGCTCATGTGGGGTTGTTCGCGGCGTTGGCAACGGTGCGCGTGGTCTCGCGACCAGTGGTGTCCGAGGCGGTGCCGATGGTGGGGACGGTGCGGATTTTGATGGAAGACGATATGTCCGCCCAGGACTCGCCTGCGGAAGCGGGGATTATTTCCGAAACGAGACCGGCCGCCCAGCCGCAATTGATCGCCATGCAAGCCCGGCCGCCGTTAATTCCAGCAGACCTGCCCCAGCCGGCGGGTAGCGAGCCGCCCGTGATTGCGGTGGATGTCCAGCTCGCGCCGCGAGGCGTTGCGTTTGCGGTTTGGAGCGGGGCGACGGAAGAGGCAGAGCCGGCGGCACCGGCGGGCGGCCAAGCCAGTGCGCCAGCGACCGGTGGTGGTCGGGCCGGACAACGTGCGGGTGTGTCGAGGTTGCACACACCGCGACCGGAATATCCTTCGGCGGCCCGGGAAAGCGGGGCGGAAGGTGTGACCGTGTTACGTCTCGAAGTGCGCGCGGACGGTTCGGTCGGCGAGATAGTTGTCGTGGCCAGTTCGGGATGGGAATCGCTGGATCTCGCCGCCGTGGCCGGCGTGCGGCGGTGGAAGTTTGTTCCGTTACGAGTCAGCGGCCAGCCGGTGGATGCGTGGGTGGAACAGGCAATCAACTTTCGTCTCAATCGCGGATAACTTTTATGAATGAATCACTGCGGAATCCTGCGGCACCGGCGATCAGCCGGCGGTTGAATGAGGTGGCGGGTGGCACGCGTGGTGTCGTGCGCCACATCGAAAAACAAGATTCGGCGATGCAGCGGTTGATGGCGATGGGAGTGTGCGTGGGGCGCGAGATCAGCGTGGTGCGGCAGGGGAATCCGTTGATTGTGCGCGTGCTCGGCGCCCGCGTGGGGCTGTCGGGCCGGATCGCGCAGCACATCGTCGTGGAACAGTGAGCACGCCGACAACTGTAGGTGATGCGCCGGCACGCGTCGCAAGGGGAAGCCGGCTACCGCGGATTGCGTTGGTGGGAAATCCCAACAGCGGCAAGACCACCTTGTTCAATGCCTTGACCGGGTTGCGCGCGCAGACAGCGAATTATCCCGGCACGACGGTGGAACGCCGCACGGGCCGGTGTCGGTTGGGTGAGGCCGAGGTCGAGTTGATTGACCTGCCCGGCTTGTACGATTTTCAATCCAACACTGACGAAGAACGGGTGGCGTTGCGCGTCATCGAAGGCCGGCAGGAGGAGTTGGCGGGGGCGGTGGTGGTGGTGGACGCGGCGCATTTGAGTCGCAGTTTGTTTTTGGTTGGCCAGGTGCTGGAGCGGAAGTTGCCAGTGGTGGTGGCGTTGAACATGGTGGACCTCGCGGAAGCGGAGGGGATTCACGTGGACGCGGCGGGATTGGCGCGGGAGCTGGGGTGTCCGGTGTGGCCGGTCGTGGCGCGGACCGGGCAGGGTGTGGCGGAGTTGCGCCACGCCTTGCAGACATTGCAGGCCGGGGCGCGGCCGACGGAGCCGGTCGTGAGCGCGTGCGGAACCTGCGGTGGTTGCCGGTTCCAAAGCCGGTACGCGTGGTCGGATGCGGTGACCGCACGTTGTGCCCGCGTGGGGACGTATCAACCGAGTGTGTGGACGGAACGCATGGATGCCGTGTTGACGCATCCGGTGTTGGGCGTGGTGGCGTTCACGGCGGTCATGATGGGGGTGTTCTTTCTCATTTTCCAAATCGCCAGCGTGCCGATGGATTTGATTGATTCGTTGTTCAGCGGGTTGGGTGGTTGGGTGGCGCGGTGGTTGCCGGACAACGATCTCCGCAGCCTGATTGTGCAAGGCGTGATCGGCGGGGTGGGCGGGATGTTGGTGTTTCTGCCGCAGATCTGCATTTTATTTTTCTGTCTGGCGTTGCTGGAAGACACCGGCTACCTCGCGCGCGCGGCGTTTGTGATGGACCGGCTGATGCGCCGAGTGGGCTTACCGGGGAAGGCGTTCGTGCCGATGTTGTCGGCGCATGCGTGCGCGATACCGGCGATCATGGCGACCCGGGTGATTGAGGATCCACGCGACCGGCTGGTGACGAT
>Ga0105044_10010314_pt1 | contig 12753 bp, 9 predicted proteins | sample MAT01_FD_78092 | JGI IMG/M metagenome (GOLD analysis project Ga0105044, IMG submission 78092) | Freshwater microbial communities from Lake Fryxell liftoff mats and glacier meltwater in Antarctica - MAT-01 | ecosystem: Environmental > Aquatic > Freshwater > Ice > Liftoff microbial mat | place...
CATGATTCTGGGGGCTGAAATTGACGGCAAAGTTTCGCTGATCGCCGCCGTCAGCAAACCACTCGTCAAGGAAAAGAACCTCCACGCCGGCAACATCGTCAAGGCCGCCGCAACCATCGCCGGCGGCGGCGGCGGCGGCCGGCCTGACATGGCCGAAGCCGGTGCGAAGCTCGTGGACAAAATTGACCAGGCGATCGCGGCAGGAGCGGCAGAACTGAAGAAGCAACTCGGGATGTAGGGGCTTGAAAATGGGGTCAGGGCTTGGAAAAGGGGTCAGGAACCAATAGCCAAATGGCCCAAAGGGTGCTGCGCACTATTGGCTCCTGACCCCTTTTCCAAGCCCACTAGCGAATGAAGGTATTCTGTGACTGCGATTGTGTTCCACGGCGAGTGTTCATGTTCACCTGGAAAAAACTTTCAGCCACGGCCGCACCGATGCCATTGAGTTGAGACTGAAAATCATCCACAAACTGATGCAGTCCGTTGCCAATCACATCCGTCGCCCGGGCGTAGTTCAGCTTGGCGTTCAACTGGGCCACCAGTTGTTCGGCGGGATTGCTGAAAGAATGCATGGGAGTCCCGGAAATTGTTCGGATGTTGCTTTCCGCATCGCGTACACAGAACCGCATCGATCTGGGGAAGCGTGTATTCAGGATCAGGAAATCCACGACCTTTGCCGGTTCAATCCGACCATACTCACGGCGATACATCTGCAACGCGCTGGTGGATTCCAGCAGCGCGGCCCATTGAACGACATCAACCTGAGAACCGACATGCATCGGGTCCGGCAGCAGAATAAAATACTTGACGTCCAGAATGCGTGAAGTCTTGTCGGCACGTTCGAGTTGGTATCCAAGGCTGGAAAAGTGCCATGCTTCGCCGCGAGACCACGTCGCCTGAATCACTCCCAGCACCTGATGCGCCGAGCGTTTGATCTGCTCAAGAACTCCGTGTGGCTGCCTGATGGCGCGATTGGATTCTGCTGCTGCTGTGCGCACGCGAAGGTAAAACCGGTTCACCGCTTCCCACATCGGAGTCGTCAGGTTTTCGCGGATCGACCTCGCATTTTCCCGTGCCCCCGCAAGGCAATTGACGACAGAGTTCAGATTCTTCGGATCGAACAGCAGGTAACGAATCACATTTTCCTGAGTCGGTGCGGAGTATGTTTCCTTGAAAGTCGCCACATCACCACCTGCGTGCAACAGCGACGACCACAGGTCCAGTTCGCTGCCGCGATATCCCAGCGCGATGTTGGATGTGACTTCAATAAATCGAGCCTGGTTCTCAGCGCGTTCCAGATAGCGACTCATCCAGAACAATGATTCAGCAACACGACACAACATGGTAGGAATTCTTAAATAAGTCAGGCGTTCTTAATTCAATTCTTCAGCAACACCCACGTATCTTTGCTGCCACCGCCCTGTGAGGAATTGACGATCATTGAACCTTCTTTCAGCGCGACGCGCGTGAGTCCGCCCGGCAATACCCACACGTCTTCACCATACAGGATAAACGGACGAAGATCGACGTGTCGCGGAGCGAGTGTCTGATTGATGACCGTCGGCACGGTCGAAAGTGTCAGCATGGGTTGAGCGACATAGTTCCGGGGATCTCTGCGAATCGCATCCGCACAATCTTCGCGTTCTTTCTTTGACGCCTGCGGTCCCATCAGGATCCCGTAACCGCCCGATTCGTTGGTCGGTTTGACGACCAGTTCGTGCAGGTGACTCAGGACATAATCGCAGTCAGACTTCATCGCACACAGATACGTTGGAACATTTTTCAGAATGGCGTCTTCGCTCAGATAGTAGCGAATGATGTCCGGCACATACTGGTACACGGCTTTGTCGTCGGCCACGCCGGTTCCGGGAGCGTTCGCCAACGTCACATTTCCGCTGCGGTAAGCTCGCATCAGCCCCTTAACGCCCAGCATGCTGTCAGCGCGAAAGACTTCCGGGTCAATAAAGTCATCATCGATTCGCCGGTAAATGACATCCACGCGTTGCGGTCCGCGTGTGGTCTTCATCCAGACCATGTTCTCGTCATCGACAAACAAATCACTGCCACTCACCAGTTCCACACCCATTTGTTGAGCAAGAAACGAATGTTCGAAATATGCAGAATTGCAGACTCCGGGAGTCAGTACCACAGCCGTGGGCGCGGAAATGTGGGGCGGGGCGGTCTTGAGCAACGTCTCCAGCAATCGCTCAGGATAGTCTTCAATGGACGCAATGATCGAACCGTAGAAAACTTCCGGCAGCACGCGTTTCATAATCTCGCGATTTTCCAGCACGTAGCTGACGCCTGACGGACATCGCAGATTGTCTTCGAGCACGTAAATTGTGCCATCGTGATTTCGCACAAGGTCGGTGCCGACCACATGAGTCCAGACGCCACCGGGAGGGCGAAAGCCCTGACATTCCGGACGATACGTCTTCGCCGTCTTGACAAGTTCTTCCGGGACGACGCCGTCCTTCATGATCTTGCCGTCACCATAGACGTCGTCCAGAAACAGATTGAGCGCACGAATGCGTTGCTTAAGTCCGGATTCGATGATCTGCCATTCGTCCCATGCGATCGGACGTGGCACGACGTCGAAGGGCCAGACTTTTTCGTTGCCGTCATTGTGCCCATAGACGGCGAAGGTAATGCCCTTTTCGAGCAACTCTTCTTCGGCGTGTCGCTGCCGTTCCGCAAGCATCTCGGCCGACAACGACGCAAGTCCGTCCGACAGCGCAGGATGCCGCGGGGTGCCTTGCGACGTCAGAAGTTCATCAAAAGTTCCGGCAGTCTCAGTCACGTCCTCAAGCTCTCCACACGAATCTGTGCGTGGTTATTACGAATTCAGGCAGTATGTGTTCAAAATGCACAGAGTCCAGGCACTGGTGCATCCATTTCACAATACGTGTGAACAGGCCGCAAGATTCATGCCATGCAGGGTGTCTCCCGGAAAAAGGATTTATTCCGCGTTGATCACTCCCGATTTCAGTCCAAAGGCTTTAGATTGCCGGTTTGAAAACACAATCGTGGGTTCCTGGAGCAATGGTGTGGCGGCAAAAAGATTACCACCAAACGATGGCCAACAGGACTTCGGATTTCTCCGTGCGGACGAAAACGCAGAATTGGCCGACGCCGGAGTCACTGGGCCAGGAGTAGAGACATTTGAAACGTTAATTGCCCCGATTGCAACTCCGGAGAGCAATGTGGGGCAGCCTTCTGTGACGAACGCACCGCAGGCCGCTGTCGATGCCCCGGTCGCATCTCCGGCGCAAGACACGCATCAGCCAACCAGCACTTCTTCCGCACCAGACATCGCGGAGACACCTGCCCCGTCCACGGATCGTGTCAGTCGCAGATTGCTTATTGGAGTTGCAGGGTACGCGATCGCCTTGACGCTGTTGTTTCTGGGATTGCTGATTACCGGCCGCATGTCGCTCTTTGGAAACAACGCACTTGAGAGCCTGCCGGATCTTCGGCCATTGGCACCGAACGAATTTCGCAAAGTGCCGGATGGCGCTGAATTGCCGGATGACCATGTCTTGCGGCTTGGCGAATCGCGGCGGTTTGGAGACGTCGTGGTGACGCCCGTGAGACTTTCCAGAGAGCCGTTGCAGTTTCAGGGGTTTTTGTCCGGAGCGATTGAAGAGAAGCTCACGACGGTGCCTGTTCTGAAATTGTGGCTGACATTTGAAAATGTTTCCGATGAGGCGTTCGACACACTGGTTTACGACCATGACGGTGTGAAATTGTGGCTGACGTTTGAAAATGTTTCCGATGACTATGCATTCCCTCCGTTCGATGCGGGCCTGATGTCAAATCGCACACCAGTCGATTCGAAAGACGCTGCGACACTTGCCAATACTTTTCTGACGATCGGCATTCCGTCCGGTGATTCTGCCACCACACGCAGGCTCAACTTCCTGCATACCATGGACAACAATTTCGTAATCGTGGGGCAGGAATCTGCAAAGGTTCTGCTGCCTGGCGAATCGCTGACGACATTCATTGCCAGCAGTGACGAAGAAGGTGAATTCAATGCTGAGGACAGTACACCGTTCGTGTGGCGAGTTCAGTTCCGAAAAGGCGTGCATGTGTCGAGCGGCAACGGAGTTACGACACTGATTGATATTGAATTCTCCGGAGCCGACGTCGCTGCCTCCGGTTGAGAAAGGTTTTCTGTAGGATGGACATTCATGTCCGTCGCATGGCCCCGAAACACTGTCGAAGCGAAAGTTATTGTGCCTTGAAAGCCGTTCATGAATGCGATGGTGCCCTTGTTGCGGATGCGGTGAAGAGTGTTCGTGACCTGTTGCCGATGTCCGACGATGCGCGACCCGTCATCGGTGTGATTTTAGGATCGGGACTTGGTTCAGCGGCCGATCGGTTTCTGGCAACGAGCGGCAGATCGCTTGCGTATACCGCCATACCAGGAATGCCGTTGCCACATGTCGTCGGGCATCCTGGACGACTGGTGCTGGGGCAGATTGACGGCATTACGGTGGCAATGCTGCAGGGCCGCGTTCATCTTTATGAAGGCCATTCACTCGCATCTGTCGAATTCGGAACTTGTCTGTTGCATGCGATGGGCGCTCGCACTTTGATTGTGACCAATGCAGCTGGTGGAATCAGAGCGGATTTTCAGCCCGGCAATCTGATGCTCATCACCAGTCATCTGCGGCCATTGGCGACGGGCTGTGTAACGCGCCGTCCAGACTGCTGCGACCGGGAATTGCCTGAATGTTGCCAACTTGTGAATGCCAGATGCTCAGGAGTGCCAAGGATGCACGATCTGATGTGGAACGAGGAACTGAGGCACAAAATCCGCCTCATTAAATCGCCGTTGCAGATCTACGAAGGCGTGTATGCGATGATGATCGGTCCGAATTACGAGACGCCTGCTGAAATCCGCGCGATGCAGCGGCTGGGGGCAGATGCCGTCGGAATGAGCACCGTGCCTGAGGCCCTGGTGGCTGCATCTTTAGGAATGCGTGTGCTGGGTGCTTCCTGTATCACGAATGTCGCTGCGGGGCTTTCCACGGCGCCTCTCAGCCACAACGATGTCACAGCCACAGCCGCCGCCATCGAAGTTCCCTTTGCCGACTGGCTGTGGGACGTAATCCGTGTGATCGGCAGAAAAGACCTGTAGCTGTTCAGCGACTCGACTGTCGGCTCGCCCATCCCGCCAGCAGCTCTCGATTGATTTTTACATTGTGCCGGGAATCAACGGGAAGACTGCGGTGAAACAGAATTCGGCAAATGTTGGCAGTCAGCGGATTCTGAGCCCCGAGGTGCAGCAGTTCATCGCGCAATCGTCGCGCCTCGCGATTCGAAGCCGGAAATTTTCCGGCTTCCGGTTCAGCGACGATCACGGGAGACTGCTGTCCCTTTGCGCCGATTCCGACCAGGGCACAGCGGTAAATGGCCGGATGACCATTAAAGATGGCCTCGCAACAGACGGAATACATCGCGCCCGTCGGTGTGGAAACGATGTGGGCTTTGCGTCCACAGAACCACAGCCGCCCGGCATTGTCAAAATAGCCAACGTCACCCATGCGATGCCAGAACGAATCACCATCATTGATCTTCGCCAGACTCGTCGCATCCGGTCGCCGGAAATACTCCCGTGTTGCCACCGGGCCGCTGACAATGATTTCACCGATCTGACCGTCGGCAAGGAAGACCGTGTTCTCGATCTTCGGCAACACATTTGAACTGGTCTCGATAATACGTACGCGCATGCTGTCGAAGACGTGGCCGACACAAGTGCCCTTTCCGATTGCCGTCAGGGCGGCGGTTTCTTTAAGGATTTCCCGGGCTGAGATGGATGCCACTGGCAGGCATTCGGTGGCTCCATAGGGCGTGAAAAAGTCGGCCGAAGAATTCAGGACGTTCGTCATCCGCTGCAGTACGTGATTGGGCACTGGTGCGCCGGCAGACAGGATTCGTCGCAAAGCAGGCAACGTCAATTTACGATCCTCACAATAGCGACCAACACGGTTCCACAATGCCGGCGATCCATAGGCTTGAGTCACGTTCTGAGACTCAAGTGCTTCCACGATCCGCTCTGGATTCACTGCCGCAGGTCTGGTCGGGTCCATCTCCGGAATCACAGACGTGACCTGCATCGCAAGGTTGAACAACGAGAAGAGCGGAAATCCCGGGAGATCCACTTCTCCAGGCTGGATCTGGTACCGATCCCGAATTAAATCCACCTGGGCGTTGAACATTCCGTGTTCGTAGTGAACTCCCTTGGGTGGCCCGGTGCTGCCGGAGGTAAAAATAATGGCTGCTGAATCCGTCTTCGTGGTGGCTGGCATCGAGATGCAGGATCGTCGGCCTGCAGCGACAAGCTGCAGGTACGATTCACATCCCAGGCGACGTGCGCGCGGACCGACAACAACGTTGAATCGTGCATTGCGGAATCGCCATGGCATCAGATGACGGACAACGTGCACGGGCGTAATCGCCGCGAATCCATCGGGATTGACTGTGTCCAGGCAGCGAAGGACGCTGCGTTTCCCCATCCCTGGATCGATGAGCGTGCAGCAGGCCCCTGCCCGCATAATCCCGAATGTCAACGCAATGAATTCAATGGACGGTCGCACCATGAGCACGATTCGGTGTCCGGGTCGAACACCAAGTCCGATCAGGCCACGTGCAATGGCGTCAACTTCTGCGTCCAGTTGCTGAAAGGTCAGATGCGTCCATGCAACTCGCCCTGCCGCGTCTCGTGTTTCCGGGAAGACCACTGCGCGTTGGTTGGGAACCAATGCGGCGGAGATTCTTAGCCGGTCAGCGATATTGAATTCGTCGTCAGCCATTCGATTCTGTATGTATTGCGAAAACAAGGATGATCAGTCTCATAATGACGAGTCGTCAGGTCGTGCAGGTGCGGCAAGGATGACCAAAGATTCCCGCAAGTCAAACCAGCGAGACTTTTTTGCGTTTGTCGAATTGATCCGGCCGCCCGCGTTCGACCGGCGATAACTGCTGGAAAGCGCGTGTGACGGAGAAACATTTCAGAGAATTTGCGACGATGAATAAATAGCTGCATCTGTTGCTCTATGCGCACTGAAAATCACGGTCGATATCGCTGCCGACAGTATTCCTGTCACACACCGGACAAATGATTTTATCAGGAAACGACGAGCAACAGGTTTCACGGAGTTGGGCTAAACGGAATGGACGCTGCTGAAATTGTTTCAGGAATGATGCTGTAGATGTGCAGTGTGTCGAAGGCCGCACGCATACCTCAGTGTTGACCTGAAATCCCGGATTTGCCTGCCTATGTCCAGAAGAGGTTTCGCCCCGATGCCGCGTATTCGCCACGTTCAATCATCCGGTAAACGTAATTTCCTCGCGATGTGTGCTTCTGTTGTGAGCCTCGGCGCGATTTGTGGCAGCTTTGATCCTGTCCCGGCTGGGGAAGACCTTCAGTTCACTCGAGTGAATTCAGTAGTCACTGCAACAGAAAACACGTCCGACGTCCCGCTTCCTGTGGACCTCCAGGCCAGTCCTTCAGATTCTGTAAGCCCCGTTCAGTCGATTGGCGGAGTGCAGCCGGTCAGCAGCGGCGACCTGAACGACAACGACGCGATCAAATTTTCACTGTTGTTGCTGAAAGACGGCGGACGCTTCATCGACAACATCGACCACTACCGCGTCATCTTTGAAAAGCGAGAACGCATCAAAGGCGACATCGGTGAACTTGAGACCATGGAACTGAAAGTCCGCCATGCTCCAAACTTCAGTGTCTATATGAAATGGAAAACCGGGGATGCAGGTCGGCAGTTGCTGTACAACGACGAATACGACGACAAGCAGATGGTCGTGAAACTTGGTGGTCTGAAAGGCCGAATCCTGCCTGCTTTGAAACTTGACCCGCTCGGTTCCGAAGCGCAAGCCGGAGCACGCTACCCCGTGACGGAAGTCGGCATCTCCGGCATGATTCGACAGATGATCGTGCATCGCGAGAATGATCTGAACCACGGACACGGCGTTGATTGCAGCCGACTGGCAAATGAGGTGTTTGACGAACGCGAGTGTTACTGCTTCAGATACGAATACAGCAATCAGAAATTCAATACGCTGTACCGCAAAAGCATCGTCCTGATGGACACACGCTACCATGTGCCTCTCAGGGTGGTGAATTACACGTGGAGCGGCAACGCTGAAGGGATGACACCACAACAGCTCGACGAAATGACGATGATCGAGGACTACGCGTTTCGGCAACTGGACATGGGTGCAAAACTCGTCGCCGAAGATTTCAGCCGCGACAATCCTGCGTATCGCATGTAATTCAATCAGTTGCGTGACACAAATTCGTCGGTATTGAACAATGTCCGTGCGACGCTGGCCCACGCGGCGAGTTCAGGGGCAGTCGTTGCGTCTGTCTGCCTCACAAAACTTGCAGCCTCTGCGGGATTCGACGTAAAGCGAGACAGTTCGCGACTGTGAAAGTTCAGCAACAGTTCCAATTCGGCCTGCTCCGGCGAGCGCGTCAGGCACCGACGAAACATTTCGACGCATCGATCGGTGTCCGACGTTGATGCCTCGGACTTCAGAATTCGCTGAGCAAGTCCCTGAGCCAGGTCGGTAAACACCGGATCATTTGCCACCGTGAGCGACTGCAACGGGGTATTCGAACGGACGCGCATCGTGCAGACGGTGCTGAAGTCCGGTGTGTCGAACGTTGACAGCAACGGGTACGGCGCGCTGCGATAAAACATCGTGTACATCGTGCGGCGATAGCGATCGGCACCGGTACTCGTTGGCCAGTCTTTCTTGTTCTGAGTGAAATCATAGATGCCGTCCGGTTGCGGTAGAAAAATTCCAGGACCTCCCGTTTTTTCCGAAAGCAATCCCGCTGCCGAAACGGCCATGTCACGCACGATCTCGGCATCTACGCGAATGCGATTCTGTCTCGACAACAATCGATTACCGGGATCGATCGTTGCAAGTTTCGCGTCCGCAGCCTGATTTTTCTCCGAGCTTTGTCGGTACGCAGCGGACGTCACAATCAGCCGATGCAGGTGCTTCAGAGACCAACCGCTGTCCATGAATTCCGCGGCCAGCCAGTCGAGCAATTCGGGATTGGACGGAGGCGTTCCCTGAAATCCGAAATCATTCTCCGTTTCAACCAGCCCACGACCGAAGTACCGCGCCCAGATACGGTTTACCGTGACGCGCGCGGTGAGCGGATTGTCTCGCGACACCAGCCAGCGCGCCAGATCCAGTCGATTGGAAAACGCTGGTTTTGATTCCGCGATATTCAGTGCTGCCGGAACGCCCAGCGGCAGCGCGCCATGTTCGCGATCCGGATGCAGAAAATCCCCGCGCGTCAGCACGAATGTTTCCGGCGTCTTCTCCAGATCTTTGATGACCATTTGTCGGACCCCGTTTCCCTTGCCAGGCAGCACAGCTTCCAGTTCGCTGATGCGATGTTTGATTTCCGCCAGGCGCACCATCGACTCTCCACCGGGCGTATCCGACACTACGGCGGCTGTGGACAGGTCCAGTGCGAAATGCCCGATGAGATAGTTCATGTTCAGCTCATGCCTGAGCACGACCAACAGGGACTCGGCTGACAACGTTAAAGGCTGAGCCAGTCGAAAGATGGCTTCATGCGGGGCATTCATTTTCGCCCCGAGAGCGACCTGCGCGCCATTGACATTGATCGCCCAGCCGGTGTTTGCTTTGTCGTCAATGGCGTTGTCCACCGGATAGTCCGGCTGACTGTGATCTGCCCACGCCTGCACAAAGCGTGACTCGGCACTCCCCAACTTCAGCGCGATGTCAGTCAGAATAAAGTTGCCGTTTCCCGCCGTGCCGGGACCGTTGGACGGAAGGCTGGGGTGAGTCAGAGTTCGCAGCCGAATGGCAGTGATCGGGCCTGCAGCGTCGGTAGTTTTCGGAAGTTCGACAGTGACAGACAAGCTGTCGTTGGCCGCCGGATCTGACTTCACCAGCAACGAGCTGTCTTCGGCAATTTTCAGGATGGAGCTGCCCGAGGCTCTCACAGCAGTCACTTTCGCCGCTTGCCAGTTCCATGGGAGTTCTGCTAGCAATGGTTGATCGGGCGCGTTCTTCTCAACAGCGGTCTTTTCCTGCTGCAGGTCCTGCAGTTCCTTCAGCTGCTGCTGCTGCGCCTCGCTCCATCCGAACATTTCGTCTTCGCGCACTTCGACAGTTTCGCCCACGTTGTTTGTGTCAGCGGCACCGTTGAAGAAGGCATAGAGCTGGTAGTACTCGTCATGGCTGATCGGATCAAATTTGTGCGAGTGGCACTGCGCACATCCGACGGTCAATCCCAGCCAGACGGATCCCGTCGTGTTGACTCGATCAATCAGTGCTTCGTGACGGAACTGGTCGGGCTTCACACCACCTTCTTCGTTGATCATGGTGTTGCGGTGAAAAGCGGTTGCGACTTTCTGGGATTTCGTAACGTCGGGAAGGAGATCGCCCGCGAGTTGCTCGATTGTAAACTGATCGAACGGCATGTCCGTGTTGAGCGCATTGATGACCCAGTCACGATATGGCCACATCACACGCGGGCTGTCTATCGTGTAGCCGTTGGAATCCGCATACCGCGCCTGATCCAGCCAGTGTCTTCCCCAGCGTTCGCCGTAATGCGGATTGCTCAGCACCCGGTCCACAAGTTTCTCGAAGGCATCCGGTGACAGGTCCTGGAGGAACTGTTCGGTTTCAGCCACAGTCGGCAGCAGACCAAGCAGATCCTGATACAAGCGACGAATCAACACGGCCTTATCGGCCTGCGGGGCTGGATGCAGAGATTCAGAAATTAGTCGCTGCAGTATGAATGTGTCAATTTCGTTTCGGCACCATGCTGAGTCAGGTAACGTCGCATCTGTCAGCGTTGGTGTTTGAGGACGCACGACTTTTTGAAAAGCCCAGTGCTCTGCATAATCCGCGCCTTCGCTGATCCACTGCGTCAGCACGGCGATCTGCTTTTCCGACAGCGGTTTGTTGGCACTCACCGGTGGCATATGTTCGTCAGGGTCGCGTGACGTAATTCGGGCGACGACTAAACTGTCGTCCGCCTGCGCTGGCACAATCGCGCGCATTTCGATTGCCACGCTCCGTACGTCCAGCCGCAGATCTGCCTTACGCGCGTCGGCATCTTCTCCATGACACTGAAAACAGTGATTCGAAAGAATTGGCCGCACATCGCGATTGAAGTCAATCGACGCCAGCACAGCCGCAGTAGTGTCCTGGCCCGGCAATGGCGCAGCATGACTCAGCACGGACATCGCCAGGAGGCTTGTTCGAACAGCGTATTTCATGGGAATCCTGTTCACGGATGCTGACGGGGAGAGAGTGAGTTCGGGGCGAATCAGTTCATCCCGAGTTTCCGCAGATTTTCCGTCATTGTCCGTGATTACCGCCGTCTTTCAACCCACAGTGTCGTGAACAAAAAAACAAAAGGGGACGAAAACAAAAGCTTTGTTCTCTCGACGAACCTGTTACGGGGGCAGGCTATTATTACGGAATCTACAAAGCAACATCGTTCAATCTTTCATCTGTTTTGAAAACTGTGTCGGCGGATGACCTTCGCGCGAGAGGCGTTCGTCCCACAATGAAGCCATCCACCATCATCGAAGACTTCGCAGACGGCTGGCAGAAAGAATGGTTCACTAAGCAGCCCAGTGAGTGGGCTCGAACAACACTCAAGCTGGGCGACGAAACCTGGCAGGCTCCGCCCGGAGCACGGCTTGCACTGGATGTGCGTTCGACAAAGCCCAATATTGTTGTCGTCCTTGCGGACGATATGGGTTCTGGAGATGTCTCCAGCAACAACCTGAACGGTAGAAACCCGAATGGCAGAATTCAAACCCCAAACATCGACCGGCTTGCCAAAGAAGGCGTGCGGTTTACATGGAGATGAGGATGTTGCTACGAGTCCTTCGTTGTGTCGCGGTATATTTTTTTTTAGTTGCCGTCCTTGACGATCGATACGCGGTCGCGCAGCAGAAGGCGGTCGATCTGGTCTCCATCGAGACTGGGGACCTGCCGATCATCCTGTCGGCTCCACACGGTGGGCGTAATGCAATTCCCGGCGTGCCGGAGCGGCGCAGTGACCGATGTCGGGCGTCAGGTATTGAGTACAAAAGAACAGCAACTGGCGATCCGTTACGCGCAAGGACCTTTGCTGGCCCCGGCGAACCGGCCGGACATCGCCGACTATGAAACGATGGCGACGTTCAAGACGGAGATCGCGAAGAACGGCGCACCCGAGGGAGTCATGATCGGAACAACAGCGATTGCCAGGGGACAGTATGGTCGTGGACGTGTCATTTGCTTCAGTCCGCATCCTGAATTCACCAGGGGACTCGAAGTGCTTGTGCAGGATGCGATCGAAGACGTCAAGCGGAAGCGATTGCAGCCAATGAATCCGTGAGACTTCACTCCGTCGCGGACGCAGTTGATCGTGCTTTCATGTCATCAATCGAGCGGTTGCTCGATGGTGAATCGAGTTCAGCATGAATCCGAAGAAAAAGCCATTCGAAAGTGCTTGAAAAAGGGGCAACCGTATGGAAGTGACCTGTTCGTTTCCCGGTCCGCCGTTCGACTCCAGATCGAACACACGCTACGCTCACGCGGAAGGCCTGGCAAGAAATGAACAATCCTCAATCAATGAGCATCGCGGTAGATGTTTTCCGGTGCATGGTGTTTTCCGGTGCATGGTACCTTGTCCCTGTGCTTAGGTCCTTTGTCCCTGTGCTTAGGTCC
>Ga0105044_10010319_pt1 | contig 12749 bp, 7 predicted proteins | sample MAT01_FD_78092 | JGI IMG/M metagenome (GOLD analysis project Ga0105044, IMG submission 78092) | Freshwater microbial communities from Lake Fryxell liftoff mats and glacier meltwater in Antarctica - MAT-01 | ecosystem: Environmental > Aquatic > Freshwater > Ice > Liftoff microbial mat | place...
CCGGCGTCGGCAAGTGCGCTCCATTCGCAACTGCCGTCACGCATTGCCGCCGCCGCGCTTGCGCTGGAGTCGCTCATGATGGACAGAATCAACACCATGCCGGCGCCGTCTTGCGCCATGCAGCTGTTCTGGCCAAACACCTGCTGCGAAAAGCTGGGACCCGGCAGCAGGCGACGCAGGATGGCCTCATCGAAATACGGGCACCCTGTCGACGCCGCGGCTTGCTTGTCGTCAGCCACTGCCAGCGCCGCACGCATGAAGCCCTCCGCGCCCTGCGCAACACTTTCTGGCGTTGCGCCCTGCGACAGCACCACCTGGCCGGTGATCGCCACCTGTTTGTAGTGGCCCATATAGCTGACCGAGCCGCCGCCACCCTTTTGCATCCAGCGAAAACCGTGCTCACCCAGCGCCGGGACCGGCTCGACCGTATTGCCCGCGGCCATCGAGCCCTTCAACTTCTTGACGAATTCAGCGGCCTCGGCGGCGCTGGCCTTGAACATCTGGTTGGCCCCAATCACCCTCGCGCCGGCATCGTCGCGACTGCTTCCGGTAAATTTGCAGGAGCCCACCTTGCCGCCCACCAACAGCGACCACGGCGCGGCCTCCGGCAGCAGGCGGTCCAATTCCGCCGTGCTCATCCAGCCGCAACTTTCTTGCGCATACAACAGCACCGGTGACACGAGCAAAGCCAAAAGTACGAGCAAGCGTTGCATGGGCAGTCTCCAAAGGGTTGGGCGGATTGATTCGTCAATGAGTTGAACGCGAAAAAGGACAAAAGTGGGCCACTGACGGTGCCGAAAGCGCGGGTCTGGATGGCAGTCAGGTTTGGATGCTGTCTGTTTAAGCCGTTCGTGCTGATGCTTCGCCAGGCCTGTGCTGAGCCTGTCGAAGGGCTCAGCGAGCTCAGGACAGGCTTCGATACCTACCCAGCAACACCCGCGTGCACGCGGGACTTATGGAAGCGGCGGAAGCCGCGATGATTCTGGTCAGCGGATCGAATCGCGGCTTCCGCCGCTCCGGCAAAGGCCGAGTTTCGCGGCCTGCACAGCGACCAATGTTCATGGGCAATGTCCTGCGCGCTGCACGAAGCAACGGATCTGCAGAGCGTGCCACCCATCCGCTGCCGGCCCGCTTCGTCTTTACTCCACTCGGTCTCAATCAGCCGCCGCCGTATGCGCCGCCATGATGCGCACTTGTAAGGCGCGGCGCTCGGCGGCGGGGACGCCGGGCATGGCTTGCAGTTCGATCAATAATCCGCGAATCAATGCACGCGGGTGACTGCTCTGGTTGCCGGTGAGTTTGGCGGCCAAACGGCGCATCTGTTCTTGGCGGCGCAAAGCCACCGCTTCTGCGGGTGAGTCGATGCCAGCGCTGAGTTCAGCGCGCACCGCCAGCAACGCGGCTGCATCGGCCCCGAACTCGCTCACTTCGGTCCGGCTCGCTGCAGTGCCGTTGGCTTCGTTGCCTGCAAGTAAGGACTGATAGCGCTTGCTCAGTGGCTCACGCGCGTCGGTGGGCAGCTCGATATTTTGAAACTGCTGGCCGAGTGCATCACGCGCTTCGCCGCTCACGCTGGCGATCTCATCGAGTAGGGTGCCGGCGGCGCAGATGTTGGCTAGATGTTGAACTTCTCGTATCCGCAATGCCTGCTGTTGCGCCGCTTGCACGCGCGCCGCGGCGGCTTCGAAACGGGACTCCAAGGGATGCACGGCACGTGGGCTGCGCGCCGGGCCATCGCGGCGGCCATCGCGTGCGCCGCCGTCTCGCGGGCCAGCGCCGTCGCGCCGAGCACTCTTGGCGGGCGCGCCGTTCTGGTCACGTCCGCGGCCATCACGCCCATTGCCGCCATCACGCGGCGGTCGTGCGCCGCGGTCACTCGCGGCCACCCGAGGCTCATCGCTGGGAGCCAGTGCGCGCCAACGGGCTTGCAGCGTCTCCAGGTGCACACCTGCGTGCAGCAAGCGGTCCTGCTCGGCGGCTGCCAAGGCGTCGAGTTCGGCGAGGATGGCTTGTGCGGCGCTATCCGCCTCGGCACTAAGCGTGCGCTGTGCGGCTTCCTGCTCGCGGGCGCGCTCAAACAGCGGGTCGATCAGGGCGCGAAACTCAGTCCAAAGGGTGTCTTCGAGCGTGCGCTCGCTGCGTGGCAGCGCCTTCCATTCGACTTGCGCGCGCTTGGCCAGATCGACCGCTGATGGCGCATCAGCAGTGCCCAGCTCGCGACGCAGTTTTGCGATCAGGCGGCGCTTGCCGAGCGCGGCCTGCTCGCGCGCTTCCTGCAACGCAGCATCGATGGCGGTGAGGCGTTCGCGCAGTTGTCGGCCTTGCTCGCCACGCTTCTCGGGCGCGGCATCATCCAGCGCCGGCAGGGCGTCGCGGACGCGCTTGCGCAAGGCCTGCAAGGCATCGGTTGCCGCTGGCAGCGTGCTTGCTTCCGCAATCAAACCGGCAATCTGCTCGGAACGCTCACCGCGCAGTTCGCGGCGTTTCTCGAAGTAGGGGCGAGCTGGCGCCAACGCGCGTGCGCAGAGGCCATGAAAGCGACGGGTTAAGCCGTGCTCGGGGCCGGGCGCGGCGGCGCCATCCAAGCCGTCAAGGCGCGTCCATTCGGCTTTGAGTTCCTTGATCTTGTTGGCCAGCGCATCCGGATGCACGCCACTGCTGCGCAAGGCTTCTGCCTCATCGCACAGCCGTGTGCGCACCTTGTTGGTTGACCAGTGCGCCCAGCGCTCAAGCTTGGCCAAGCCCTCATCGGCGTCCGCCAATCGCCGTTGCAATTCACGCGGCACGCTGCGGCCAAGCGCTTCCCTGGCAGTGCGCGCCAAGTTGAGACTGCCATCGCTAATGGCCTGCTCGAGGAATTGCAGCTGCTGGCCAGCCCGTTCGTTGATGGCGCTGGCAAGCAAGCTGCGGCGCTGGCCAACCAACGCGTCGAGTTGCGCCCGCAACGCGTTTTGCTGAGCCTGCACGGTGAGATTGTCGACGGACGAATACTGGCGTGCTCCCGCGCGCATCGCCGCGATCTGCGCGTCGAAATCTTCCGCATCGATGGCCGGCAAGTTTGCCCATAAGGCGTCGATGGCCGGCTCGGACGGCGCCGGCACAGCATCCACAGTTGGCTCGATGTGAATGGCCGCTGCTGACTCATCCGCCGCTTTGTCGGCGTGTTCCCCGGCGACTTCGACGTTCACCCTGATTCGGCTCGGAATAGGCTCGCCGCGAGCGGCGCTCAGCGCGGCTTCGGCCATTGCCAAGGCGCCGTCCGCGCGGCGTGCAAGATCGCTATCGGCGCGCTCGCGCAATGGCTGCCATTGCGCGCGCAAGTCGAGCAGGATCTGCTCACGATCGGCGGGCAACTCGCGGCTCAATCGAGCCAGCTGATCGCACAACGTCAGTACGCGGCGTTGCAAGGCCGGGCCATCGCCCGCTGCAAGTTGCTGTGCTTCAAATTTCTCCCGCGCCGCCTTGGTCAATCGTTTGTCACTCTTACGTGCGGCGAGCGCAATCTTCTGCAGCGATTCAGGCGCATCGATGCGCTCCAGCAACCACAGCCGCAGCGCCGGATCGGGGTCTTGCACACAGCGTGTCACCAGCAGGGCCGGGCGCTCACAGCGCGCCAGCGCAAGTTTGCGCAACGCACTCAGCGGACTGTCAGTGGCCACCCGCGTCAGTAGCTCGGCGTCATGTGAAAGCAGCAACACCGCGCTGCCGGCTTCCACTGTCATGCCGGGGCTGCACAAGCGCTCGATCAGCCGCTTGCGTGCCGCCGCCACGACCACAGGCTCGTGCTCGCCGCGCAGGCGTCGCTCGAGCAGGACGGGATCGTCAATCCGCTGCAATGCCGCCGCCCGCACGGCGGGATCAGGATCGGTCTGCACCAGCTCTGTCAGCTTGCCAATCAGGATCGGATCGGAACTTTCCTGCACCGCGCGCAGACGAATCGCCGGGTCTTTATGGTCCCAATCGGGTTTTCGTAGCAGGCCGAACAACTTCATCAGAGCACACCGGTGAGCACGAAGCCGCACAGCCTGCGGGAATCTGCGGCGCTGTCAATACAGGGCTGGGATTTCTGCTATTCCGGCGAAGACTGGAATCCGCTTATTGCGTTGTCATCGCCGCTCGCGCCCCAGTGAGGATCTGCGCTGAATTCCGCTGTTCGCTGGAACGCAAAACCCCAGCCCCCAGCCCCCAGCCCCCTAATCGCCTCGCACCCGCAGTGTCAGCCCTTTCAAAAAATTGCGCAGTAATTGATCCCCGCAGGCACGAAAGTTCTTGTGCTCGGGTTGCCGGAACAATGCCGACAGTTCGGGCTTTGAGACCGGGTGGCCGGCATCGATGAAGGCTTGATGCATGTCGACATCCTTCAACTCGAACGCGACGCGCAGCTTCTTCAGGACCAGATTGTTGGTGACTCGCTTGGCCAAGGGGCGTGGCGGTGCGGATTCGTCCTGGCCTCGGTAGTGCAACACCAGGCCGTCGAGAAAACGCACCAACATGCGGTCGCTGCATTCCAGGTAGCCCGGTTCTTCGTCCTTCTTGAGGAAGGCCAGCACTTCGTCCTTGCTCAGGGTAAAACTCGGGTCGGCGAGTTGGGTGATTGCAACCACTTTGATGTCGGAGAGATCGAGCATGTAGCGAATACTGCGCAATACGTCGTTGTTGATCATTGGCGGTTCCGGAGGTCGGTGCGGCGTCGAAGTGGGTGGCAGTGGACGGCATGATTGCAGCATCTGCAAGCCGCTGCGTGTCGATGCCTGAGCTCGCTGGGCTGCTACCGCCAAGTGCGCTCCGAATCAGCTTTGTAGCGGCAACCGGATCAGAAACTCACAGCCATTGCCCTCGGAAGTTCGAAGCTCAATTCGCCCTCGCAGCAGCTGCGTGACCAGGTTGTAGACCAGATGCAAGCCAAGCCCTGAACCGCCGGCGCTGCGGCGGGTGGTGAAGAAGGGGTCAAAAGCGCGGGCAGCGACATCGGCGGGCATGCCGTTGCCGTCGTCAGTGAAGCGCAGTTCCAGTTCGTTGCCGTCAATGTGTGCGGCAATCGTCATATGGCCGGTTTCGCGGCCCTCGAACGCGTGCAGCAAGGCGTTGTTGACGAGGTTGGTAAAGATCTGGAACAGCGCCCCAGGAAAGGTATCCAACTGGATTCCCGCTGGACATTCGATGCTCAGGGCATAGCTGGTGCGACGAAAGCCGGGTCGCAAGGCCGTGCGAACCTCTTCGAGAAAGCCACGCAGTTCGAAGTGGCGGCGCTCCTCGCTGGATTGATCCACCGCAACGCGCTTGAAGCTGCTCACCAGCCGGCCAGCGCGCTCAAGATTGCCAAGAATCAGCGAATTTCCCTCGGCCACGGTTTGCTGCCATGCCTTGAGCTCGCCCTTGGTCATCAGCCCCTCGGCCAAGCGCACTTCGGCTTGTTTTGAGATATCGCTCAAGTGCGAGGCGGCGGTGACGGCAATGCCTAGCGGTGTGTTGATCTCGTGCGCCACACCGGCCACCAGTGCGCCCAGCGAGGCCATTTTCTCGGCCTCGACCAGTTGATCCTTGGCGCGTTCGAGTTGGGCCAGTGACTGCTCGGCGTGCGCCTTTGCGTGCGATAGCTCTTCGGTACGACTGGCGACAAGGGCTTCCAGAACGGCTGCTTGTTGGCGCATGAAGGCCAAGCGCAAGCGCATGGCGAAGGCCGCCAGCAACAGACCCGTCAGCACAGCGGCTGCCGCAAAACTGCGGGTTTGCCACCACGCGGGTATTACTTTGACGGGGAGGTCGATTGTCTGCTTGCTGAGTTCGCCGCTGCGGTTGCTGGCGCGCACCTGCAGGCGGTAGTTGCCAGGTGGCAAATTGCGATAGGTCGCGACACGCAGGGCCGCGCTGGTTTCTACCCAGTCGTCGTCAATGCCGGTCAAGCGATAGGCATAACTCAAGCGTTGCGGGCCACTGAAGTCGAGTGCTGCAAACTCCACTGAAAGGCTGCGCTGGCCTGGGGCCAGCAGCAAGCCATTGGCGGATTCGGCAAGCGGCTGCGGGCGATCAGCGATGCGCAAATCGGTCAACACCAAGGGCGGTTGATAGGTCCAGGGCTGAAAGTGCTGTGGTTCGATCACCAGCAGGCCACGACTGCCGCCAAACAGGAGGCGGCCATCGCGGGTCTGCAAGTACGAGCGAAACCAGCCGGTGCCGAAATCAACGCCATCGCTGCGGGTGAGGCTGTATAGCGAGTCGTTCGCCGGGTCATAGACCTGTCGATGACTCCAGATGCGTCCATCGCTGGCTTCCAGCAAATTGGCACCGAAATCGCCGGCCACACCCAAGCGCTGGCTGACCGATTCAAACGCCCAACCAGTCGCATCGTCGCGCTTCCGATACAGGCCTTCGACGGTGTCGACCCACAATTGATCGTGGCGGTCGATCAACAATCCCACCACGCTGGGATGCGGCAGACCGGGTTCGGCCTGATCGTCGATGCGTTGTAATGTGCTTGCGTTGGCAGCGGCGCGAAACAATCCCGTTGAAGCACCCAGCCACATACTGCCGTCCTTGCCTTCGGCGATGGCGTTGAACTCGCCCAGTAGGGGGCGTGCGTCGGCCAAACTGAGGCGCTCGATCAGCGTTTGCCCGCTTCGCAGCACGAACAAGCCGTCGCCAGTGCCGATCCACAGCGCATTTCGCGAGTCAATGAACAGGCGGCGCACGCTGAGATTGTCCAAGCCTTCGTTGACGCCAAAGCGCTGGAACTCGCCGCTGACGGGGTCGTAACGGCGCAGGCCATCGCGGGAGCCAAGCCAAATGTGATCAGTGATGTCTTCGGCAAGCGCCGTGATCCAGCCCACGCTCAAACCCTCGCCGGATTGGGTCTCCGGCGACAGACCGCCCACCAACTTCAGATTGGCGTCGAGAATGGCCACGCCACGTCCGCGTGTGCCCAGCCACAACTCACCATTGCGGCGTTCCAGCAGGCTGGAAACATCGGGCTGCTCAAACACGCCGTTGTGGCCTTCTGCACCGCGCAACACTTTGGCCCATTGGTTGTTGGGGTCGTGCCATTGCACGCCGCCGCCAAAACCGCCGACCCATAGCAGGCCCGAACGATCCTGCAACAACGCGCGCACCTCATTGCCGGCGAGGCCGGTGGGGCGGCCGGGGTGATGGCGAATTTGCCGCAACAAGCGACCGCTGCCGGCCTCGCGAACTTCGATACCGCTAGACCGGCCTAACCAGACCTCGCCGTTGCGCAATTGCACCATCGTCGATACCGAATCCAGCGTGCCGGGGGCGGTACCTTGCTGGATCTGCGGTCGCTCGACCGCCAGAGTGCGCCGATCCACCAGCATCAGCTGGCCCATTTGCGTGCCCACCCAGAGCAAGCCATCGCTTGCTTCCAGCAGGCTGTACACCGTGTCGGTATCCAAGCCACTGGCATCGACAGATGCCGACAGCACAAGCTCGATTTGTGTGCTGCGCGCGCGCAAACGGCGCAGGCCGGCGCGAGTGCCGATCCACAGGTCTCCGAGTGGATCGATGTGCAGCGAGTGAATGAAGTCGTCGCGAGGAGCCAAGCCACCGACCTCGCCAACGCGGTAGCTGGTGATCTTTGCGATCCCCGGATCTAATTTGGCGAGACCACCTCCGCGCAGACCGATCCAGATCGCGCCGTCGCTGGCCTCGGTCATAGTGATGACCGCACCTGCCGCCAGGCTGTTGGGTTTGGTGCTCACATGCCGGAAAGTCGCAAAGGTTTCGCTGTGCGGATCAAACACCGACACGCCATCGGCGTCAGTGCCTACCCAAAGGCGACCGTCCTTGCCAAGCAACAAACTGCGAATGAGGTTGCCGCTGACGCTGGTCGGGTCCCCCGCCCGGTGCACATAGCGCCGGAAGCTATAGCCATCAAAGCGGATCAGCCCGCGCGTGCTGCCTATCCAGAGGAACCCCGCATCGTCTTGAACCAGCGCGGTGACGACACCGTCGGGCACATTCTCAAGATCGCTGACCAGCTCAAAGCGCGCAGTGAAGTCTTCATCAAACGCCCATGTCGGCGCGGCGAATACAAACAGCAGCCATAGCCAAACGCGCATGGCTGGCGGCTAATGGCGGACCGGCAGCGGAATCTCGTCGGCCGCCATCGGCCGGCCGAACAAATAGCCCTGTGCCTGATCGCAATCCATTTCGCGCAGGACATCGGCCTGCGCCTGGGTCTCAACGCCTTCTGCAATAACCTTCAGGCCGAGCAAGTGACCCATGTTGACGATCATCGCGGCGATGACGCGGTCTTCGCGGCGCTCGACCAGGCCAGTCACAAAGGAGCGATCAATTTTCAATCGATCAATCGGCAAGCGCTGCAAGCGGCTGAGCGACGAGTGGCCGGTGCCAAAGTCATCGATGGCGATGCCGATGCCGGCGCGGCGCAGCGTCGCCAAGGTTTCCAGGGCGCGTTCGTCTTCGGCCAACAGCAGCGATTCGGTGACTTCCAACTCCAGATGGCCCGGCTGGATGCCGGTCTCACCGATGACGCGCTCCACCATGAGCGGGAAGCCGGGATCTTTCAGTTGCCGGGGTGACACATTGACTGCCATCACCAGTGAGTCGCCGCCTTGTTGCCAGCGCACCTGCTGTCGGCAGGCTTCGGCCAGTACCCACTCGCCGATGGCAAGAATCTGCCCCGATTCTTCGGCCGCCGCGATGAACTGGTCCGGCAACACCCAGCCGGTTCGACGCCGCCAACGCACCAGCGCTTCCACACCAAGCAAGGCACCGCTGACCATATCCATCTGCGGCTGGTACAGCAGTTTCAAGGCTGACTGTTCGATGGCGCTGCGCAGTTCGCGGGCGGTATCGAGACGCGCTTGCAGTTCGCGTTCGAAGCGATCATCAAAAAACTGGTGGCTGCTGCGATTGAGGCGCTTGCCTTGTTTGAGCGCAATGCCGGCATTGCGAAACAGCGAAGAGGCGCTGTGACCATGCTCCGGATAGCGCGCCACGCCCAAGGTCATGGTCAACGCAATCTCGTTGCCGTCGACTTCCAGATTGCGCTGCAGGCGCTCCTCCAACGCGGCCAAGTGCGCCGAGGTCAATTCTCCATTGGGCGAGTCGTCGGCCATGACCACGGCGAAATTATCGGCGGCAGTCCGGGCCAGAAAGGCCTCGCCGGCAAACACTTCTGCCAACAAGGCGGCGCTGGCTTTGAGCGTGTGATCGCCGACCTCGTGGCCAAGCCCATCGTTGACCGCTTGAAAGTTGTCAATATCGGCCAAGGCCAGTGCGAACGGGGCACCCAGTTGGCAGCGTCGGCGCAGCTCACGTTCAAGCGAGGCGCGATTCCACACTGCCGTGAGTGGATCGCGAAACGCCATCGTTTCCAGTTCTTCGAACAACTGCGCGTTGTCCAGACCAATGGCGACGTTGATCGAAAACAACTCCAACAGTTGCCGATCAAGCTCCGGGATGGGTGCCTGGGTGGTGACGTGGGCGACCAGGCGTTCGGCGCGCGGCGAGCGAATGAACAGCAGCGCGTGGTCGCGACCGAACTCGTTTTGCTCGCTTTCCAGCACACGCTTCACCCGAGTCACCAGCTCCGGGTCGACCAACGCCGCCAGCAACTCGCCCTTGCGATCCGCGTAGTGGCCGCTCGCTGCGAGCACGCGCAATTCACCGCTGCCGCTGCCGCTGCCGCGCTCTTCAGCGCACAGCACGCCGTCGGCGGCGACATGCAACATGGCGCAGATCTGCGTCAGCACACCATCGGCGAACTCACTGACCGCCTTCACATCCATCAACCGTGAGGCTGCATCCACGATCGAACGCAAGCCCTGGCGATTGGCCTCGATGGTGCGGATCTGCTGGAACGAGCGCAGCGCCGAGGTCAGTGTGGTCAACAGGCGCTGGCTGGTGAGCTCGGATTTGGCCCGGTAGTCGTTGATGTCGTAGTGCTGGATGACTTCGATTTCCGGCGCATAGCCCGGCTGCCCGGTGCGCAGGACGATGCGCACGGCGGGGTCGTCGAAGCGTTCGCGAATCTCGCCCACCAGCTTGAGGCCAGCGTCTTCGGATTCCATCACTACATCGAGCAGGATGCAGCTGTAGCGACTTTTGGCCAATAACACCCGCGCCTCGGCAGCCGAAAAGGCACTTTCGAAGGTCAGCGCGCGGCCCAGAATCTGGGCGCCTTCCAAGGCGAAGCGGGTGACCCGATGCACCTGCTCTTCGTCATCGACAATCAGAATGCGCCAAGCCGCCGCGCTATCGTCGAGCGCGCCCGGCAGGCTGTCTTCTTCGCGCAGGTCGAGCAGATCTGTGTCTGACACCAAAGAACTCCGCCGTGCCGTTGACTGGATAATGTCTGAGGATAGCCTGAACCACCGACAATTCCGCGCTGCTTGCCATCGTCTTAACCTCATATGACGCAGATTGCCGTGGACCGGCGAACCGAGTCGCCTGCTTCCGTACTCTGTGCAGACCCATCCCATCCTTTTGGTCGTGCCCCATGCGCCTGCTTTTTGCAATCTGCATCTGCCTGACCATCGCTTTCGCGCCGGCTCGCGCGCTGGCGGCTTTCGACCATCAGCACCAAGCGCTCACCACGTTGTTGGCCAAGCACGTGCAATGGAGTCCTGCAGGCCACGCGAGCCAAGTCGACTATGTTGGATTTGCGGCGGATCGGCCCGGGTTGAAGGCGTATCTGACGCAGTTGGCTGAAGTTACGCAAGCCGATTTTGACGGCTGGAACGCCGCTCAGCGGATGGCTTTCTTAATCAATGCCTATAACGCCTGGACGGTCGAATTGATCCTTACTGGCGATTCCGACATCACTTCAATCAAAGATCTAGGCAGCCTGTTTTCGTCGCCGTGGAAGCAGGAAATCGCGCCTCTGCTGGGGCGCACCCGCAGCTTGGATGATATTGAGCACGGGCTCCTGCGCGGCGCCCCCGATTTTGCTGAGCCGCGTATCCATTTCGCGGTGAACTGCGCTTCCATCGGCTGTCCTGCGCTGCGTCCCGAGGCCTACACGTTCAATGAGTTGGACGCGCAACTCGCCGATCAGACCATGCGTTTTCTCGGTGACCGCAGCCGCAATCGGGTGAGCGCAGATGGCAAAACATTGGAAATCTCCAAGCTGTTCGACTGGTACGCCGACGACTTCACCGCCAAGGCAAGTGCGCTTTCGCCGCCGGCCGCATTCCTGGCTCAGTACGCGGCGCAGTTCAGCGCTGACTTAGCCGTTCAACAACGCATCCGCGCGGGCAAGCTTGAATTTGCGTTTCTTGATTACGACTGGTCGCTGAACTCGGCCAGCGCGGCGGCTTCACCGCCGTGAGCTTGCTCCGGCTGCTGGTCGTGCTCGCACGCACGCCGGCCAATGGCAACCACGCGGTTATGTTGAGCACCACACGCTACGGCAGACACTTTCAGTTCCGCGTTGACAGCAGCCAGTATTTTGGCCAGGCAGACTGCGGGCAGGTCGCCGCCATGCCTGCCGCCAACACCGGTTGCTGCTAAAGCTATGCCGAAGCTGGGCGATCTCGCAGTGGTGATTCCGGTGGGGCCGGATGACACGGCGTGGTGTGGGTTGATGCCGTTGCTCGCCGGCATGCCGGCGGCCACGCACGTGGTGCTGTCGATGGCTGCGGGTGACGCGCAGAGCACAGCCATGGCCGCGCCTAGCGTGCAAGTCATCTATGGGCCTGCTGGTCGCGGCCGGCAGCAGAATGCGGGTGCCGCGGCGACCACGCAACCTTGGTTATGGTTTTTGCACGCAGATAGCCGATTTGATGCCTCTGCTTTGCGCGCCATCGAGCGCCTCGCTGATGAGCCCGCGCTGGCCTACTTCAATCTGCACTTTCACGACGGCGGCGCGGCGATGCGCGTCAATGCCTGTGGCGCATGGTTGCGCAGCCATGTGTTACGGCTGCCGTTTGGCGACCAAGGTCTGTTGCTGCCGCGTGTCGTGTTCAATCAACTGGGCGGATTCGCCGAGCAACTGGCGGGCGGTGAAGACCACGCCTTGGTCTGGGCGGCGCGCCGGGCCCGCGTGCCATTGCGTCCACTGCGCGCGCAACTGTCGACCAGCGCGCGCAAATACAACGAGCAAGGCTGGTGGCAAACCACCGCGAAGCATCTGCGCCTGACGTGGTCGCAGGCACGCCAATTTTCAGCGGCTCAGCGATGAGTGGTGCACTTGGATGAGTGGTGCACTTGCCATCTTCGTCAAAACGCCTGGGCATTCGCCGATCAAGACGCGGCTTGCGGCCGGCATCGGCGAGCGCGCGGCCGTGGCTTGGTATGCCGCCGCCGCGGCAGCCACGGCCAGCGTTGCCAAGCAATTCTCGTTGGCTTGCGCGGCGACCGTCTACTGGGCGGTCGCTGAAGCGCAGGCATTGGATGATTTGCACTGGGCAGCTCTGCCGGTTCTTTCCCAAGGCACAGGTGGGCTCGGCCAGCGGATGGCAGCGGTGCACACGGAGCTGGTCGCACGACACGGTCGTGGCATCTTGATCGGAGCGGACGCGCCGCAACTCGCAGCGACTGACTTGCTGCGTGCCGAGCAATGGCTGTGTGCCGCTGAGCCTCGGCTGGTGCTCGGCCCGGCCAGCGATGGCGGCTTCTGGCTGATCGGTGCCAATCGCGCTTTGCCGTTGGCTGATTGGACGGCGGTGGAGTACAGCCAAGCCGGCACCGCCTGCGAATTTCGCCAGCGAATGCAGCGACATGGCGATTGGCTTGAGTTGCGAGAGCTGGCGGATGTGGACCACGCCGAC
>Ga0105044_10010320_pt1 | contig 12749 bp, 7 predicted proteins | sample MAT01_FD_78092 | JGI IMG/M metagenome (GOLD analysis project Ga0105044, IMG submission 78092) | Freshwater microbial communities from Lake Fryxell liftoff mats and glacier meltwater in Antarctica - MAT-01 | ecosystem: Environmental > Aquatic > Freshwater > Ice > Liftoff microbial mat | place...
ACCGGCCATAGATCACCATTGACGCCTCGGCATTCGTCGATGGCCGCGTAATGCGCCAATTGGAAGCGTTTACCATCAAAGGCCCAACGCGCTTCGCTGCCGCAGTCACCAATGCCACGACCTTTGTTGTAGTGGCCGAGCATGCCGGTGGCAGGATCAAAATCGGCATTAATCAACTCGTCCAAGCTGTCCATGCGGCCGGAGCCATCGGCGTTTGGAACCGGCAATCGCAAGCGCTGTGCCGCTGCACTGCCGCGCTGAAAAAACCATTGCGATCCCACGTTGTAGGCGCCCGAAAAACACACCAATTGCACCAGTGTGGTTTGCGCGTCGAGGCGCCAGCCGGCATCGGCCAGTGGCAAATCCGGGTTGATCTCTTCGCAACTGTCGGCCGGCAAAGCTGCACGCACACTGGCGCTGATCGTCGCCAGTTCTGCCGCCTCAAGCGCACGCGCATCTTTGACCTGCGCGACCACGCGCGGCGCGGGCGGCACGATCGCTGAGCTGGTGGCATCTCCACGCCGCACCAAGGCGCTTGTGGTGCCAAGCCGCCCTTGCTGTTCGTCAATCCAAAGCATGACCGCGCTGGCACCCGACAGCGATACCGCATCGCTGGTGCCTGCACCCGCGTCCAAGCTCAATTGGCTGGCGCTGCGCATCGCGGCGAATACCGTGGCGATTTCCGCGCGATCCTCGATACGGATCTCGGCGCCCACATTCGGATCATTGACGAAATGCCGCGCTGTCAAAGTCAACAGCGGCTTGCCATCGGCGAGTAGTTTCCCTGCGGCAGCGTTGGGCGGTAGATCAAAACGCAAGCGGATGCGCGTGATTTGATCATTGGCGCCGCCCGCGCGCTCGAAGTACAGCAGCGCGACGCCCTCATTGCTCTCCGGGGACAAACCGATTGCTGTGCACTGGCGCGTGTTATCGCAAGCGCCCACCCAATCTTTGATCGCGCGCTGGCTCTGCGCGTGCGCCGTAACGCCGAAGCCCAACAGCAAAATCGGTAGCAAACGTAGAATGCGCATGGGTTGAGACGCCAGCAGTTCCGGGCCGCCAGTCTAATCGCGGCCGCGCCGCCCGCCGCCATCTCGAATTTACGGATAGCTGAATCGTTTAACCAAGGTCAGTTCGCCCGCATTCCGCATCGGCACCCATACAGTTTGCTGCTTCTCGTTCGGCGTGCCCTCCTGGCTGATCAGCGTGATGCTGGCCGTGGTGATCGCGCCATTGCCGTCGGCGTCTTGGTCTTGCGCGCCGCCGAAGTAATTCACATACACCAAGTAACTGCCGGGCAAGGGCGTTGGCGTGGCGAAGATCTCTGGGCCATAGCCGCTGGTGACATCAACATCGAGCGCGCCGCCGTTCGGCACCACGCGATTGCCATAGAAGGTGTGCTCACCATCCGGCGTGATCACGTGCAAGTCCAGATCGGTGTTATCACTATCCCAGGCCAGCAGAACGCGCAGCTTCGCCGGCGTCTGCCCGCCGCCGCCGCCGTGAAACTGCACGCGACGCGAGGCCGTGCGCTCGCCGTCGCGGATCTCAATGCTATTGCTGCCCGCGGGGAACAGATACGGCCGGTCGAAGCCGCCGTCGTCTTCCAAACGCAGCGGCATGGCGACGCCATTCACCACCAGCAATGCCGGTTTTTGCGTGGCAGAGCGCACGATGCGACCGCGAATGCGCGCCGCGTCCGATTGATCGCCCGGTGTGCTCACCGAGACTGCCGGGTAATTCACTGCTTGCGAAAAGTTGGCGCCTGCCCCGTCGCCAACGCGCCAACCGCCGCGCGGGGTGTCGATTTCCACGCGCGCGGACATCTCGCCTTCCGACGCTGACTCCTGCGCGAAGCAGAAAGTCGCGCTGCATAGCGACAATAAACAGACCAAGGCCTGACGGCTAAATGGCTTGCTGGCGCAAGCTCGTGTGATTGCCTGGGTGACGAGTGGCTGCCAAGAACGCACGCCGCAAATAAGGCGACCCATCAGTTACTCCAGAATCAGATGACGCGCGAGCGCCTCGACGAAGGCTTCGTCGCGGCCGCGTGGATGGTTGGCAAAACCCAAATGCAGATATTCGTGCGCGAGATCCAGCCGATCTTGCAAGCTTAACGGTCCGCGCACATGGATACGTTGACGCGCGTAGTCCGTGTGTGGCCGTCCACTGTGGAGCTTGCACACCGAAAAACCGCGTACCTCCTGATAGCCGGGTTCGCGATCGAGCCGCTCGCGCCACTCGGGAATGCGCGCCTGCAACCAGCGCTCAGCAGCCGTCAGCCGTTGGCAATCCGCAGTCGGGCGATCCCAGCGGCTCAAGCTCGCGCGCGGGAACGCCGCCATCAGAATGGTCTGAAAATCCGCGCCGGCGTTGGCCTGATCGACCGCCAGCAACCAACTCAATCGCTGCTCATCGGCACGATCATGGTGGTAGCGCACCGGCGTACCCGAGAGCACCAAGTCCGCGGTGCGCGCAGCCACGGCGCGCGCGGCAGCCGTGGCCGCTCGCGGGGCCATGCGTTGCTTCGCGCTGCTGTCATCGATGGCTAGACAATCGCCGCGCGCCACGGCGTTCTGCTGCAAATAACTGCGGATAGCAATCGCCAAGGCATCGGCGGCTGCCGCTGGCGTTGGCGCGGCCTCACGATCAAGCACGCGCGCTACATATTCCTCGCGATCCACGCGTGCGATCAAGGTTGGCGCAGCGCCGGTCAGAACCAGTAACAACTCACCCGTGCTATCGATACGCACACGATTGCCGTTCTCGAAACGCACATCAAAGCTGCCGCGCAGCGTGCCCGCGGTCGCCGCAATGCCCTCGCGTTCGACGGCGGCGATGGCATAGCGCGTGAACAACTGCACTTCCACGCACTGGCCGCCATCGACCGCGCGCGCCGCCGTAGATTGCGTGCGCAGGACTTTTGCAAACTTCGACAGCACACTCTGGCTGCTGCCTTCGCCCGAGGCGAAAACCGGTGTGCCGTCAACCAACCAACCGGCAAATCCGCCGATGCGCGCGTCTTTGTCGTCGCCGCGATACCAGCTCCAGGTTTTCACGCGCCAGCTTGCACCGAGCTGCCCAATCACCCGTGGATCACGTGCCGTCAGGCTCACATCGAGCAAGATTCGGCGCAGTTCCGTCTGGCGCGGCAAGCTCGATAAGCTGCTCAGGAGCTGCGCGACCGGCACCTGCACCGAGGGCCGCATACCGGCGAGATCGCGCAGCCAAGACGGCGATTGTCGCGCCGCCCAATAGTTGCGCCATGCGGTCGCGTCTAATCCCAAACGCGCTGGCGCGTAGTAGAGACCGCAGGAGCGCACCAAGGCCTGATCACGGTCGATGCGCTCGCCAGGCTGGCAGCAATAAACCTCATCACGATGCTGGCCGGCACACTGATAACCCGGATCAGCGAGCGCGTTGTCGATCAAATAGGCGTGCACATAGAGCTTCCACAAGCTACCGAGTGGCGTTTGCCAATCCGGCGGCAGTGGACGCGTGTGCACTTGGCCATCGGTCGAAAGCTCGGTCAAACTCGCGCGCCCGTCGACCATGCGCGCTAGCTGCAGCGCTTCCGCCGCGGCGCCAGAGCTGCAAATCATGGCCAGCGCGGCCAGCAACGCCGTGAGCCGGCCGGTGCCAATGGAAGCACACACAAGCCAGCGCAAGCCTCGCGCGCCGACTGTCACGCCGCCAGCCGGCAGGCGCAACACTCAACGAACCTCGATCTCGCCGAGCGCCGGAGTCACTTCGAAGGCCTGCTCTTCTGGCGCATACATGCGCTGATAGCGCGCGGGGGGCAAGCGGAACTGGCCCTTCTGCGAGAAGCGCACCAAATGGCGGAAACTGAGCTCACCCGCGAGCGTGTCGATCGGCACCCCATAGCGCAATTCGCCGCTCTCGTGCCGCGCCTTTTCCAGCGCCGCCGATTCCGTGCCGCCAAGGCCACTCACGGAAATCCCCCAGGTCGTGCGCTCCACATCGGCACCGGGCGGCAAGGGGACTTCGACCAGGCCATAACGCAGCGGTTTTTGTGCGCCGCCCACCAGGGTGATCTCGTCCAGATACAAGGTGCTGGAAGACAACACCGCGCCCGGCGCGACGGCTTCGGCGTTGAAGGCGAATTCCCCCTCGCCCGGCACCAGCCGCCACAGCCGCCGTGTCAGCGTGACCGGAACCGTGGATTTGGGTGCGATTGCGCTGTCGAAACTGATCAAGGCGCGCGTGCCAGCGGGTGCAGATGATTTAAGTACCAACGCACTCGGATTTGCGGCGGTCTGCCAGAACCAGCGCGTGTCGCCATTCGGCGTTTCGAGCGCACGCCAGCCATTCGTGTCGATTGGCGTCGGCGTCGGCAGGAGCGCGTTTGGCATCGCCAAAGGCTGCGCCAGCCAAGTCAAGATCAGGGCGCGTTCCAGCGTGGCGTGCTCGGGCGCCAGTTGAGCGAACAGCGCCTCGATCTGTGCCGAATCGGCCCCACGCGTGCGCAGAACCAGCGCCTGCGCCAGTGGCGCACGGCTCGTCGATACGCGCGTTAGCGCCGCAGGCAAGCGTGCATGGAAAGCGCCCGTTAACGACACCTTGGCAGCCGTGGCCACATCGGCGACCAGCAAGCGCGCGATGGCCAAACCCAGATCGGAATCTGGTGCATTGAAGACCAAGCTCGCCGTCGCCGAATCCGCATCCTTTGACTGCGCCACCGCGGGCAGATCGGCCAGATCGGTCGCCAACGCTTGCAGCAAAGATTGCACTGGCAGCCGCATTTCATGCGCGAAATCCAGGATCAGCGCACGCTGCAGCAGGGGCGTTTGTGCGCTGCGCTCGGCATAGATTTCCAGCACACGTTGCCAATGATCGTCTGGCATTGACAACTTCAGCGCGCGGCTGGCGTGGAAATCGGCGTAGTAAGCATAGGCGGTGAGGAAGGCATCCTCGGCGCCCGCATCCCACCAACTGAAGCGCGCATTCGGGCCGGCCATTTGCACCAGACGCAGGCGGCTGTTCTGCAGGATCAAGCGCAAACGATCGCGCACGCGCGCATCCGCGGCTTGCAGCTCGCCAAAGGCCAAGCTCAACGGCAATAGACGGCTCGCCGTCTGCTCCACGCAGCCCCACGGATACTCCAGCAGATCATCTAGCGCCGCGCGCACGAGTTGGCTGTGGCCATTGGCCAGACGCACGCGCAGATTGCGCGCATCGGCCGGCAGATCGAGTGGCGTCGTCAGGCCTTTGATGACGATCGATTCGCTATGCGTTTGCATCCAGTCGGCAGCGTCCGCATACAGGCGCACACGCAAGGCGTCGACAGTTTGAGCGCCCTGGCGCAGGCTGAAATCGACATCGCCATCGATATTGATGCCAGGCGCAATCGGCAGATAGCTCACACCGCGCGGCAAGCTCACCGGCGTCGCGAACTCCTGGCCGTCGCTGCGCGTGAGCAATTCCGCTTGGCTGGCGCTATCGCCTTGGTTAAATACCAACACGCCGAGGCTAGGACGATCGCCGCTGCGAAAATGCGTAGGGCCGCTCCACTTCAAATACAGCGGCAACTGCGAGCGCAAAAAAGCTTGGCGCTGGCCAACGGTGCCATCCGCGGCTACTGCGCGTGCTGTGATCCGCCAACGCGTGAGCGAATCCGGCATGCGGAATTGAAAGCGCGCGTGACCCTTCGCATCGGTGACCAAATCCGGTTGCCATGCGGCCGTGTCCACGTCCTCGCGGCGCGGGCGTTCGAGCACTTTGACGCCGCGCTCGCTACGCTCGGTGGCACGCGGTGCGCCGAGTACGCCGGGCAGTGCCAGGTCATAGCTGATGAAGGACAAACTCGCGCTGGTGCGCACATTGTTGCGGCGCGGGTGATAAAAGAAGTCGCCAATGGCCGGCGCTATTTCAGGCTGCAGCGCGTAAATCATCTCGTCGACCACTGAGACCGTGAGACGTGCGGAGAGCGGCGCGCCCGATAACTGCGTGCTCAGATCCACGGTCACGGTATCGCCCGGTTTATAAATTTCGCGGTCCGTGGTGATACCAACCTCAATAGCAGGCGCGCGCACGCGAATGCCCGCGTTTTGAAAACTGTAATCGCCATTGCGCGTGTACAACACCGAGAAAGTCAGGTTCGGCGCGAAGTGATCCGCTACCGGAATGCGCGCGCGGAACTGGTTTTCGCCCACGCGTTTGAGCTTCAGCCACCGGCCACCATCGCCGAGCAGCGCGGTCGCTTCCACGCGGTCGCGTTCCAGCGTCAGCAGCGCCTCTGCCACCACTTCGGGGAAGGTGATCAGCGCCTCGGCAATATCACCGGGGGCGTATTCGGCCTGATCGAGCACGATCTCGATGCTGCCCGCTGAGGCTTTAACGCCATCGCCGCTGACCGCGTGCGCGCTCCCGCCCAAGATCAATCCATCCGCATCCAGCAGTGTCAGGTGGTAGCTGCCGGGCTGCGCGAAGCTAAGCTCGAAATCGCTCGCATCCATGCTCAACACGTCACCGCCGGTGCTGCGATCTTCCAGGCGCAACCACGTGTAGCTGACTGGGCGCTGCGTGCCCTGACCCTCCAGCGCGTAGCGGAATTTGACCGCATCGCCGGCCGCGCTGAAGCGGCGTTCGCCCAGCAAACGGTATTGCGCCGCACCGCGTTCGATCAGAATTTCCTTACTGGTGCGCACGCGGAAGGCCGCCCCATCACTGGCAAATACGCTCAGCAGATAGCGCGAGGGCTTTTCGGCCGCCGGTAACGCTAGCGGCACTTTGCCGTTCGCGTCGGACTTCAGTTTCGCCGTGGTCAGTTCGACCGGAAACTGGCCCAAGTACTGCAACTCGTTGTCGACCATTGACAGTTGTTGCGCGCGCAAACTGATCTCCACATTCGCGCCCGCGACGGGTTTGCCATCGGGATAGATCAAGGTCAATTCACCGACCACCGCCTGCCCCGTGCGGTACTCGGCATGGTCCAAATCCATGACGATTTCAAAGTGCGGCTTGATGTACTCGGCCACCCGAAAAGCGCTGCTGTAGAGCTGATCCTGATACGTGAAGCGCAGCTCATAGCCGCCGGCACTGGCGTTCGCCGGCAGTTGAAAGCGCGTCGCCACACCCGAATCTGCACGCATATCCAGGTTCAGCGTCTGCAGTGCCGTGCCGTTTGCATCGATAACGGTCAGTGCAATAGGCGCGGCTTTGATCGGCTGCGAATCGCGCGCATTCAAGAACTCGCGGCCCAGAATCTTGACCTCTACCCAGTCGCCTGGGCGATACAAGGGGCGATCAGTAAAGGCGTACAACTTGCTGTTGTAGATCTCGCTGTCGTAGTAGAAATTCTCAGACACAAACACGCCGCCTTGCGCGTCCTCGCCCAGCACGTACGAGCGCTCAGGGCTGGCGTGGCTCAAGCGCAAGATGCCGTCGCCATCGGTTTGCCCGCGCGTGAGCACGCCCACGCCGTCAGTCCACAGCACTTCAGCGCGGCGCACCGCCGTGCCCGCATGCTTATCGGCGGTCCAAACCAGCAATTCCTCACCGGCAATTTTGGTGATCGCCACGGTGTCGGACACAAACACCGCGGTCGTCGCGCGATAGTTTCCAATCAACGCCTCGACGATGTATAGGCCCGGCTTGAGCGTGCCGATGGGGATGTAGACATTGCCATCCATCGGCGTGGTGAATTCGCTCGACGAGCCTTCCAACTGCACGCCCGCCGGCGGCGCAATTGGCTTGGATTCCCACAAGGGATAACGGAACTGATCGACCAATTCCAGCCCTGCAATGGGCGCGAATTGCGGCTGTGGCGAGAACGTCGTCGGCGCGCGTATGCCCTCGCCCATGCGCAAAGCCGGCGCTTCCTCAAGGACGGTCTTGCGCGCAGCGTACGAGAAGGCCTTTTGCATGGCGCGACGCGATTGCCGATACCAGGCATCCCACAGATAGGCCAAGGTATTGCTCAAGCCCTCGCCACGAAAATTCGGGATCGTCTGTAAGCGGTGCAGATTTTTCTGTTTCTGCAAGAAATCCAATGGCTTGGGCACGCGATAAACGCGCACATCGGCGCCGCCATAGCCCTCCATGATGTAGCGCCGATAGTCACGTCCGGGCGCTTCCAGCCGCACTTGCGCGCGCTCATCGCTGGCGAAACTCGCATCCGCCAGCAAAAAGAACTGTTCACCCTGCTGCTGCACATAGTCACTTGCCGGAATGCTGTCGTCCTGCGTCGCCAGCGCCGGCGCGGCAACCGTCAGCAACAGGCTGAGTGCAAGCCAGCCACAACGCACACCTCGCGCGAGGCTCTTCATCGGCTTAAGAATCCCAATCGATACACACCGATGAAATTCGGATTGTTCGCGTCCGGTATCCACCGTGTGTCCTTCCATTGCATGAGTTGCGGCAAGCTCAAGGCGCGCAGGCCGGAATCGGCCGCGCTGCTGGTGCCGGTGTGGTAAGCGATGAAACGACCCATCCAAATCATCAGATGCTGCTCATCGCCCTGATCAAAAAACAGCAGATCTCCGGGCCGTGCCTGCTGTACGTCGCGGCCCACCAGTACGCTGTTGTGTTGTACCAATTTGATTGCCGTCACATAGGGCCCGATCTGGCCCGCGCCTTGGTTCCAGCGTTGCGCCAGGCTGCGCTGTTCGGCGCTGAGATCGCTCTCGGGTGGCAGCGATTGCGTGCCAATCCCAAGCCCACGCAACCAGCGCGCGTCGTGTGGTTTGAGTGCCTCATTGGCCGCAAAACGCACCAGCCCCGCGCAATCGCGTTGCGTCCAACGTGGGCTTGGCCCCTGGCGCAACTGCTCCTGCACGATGCGCACAAACCACGCACGAAATATCTGCGACTGCGCCGCGTCCAGCGTCGGGGTGGGCGACACGTTCGCAACTGCGGTGGTCGAACACGCAGCCAAAACTGTTGCCGCGAGCACTGCGCGCGCCCATCGCGCCGCGCGCGCGGGCGGCCCCACACTCGGCACAGAAACCAATGCCCCACCTGCGGCGCGTCGGTCTGTATGCGCAACATACAAAGTCGTCGACATGCACTGGATTCGCGCCTGCGCGGGGATGACGAATGACGGTGCGCGACTGCGCTCAGCGAGATGCGCCCTCACAGCTCACTCCATTGCAAAGGCACCCAGGTCCATTCCTGATCGACTTGCGGCTTTGTCGGCAGCGCTAGCGCATAGCGTTTGTGCTGCCCCAGGGCGCGCAACTTCGGCAGCAGATGGCTCTCGGCGGCGTTGCGAAATAGCGCTTCTACATCCGCGGGAAGGCTTGCCAGGCTTTCTTTCTCCAGCAGCGTTGCCAAGCTGTCAGCCGCAAGATAGATCGGCACTTCGCCGCTCTGCGGCAATTGCTCCTTGAGCGACGGAAAGCGGCTGTCTAGGGTCGCCAAGGCTTGCGTCACCAGTTGATCGTCCAGCGAAAACAGCAAAGTGTCGCCGCGGCGTGCCAGTGAGACCCGGAAATAATGGCTATTCGTCAATGCTTCCGGCTCGTTAAAACTATCTGCGGCATACATGCCGTAGCTGGAGCCAACCACGCGTGTCCACACGGTTGCGTCGCCCACTTGGCGGCGCAGAACGGCGAATCGACCGCCTTGCGCCTTTTCCTCGTAGGCGCCGACCATGCGCTCAAAGCTCTGCGCTAGCGCGCCGTCCGCAGCGCCATCTGCATCGCGTAAATGCGTCACCAGCAGCGGCGTATGCAGGCGCGAGCTGCCATACCAGCACAAGGCTAGCGGCTGGTCGAGTTGCGCGCCGAGATCGCTCCTCAGCAAGTCTGCTGCGCTCAATCGCGCGAATAGGGGCGCGCTCGCATCAGCAGACAAGGGCGCCGCTGCACACGCGCTCGCGCCCATCGGCATGCTCTGCCACAGCCGACCAAAGGCCAGCGGTGCCGCTGCGCCCGGATTCAGCGCCAAATGCGCCGACCAATTGCCGCGTTTGAGTTCCACACGCAGACCCGCGATCTGCGGAATGAACTGCCCATAGCCGAGCGCGAGAACTTGCGAGTTCAGCGTGATGCGTTGCTCCACGCGACGCTTCCCTAATCCAAAATGCGCCGGAAACTCGCTGCCGTCGGCGAGCAATTTCTCAAGCTCAGCCACTTCGGGCGCGCCGAGCGGGCTATCGGCTTGCGCCGTCTCTTGCAGCATCTCCGCCGACGACAACACCAGCAAGCGGTCCGCATAAGCCATCAACAAAATCGCACGCCCCGGCAGATAACGCAGCCGCAACACGGGCACCGCGCTACCGTCGACATGCAACTCGCCGACCTTGCTCAATTGCGTGTCAGGCGCGGCCATCTCAGCGAGTGGCTGCAACAATTTCGCCAGCTTGCCGCGCTGGATACTCAGCAAGGCATGCGTGAGTTTGCCGTCTTCAGTGCGCCACAATGCAACTTCCGCGGGTTGGTCCAGCAGCGCGTTGATCAGATCGTCGCGCAGATTGAGATCGTGCTCGAAGGCAATCCGGCGCAGCGCGCCAGTAATCCCCAAGCGATCCGCATTGCCCTCGTAGTAAAAGACGAATTCCTCGGTAAGCGTGTCGCGCAGCACCGGGACTTTCAGCAAATCACGCGGCAGCCGCGCCAAATGCGCACTCTCAATCAGCGCGTCGGGCCGCGTCAGATCCAGTTGCAAGGCACTATGCGCAGCTAGCGTACGCTCGCCCAAGGGCTGCAAGGCGCGCACGCCCATGCAACTGGCCACCAGCAATGGCACGCTGAGCCCCAGCAGCCAACGCGCGCGGCTGGATAGCTTGCGCCGCGCAGGAGCAATCGGATTCAGCACAGGACGAATCTCAGTCGAGACCGAGCTCTCAGATGGCGTGGGCGCGTTCAATAGCGGAAGGCCTTGATCAATTGCAGCTCGCCGATGGCGCGCAGCGGCACGATGAAAAATTCGCGCTTCTCATTCACGGTGTTCTCCTGGAACACCAAAGTGACGCGCGCGGTGATGACCTCATTTTGGTTGCTGCCGGTATCGAAGTTGTAGCCCTCGGCACCGAAATTACCCCAATAGTTGACGTAGATCGCATACGCGCCACGCAACGGGGCGGTCATCGTGAACACTTCCGGGCCAGGCCCGTCGACGCTATCCAGATCTAGCCCGCCGCCGTTAGTCATCACTGGATCGGCCCAGAAGGCGTGCTGCCCATCCGGCGTCAGCACATGCAAATCCACCTCGGCTTTTGGGTCGTCCCAACCCAGCACAATGCGGATACGCGCCGGCGTCAAATTCGTATTCGCCTCGTAAAACTGCACGCGCTTGAGCGTCTGCCCATCGCTACTCACCACCGACACACTATTGGAGCCCGCGCCAAAGGCATAAGGCCGCACGAAGCGCCCCTCGTCATCGGTGTACAAGGGCAGCGGATTGCCATTCACGCTTAAAGTATGCGGCTGGCGCTTGGACTTGAACCCGAGCAAGCGGCCCTCAATCAACGACCGCCCGCGCTGGCCGCCGCGATCAATCGGCGGCGTCGGATAGGCAACGCGCGCCTCGTTTGACCAGCCCGCCATGCCGTGGTGGCGCCAGCCGTTTGCGGGCGTTGTCAGCTCCACGTTCGGCGCGTCCGTGTCGCCCGCTTGCGCGTAGGCGCCGCACAACAACGCAACCAACGCGCAACCACTTGCAAACTCGCGCAACCGCATCGTCGGCCTCCCCCCGTTTGTGACAGCCAGTCGAACTCAGACAACGCGATTTCCGTGTCATTCCGGACATCCGCCACAGGGTTCTAGGCCACCGATTTCTACCAATTCTGGGCCGGAACTTCTGCGGCGTTCGGGCAATAGATGGCAGGCACAGGGCAAAGCGTCACGACTGCGCTTGTAGGTCATGTTTGCCCGCGACAACTGGCGCTGTGGCGAACCGCATTTCGGGCACTGCGTGACGCCACTGCCAGCAGCGCGCACCCCACAGCGGCCACACAAGCACCAACCGCTGAACGGCGCCCAACAGCGCATGATTGGCCGCAACGCAAACGCGCTGGCCGCGCGATGAAAATCAACCCTCCACCGCTGATTATATTCGCGCTAGCCGTGTGCTCAATACCGTGGCTGATACGCCAAGACAGCCCACCCACTGAATCGACATCGGCCTCGCCTAGCACGCTGGACCCAAATCCAATAATTAACAAAACCGGCGCCGAATTCGTCCATGGCGAAAAACTAAATCCCGCCGACATTGCCACCGACCCTGGCCCCAATATCGCCACCTATGCGATCAAGCCGATTCCGACATCAAATACTCCCGCGCGAACCCAGCGAGTGCGAAAGAGCGAGGCGAGAAAAAAATCGGCGTCCAGACATAAAGCCCCCACGACGGCCGACGGATTCGCACGACAGCGGATATGCACGACAGCAGATATGCACGACAGCGGATTCGCACGACAGCGGATATGCACGACAGCAGATATGCACGAGTGCTTTGCTCCCCTCTCCCACGCTCTTTTGGGAGCGCGATGCGTAAAAAAAGAGTAGGCATTTGGTCATAGTTCCAGGTTGAAACTCGGCTTTGCTCCCCTCTCCCACGCTCTTTTGGGAGAGGGGCCGGGGGTGAGGGGCTTTTCGCTTTTAGCGATAGCAGGGCCGGGATACCGGTCTACCGAGCTTTTGTGACCGTGCGCTTGCTGCGCCTCGCCTAAAGATCACCGTCATTCCCGCCAAAGCGGGAATCCAGCGCTTTTTCTCGGCGCTGCGCTTTGAAACACCAAGTACCAAAAAAGAAACTAAATTCCCCCCCTCGCCGGAATGACGAGC
>Ga0105044_10010321_pt1 | contig 12748 bp, 6 predicted proteins | sample MAT01_FD_78092 | JGI IMG/M metagenome (GOLD analysis project Ga0105044, IMG submission 78092) | Freshwater microbial communities from Lake Fryxell liftoff mats and glacier meltwater in Antarctica - MAT-01 | ecosystem: Environmental > Aquatic > Freshwater > Ice > Liftoff microbial mat | place...
ACACTCCCTACGTTTTCAGGGATAATCATCAGGGCATCGGCCATGACAAGTGACATGAGTGCGCCGGAACTCTGTGTGCCGGTCTCGGAGGCGATCCACTCATCGCCTTCGCGCCGCAGTGTGACGCGAATATAGCTGCGCCGCCCATCCGAGCGCATGGCCTCGCCAGTGAGCGCTGTTCCCGAGATCATCGTCTCGCCTCGATGTGCCATCTTGAGCAGGGCAGGCCGCACCATCACATCGAAGGTGACATACGCCGACACAGGATTGCCCGGCAGCCCGAAGAAGGGGATGCCGCCAAGTGTGCCATAGGCCAGCGGCTTGCCCGGACGCAAATTGATGCGCCAGAAGTTGATTTCGCCCAGTTCGGCCAACACCTGCCGCGTCAAATCTGCCGCGCCCACTGAGACGCCCGCTGAACTGATGATCAGATCAGGTTGCTGGGCGATGGCCTGCTGAAACACGGCCCTCAGCTCCTCCAGCGTATCGCGGGCATTGGGCAGACGAATCGGCTCTGCACCTGCCTCCCTCACGAGGGCGGCCAGCATCAGGCCGTTTGAATCGTAAATCTGGCCGGGTGCAAGCGGCTGACCCGGTTCAGCCACCTCGTTGCCGCTGCCCAGGATGACCACACGCGGCCTGCGGATGACAGACACCTGTGTTGCGCCGATGGCGGCCAGCATCCCGATCTCAGCCGCCCGCAGCACAGTTCCCGCTGGCAGCACAGTCTCGCCCGCCCGAATGCTCTCACCGATAGGCCGCACGTAATCGCCTGCTTTGACCGATCTGTGAATCTCAATCTGATCGGGATGAGACTCTGACCAGATCGCGTTTGTGTCTTCAACTGGAATGATGGCATCCGCGCCCTCTGGCATGGGCGCACCCGTCATGATGCGAGCCGCTTCTCCCGCGTGCAGCGCAACCTGTGGGAATGTGCCAGCCGGGATATCCTGCGTGACGCGCAGCGCAATCGGGGCGGCGCGATGAGCACTTGTGGTCTCAGCGGCCCGCAGAGCATAGCCGTCCATGCTGGAATTGGCGAACGGTGGCAGATTCAATGCGGCCATAACGGGCGCGGCCAGAATGCGCTCATGGGCCTGCGCCAGGGAACACGATTCCGTGTCACACGGCACAATCGACGCCAGGATGCGTTCGAGGGCTTGCTCAACATTTAACATATCAGCCATAGACAACCCTCTGTATAAGGTGACTCCACTTTGAGTATAGCGGCTGTCGCTTGCGTGATTCTTACAATATCGTATGTCCCACAAACGGAAATTGGCGGTAGAATAACAGAACATCTATCGGCATCAATCACTAGGTTCGCTTATGGTCACGTCTACGACGGTCACATATCCTCGTGATCTCCAGGCATTACTCGATGTCCTGCCGCATCTCAACCCCAGTGACAAAGCATTAATCGAGCGTGCCTATTATCGCGCCGAGCAAGCCCACGCCGGACAAACGCGGAAATCTGGTGAACCCTATTTTACGCACTGCGTTGCCGTTGCGGGCATCCTGGCGGATCTGCGGATGGATGCTGAGACGATTGCAGCAGGCCTGCTGCATGATGTTGTTGAAGACACCTCTGTGACGCTGGAAGACCTGCGCGACGAATTCGGTGCGGTGGTGGCTCAGCTTGTGAATGGTGTGACGAAACTCGCGCATCTGCCTATGAAGCCCATCGGACAGAAAACGGACAGTAATAACCGCAGCAGCACATTCAACAAAGAAGTGGAATACATCCGCAAAATGTTGATGATGATGAACGACGATATCCGCGTCGTCCTGGTCAAATTGTCGGATCGTTTGCACAACATGCGGACGCTGGGCTTTATGAAACCGGAGAAGCAGGAAGAAATCGCCCATGAGACGCTGGAAATCTTTGCGCCGCTGGCAAACCGCCTCGGCATCTGGCAGATCAAGTGGGAGCTTGAAGACCTGAGCTTTCGCTATATTGACCCCGACGCTTACCGCATGATTGCCAGCAAGCTGGATGAAAAGCGCGGAGATCGTGAGCGCTATATCCAGACGATTGGGGATCGTCTGCGGGCAGAACTTGAGGCACACGGCATCCATAACACCATGATCTCAGGCCGCCCCAAGCACATCTACAGCATTTATAAGAAGATGCGGCGCAAGGATGTGTCGCTGGAGGGCATCTACGATGTGCGGGCGGTGCGCGTGATCGTCGAAGATGAAATCCAGTGCTATCCTGTCCTGGGCATCGTGCATAAATTGTGGCGTCCTATCGGCAAGGAATTTGACGATTATATTGCCGCTCCCAAAGATAATTTCTATCGCAGCCTGCACACGGCGGTGCGCGATGAAAATGGCAAGACGCTTGAGGTGCAGATTCGTACCCGTGAAATGCACGAGGATGCCGAATATGGTATCGCGGCCCACTGGCGCTATAAAGAGGGCAACAAGGGAACAGATGAAGCCTTCAACCGCCGCATTGAATATCTCAGGCGCTTGATGGACGATGTGCGCGACGATGGACAGCAGGAGTCATCGCAAGCCTTCGTGGATCGCATGAAGGAAGAGGTGTTTGAGGAGCGCGTGTATGTGTCCACGCCCAAAGGCGATCTCATTGATCTGCCGATAGGGGCGACAGCGATTGATTTTGCTTACCACATCCACACCGAGATTGGACATCGCTGTCGCGGGGCCAAAGTAGGCGGCAAACTCGTTCCGCTGACCTACCAAATCAAGATGGGCGATCAAGTGGAAATCATGACCGCCTCACGCGGTGGGCCGAGCATGGATTGGCTCAACGAGGCGCTCGGTTACGTCAAGACCTCGCGGGCGCGGGCCAAGATTCGTCATTGGTTCAAGCGGCAGAACCGCGACAAACATATCACCTGGGGGCGTGAATCGCTGGAGCGTGAACTGAAGCGCCTGGGCGTGCTGGAACGCACCTCATTTGAGGCCGTGAGCAAACTGTTTGAGTATGAAAAACTCGAAGACTTTCTTGCGGATATTGGCGTGGGCGATATCAGTGGCGCTCAAATCACGAATCGCGTGCTGGAAGATGAACGCCGCCGTGAAGAGGCCAGCCGCCTCGCCAATCTCACCCTCAAGCCCAATCTCGCCACGCGCAGCACCGATACACTGCCCGCAGTCGGGGGTGTCACGGTCATGGGCCTGGAGGGATTGATGTACAGCCTCGCCAAATGCTGCACGCCGATGCCTGGTGATGAGATTGTCGGCTATATCACGCGGGGGCGCGGCGTCAGCGTGCATCGTGCCGACTGCTCGAATATGCGCGGTAACCATGATCTCGAACGGCGCATCGATGTCACATGGGGCAATACGGCTCCGGTGCAGCGTTATGTTGTGCCGCTGGAAATCACCGCGCATGATCGTGAGGGCCTGCTGCGCGATGTTTCCACCGTCATTGCGGATGAGAAGATTAATATCACCTCTGTCGATGTCATCACCCGCCAGCAAATTGCTACGCTGCACCTCAAAATCGAGATTCGCGGCCCGGAACAGCTCGCCCGTATTCTCAATCGCGTGAGCGGTGTCACAAGCGTGGTCGATGTCCAGCGGCTTCGGCAGTAACAACCCTCGATAATTCATGGGGAAGAGGGCGAGTCATGACTCGCCCCTACAAATACCGTGTAGGGGCGCAGCGGGCTGCGCCCAAAAGACTCTCCATAATATTCATCAGGGCATGAGCGCCAATCATGCCCTGATTGATTCTTGTCAAATTGATACACCTAAATGTGTAGCGCATTCGCATCCGCGCAAAACATGCCTTGCCCGCGTGATAGGGTCAAAAGAGATGGGTAAGCCATCTTATAAATCGATATCACGTTTATGGGGTAAAGGATCATCTCATGCTGCGCTGGCTCACAGAACTTCATGCAACATCAAAGCGGGTGGTATCGTATTTTGTGCCTCGTGAGGAGGGGTTGTCGCGGGTTGGACAGGTGATGCAGACAGGTCAGGCGTTATATCTGGCGTGCCATGAAAAGCTCATCGATGGGCAGGCGCTGTGTGACGCTCTCGGTGTCTCAACTCTCTCGGCGCTTGATGACATGTCCTATCTCATTCTGGACGACTGCGACATCCTCGATTCGCAGACGCTGATTGTGCTCATTCGCACTCTGCTGCAAAACACCCTGCGCCTTAAACTGGTTCTTTTTAGCCGCCGCCCGCTGATTGATCTCCATGCCGATTCGGTCATCAGTTCGTTGTATGCCTGCATACTTGGCTCGTCGTTGATCGAATCGCCGTATGAGGAGGAGCGGCTTGTCCTGTATGTAGAGTCGTTCGGACAGGGGCGGGTGTTTGTCAATGGACAGTTGATTGAAGAGTGGCCTGGCTCACAGTCCATTGAGACGTTCTTTGTGATGCTTGACTTGATGCCCGCCTCAATCGACACGCTGCTGATGGCGTTGTTTGGCAGCACGAAGGCTGATGTGTATAACAAATTTCATGTCAGCAAGTCCTATATCAATCGGGCATTAGGGCAGGATTTTACGATGCTTGGCGGCGGCGCACAGGCCCGTGAACAGATGTATTATCTGTCCGATAAGATCAGCCTGCACAGCGATTTTTACGATTTTGGCGGGTTGATTAAGCCGATGTTCGATCAAAATGCGACATCAGACACGATTCTGGTGTGCGCGACGGCTCTCATGCAGTTTGCCTATCGCGAGTATGTGGGGCAAGTGACGGATAACGCTCATTTGCAGGGGCGGCGTCAGCAGTTGGCGTATTATCTCAGTCAGGCGCTGGTGCAGGTGGGCTATCGCGTCTGGCGCAGGGGCGATGATATCCAGGCGGAGGCACTGTTTGCCCGTTCCAGCGTGACGGATCGTGCCAATCGTGAGCCTGTGGATGCGCTGATGGCCCTGTATCGGCAGCAGGGGCGTAATCAGGATGCAGCGGCGGTGTATCGGCGCTGGAAGGATGCCCAGGCTCGCATGGCGGTGTAACATCCTCACCCGACCTCTCTTCCACTGTGCGGGAGAGGGGTTGGGGTGAGGGGTTCAGACATTATTTAATGTGTGTCGTTGCTGCCGTTAGATGAGGCCGCGCCGTTGCCCTCTGTCTCTTCGCGGGGTTGGAGCCGCCGCTGATAGCGGATGACCGAACTCACCGCGTCTTTTGCGCCAAGCGTGAGGGCAATATCGCCCCCGGCTTTGCCGCGCTTGAGGAGAGGCGCTTTGCCGATCTTGACGACGACAGGTTTATTTTTGCTCGTCAGGATGATGATCTGCTCATCGGCGCTGCCAATTGCGGCCGCCACCACCTCGCGGCTGTTGTTGGGCAGGCGCATCGAAATCACGCCGCTGCCTGCGCGTCCTTGTGCGGCATATTCATCAATGGCGGACGACTTCGCAATCCCATCATCGGTGATATTCCAGACAAGCGCATTCGGCTGCACGATGCCCGCACCCACGACGCGATCTTTTTGCGGCATGAGTTTGATGCCGCGCATCCCGCCCGCAGGCAGACCGGTGGGCCGTACCTCCTCCTCATTGAAGCGAATCGTCTGCCCTGCGGCGGTCATGAGCAGCACTTCATCCTGGCCACTGGTATAGAAGACCGTCAGAAGGCGATCTTCGCCCGCGTTGAAGGTGCTGAATGATTTGGCCGACAGCCCCGGCAGATCTTCAATGCGGAGGCGTTTGACATCCCCGCCCTCGCTGACGAAGAAGAGATAGCCGGATTTGATGGTCGAGGGCAGCGTCAGGCCCGCGACAATCTCACGATCAGCGGTGAGCGTGCTGATCGTGCTGAAGGATGTCCCCTCGGCAGGATCACCGACGCGGGGCAATTGCTGGACGCCGACAGTGGCACATTCGCCCTGGACGCTGAACAGATACAAAATCTCGGACGTGCTGCTCTCGATGAGCAGCCGCGACGGTGTCTTTGTCGCCGCCATGATTTTGGGGGCCACTGCTTCCAGCGTGCGGCCAAGCTTGCCCTCTGTCGTGAGCGTGATCCAGGTTTGCTCTTCCGGGATCATGAAGCTGCTGGCGCTGACAGTGGCGACGGTGCTGCTGGCGATGACGGTGCGGCGCGGATCATTGAAGCGCTGCTTGATCGTAATCAATTCTTCTGCGATGACGGCCCGCATCTTGCCCGGATGACTGATCAGGCCATCCAGATAGCCGATGATACGCAACTTCTCCTGATACTCCTCATCGATTTTCTGGGCTTCCAACGCAGCAAGGCGGCGCAGCGGCATCTCCAGGATGGCATTGGCCTGGATTTCCGTAATTTCGAGCAGGGCAATCAGGGCCTGACGCGCATTGTCAACCGTTTTGGATTGGCGAATGGTGCGGACGACTTCATCCAGCCGATCCAGCGCCTTGAGCAGCCCTTCGAGGATATGAGCGCGTTCCTGGGCGCGGGTGCGGTCATACTCGCTGCGGCGGCGCACAACGACAATGCGATGATCGAGATAGACGCGCAGGCACTGCTTGAGCGTCAGCGTGCGCGGCTGATTGTCCACCAGCGCCAGCATGATAATACTGAAGGTCTCTTGCAGCGGCGTCTGCTTGAACAGATTATTCAGGACATCGGCAGCTTCAACCCCGCGCTGCAACTCCACCACCAGCCGCACCGGATTGTTGCGATCTGATTCGTCGCGCAGATCGGACAGCCCTTCAAGGCGGCCCTGACCGACAAGCGAGGCGATACGTTCAATGAGGGCGGATTTGCTGGTTTGATAGGGCAGTTCGGTCACGATAATGCGTGATTTGCCGCGCCCCATATCTTCAATGTGGACTTTGGCGCGAACGGTGACTTTGCCGCGTCCCGTCGCATAGGCTTGCATGACGGGGTTGTCTTCCAGTTCCGTCTCGTGATGGGTATAGATGACGCCGCCCGTCGGGAAATCTGGCCCCTTGATGAAGCGCATCAGCTCTTCAATCGTGATATCGTCCAGCCGCTCCCACTGCTGCAACATGTAGGCCAGCGCATCACACACCTCACCAAGATTGTGCGGCGGAATGTTGGTGGACATGCCCACCGCAATGCCGGATGCACCGTTGACGAGCAAATTGGGAATGTTGGCAGGCAGAACGTTCGGTTCGGTCAGACTTCCATCAAAGTTATCACCAAAATCGACAGTCTCTTTATCAATATCACTGAGCAGCTCCTGCCCAATCCAGGCGATACGGGCTTCGGTGTAGCGCATCGCCGCTGCGCCATCCCCATCAATACTGCCAAAATTGCCCTGGCCTTCCACGAGCATATAGCGCATGGAGAAGTTTTGAGCCAGACGCACCATTGCATCATAGACAGAGGTATCACCGTGTGGGTGATATTTGCCCAGCACCTCGCCGACAACACGCGCACTTTTCTTGGGCGGTGTGTCAGCACGAATCCCCATGTCGTACATGGCGTAGAGAATACGTCGATGTACAGGCTTGAGGCCGTCGCGGGCATCCGGGAGGGCGCGGGCCACGATCACGCTCATCGCGTAATCGAGATAGGCATCGCGCATCTCCTGCTCAATCGTAACGGGGTGGATATCTCCAATAGTCATTAACGTCCTCAGACATTCAGGGCGTTGTGCCCCCCATTTACAGGTCAATCACAAATCAAGAGAGAGTTTTAAAACATGCGTTCTACCCTTCCATTATAAGAGCGAACGCCACAGGACGCTAGTGAGATTCTCACGAGAATTTACACGGTCTTGTCTGGAATCGAAAGAGAGGATTATGGTAGGATGCTGCCATGAAAACATTCCATCGCACTCACACTCTTCGCCAGTTCCTGCTTGGGCTGGTCATTTTAAGCGGATTGGCCGCGTGTACGCCACGCGAATCGGTGGTCATCTATGTGACCCCGACGCCTGCCGATGGGGTTATCACCCAGGCTGTCGCTGTCATCCCGACCATCGCTTTGACTCCATCGGTGACGAGTGAACTCCCACTGACCGAGAGTCCGACGGAGCCACCGTTCGTCATGCCCACGCCCATCGTACCCGTTGGGGTACTGCCCACGCAAGGCCCTGTGACGTCCGCGCCGACGAATACGGATGCAGCAGCGGCTGTCACGCCAGGTGCGCCAACGGCCACCTTTGGGGCGATCATCGGCACAGCCTACACGCTGCCGCCGACCAATACGCCGCGCCCCACCGCCACTAACACGCCCGCCAATACGCCGATTGCCACCCCCTATACCACCTGGCCGACGCTGGATGGCAGCCGCATCGGGATTCAGTTGGACTATAACGTGACGCTGGATTACTGGTATACGCTCACGCTGCAAACACGCGACACCAATGCCGGATGGATCAAGCTGCAAGCCAACTGGTCAGCGCTCCAGCCCAACGGCCCGGATGAATATGGCGCGGCTTTCCAGCAGTTCGTCGATTATGTGCAGCGGGCGCATGGGGCCGGCATGAAAGTGCTCTTGAGTGCCGTCAAAGCGCCCGCCTGGGCGCGGAATACCACCGAGGAATACGGCCCTCCGACAGACCCAGCCACTTATGCCAATTTCCTGCGCTTCATGATCACGCAGATCAAGCCGGAGAATATTGACGCGATTGAAATCTGGAATGAGCCGAATCTCAAGCGCGAATGGCGCGGGGCGCTGCCCTTCAATGGCGGCGGCTATATGCAGGTGTTCAAGCCCGCCTATAACGCCATCAAAGAGGCGGCCCCCAATGCTCAGATCATCACGGCGGGCCTCGCGCCAACGGGGGACACTGACGGCAGCATCAATGATCGCACCTATCTTCAGCAGATGTATAACGCGGGGCTGGCCCAATACAGCGATATTGTCCTCGGCATTCATCCCTATGGCTGGGGCAATCCGCCCGATTTCCGCTGCTGCGATAACATCCCCGGTCACGGCTGGGATGATGATCCGCACTTCTTCTTCCTCGACAACATTGACGCCTATCGTGCCCTGATGGTGAAGAACGGCCAGGAGAATAACAAGATGTGGATCACGGAGTTTGGCTGGGCGACGTGGGCCAATTATCCGGTGGATTATCCCACAGGCGATGATTGGATGACCTACACATCGCCGGAAGAGCAGGCCCAGTATGTGATTCGCGCCTTTGAGATTGGTCAATCGCTCGATTACATCGGCCCGATGTTCCTGTGGAATCTGAACTTTGGCGGGCGTGACCCGATCATGAATCGCAGCGAGATGGCCGCCTACAGCATGATCTACGACATTGGCGAGGGCCTGCGCTATCGCCCGCTGTTCGGCATCCTGCCGCAGATTATCATGCCTGCGGCCACACCTGTCGCGGCGCAGTAGGCGACGATATTAAATTAAAGTTATATCAATCCTGATATTCTTGAGAATATCGGGATTTGTGTTTATAGTATAGCAAGGTCTATTTTATGAATTGAGAAAAAATATGAAGCGTGCAGTTTTGAGCGTCGCTTTTACACTGTTGTGTGCAACCGCTGTTGTTGCACAGTCGGACACCTGCACCGCCTTCGTGGATGCGGTGCTGGAGCGCGTTGATAGCGCGTGTGCGGACATCACGCGCAATACGGCTTGTTAGGGCAATACCGCGCTGGAGGCCGAACCCCAGTCCGAGACCCCTGATTTCACATTTGCCGAAGTCGGGGATCGCGTCGATCTGAGTGCGCTGGCGTCGCTCAAAACAGCGGCCCTCGATGAAGCGGCAGACGTGTGGGGCATCGCGGTTTTGTCGGTACAAGCGGATTTGCCCGACACCTTGCCTGGACAAAATGTGACTATGATCGTCTTTGGCGACGCCACGCTGGAACCACAAGTGACGTTGACCTTGTCGATTACTGCCAATGGCGCAAACGTCCGCAAGACGCCCAGCAAAAACGGTGCAGTTGTGGGTAGCCTGCCCGCTGGCACAACCCTGAAAGCCGATGGACGCCTGGAAGACAATTCGTGGGTGCGTGTGACGTTGGAAGATGGCAAGATTGGCTGGATCAATACCGGCGTTTCCAGCGTGGAAGGTGATGTAAGCAGCCTCAAAGTTCGCACGGAGGATGATGTCGCAGCCAGCGCTGGAGCAAGCGCCTTCTACTTTAAGGGTGGGGTTGGCAGTAGTGCATGTGGCGATGTGCCGAGAGAAGGCTTGATGATTCAAACACCTAGCGACGCAGGTGCGGTAGAATTGACTATCAACAATATCAAACTCAGCTTGGGTTCGACGGCTTACCTACAATTTCTTGACGGTAATGAGATTGCTGTCAATTTACTGGAAGGGAATGCTTTGGTTACAGCGCAAGACGGTACATCACGCGTGTTTGCTGGAAGCCGCGTACGCGTACCTTTAAATGAGAATTTTGTCCCAAGCGATAAACCTACAAGAGCGGAACCCTATGAAGATTTAGGCACCTTGCCCCTCCTATTGTTACCTGATTCTATTTCTTCTGCCGAACCGTTAAGCCAGTCCGAAATTGATTCGCGCTTAGGTTCAGCAATTATGACCTTCGCTGCGAGTTTTGGTAGCGAAGGTCTCACAAAAGAGCAAGCAGGATGGCGTGAGGGTGAGGACTTATGCCTTGATGGTGGTACAACCTTTATTGTGACAGGGCAATTTGCAGTGTATCTTGACGTAACTCGCGGGACAACACTAACAGTTACAAATAATACTATCAAAAACCTTGCCCCGGCTTCAGTAAGGTTTGCTTTTGGCAACGAGGTACTGGAAACGGCGGCGAATACACTAACTTATACTGCAACCCGTGATGGGAGTTTATTAATTCAAGCTGCGCCATCATTTGTCGTAAGTGAGCCGCCTCGCAATATTGTAGTGGTTTGTGGTTGATGCATAAACAGCTTCCTCGTCAAATCTCACTATTATGTCACCAATATCCTATGTTTTATACGAGATCGTAGATTACTGTTGATTGAGCAGGCTCTGAACACATAGAGATCACTGCGACAATTGAATTGACGAAAAAATAGTTTTTTGAGGCGGTCAGGCATACTTCGGCTGACCACAACTGTTCAACCTCTTGAGTTCCTGTTTAGAAGAGGGTTTGTTGCGGATTGAATGAGTGCAATCCCTACATGACGTGTGGTTTTAATAGGGGTGGCATTCATATGATGTTTGAACAGACTAAATGTCAAACAGCAGAATACGATTTGACCCTGAATCCCTAACGCCAGATTTTCAACAAAAACAGCCCTGAAGACTCTCAGGGCTGTTTTTGTTTGGGTTTTTCAGCAGAGGGCAGGATGCATCCTGCCCCTACGGGCCGACTTTATTCGTAGAGTTCGTCGGCCTCGTCGTAATCTTCCTCGGTCATATCCAGCGCGCCCTGGTCACGCAGTGACGTGCGCGGCCCGATGCGTTCGCGGTCTTTGTGAGCATGGAAGCCTGTGCCGGACGGAATGAGCTTGCCGATGATGACATTCTCTTTCAGGCCGTACAGCGGGTCAACCTTGCCTTCGATGGCCGCACCCGCCAGCACCTTAATCGTGTGCTGGAAGCTGGCCGCCGAGAGGAAGCTGTCGGTGCTGAGGGCGGCTTTGGTGACGCCGAGCAGCACAGGCATGGCCGCTGTGACTTCTTTGTTGCGCGAGCGCAGTTCTTCGTTGATCTCCAGCAGATGCAGTTGATCGATCAGCTCGCCCGGCAGCAAATCGCTGTCGCCGCTGCGCGTGATCTGGACTTTGCTCAACATCTTGCGGATGACCACTTCAAAATGCTTGTCAGCGATATTCACGCCCTGGCTGCGGTACACCTTCTGGATTTCCGTCAGCAGATACAACTGGGTCGGGCCGGAACCGAGCACCTTGAGAATCTGGTGCGGGTTGATCGAGCCGGCGGTGAGTTGTGTGCCAGCGGTGATGTGCATCCCATCAGTGATGCCGTTGCGGAGCCGTGAACTGGCCGGAATCTCATATTCGATTTCTTCACGCTTCTCGAAACGAATATACAGCGTGTGATCCTCGACATGCACCTTGCCCGGCATCTCAGACACGAGTTTTTCATCGTCTCCGCCGCCGACGCGCTGCGCCAGCGCTGTGCCTTTCTTGACGTCGTCATCTTCACGCACGAGGATCGTCCATGTTTCCGGCACGTCGTATTTCTGGCTTTCAACGCTGCTGTTGATGACTGTCGCCACCTGCACGTTGTCTTCACGCTTCTTCAAGCGCAGGATGCCATCGATATCCACCATGACGGATTCACCTTTGGGTTTCTTGCGTCCCTCAAAGAGTTCTTCCACGCGGGGCAGACCGCTGGTGATATCGCCGCCTGAGGATGCCGTACCGCCCGTATGGAACGTGCGGAGTGTGAGCTGCGTGCCTGGTTCACCGATGGACTGGGCGGCAATCACGCCGACAGCCGTCCCGATTTGAACCATGTCGCCAGAGCCAAGATCACGGCCATAGCACAAGGCACAGCAGCCATGCACCAGAGCGCAGGTCATGGGGCTGCGAACTTCGACTTCGGGCACACCTGTGGCGTCAATCGCATCGGCTATTTCATCATCGATCATGCCGTTACGCAGCACGATCAGTTCATTCGTCTTGGGATCGATAATATCGCGGGTTGAACAGCGGCCTACAATACGTTCTTGGATGGTCTGACCAGCCACGTCATCGCTGCGCAGGATTACGAGACCTCTTTCGGTGCCGCAGTCCGCGCGATTGATGATCATGTCCTGGGCCACATCGACCAGACGACGGGTCAGATAACCCGCGTCGGCAGTACGGAGGGCGGTATCGGCGAGACCTTTACGCGCACCGTGTGTCGAGATGAAGTATTCCAGCGCATTCAAGCCTTCACGGAAATGCGAGCGAATGGGCAGATCGATGA
>Ga0105044_10010322_pt1 | contig 12747 bp, 11 predicted proteins | sample MAT01_FD_78092 | JGI IMG/M metagenome (GOLD analysis project Ga0105044, IMG submission 78092) | Freshwater microbial communities from Lake Fryxell liftoff mats and glacier meltwater in Antarctica - MAT-01 | ecosystem: Environmental > Aquatic > Freshwater > Ice > Liftoff microbial mat | place...
AATCGATCCAGCAGCAGCTTGCTCACAAATCGTCCCGCGACACGGATGGCATCCAACATTCCAGGAATTTATTCCTACCACTGACTTGGTTTAGCTTTCATTTGTGGAGGTAAGGATGAGGGTAAACCGTCCCACTAAGCAGATCATCATTACCGCAGCCAGGGCCGCGGGAGTTCCCCTGGACCTGATTCAGGGGGGGCTGGCGACCATGGACGGCGGCACATCACCGATTCCCGCGTCGCCACCCATTCTGGTGAATCAGGCCACCGCAGCCCGTCCGCTTTCCGTTTCACGATTTACCATCCGAAGAATTGTCGCGGAAGGTGTTCTCCACCCGGTCCGGGTTCGCGGAGCAATCCGGTATTCCCGGGCGGAACTGGAAGCGGTGGGCCGGAACCAGAACTCGACACTCAGCGTTCCAGCGTAATCGTTGGAAAGGATTGAATCGCTGCGAGCTTTTGCTCGGCGTCCAAGTGCAGGTCAACGTCGGAAGTCAGCAGCGGCGATCCGTGGCCTACCCACTTCTGGACGACATGCAGCGGGGTCTTCGCCTTGGCGCACAAGCTCACGAAGCTGTGCCGGAGACTGTGGAATCCGACCCGCACGATGGCGCGACGCCGATGCCCATGGGCGGCTTTCTCGGTTGTTTCCAATCCGCAGGATTTAATGAACCGCTGGATGGGTTCGGACACGTTGGCGCTATTGGCCGCGTATGCCTTGGATTCCTCGGGAAATAACACCTGACCTTGGGGATTCAGCGCCCGGTGTTTTTGGAGAACGTCGCGCAACACCGGATGAATCGGCATTTCGAGGATTTTGCGGTATCGGCTCGTTTTCAGGGGAATGCGGACGATGAATCCTGGACGCGCTTCCCGAAGGATCGGGTGGTACTCGATATTTTCCCAGCGGAGGTTGACGACATCGCCAAGTCGCAGACCGGTGAAGAGTCCGATGTGGAGCATCAGGCAAAGATTGCCCTCGGCGCGGTTGAGGACCGTTGCCAGTTCGGACTCGGTGAGGTTGCGTCGGCCTTCATCCAGGGTTCTCTTGCGGCTCTTCAGATGCGCCCAGGGATTGCCGGCAAGACCCGTCCGATTCTCCAACGATTGAAAGACGCCGCGCAGATGCCTGATAGGCTGGTTGAAGGTGCTGGGGGAGATGCCCGAGTTCCACAGGTCCGCCGCGTACGATTCGGCGTTGCCCCGGGCGATGTCGTCCAAATGCACCAAACCGGCGGCTTCGAACCAATTCTGGAAGCGACGCCACCTGGCATCGTGCCCCTGAGGTGTGCGCGCTTTGGGTTCCGACTCCCGATTGGCTGAGGCGCGCCAAGCCTGCCAGCTCTCCTTGACCTTCAATTGGAGATGCTGACCACCCCGAAAGTCGCGAACAATTTCCTGACGCACTTGGGCTTGTTCAGCAGTGGGAAGGGCTGCGACAACGCGCCGGAGAATCAGGCGTGCGCTGGCGAGATACTGGCCGGCAACGGGACTGGCTTCGGGTGATTCCAGTAACTGATGCAATTGCTGGAACGGTCGAGCGATGTTTTGGTCGTCACGATTCTTGGCGACGAATCGGTGGAGTGCTTCGAGCGCCTTGGCGTGGGAAGTTTCCCCTGTGGCCCGGACGAAGTCGTGCCCATCAGACTGCTAGCGCGCGTAGTATCCGAAACGACCTGACCGCTTAAAGACCTGCATCGGAGGAACGGGGTTCAGTGTGCGGTTGCCTCAAGTTTCAGTGCGTTGCTCCGTTACCAAAACGGCGCCGAAACCTAGAAACCCGTTACCCAAACCGTCACCAAACGCAAAAGAATCCAGCGCTGTGGAGGGTCAGAATATTCGGGAATGTTTGCTGTGGAATGGTGCACCGGGCAGGACTTGAACCTGCAACCTTCTGATCCGAAGTCAGAAGCTCTATCCAATTGAGCTACCGGTGCAAAATGGCTGACGGCGTTCCTGGATGGTACGCCTAACCGCCGTTGTTCTGACAGACTGTGGCGCCGAGTGCAAGCGGGTCTCGGTTCCGGGGATTGAATCTCTGGGGACCGCACAGGAAGGGACGGGGTTTTACGGCTGGGTTCGATCCTGCCTTAAGTTTGTCCATTGGCTTGGGGGGGGCGGTGAGGTCGGAGGCAAGGTGATTGGATCTCAGTTTTTACGGGCGGGCGGGGACTGGTGGCCTCGTCGGCGCGGGGACAGGTTGGAAAACCTACGACATAACAGGCAGGAATGGCGGCGGTATGTTGCGGCGGTTCCGGGTTGGGCCTTGGGCCTTGGTACTTGGAGTGGAAACAACGTTGACGTGACCCATCAGCGGTGCGTGGGTCCAATGGTCATGTTGTGGGGACTACTCATGGGCGCTGCCTTGCTGGTTGCCGGCGGTTGGTTCATGCACCGCTATGGCGAGGAAGGAAGCGCCGGCGAGGTCCTGGGATTGCCATCGCGATTGATCCTGACGGCGGTTGGGCTGGGTCTGACCGTGTTCGTTTTTCGCACCATGGGTCCTGTGTTCGCCCTGTTCTTGGTGTTGGTGATCGGCTTGCTTCTCGGCATTCTTTGGGTCCCGACGTTGGTCTCTCTGGTGCTGAATCCGCTCTCAGGCTCGCTCACCGGAGGCAGCGAGCCCATTGAGGCCAAGCCCTATTACTCCCGGGCTCAAGGCTTGCGCAAACGGGGCGAATTCACGGCAGCCCAAGCCGCGGTGAAGGCGGAATTCGCGAAGTTTCCGGGCGACGCTGCAGGCTTGCTGCTACTCGCGCAAATTCTAGCGGAGGATCTCCACAATTCCGAGGGTGCCGCCGCGGTGCTGCAGGAGTTAGCGGATACTCCCGGTCGACCTGGGGACGAATCCTGTCTGGCGCTCAATCACCTGGCCGACCTGCAACTGAAACACTGGCGCGATCCGGCCGCGGCCAAGCAAACCTGGGAACGAATCGTAGCCGAATTTCCGAATACCACCGCGAGTCATCTGGCCCAGCAACGCCTGGCTCATCTGGGCGGCGGACGGACGTCGGGCGTGGAGTCCGAGGCGCCCAAGCTAGTCGTGAAAGTGCATTCCGGCCGGATGGGTCTGACGGAAGATTTAGGGGCGAGTCAGCTACCGGTGGAGGATGCGACTCAGAAGGTCGCTGAACTGGTGGCTCATTTGGAGCAGCACCCGCAGGATTGGGATGCCCGGGAACAGTTGGCCCGGCTTTATCTGGATCCGCTGGGACGTATGGACCTCGCGACCGACCAATTGGAGCGATTGTTGTCGGAAACGAATGTCCCGACCCGCCACGTGGTCCGTTGGTATAATGAATTGGCTGATTTGCAGCTCAAGTCCGTCGATGGCGTCGCGGTAGCGCGCTTGACGCTCGAGCGTTTGGTGAGCCGCCTACCGGACACCCCCTTTGCCACCCAGGCCGAAGCCCGGTTGCGCCACCTGGTTTGGGATCAAAAAGGGAAGCAGACCACCCGAACGATCAAGCTGGGTCAGCACCAGTCGAATCTGGGCCTGCGACGGGGTGATGCTTCGATTCCCGACCCGGATCCGGAGAGCGCGGAACGGCGGACGCAGGGAGAATAGTTGAGAGTTGGCAAGACTGAGGAACGGGGGCGCCTTAAAATTCTGAACCCAGTAGCAGACGACGTGAGCAGGGTGTTGCCTTCGCTTCCTGCCGCCATCGTTCTTGTCTGGAGCGCCCGATTGGCGGAACTTCGGGTCCTTCACATGTCCATCCTGAACGTGGCAATCATCGGTACCGGAGGCATCACGCTCCAGAATCATCTGCCGGGCCTGGCTTTGTGCCCGGAAGTTCGGATTCACGCGTTGTGTGATACGAATCCAACGACGCTGGAGGCGGCGCGCCAGCAAACCGGAGCGCCGATCTGCGCCACCGCGTGGGAAGAAGTGGTCACCCGGGAAGACATTCATGCGGTCATCATTGCCACCCCCAATTTTCTGCATCCGGACATCGCGATCGCCGCGGCCCGCCACGGAAAACATATCCTGTGCGAGAAACCGCTGGCGCTGAATGCGGCCGATGCCCAACGGATGGTTGACGAGGCCGAGCGGGCCGGGGTGCGGCACATGACGGCCTTCACCTATCGTTTTGTGCCGGCCATGCGGTATCTGCGGCACCTTATTGACCAGGGGGAGTTGGGTCAGCCGTATCATTACCGGTGTTTGCGGCTGCAGGATTGGGGGACGCGCAATTTGGGCTGGCGGCAGGTCCGCAAACTGGCGGGGACCGGCGAGATTGGCGACATGTTGAGTCATCGGATCAATTTCGCTCAACATCTGGTGGGACCCTTCAAACGGTTGGTAGCCAATCTTCGGACTTTGACCCCACTGCGGGACGGCGCGCCGAACGATACGGATGACTGGGTCGCGATCCTGGGCGAGTTTGCGAATGGCACGACGGGAGTGCTGGAGAGCTCGAAACTGGCCAGCGGACATAGCGAATCGTGGCGCAGCCTGGACTACGTGGAATTGAACGGCAGCGCGGGAACCTTCCAATTCACCACCGGGAAGTGGAATGAGCTGCAGGCGGGTAAACTGGGTGGGCCGGGGCTGAAACCGCTGATGGTTCCGCCCGAATTCTGGGTTTGGCCGGGAAGCCCGCGCGAACCCGGGGTGGGGGATCCGCTCGTGTCATTCCGCTACGATCAGGCGGTTGAATTTATCAATGCCATCCGGGAACAACGGCCCTGTGCCATTCCGTTCCAGGACGGTGTGGCGGCTCAGCGGGTCATGGACGCCGCGGTTCGGTCGGCGGCGGTCGGGCAGTGGGTGGACGTGTAACTGAACTCAAGAACGAGTTACGTCGGGGGGGCAGACGAGCGCGAGGAATCCGACCGGGGTTTTACCGGTGTTCGTATCGCGACTTTTCTTCGGGCGGGACCTGAGTAGGTTTCGGGCGTGTCCAAGAACGCGGTAGTTACGGGTGCCGGTAGCGGCGTCGGACGGGCGACGGCCCTCAAATTGTTGCACGCAGGCTGGCGGGTTAGCCTGGTGGGTCGGCGTGAAGAGTTGCTCCGGGAAACGGCGGCGCTCGCGAACGTGCCTGCCGAACAAGCGGTGATCTGCCCGTGCGACATTGGCGATCCGGCCGCCGTCGCCAAGATGGCCGCGCGCGTCATGAATGCGTGCTCTGAGGTGGAAGTGTTGGTGAACGCCGCCGGGACCAATGCACCACAACGTGCGTTAGAAGTGCTCTCGCTGGAGGACTACCACACGATGCTCAATACCAACCTGAATGGCGCCTATTACTGTGTTCAGGCGTTTTTGCCCGGGATGCGGACCCGCGGTTCAGGAACGATCATCAACGTCATTTCCGATGCCGGGAAACAAGCGTCACCCAAGGCGGGTCCGGGATATGTCATGAGCAAGTTTGGCTTGGCGGGGTTGACCCAAGCCATCAATGCCGAGGAACGCGGTCGGGGTGTGCGCGCGATCGGCATTTTTCCGGGCGACATTGATACGCCCTTACTGGATAAGCGTCCGATGGTGCCCGATGCCACGGCGCGGGCGCGGATGATGAAGCCGGAAGACGTGGCGGAGTGTGCGGTGTTTTGTTTGAGCCTTCCCGCGCACGTCGTGGTGGAGGAACTCGTGGTGCGTCCCCGCTGATCCCGTTTCCCGTGGCGGCTTCTTTTTCCAGGTTCAGGCGAATTGCGGGAGGGTTACCCGGGAGGTGGTTTGGCCTCTCGGTTGGCTTGTGGGGAATGCTGTTGGCCGTCCGGGCGGACTTGGTGGCGCATTTCGAATTGGACGAGGGTGCGGACAATCCTTCGACCCTTGGAATTCTCTCGTCGGTCGGTGGTTGGTCGGCGGTGTTATTTGGACCCCGCGCCTGGTCGACCAACGAACTCGCGGACGTGCCCGAGGGAACGCGCGCGGCCCTATTGTTCAATGCTTCCAATCTCGGTATTGATCCCTATGCGGTCACCGATTACCGCGGAATTGAGGGCGGCGGAGCCCGGACGGTGGCGGCTTGGGTCCGGGGAGTGTTGCCGCAACCCAACCTGGGGGTTTTGGTTTCCTGGGGCCGCAACGAACGGGCTTCGCGATTCACGGTTCGCTTCGATACGGCCTTGGGAGAGAATGAGGGACAGCTTCGTCTAGAAGCCTCCGGCCAAGCGGTGATTGGCGAAACAGTGGTGTTGGAGGGTCAGTGGCACCATGTCGCGGTCGTAACCCCCGCGGGCGGATCGACGCATGACAGTGCCTTATATGTGGATGGAGTTTCGCAACGGCTGACGCGCTTGGGTACGGCGGTTCCCTTGAATACCCAGGTGAGCTCGGCGGCACAGGATGAATGGGTGTATCTGGGAAACGGGGGCTGGTCACCCGAATCCTACGGGTTCAATGGTGCGTTGGATGATGTGCGGATTTATAATGAAGCGCTGACCGAAGCCCAAGTTCGAGAATTGGCGAGCATTGCGGGAACCCCTCCCGAGTGGTTCGGGACGTTTGCGGATCAATCGTATGTGCTCGGCGATCCCGCCGCTCGGGTTACCTTTCGAGCCACCGTGACCGGTCGGGCGCCGTTGACGTACGAATGGCGATTCAGGGGAGAGATACTTCCGGAGCACACGGGCCCAAACTTGACGATCCAACCCACCGGTTCTGCGGCGGTGGGCGCGTATCAGGTGAGGGCTTCCAATTCGTTTGGGTTCGTCAACGGTTCCGCTCAACTTCGCCTGGTCACCGGTCCGGTTGAGCCGACGAAACAGACCGCTCTGGTGGGTGGCAGCGCCACATTTTCGGTTCGGATGCCGACGGTGGAGGGGTACCAGTACCAGTGGGAGAAGGAGGGGAATGCCATTGAGGGAGCTACCGGTCCGCAGTTGATCCGGACTGACCTGAAGGCGTCGGACGCCGGGGTTTACCGAGTTCGCGTAACTTTGGGAACGTCGACGGTCGTCAGCGACGCGGTGGTGTTGCAGGTGGTTTCGACGCTGCTGGCGGCCTATCCTGCGACGGTAATTCGCGATGGGGCGGAGGCCTATTGGCGACTCGGAGAGACCAATGGTTCGACCGTTGCGCTCGATTTGTTGGGCCGGCACAACGCTACCTATGTGAACTATTCGGGAGCGGAATTGGGAATTCCCGGTGCGTTGCGGGAAGATCCGGACACCGCCTCCCTATTTGTGCCGCCCCAGTTCAACTATGTGGAACGTGTGCTCAGTCCTGAACTGAAGGATGTTCGTGCGTTCACCGTCGAGGCGTGGGTGAAACAGGTGACCTCGGCCGAGTCCAGTTTGGTGACGGCGCTCTCGAACCTTCCGAGTTCCGGGTACCAGGTTTCTCTAATAGGCGCCGCCGCTCGATTTCGCACGGGTGCGTCGTTGAATCCGGCGGGTCGAGAATTTGATGATTTAGTGGGTGGGCAAGTCATCTTGGGAGAGTGGAACCACCTGGTCGCCACCTACGACGGAACCATCAAGCGCCTTTACCTCAGTGGATATTTGGTGGGAGAACAGACGATTTTCGTGTTGCCGAGTCCAGGAGCGCTGTTCCGATTGGGGGCAGGCAATGGCTCTGGTCTGGTACCGGGTACCATTTTGAGTGGAGCTATGGATGAGGTGGCGTTCTACCGCCGGGCGCTCGATCCCCTGGGGATCATAACTCATTATCTGACGGCCGCCCGATCCCCAGGTAGGGCTCTGGTGCTCTACCACAGCGGCAGCGTACTGAACCTGCTGTGGGCTGATTCGAAGAGGATTCTTGAATCCGCCGACTTGCCCGAAGGTCCCTGGGAATTGGTCGCGGGAGCGGTCAGTCCGCATCGGGTGGTACCCCAGGAGGAGCAGCTTTGGTTTCGTTTACGCTGACACAAATGGGAAAAATCAAACGGCCGCGGTGGTTGCTCGGCATGCTCCGCGGCCGTTCGCTTCGAGCGGGTACCGTAGACTTTTGTGTCGGCCTCACTGCCGGTCTTCAACCGGCCATAGGGTAGACGCGCTCGAGTCCCGATTACTTAAGGTGGTCGCTGACTTTAATGCCCTTCTTGTAGGTGTTGAAACCGAACTTCGAAGGCTTGAACTCGCCGACCAGGGTAACGTCCGCGTTGGCGGGCACCTTCATTCCCGTTAGGTCGTATGCGGCATTCACAAACATCCGTCGTAGGTCGGCGCTTTCGAGATCGGTGGCGGCGCCCATGGTCGAGCAAAGGATGCGCGCTGTTTTTTCGGCGGGACTGCGGTATTCGGTCAGCCAGACTAGGGGCATGATGGCTTTGTTCACGTTGGGGCCGTCGGTGGGGTTCATGCCCGTCAATGTTTGTCCCCAAAGCAGAATCGTCGCCGCTTTCGGGAAATCAGGATTCACGCCATAGACGTCGGTCGGGCCCCAGACGTCATTGACCGAATTGAGGATGGGATTCTTGCGGTTGATTCCGTCCACGAGGCCCCGGGCGGATTCCTTGCCGTGGTCTCCGTGGTGATACGTCCACGTTTCGCCGACGACCATTCCGCCGAAGCCACCCCCTTTGGCGTCCCAACTGAAACCCGCGTACGGGCTCTGTTTATTGCGGGTGTAGTTGAACGCATGGGTGGCGGTGCGCACCACCATCATGGGCTTGCCAGCGTTGAGGTAGTCCACGAAGTGCTTCATGTCCGCATCGGGCAATTCGCGGAACCGAAATTGATTAATCACCAAATCGGCCGAACCGAGCAGGTTCATTCCGGGAACGTTGGTCGAGTTGTTCGGATTGATAGCCCCATCGGCGTCCTGCGAAAAAAGCACCGTGCAGTTGAAGCCATGGCGTTGGCTGAGGATTTTCGCCATTTGGGGCAGGCCTTCCTCTGAGCGGTATTCTTCGTCACCGCTCAGCATGACAATCTTCTTGCCGTTGGCGGAACTGGCGGGCGGCTCATAAGTGGCCCATTGCTGGGCGAAGAGGGCCAGGGGCGAAAGCAGGAGTGAGACGAGCGAGGCGAGGTGTTTCACGAAAAAAGAGTGAACCATTATGACGGGCGATTAAATGGGAAAAATTCAAGGAATCAGCGCACTGGGGGCTTGGCCGAATGTTGCCCACCGCTTCTCGGCTGGGTCCGTTCCTCGAAAGGGAGGAAAGGAAATACCGTGGAACCATCAAGGCTCATTGAAATCTAGCCTTGACCCCGTCAATCCAAGGTCAAGCCTGGTCACAAATCACCCTTAGAGAGTCCCAGTCTTCTTTGCCGCGGGCATCGAAAACATGTTTCTAATCGAAAATGTTCCGGCGAGCGTTGGCGTCATCGCTTTCGTTCCCCCAAACGCGGGAAAATAATTAAGGTTCAATCGCATGAAGAAATCCCCATTTCCTGTCCGTCCACGTTCCGGGTTCACCCTGATCGAACTACTCGTCGTCATCGCCATTATTGCCATTCTGGCGGGCATGCTCCTACCGGCGCTGGGGAAGGCCAAATCGAAGGCTCAACAGCTAAAATGCCTCGTCAACACAAAGACCCTCGGGCTTTCCACGTTCATGTACCTGTCGGACTTCGGGAAACCGGTGCCATATAACGGGCAGGCCACGGCCACGATGGACAATGCGCTGTGGGTAACAGTCCTGGCGACCAATTACGGTGGGATCAATGCCGCTCGTATCTGTCCCTCGGCACCGCCTGCGCCCAGTAAGTCCAAGCGTCGCCACCCCAACAGTGGTTCTCTCAATCAAACCTGGCTGTGGACCGGATCGAAGGGCTTCGACTACCAGGGGAGTTACGTGTTTAACGGATGGTTTTACGGGGATGACGATCCCTACTTCAGCACGCCCTCACAAAAGTCGAAAAAATACCGTAACGAGACCGATTGCCCCACACCTTCCAACACCCCGGTTATTCCCGACGGCAACTGGATTGACACCTGGCCCCAGCCGACCGACCCGCCCGCCCAGAACCTTTTCACGGGTGACGATTTCGCCGGCGCGATGGTCCGGGTGACGCTGCCCCGACATGGGGGAGTCACTTGGGGGAAAAACTCCAAGTTTAATCCCAAGAATGATCTCCCCGGCGCCATCAATATCGCATTCGTCGACGGCCACTCCGAGTTGGTAAAGTTGGAAAAGCTGTGGCAACTCGACTGGCACAAGGGCTGGGTCACGCCCGTCAAGCGGCCTGGGAAATAGCCAGCCCGGTTTACCCGGTCCTCCTCTCGGAGACTCGGAGGTTCAACTGGATTTCCTTTCCTCGGTTTCCTTGAATGGGCCCCTCTCTACGAAGGATGAAGGTTGAATGAAAGTGGCCTCACTACCGCTGATAGCGAACCTCGCAAATCCGGGCTGGGCCCAAATCGTTGGAATCAGGCACCGGAATCGAACCCCCGCCCCAAAGGGAGAGTAAGGATCAGTCTGGTGCGCCGCCGCGTTTCAAGCCAGATGGCAGGCGGCCTGGCGACCCGGGGAGATTTCCCGCAGCGCAGGAACCTCCGTGCGGCAACGGGCTTCGGCCACGGGACAACGCGGATGGAACGGACAGCCGGAGGGCGGATCAATCGGGGAGGGGACGTCGCCACCCAGGATGATTCGGGAACGCTTCGAGTCGGGATCGACGACCGGCACGGCCGATAGCAGAGCTTGCGTGTAGGGATGCTTGGGCGTCTTGCAGAGGTCCCGGGCCGGCCCGAACTCGACAATCCGGCCGAGGTACATCACCGCGATCCGGGAGCACAAGTGCTCGACCACGGCGAGATCGTGCGAAATGAACAATAGGGCTAGACGCCGCTCGCGTTGAAGATCCTGCAATAGGTTGATGACCTGAGCCTGCACGCTGACATCCAGGGCGCTGACCGGTTCGTCGCAGACGATCAGCCGAGGTTCCACCGCCAGGGCGCGGGCGATCCCAACGCGTTGACGCTGACCGCCGCTGAATTCGTGGGGATAGCGGTCAGCATGCTCGGCACGCAGTCCCACCGATTCCAGGAGTTGACCGAGGCGTTCCCGGCGGGCGGATCGTTCAGGGGTGAGACGATGGATATCAAGCGCCTCGCCGATGCTCTCGCCGACGGTAAGCCGGGGATCGAGCGAACTGAACGGATCCTGAAAGATCATTTGGAACTGCCGACGACGACTACGGAGTTCGCGCGGTTTCATCCTCGTGATGTCCTCCCCGGCAAACCGGAGGTGACCACCGGTGGGATCCAACAGACGAAGAATGGCGCGGCCGAGCGTGGTCTTGCCGCAACCGCTTTCACCCACCAGCCCCACCGCCTCGCCTTCCTCCACGGTGAGCGAAACTCCATCCACTGCCTTGACCGACTTATGGAATCGGCCGAGGGCGGTCTGTTTCACCGGGAAGTGCACCTGGACGTTGTCAACTTCGAGCAGCGGCATGGGATCAGGAGTTCCAGTAAGGACAGCGGACCTGGTGATTGGACTGGATCGCGAGCAGGGCGGGCGGATGAGTGGCGCAATCCGGCCGCGCCACCGGACAACGCGGGGCAAATCGGCAGCCGGTCGGCCACTGGCCAGGAGCGGGAACGGTTCCGGGAATCGTGCGCAAACGGTCGGCGGGATGGCCGAGTTCCGGGACCGAATTCATCAGAGCCTGGGTGTAGGGGTGCCGCGGGTTCTGGAGCAGTTCCCGAGCGGGAGCCTCCTCAACGACCTGGCCGGCGTACATGACCGCGATCCGGTCTGCCAAATCGCCGACGATTCCCAGATTATGGGTAATGAGCAGGACGGCCATGCCCATCCGGCGCTTGAGATCGAGCAGCAGTTCGAGAATTTGGGCTTGGATGGTGACATCCAGGGCGGTCGTGGGTTCGTCGGCCACCAGGAGCTTGGGTTCGCTCGCCAAGGCCATGGCGATCATGACCCTTTGTTGCATTCCGCCGCTCAGTTGGTGTGGATAGTCCCGGGCGCGGCTTTCGGGTGCGGGGATGCCGACCAGTTTCAAGAGGCGAACCACTTCGTCGTCGTGGGCGCGGGTTGGTTGATGCAGTTGGAGGGCTTCGAGAATCTGGTTGCCGACGCGGAACACCGGGTTGAGCGAAGCGCCGGGTTCCTGAAACACGTAGCTGACCACTCCGCCGCGGACGGTTCGCAATTCTTTGGAACTGGCGGTGAGAATATCTCGTCCCTGAACCTGGATCGAACCGCCGGCATACCGCGCGGGTGGGGTGGGCAGCAGGCGGGAAATGCTGAGGGCGGTGACGCTCTTACCGCAGCCGCTTTCTCCGACGAGTCCGAGAGTTTCGCCGACCTGGATGGTGAGCGAGACGCCATCCACCACGCGAGCCCAGCCCTCGCCCGTGCGGAAGTCGAGCTGAAGATCACGGATGGCAAGCAGCGGTTCGCTCATGGGCAGAGACTTAGTGGGCGGATTTGATGCGCGGGTCAATCCACCGATACATCAGGTCGACGATCAGGTTCGCCCCGACTACGATCACAGCGCTGAAGAGGACGGTGCCCATGATCATGGGGACATCGAGATTGAACACGCTTTGGACGGCTAGCAGGCCGATGCCCAGCAGGGCGAAGGCGCTTTCCACGAACAGGACACCGCCGAGCAGGAAGGCGACGTCCATTCCTAGAATGGTCACGACGGGAATCAGGGCGTTGCGCAGGCCGTGCTTGAAGAGCACGGCGCCCTCGGAGAGCCCCTTGGCGCGGGCCGTCCGGATATAGGGACTATCCAGCACCTCCACCATGTTCAGACCTCAGAAAAGCGGGGGTAAATCCTAAAAAGGAGTGACGAGTTTAAATCCCTCAATTCCGGATGGATTTTGGAAACGCGCCGGTCAGTGGTTAGCGTCCGATCCTTACTTTGAGATCCA
>Ga0105044_10010326_pt1 | contig 12745 bp, 11 predicted proteins | sample MAT01_FD_78092 | JGI IMG/M metagenome (GOLD analysis project Ga0105044, IMG submission 78092) | Freshwater microbial communities from Lake Fryxell liftoff mats and glacier meltwater in Antarctica - MAT-01 | ecosystem: Environmental > Aquatic > Freshwater > Ice > Liftoff microbial mat | place...
TCTTGCCATGAAAAATAAGGGATTAAAGCTGGTTACAATCGTCACGCTTTTGGGGATTCATTCCACCATTTACGCTGCAAATGCCACTGATTTGACGGAAGCAACGGCTCCCGCGACGGCGGCCGACCCCGTCGCAGAGCTGCGAAACCATGACGAAGCTTTCGCGCTCTTGATTGAATGTTTCCGACAAATGCAAACCGCCCTCGTCGGATCCGATTACGAAGGACGCTTGCAGGCCGCCGAACGGCTCACGGATGCCAAAACGCATGCCGATGTCCTCGTGCTCGCCAAGCAGGAACGCGATTTACGCCTCGAAAAACTGGCCGCGCAGTTGCAGCACATGCGCAGCGCCTACGGTTACGCCCGCTTAGGGGATGAAAGGGAAGCGGGTGTGACTGTCGCCGCCAACGTGGATACCACCGCCGCCGCCGCCAAACTCAAAGACTTCGTCGCCATCGTGCCCGTGCCGTCGGACAAGGATGAAATCGTCGTCACCCGGATCATTCCGGCAGACCTGATTCTCGGCAATCGCGCCTCACGCACGCACGCGCTCGCGGCGCGGTAAACGCCGGTAAAATTCCGCGTACACCCGCTCCGTCACCGGCCCGCACTTGCCGCTGCCGATGGACTGGCCGTTCACTCGAATCACGGGCACCACTTGCACCGTGGTGCTCGTGAGAAACACTTCATCGGCCGCCAGCAACTCCGCTTGGCTAAATGGTTCCTCACGGCAAACAATCCCCGCGCCGCACGCCGCCGCCAGCATCTTATCCCGCGTGACACCGGAAAGAATTCGCGGCCCCTTGGGTGGCGTCAGGATTTGCCCCTGCCGGACGATGAAGATATTGCCGGCGGTGGATTCCGCCACCGATCCGTCCGCGTCCACAAACACCGCATCGTCCGCGCCGGCCACTTTCGCCGCCTGATACGCCATCACGTTCGCCAGCAGTCCGACGCATTTAATATCGCACCGCGCCCACCGCTCATCCGCCACGGTGATGACGGTCGCCCCCACATCGCTCACCTGTGCCGGCGCGGGCGGAAGCGGTCGCACGGTGATCACCACCGTCGGCGTGGCCTGTGCCGGTGGCCCGCGATGCCGGGGCGCCACGCCCCGGGAAATCTGCATGTACACCATGGTTTCGGGGAATGCGCCGCGCCGCACGATTTCCTGGAGAACCGCCGTGAGTTGCACTCGCGACAAGCCGGTCTGTAAATCAATCGCCGCCAAACTCCGGTCGAGCCGGTCGAGATGTTCATCCACCGCGAATAGTTCCCCGTCATAGGTCCGCAAGACTTCATAGACCGCGTCCGCGAATTGAAAACCACGATCCTCGACGTTGATCGTGGCTTCCGCGAGCGGACGGAACTCTCCATTCACATAAGCAATTTCCGGCATCGGCGCGCATAGTAAGGGCTGCGAGCCGGGTGTCAACGCGGCACGGTGTTTTTCATTGCGGACGCCGGGCATTACGTGTACACCGGCGTCACTTTCCGAATAACCAAACGCGAGGAGATTCGATGAGTCACTACGGGTTGGAAAATCACGGTCTGCAACACACCGGCACCGTGTATTGGAATCTCCCGGTGGCTCAGCTTGTCGAGGAGTCTGTGCGACGTGGCGAAGGGTTGCTCACCAACAGCGGCGCACTGAACGCCATGACCGGCCAACGCACCGGCCGCTCGCCCCGCGATAAATGGGTCGTCGCGGAAGCCACGACCAAGGAAAAAATTTGGTGGGGCAAAATCAACCAGCCCATTGGCGAGCCGGACTACCTGCGTTTGCGCCAAGATGTCTTCGCCTACCTGCAGAACCGCGAACTCTTTGTCATGGATGGATTGGCCGGCGCCGAGCCGCGTTACACGATGCCGATTCGCATGGTGACCGAGCGGGCATGGCACAGCCTCTTCGTGAAACAGCTTTTCCGGCGCGCCACCCCGGCACAGCTACTGTCCCAAGTGCCGGAATGGACTGTCATCAACGCCTCCCAATTCCTCGCCGACCCCAAAAAATATCATCTCAACAGCGAAACCTTCATCATCTGTGATTTTGCCCGCAAGACCGTGCTCATCGGCGGCACCGAGTACGCCGGCGAGATGAAGAAAAGTATTTTTTTTGTGCTGAACTATGTCCTCCCCCTCCAAGGCGTACTGCCGATGCACTGTTCCGCGAATGTTGGCCGGGATGGCGAGGTCGCGCTGTTTTTCGGCCTGAGCGGCACCGGCAAGACCACCCTCTCCGCCGACCCGGCCCGCGGTCTTATCGGCGATGATGAACACGGCTGGAGCGACCGGGGCGTTTTTAACTTTGAAGGCGGTTGTTACGCGAAATGCATCAAACTGTCCAAAGAACGGGAACCGCTCATCTGGGACGCCGTCAAATTCGGCTCCGTCATCGAGAACGTGACGGTTGATCCCGTCACGCGCATCCCCGACTACTGCGACGACCGCATCACCGAAAACACCCGGTGCGCGTACCCGCTGGATTACATCGCCAACGCCGTCCCTGGCGGAGTTGCCGGCCACCCCCAAGCCATCGTCTTTTTGGCGGCGGACGCGTTTGGCGTGCTCCCCCCGGTCGCCCGGCTCACGCCGGCGCAGGCGATGTATCATTTCCTCGCGGGCTATACGGCGTCGCTGGCGGGCACGGAAGCCAATGCGGGGCGCGTCCCGGTGCCGACGTTCTCGGCGTGCTTCGGCGCTCCTTTCCTGCCTTTGCCGCCGACGGTGTATGCCGAAATGCTCGCGAAAAAGATGCGGGCTCACCGGGTGCACTGTTACCTGTTGAATACCGGCTGGGTGGGCAACGCGTATGGCCACGGCTCGCGAATCTCGCTCAAAATCAACCGCGACAACGTGAGCCAGATTCTCGACGGCACGTTGGACAAGGCGTCGTTTGCGGTGGATCCGACGTTTGGCTTTGAAGTCCCACAAGCTCTGCCGGGCGTACCGGCGGAACTGCTGGCATCGCGTTACGGAGCGACCGATGCGGCGGACTACGACCGGCGGGCGAAAGATTTGGCCGGCCAGTTCGTCAACAACTTCGCGCAATACACCGCCGCGTCAGCCGAAATCCGCCACGCCGGCCCCTGTGCGTAATTCATTGGCACCGCATGCTTGCGCCGCGCCGGGGACTCCGCTAATCTCCGCCGCAAGGTGAATCGGAGAGACACAATGAAGCAATGGATGGTTATCGCGACGGCTGTACTGATCTGGTTCCCCGCGTGGGCTGCCACCGATTTGGTGGATGGCGTCGCGGCGATCGTCAATGACAAGGTGATCACCTACAGCGAAGTCCGCCAATACGTCCAGCCGGCCGTGCTGCAATTGCGCCGCGATTTCAGCGGTGATGCCTTGATGGAAAAAGTGCGCGCCGCGCAGCTCGACGCGCTCAACAATCTGATTGATCGCGCCCTCATCATCCACGAATACAACACCAAGGGCTATACCCTGCCGGACAACATTGTGGACACCCAGATTGATGAAATCATCGCCACCGATTTCAGCGGCGACCGGGTCGCCTTCGTCAAAACCCTCCAAGCCGAAAACATCACCCTCTCCCAATACCGTGACCGGCTCCGCGAACGCATCATCATCCAGGCCATGCGCAACCGGAAGATGAATCAAGACGTGGTCATCTCGCCCTATCGGCTCGAGAAGTACTACCAGGAAAATCTCGCGGACTTCACAGTCGAAGACCAAATCAAACTCCGGATGATCTTCATCAAGAAATCCGCGCCCGCCACTCCAGCGGCGGGGGAAGAAGAAGCTGCCCCGCCGGCCGATCCCCAACGCGCGCTCGCGACCGAAATCCTCCAGAAACTCAATGAGAAAGACAGCTTTGAAAGTCTGGCCCGCGTCTATTCCACCGGCCGCGAAGCCAAAGACGGCGGCGACTGGGGCTGGATCGGCCGCAACATTCTCTCGAAGCAACTGGATGAAGTTGCCTTCAACCTGCGCGCCGGCGAACACAGCCAGCTCATCGAAACGCCCGAAGGCTACTACCTCCTCTTTGTCGAGGATGTGAAACCGACCCACACCAAACCGCTCGCGGAAGTCCGCGACAACATCGAGAAACTCCTGCTCCAACAACAACGCACGAAAATGCAGGACGAGTGGGTTAAAAACCTCCGCACCAAAGCCTACATCCGGCTCTACTAGCCCATGCGACGCCGCATCGGCATCACCCTCGGCGACGTCACCGGCATCGGCCCCGAAGTCGTCACCAAGGCCCTCGCCTCCGGCCAACTCGACCGGCGGTTCGACTACGAAATCATCGGCAATCCACGCACTCGTCGCCGCGCCGATGCGGCCGACTGGGTCATCGAAGGCGCCCGCCGCTGCCTCGCCGGTGAATTGGCGGCGCTCGTCACCGGGCCCGTCACCAAAGAGTTGGTCGCCCCCTGGCCCGGTCAGACCGAGTTGCTCGCGCACCTCAGCCGCACCAAGAAATTTGCCATGCTGCTGGCCAGCGACCAGCTTCGCGTCGCGCTCGTCACCACCCACGCCCCGCTCCGCGACGTACCCGCGCTGATCACCCGGCCGAAAATCGTCGCCGTCGTCGAATTAACACGGGGCTTCTGCCAAAAACTCGGCATCCGCCGCCCCCGCATCGCCGTCGCCGGCCTCAACCCTCACGCCGGCGAGGGTGGTTTGCTTGGTCACGAAGAACAGCGCATCATTGCGCCGGCAGTCCGACTCGCCCACGCGGCCGGCCCATTCCCGGCGGACACAGTTTTCTATCGCGCGCTACACGGTGAGTTCGATGCTGTCGTGGCGATGTACCACGATCAAGGATTGGCGCCGTTCAAACTACTCGCCTTCGACAACGGGGTGAACGTCACGCTGGGCCTGCCCTTCATCCGCACGTCCCCCGATCACGGCACCGCCCCCGACATTGCCGGCAAAAACCGCGCCCGACCCGGTGGCATGATCGCCGCCATCAACCTCGCCGCGCAACTGGTTGGTCGCCGATGAAGCTGACAGAGGTGCGGGAATTCTTGGGGCAGCTCGAACTGCGTCCGAGCAAGGCGCTGGGGCAGAATTTTCTGATTGATGGCAATATCCTGCGCATCATCGTCGAGCAGGCGGATATTCGCCGGGATGAAGTTGTCTTGGAAGTGGGGCCGGGTCTGGGGGCGCTCACGGAAGAGTTGCTGGGGCGGGCGCAGCACGTGGTGGCGGTCGAGAAGGATCGCCGGCTTTGCGTGCATCTGCGGGAGCGATTCCCGGAATTGGAATTGGTGGAAGGCGATGCCACGGAGGTGGAGTGGCCGGCGTTCGACAAACTCGTTGCGAATCTGCCGTACAGCGTTTCCACACCGTTGCTGGAGCGGGCCGTGGAGGCGGCCAGCAAGCCGCGCCGGCTGGTCGTGATGCTGCAACGCGAAGTGGCGCAACGTTTGGCTGCGGTGCCGCGGACGAAGGATTACGGCGCGCTGACGGTGTTCACGCAGTTGTGGTATGACGTGCACATCGCGCACATCGTGTCCCGCCGGTGTTTTTTTCCCGTGCCCGGCGTGGACAGCGCCATCGTGGTGTTGTTGCGGCGTGATCCGCGCGTGCCGTTGGCGGTGAATGCGCCGTTTCGCGGAGTGGTGCGCGCCGGGTTCAGCCACCGCCGGAAGATGTTGGGCAAGTTGCTCGCGGATTTTGGCCCGGTGGACGAACAGACCGCGCGCCGGCGCGCCGAGGAACTCAGTTTGGAAGAGTGGATCGCGCTGGCGAACTCGTTCGCCCGCCGCTCGTAAAAGAAAACGACCGCCGCAATCCGGGACGGCGGCGGTCGTTTGATCGTTTCGATATCCAGGCCGGTCAGGGCATCGTGCCGACCAGATGTGGCGACTCGAATTCGTCGAGAATCGCAATCGGCCGGCCGGACAAGTTCTCCAAGAAGGGCACTTGTTGGGGCAGCGGATCGCCAAACTTGGTGTCGCGCACAAACCGCGCTTGCGAACCGTCTTGCTTCATGATCATGTCGCCGGCTTTGACCAGCACGCTGGGGGTAGCGCTATCGCCTAACCAGAGGGAATAAACCTGACCACGCGTCAAACTAGTGGCGCGAACTTCGAGGACGGACTGCCCCTTGGCGTTGTTGAAGCTCAAACGAATCTGACCTTTCGCAGCGGGGCTGGGCGGGACGCCACCGGGCAGCAACAGGGTGGCGGTTTGCTTGAAATTGGCCACTCCCGGTTTGGGGAGGAAGTCTGGGATCGGCGCCCACATCACCGCCGAGACGGTGCCGGTCACAGCCGGGTCGAACAGCGGCACACCCACAATGATGTTGGTGATGCAAACGACGTTGGTGGTGGTGGAGCCAAACGGAATGTTCGTCACGCAATTGAAGACATTGGTGAGACTGACCAGAATATCCGGTCCCGGCCGCGCGATGACGACCTGCCGGCCACCAAGACCGGACAGATCCGCAAAATACGACAGCACCGCATCCGGTGATTGACCGCTGCCGGTGAGTTTGCGTTGCCACTTGCCGCCCTTGATGCTCTTGCGATCAAGCGGGGCGACGGAGAACACAAAGTCGTTGGTGTTGAATCCCGAGTTGAGATTCGTGGTGATGTAAACGCGGAAAGATTCCTGCGCCAATTTGCTCAACACCGTGTCGAAGGTTTGTTTCGTCGGTGTTTCCTTCAATTTTACCTGCCCGAAGGCGCTGCGTTCGGAATCCTCCAGGGTGCGCCGCAACTGGCTGGCGGCGGACGTGGTGCCACCTTGCGCCTGTACATGACTGACGCCGGCAGCGATGGCGACCGCAGTTACCACAACAAAACTAAATCGAATGCGCTTCATTTTCTTCCTCCTTGAGTTTGTCAACGGTGCCCCTAGTCCCCCAACACGGTTGAGTCTAGGTAGCAACCCCCTTACCTGCAAGCACAGAAAGTGCCACGCGGGCTGTCAATTTGCCATTGCGAGGGGGCACCGGCGGCGGTATAAGTTCCCCCTATGAGCAAGCAAGCGAACACCACAACAGTTGCAGCACCCACCACCGAGTCCGCTTCGATGCGCGGGGCGGACATTGTCGTCCGCTGCCTCGAACTCGAAGGCGTGGACACCATTTTCGCCTATCCCGGCGGTGCCAGCATGGAATTGCATCAGGCGCTGACCCGTTCCAAGACCATCCGGACAATTCTGCCCCGGCATGAACAAAGTGGTGCATTTGCCGCCGAGGCTTACGCCCGTGCTTCCGGCCGCGCCGGCGTCTGCATGGCCACCAGCGGCCCCGGCGCAACCAATCTCGTCACCGGCGTGGCGGACGCCTACATGGATTCCATCCCGCTCGTGGTCATCACCGGCCAAGTCCCGCGCGCGATGATCGGCCGGGGCGCGTTTCAAGAGACCGATGTGTTCGGCCTGTCGCTGCCCATCGTCAAACACAGCTACCTCGTCATGAACGTCGAGGATATTCCGCGCGTCATCAAAGAAGCGTTCTACATCGCCACCACCGGCCGGCATGGCCCGGTCTGGATTGATATTCCCAAGGATGTCCAGCAGAGCACTTGCCGGCCGGTCTTGACGGACAAGGTGAATCTCCGCGGCTACAACCCGGATAAAAAGATCAGCGACATCGCGGTCAACGAAATCGCCGGCCTGATCGAGAAGAGCGAGCGCCCGGTCATCTATTGCGGCGGCGGTATCATTTCCTCCAACGCCTCGAAAGAATTGATCGCGTTCGCCGAGAAAGCCAATATCCCGGTCACGACGACGTTGATGGGCATCGGCGCCATCCCGACCGAACACCCGCTCTCAATGAGCTGGCTCGGCATGCACGGCACGGTCACCGCCAATTACGCCGTGGATAAATCCGATTTACTCCTCGCCCTCGGTGTCCGTTTCGACGACCGCGTCACCGGCAAGGTCAGCGAATTCGCCAAACATGGCACCATCGTTCACATTGATGTGGACCCGAGCGAGATCAACAAGAACAAGGTCGCGCACCTGCCCATCGTCAGCGACATCAAGTACGCGCTCCAACAACTGAACAAAGTCGTCAAAGGCAAACCCTTCACGACCTGGCACACCCAGATCAACGAGTGGAAGAAGCAATACCCCTTCCGCTACCAAGTCACCGAGGAAGTCCTCAAATCGCAGTACGTCAGCGACTTTCTCCAAGGCGACATCAACGAGATCATCATGCCGCAATACGTCATCGAGTTGCTCAGCGAATTGACGGATGGCGAGGCGATCCTCACGACCGGCGTCGGCCAACACCAGATGTGGGCCGGCCAGTACTACAAATTCAAACACCCGCGCACCTTCCTCACCTCCGCCGGTCTCGGCGCGATGGGCTACGGTTACCCGGCGGCGATGGGCGCCAAAGTCGCCTTCCCGGATCGCGAGGTGGTGGACATTGATGGCGATGGCTCATTCGCCATGAACATTCAGGAACTCGCCACCGCGCACATCGAACGGATCGCGGCGAAAGCGATCGTGCTCAACAACCAGCACCTCGGCATGGTCGTCCAGTGGGAAGACCGCTTTTATCAATCGAATCGCGGCCACACGTATCTCGGCGACCCGCAAAATCCCCACAAAGTCTACCCGGACTACGTGACTATCGCCAAAGGCTTCAACGTCCCGGCCGAACGCGTCACTCGCAAGAGCGAACTCAAAGCGGCGATGCAACGGATGCTCGCCTCCAAAGAGCCATACGTCCTCGACGTGATCGTGCCCTTCACCGAACACGTGCTGCCGATGATGCCCTCTGGCAAAACGGTTCGCGACATCATCTTCGAACAAGGTCCTGTCGCAAACCTCGGCACGATGGGCGGCCTGTAGTCCCTGCCGCATGAAGCTCTCAGAGCGAACGCGAACGGCGCTGGTGCTGTTCGCGTTCGCTTTTTTATTCCTCACCCTGACCGGCTCCAGCTTCACCGGCAAATCCGCCACATGGGATGAGCCGCAACACCTCGCGACCGGCTACCACGCGTTGCGGCTCGGTGATTACCGGATTGATGTGGAACACCCACCGTTCCTGCGCCTGTGGGCCGCGCTGCCCCTGCGCGCCCTACCGGTCACCGTCAACACCAACGCCTTGGCCGCCGGGCAGGGCGAAGCGTGGTTCATGAACCAGTTCATTTACTGCCACCATTTTCTGTATGAGTTGAATGACGCGGACAAACTACTCTACGCCGGGCGCTGGATGATCGCGTTGTTGGGCGTCTTGCTCGGCGTGCTGATTTACTGTTGGGCCAAAGAACTCTGGGGTTTCTGGCCGGCCGTGGGCGCGCTCGCGCTGACGTTGGTGGAACCCAACATCCTCGCCCACGCCTCGCTCGTCACCACGGACTTTGGCGTCACCGTCTTCATCTTTGGCGCCGTCTATTTCCTCTGGCGTTGCACCCGGCGGTTCACCATCGCCAACATCGCCGGCCTGACGATCTTTTTTGCGCTCGCGCAAATCAGCAAATACACCGCGCTGTTACTCGGCCCGATTGTGTTCGTGCTGCTCGTGATCCACGGCATCCGCCATCGGCAGATTTGGCCAGCGCTCGGGGTGGTGGTTTTGCTGGCAGTCGCATCCTACGCCGCGATGTGGGCGGTGTACGGTTTCCGTTACGCGCCCGCGCCGGGTGGAGTGGAACCGTTGCGGGCGGATTTGCAGCCGCTGGTGCAGGCGCGCGCGCCAAAACTGGCGTCCATCATACGCTGGGTGGATGAACGGCATCTCCTCCCGAACGCCTGCACGCAGGGATTTCTGCTAGGACAGGCGAAGGCGCAGTTACGCAGTGCGTACCTGGCCGGCACCTACAGCGTGGAGGGTTGGTGGTATTTCTTTCCGCTGGCGTTTCTCATCAAGACACCAGTGGGGTTGCTCGTGCTGTTGGCAATCGGCGTGGGATTCGCCGCTTGGCGGTGGCGGACTGCGCTGGATGACACCGTCTTCTGGATCGTTCCCGTGGTGATGCTGATGGGTACGGCGATGTTGATGAAACTCAACATCGGTCTCCGCCATATTTTGCCGGTGTATCCATTTGTGATTCTCCTCGCCGGCCTGGCCATTCATCACCTGTGGGAACGTCGCCGCGTCGAGATCGCCGGCCTCCTCGTTGCGGTCGCCACGCTGGAACTGGCGTTTGTGTACCCGAACTATCTCGCATTCTTCAATGTTGCGGTGGGCGGCCCCCGGCACGGCCACGATTACCTGGTGGATTCCAATCTCGATTGGGGCCAAGACTTGAAAGGCTTGCAGAAATGGATGCGCGCCCGGGACGTCGCCCACATCAACCTCAGCTACTTTGGCACCGCCGACCCGCGTTACTACGGCATTCCCTGCACCGTCCTGCCCGGCTCGCCGTTCTTCGCGGAGCAATATGTGAGCGCGCCGGTGCTCCCCGGCTATGTAGCCGTCAGTGCAACGAACTTGCGGGGCGTGTACATGGGCGAGGCGGGGCGAGCGTTTTACCGGCCCTTGCTGGGACGGGAACCGATCGCGCAGATTGGCCACTCGATCTTGATCTACTGGGTCGAGAAACCGTGGTGGTGATTACGCCGTCTCGCCGGGTTCGTCCGGCGCACCCGTGAAGCCTTGGTTCTCTTCCGCGTTCATCCGCTTGAGAACCTCGGTCATATCCTCGACCGCGGCGAAGACTTTGCCCGCCACAAAAATCGGGCTTTTTGCCTGCACGGCCAGCGCGATGCAATCGCTGGGCCGGGCGTCTATTTCGAGGATTTTTTTGCCCAACTCATTCTCCGCCGTCAACACGAGCCGGGCGAAATAGGTGCTGGTCTTGAGATCGTTGATCACCACCCGGTCCACATGCACGCCGAGTCCGGTAAAGATGCTGGCGATCAGGTCGTGCGTGAGGGGGCGTTCCTTGTGGGTGCCGCGGAGGAACATCGTGATCGCCGCGCCCACGCTGTGATCCACGTAAATCACAAACGCCTTCTCGTCGTTGCCCACGAACACCGCGCAGCCATTCGGTGTCGGCAACACTCCCTTGACCTGGACCTGAACTAAATCATTCTTCACGCCGCTAACAATAACAGCAAAATCAGAACAAACAAATCGCCGCCGTGATCACCGTGGAGTACAACCCCTGCGGGTGCCCCACCGCCGTTTGCGTGCAATTGCTCGTCCGCACGATCTTGCCGCTCAAGCGAAACACTTGCTCTTTCTCGTCCCAGCTCGCGTCTTCGTTGAACTCCACGCCCTGCGTGGACGCCAACATCGCCGCCGCCATGTCTTCGGCAAAATTACCCGCCGTCGTGTCGTTCATCCCGTACGCGTGCAACTCGCTCAAGTACCCAAACGCATCATCGTCCGCCGGCTGCGCCACGCCGATCGAAGCCGCAATCAGCCGGTGCGGCTCGTTCGTCGCGATCCGCGCGATCACCGCAAACGTGATCTGCCCCGGCTGCAACATCTGCTCGCCCTGCTTGCGCGAGATCAGTTTACAGCGTGGCGGCAGAATGCTCGACACCGTCACCAGATTGGATTTCTCGATGCCGGCATCGCGCAGCGCCAGCTCGAAGCTGCGCAACTCGTGCTTGTGGGTGCCGACGCCTTTGGTGAGGAAAATTTTGGAAGGGACAAAGTGCATATGTTTTATATTTTCTCCGAAGTGCGGCGGAGCAAAACAAAATTCTTGCAGCAATGCAAGAAATTCATCATCGTCCCGCGCGCATGACGACGCTCGCCCTCATTCAAATGCGCTGCGTGGCGCAGCCCGAAAAAAACCTCACCGCGGCGCTCCGCCACATCGCCACCGCCGCCAAACGCGGCGCGCAAATTGTCTGCCTGCCGGAACTATTCCGCTCGCTCTACTTCTGCCAGACCGAAGACCACAAATTTTTCCAACTCGCCGAACCCATCCCGGGCCCCACCACCCGCGCCCTCAGCGCCGCCGCCAAAAAACACCGGGTGGTTCTCATTGGCTCCCTCTTTGAACGCCGCAGCGCCGGCGTCTATCACAACACCGCCGTAATCTTCGATCGCGACGGCAAACTCGTCGGCAAATATCGCAAGATGCACATCCCCGACGACCCGCTTTACTACGAGAAATTTTATTTTACCCCCGGCGACCTCGGCTTCCGCTCGTTCCCCACTTCCCAAGGCAACATCGGCACCCTCATCTGCTGGGATCAATGGTACCCGGAAGGCGCGCGCCTCACCGCCCTGCAAGGCGCCGAAATTCTTTTTTTTCCCACCGCCATCGGCTGGCACCACGCCGAAAAAAAACACTACGGCGCCAAACAATACGACGCCTGGGTCACCATCCAATGCGCCCACGCCATCGCCAACGGCTGCTTCGTCGCCGCTGCCAACCGCACCGGCCCTGAAGGCACCCTCGAATTCTGGGGCGGCTCCTTCATCGCTGACCCGTTCGGCGAAATCATCGCCCGCGCCAGCCACGACAAAGAAGAAATCCTCCTCGCCGACTGCGACCTCAAACAAGTCGAAGTCACCCGCCAACACTGGCCGTTCCTCCGCGACCGCCGCATTGACGCCTACGCCGGCATCACCCAACGATTCCTCGACGCATGACCCCGCGCGAACTCGGCTACCGCATGCCCGCCGAATGGGCGCCCCACGCCGCGACCTGGCTCAGTTGGCCGCGCCCGGACGGCATTAGTTTTCCTGATCGCTACCCGGAAATCCTGCCCACCCTCGGCGAAATGGTCCGCGCCCTCACCCCGCACGAGCCGGTCCACACCAACTGCCGCAACGACGCAGTCGAAACCATCGCCCGCACCGCCATCCGCGACCTCACCAACGTCCATTTTCATCGCA
>Ga0105044_10010327_pt1 | contig 12744 bp, 11 predicted proteins | sample MAT01_FD_78092 | JGI IMG/M metagenome (GOLD analysis project Ga0105044, IMG submission 78092) | Freshwater microbial communities from Lake Fryxell liftoff mats and glacier meltwater in Antarctica - MAT-01 | ecosystem: Environmental > Aquatic > Freshwater > Ice > Liftoff microbial mat | place...
CTTTTGAAGAGCTTCGAATGTTTGCGATTCTCGAGGGCCCATGTCCATATCCAGAGCTTTTTTGTATTTGGGCGGAACATAAGCCGTGGCAATTTCTTCCTTCAACTTTTCGCGAGCAGCCACAGCCTTCTGATGCGACTTGAGCGCAAAGGCATCTTGCTCATCCCGAGAAATCCCAAAGTCTCTCGCCAAACGTTCAGCAGTCTGCCCCATATTCATCCCCGAAACAGGATCGGTGAGGCCCACTTCGATCGTGACCACGGGCTTTAAAAACCGAGGTTTTAATTCTGCAAGAGCCGAGAGGCGCTGACCAATGGATCTCGCAAATGCAAATTTCATAAAAATATTTTTCATTTCTTCCTGAAGAAGAAGCGGAATCTGGCTCATACTCTCCGTTCCACCCGCGATGACCACATCTGCCTCACCCGTAGTAATCATCCGTCGTGCTTGAGAAATCGCTTCCATTCCACTCGCACAGTTTCGCTGAACGGTGAACGCTGGAACGCGCCGTGGCACCCCCGCAAAAAGCGCAATGACTCGAGCCACATTGGCCGCATCAGCGGGTTGGCCAATATTGCCAATCACTACTTGATCTATATCGTCGTAAGAAATTCCTGATCGAGCGACGGCTTCTTGAAGAGCCAAAACTCCTAAGTCCACAGCCCCCATACCCGCCAGGTCGCTGCCTGCCTTTGCAAAAGGTGTACGTGCCCCGTCCACAATAACGACTTGTCTATCATTGCCCATAATCGACATTTTTTCACTGAAAGTGGGCTAAAGCCAGCGGATTTAAATAAAATCCTCAATCACTTCGTGTCGACCCTTCCACTCCATGAGCTTGCCCCGAACTTCAGGGCCCTTGAATTCAAAGAGCACATAGTTGAGCTTATGAAAGCTGCCGAGTGTGCGCAAATCGAGAGAAATATTCTTCGTCCAAGTCCCGGAATTGAAATATTCCTTGCCGTTTTCAAACTGGCGATAGTTGGGAATATGGCTGTGACCAAAGACGACCTTTTGAATGGATTCTGTTGAGCACAAGAGCTCCGCATAGTCTTCAAGTGCTTCTGTATCAGCGGCTTGCCGGAAAATTCGAAAGACTGTGCCCAGGGAATTTCCCGGATAAAGGCGTTTGGAACTTGCCCAAAAAAGCATTTTCATAAATTGCTTAAGGACACGAAAAAAAAATTTGGTTTCGAAAAGAAATGACCAAAGCAAATAATTCTTCATCGGGCGAACTCGATAAAATTGTGGGCGGATTTTTCGAAGGGGTTGCACAAAATGCGCGTTGAAAAACGCCCCCCACGGAAGCTTCAGTAAATCAATGCCATCCACTTTCTTAAAGGGCTCGCTGGTATCGATCGTATACATCGCTTCGTACTGATGTCCGTGCTCAATATAGATTCCAGACTCCGCATAGGATGCGGCTTTAAACTCGATTCGATCAGAGATCGCCTTTTTTAACTCATTTTGAACTGCCCCCCAAAATACTCCTGCGTCGGCTTCACCGATGATGTAGATTAGGCGATGCGCAGGATTTTCCATGAACTTTTTTAAAGCCCCGATCACGCGCGGATGTCCCTCCATTTCTACGCGCACAAGCTCAATAGCGTAGGTCTCAAATAGAATGTCCGGATAGTCCACAACGGCGCGACAGCGAAGCATTTCAAAAAAATTTCCGTTGAGAACCAGGCTGACTTCTTCGTAAGCTTTTGAATAGTGCTCCACAAACTCAACGAATCTCTGGTCAACCGTGAAGTCCTCTAAAACATTGAGAGAACCATCCCAATTTCTTCGCCCCTCGCCCAAATGAAGATCGCTCACCACGATGATGCTTCGAGTTTTTTCGGCGCCGACTTCCATGAATGCGATTTAGATACCTTTCAAACAGGTAGCAATTTCGACTGCGAAGCTGCGAGCCCAAAAGCTTTGAGCTTCGGAATACCAGTGTGAGAAAACCTCAGCAGCCTGTGGAGTTCCGCGCTTCCATGCCCCGCATGACTTGGCTGCAAAAGCCAAACGTTCTTCAACGGGAATGGATGAACCCCATGAACTCGTTACAACGGCGAGAGCGTCTGGACCCAGTGCGGCATCTTGGTTAAGTGCCTTCGCCATCAACTTCAAAACTTTCACTTTACTCGAAGTGTCCGTCCCCAAAACCTCCGCAAATGCGAGACTGGCTCGAGGAAATCGCAGACTCTCAAACTGTCCAAGCGTATGTAAAAGCCGCTCATTCAAAAGAGGATTTTTATACAGAGAAAACTTATAAATAATAAGCTCGGCAACTGGAGAGTTGGCGACCAAAAGAGTATCAGCGCCCTGAGCCCATTCCGCTCGATAGGATCCCCGCCTTTGCACACTGCGTTGAAGTCGCTCCACATCCTTGGCGGGCAAATTGGGAATTACATCCTTCGTTAAAGTCTGAAGCAATTGCGTTCGCTCATCTTTGAACTGGGGTAAGTCCGGCGCGGCAGTCGGCATTTCAGCTGGAGCCTGCGCATCCATCACTTCGCTCTCTTCGCTTTCAGGTGCCTGCGAATAGAGCGGTGCGGCAATCAATAGAGAAATTACAAAAACCAAGATTGAATGGAGCCATGAATCAAAGGGGGCTTTCATTCCCTTACTTTGCCGATCCAGCCCCAGACTGAAAAGTCTTATCTGCTATACTTTTAGAATGCGTTTCATTTCTTTTTTCGTAGGGTTGATGCTCCTGAGCTCGAGCATTTCGGCAACGACTTTTATAATCATGACGGAGGAAGAGAAGATGGAGGCAGCATCCGCAATTTGCGCGGTTGAAGTTACTGCTATTCGAAGCGAGCCCTTTGGCTCCTCCATTCGAACTCGAGCCACCGTTAAGCGCGTAACCGCCAATTCCCAAACAATCGAATGCTTTAAGGGATCTGAGAACAATGAGTTTGACGTGATTTGGCCCGGCGGAACTCTGAAAATCATGGATTCTAAGGGGAAGCCGATTTCAAAAATTGCCAGAATCCCAGGCACACCCAATCTGAAAGTCGGCCAAACAGCCTTGCTGTATTTGTGGAGAAAAGACCCCACTGATTATTTTACAATTCTCTCATGGGAAAACGGCGTGAATCCGATCAAATGGGATGAACGCGCCAAGGATTTTCGGCTTGAGTTTGCTTCGCCCTCGGGTCTACCCAAGCGCACTCGTGCGTCCCGAAGCAAATTGGCATCCACTCAGGCGCCTACGCTCAGCGAATTTAAACAAAAAGTTAGGGCCACTTTGAGCAGGCCTCAAATCAGGAGATGAATCTGAAGCGGGTCTGCATAGTCTCAGCTTTTTTCTCGATTCTCCTACTTCCGCAGGCATCATTCGCCTTCGGAAGTTTGGCAGAATTTCTTTCGCCGAGTGGAAATACCATTCGCACCTCTGTAGCCTTTAGTAGCGATATCATTGCTGAGCCTCGATGGTCCTCTGCCGCCAATGTCCAACTCGAACTCTGTACCTTTGGAACTTATAGCAGTGCACCCATTACGTTTCATACAACACAAATAACAGAGCTCACGAACGACATCGGCTATGCGGTGAATGCCTGGACTGCTGTGGCGGGTGGGCCTTCGTTCACGTTTCCTATCCGGACGGATTGTACCCAAGCAAGTGGATCCGGCAATGCACAAAACGCGTCCAATCGAGTCACTTTTGTAGATAATCTTAGTCCGGGAATTCTAGCCGTCACCACACTTCACGAGACTGCATCGGCTGGCGTATTAACCATCAACGAGGCAGATATAGAATTTAATATTAACTTTGTGACCAGTGACGTCGATGACAAGTTCGCAACTCGGGCCTGCCACACCTGCGTAGGTGACGGGTGTCCAGCGGGCTGCCCTCCGTCGGGAGCCGGAAAAGCCGTTAGTTTTGCTGGAGTTTTAATTCATGAACTCGGTCATTTCTTGGGCCTCAGTCACTCTTTGATTACCGATGATAAATCCAGCGATGACGGATCTGCAGTAAGCTCAGTGGCAACGATGTTTCCCTCCATCTCAAGTTTACTTCAGAGCGTGACCATTGAGGACTTGGCATTCGACGATATTCTTTCCAAAAAAAATCTCTACCTTCCTTCAGGTTTTCCGAATCTAACCACCGAGGGTAGCATCTCGGGCACCGTACGAATTGCTCGGGATCAAGTTCTTTTTCGAGGGGCGCATATTTATGCCTACGATACGACCACCCGGAAAAGCATTGCCGGCACCTTCAGCGGAATGGGGGGCACTCTTATTTCCAGTACCGGCACTTACTCCATAAAAGGAATTCCATTTGATACTCCCTTCATTGTCGTGGCTGAACCCGCTCACAGACCCGAAAGTCCGATTGGCTTTAGCTACGGATCAACAAACGCGCCGATCGCTATATCACTAGAGAATCAAATAACAGGAATTTCTGACTTCGCGGTGGAGGCCTATCCCGATGTCAATATTGTGGACATTCGATCTGCGCGATCTTCCACGACCACTCCAGGAATTTCGGACGCTCAGGTTCTTACACTTACAGCGAGTCAGCCATCACTGGCAGATATAGATTTTAACGTGAGTGACAACCTCGAAGCTCCTAACGATGCCGAGACTTTATCGATTGCCTTCAATTCTAACACTGCCATCAGCAATTCGAATCCGCTTCAGATTAGTCTTACGGCCCTCGGCGACTTGGCGCAGATGCCCACCCACGCAGTCTCTCTCTCGGCAGTAAAAGCGGGGACAGTGAGCGACTGGACGGCTGGAATTCCAACGGTGACTTGGTCGGGCACCAGCATTGTTTTAGATATTAATCCTCAGGCATTTCGACCTTCGAATGGCGTTTACAGCCTCACCTTTGCCGTTATTGATTCTCGATTTGGAACATTTACGGCGAATGCCGAAATCAGCGTCTCCAATTGGACTGAGTCTGCCTCAGTATCCGGAGATTCTGGCGGAGGCGGATGTGGATTGAGTAGTCGATCAAATTCAAAAGGAATATCCAGCGGCCTTCCTGTAGCGTTTGCATTCTTGGCACTGAGTTTTGGAATTTTGCGAATTATTTCGAGGCGACGCCCCACGTCTCTTCTTCCGTCGCAGTCACTTGATCGAGCTTAAACGTATCATGCAAAATTCGAACGGCGAGTTCGGTGTATTTTTCGTCAATGACGCAGGAAATTTTTATTTCAGACGTCGATATCATTTGAATATTTATATTCTCATTCGCAAGCGCCTTAAAAGTTTGAGCGGCAACTCCCGAATGTGAGCGCATTCCGTTTCCAATCACTGAAACTTTTGAAATTCGCTCATCGCCTTGAGTATGTTGAAACTGCAAAATCGATTTTGCGTCATCTAAAACTTTCAACGTTTTCTTGAGGTCCCCGCGATGCACCGTAAACGAAATATCCGCTGTCCCGTCCTTCGAGACATTTTGGACAATCACATCCACCCCGATTCCCGCCTCGCCCACCAATGAAAATAAATCGCCGGCTATTCCCACTCGATCCTTCATTCCGGAAACGACTACCTTTGCTTCATTCTTGGTATAGGTAATTCCACTTACGACCAAGGATTCCATCATTTTAGATTCCTCCACAACCCAAGTACCTGGGCCTTTTTTAAAAGTACTGAGCACTCGAACGGGGACTTTAAATTTTTTGGCAAATTCGACGGAGCGGGTTTGCAAAACTTTTGCGCCTAGAGACGCTGACTCCAGCATTTCGTCATAGGTAATCTGAGCGAGCCTGCGCGCTTTGGGTTCGATATTTGGATCGGTCGTATAAACGCCGTCTACATCTGTATAAATATCACAGAGGTCAGCCTTAAGAGCTGCGGCAATGGCGACGGCGGTTGTATCGGATCCTCCACGTCCAAGCGTCGTTAACTCATCAGTCGATGAAATTCCCTGAAAGCCAGGGATTACAACCACCTCATTGTTTTTTAAAGCCTTCAAAATTTTATCCGTTGGAATCTCATCGATTCGCGCTCTATTAAATTCAGGGGTGGTTCGAATCGGAATTTGAGAGCCCAAAAGTGTGCGAGACGCAATACCTCGCGCACGAAGACAAATTGCAAAAAGTGAAACTGTTTTTTGCTCACCCGTCGAAAGTAAAACATCAAGTTCGCGAGGGTCAGGATCATTCGTAAGAGTCTTCGCCATCTCAATAAGAGCATCGGTTTCGCCCGACATGGCCGAAAGAACAACGACCACTTGATGCTCCTTCAGGCGATCGGCCACAATATCTGCCACTCCCTCAATACGCTTGAGTGAGCCTACAGAAGTGCCGCCAAACTTAAGAACATGAAGACCCATAGAATCCTCACTTCTTTCAAGAATTTCTTAGAGAAATCAAGGTAACAAACCTCGATGATGAAGCATTTCCAACCACTTCTGGACCCTCAGCGAGTCGAATCAGAATCTTATATCGAAAATTCTCGATCGGAAGTCCGGAGCGCTCGGGCCATTCCACAAAGACGATTCCCCTCTTGAGTTCGGCAATATCCCAGGGCGCATCTGATTTGACTGCGCTGCCCGACTCAGCCAGCCGAAAAGCATCGATATGATAGATTTTTTTCTCCCAAAGATCGTAGTCATTCAAAATTGGATAAGTGGGAGAAGTCACATTCTCTACCACTCCCCAAGCTTTCAAAATCTCGCGAACCAAAGCGGTTTTCCCTGCGCCCAACTCACCCTCAAGCCAAAGCCAATCACCGAGCCCAATTGTCGCCGCGAGTTTCTCGCCCAACTTCTTGAGTTCCCCAAGGTCTCGCACTTCTTCTGTCTTTAGGATTTCGCTCGCCATTTTTTTTGTCTCAAAAACGCAAAAGCCTCTGAAAAAAGCTCCAGCTGATCGGAGGCAATGCTGCCTTCAATATCCGCCAAGCTTTCGCTGATGGCCGCTTGAAATACAAGTCCCGAAAGTACTGCCGATCGAAAGGATGCAGGCCTTTGAGCCAAGAAGCCGCCTAAAATTCCGGCCAATACATCCCCGCTGCCCGCGGTTGCCAAGGCGGGATTCGCCAACGAGTTGACATAATATTTGGGCTGGGCTCTAAGACCGCCGTTTGGCTGACGCCCCTTTAGAGCAAACATCAAAAAACCGGGAACGCCTTTTAGATAAACCGACTGTCCTGTTTTTTCTACGATCGCTTGAAGAGCCGACACCGGATCGGCCTTCACTCGTGCGGTCGAAATTTTTAAAAGGGCCGCAGCTTCGCCGTAATGAGGAGTTAAGATAGCCGGAGATTTCATCCTTCTCCAGTCCCTCATTTCCGCGGGCGTCACCTGAGAAAGTGCTGACGCATCGATCACCATGGGAATATTCGCCTCGCAATAGCGAAAAATTTTTGGAGGTCTTTCCCCGCAGCCGACAACGAGGGCTGTCAAATTCTTCATATCCTTCATCGACCAATCAGCTCGAAACAAGAATGAAGACTCTTGAGGTCGGATTTTCAGGGATCGCCCAGAGCGCGCCAAAAAAAGCGTGGTATAGCCCGCACCCGATCGAGCCCCAGCTTCCGCAGCCAAAATTCCCGCGCCCGGCTTTTCAGGTGAGCCGCCAATCACTCCTAGTTTTCCGAAATCACCTTTAAAAGAATCTCGACGTCGACGAGGCCGATCAAAATCAGACCACGCGATTTTCAAAACTTGAGCGCCTCTTTCATCTCTCTGACAGCAGCCTCGAGTCCGAGCAAAAGTGCCCGACAAACGATTGAATGCCCAATATTTACTTCCATGAGCGATGGAAGGTTTAGAAGGCCCTGCACATTTTGCAGCGTCAGCCCGTGGCCTGCCTTCACTTCTAGCGAATAATCTTCAGACATTGCTGCCGCCGCATTCAATCGCTCAAGCTCTCGACGAAATGGCAAATCCGCACGGCCGCGCAAGGCTTTTTCAAACGCATGAGAATAAGGACCTGTGTGAAATTCAATTCCTTCGAAGCCTAGCTCGTGGGCGAGCCGCACCTGCTCAGGATCCGGATCGATGAATGCGTAGGTGCGACAAATTTTCTGGAGCTTCAAAAGAAGAGCGGGCCTTGAGCGCAGTCGCTTCAGATTAAGACCAGACTCCGTTGTCATTTCTTCTCTTCGCTCGGGCACCAGCGTTACTGAAAAAGGCTTCCAAGCTTTTGCTTTTCTGAGCATTTCGGGAATAAAGGCCATCTCCAAATTTATAGGCAAGCGGCCCGCGAGTAAGAGGCGATCCAAATCTTCTTCTTGGATATGCCGGCGGTCTTCTCTCAAATGCACAGTGATTTGATCGGCTCCGCCTCTTTCGCAAAGAAACATCGCCTCAACGATATCGGGGTAGCGAGACTTTCTGACTTCTCGAAGGGTGGCCACATGGTCGATATTGACTCCTAGTCGAATCATGCGCCGATCTCCTTGCGCACGACTTCAGCCAGCTGAACAAGATCCAACTCAATTTTACTTTGCTCTGGTCCCTCGATCATGATCCGAAGCGCTACCTCGGTTCCTGAATAGCGAACGTTGATGCGGCCGGTACCGTCATATTTTTTTTGCAAAACCTGAATCGCATCTGATGTCGCGGGCAATTTCTCAATCGGAATCTTCTCTCGGACTTTTACAGTCACGAGCTTTTGCGGAAACAAACTAAATCCTTTTCGAAGCTCCGACGCCTTCCATTTCTTTCGATGAAGGAGCGCCAAGATTTCTAAAGCAGAAAAAAGTCCGTCGGCTGTCGTATTCTGATCCAAGAAAAGGTAGTGACCAGAATTTTCACCACCCAAAATGAGGCCTTCTTTTTGAAGTGCCGCGACGACATAGCGATCTCCGACCTGCGTTCTAATTGTTTTAATATTCTTCTTTTCAAGTGCGACTTCTAAGGCCTGATTCGACATGATCGTCGTCACCACCGAATTTTTACTCAACCGACCCATTTCTTGAAGGAAAGAGGCCATCGCATAAAGCGTATGCTCACCAGAAATCAGCGCTCCTGTTTCATCCACGAGCAAAAATCTGTCAGCATCGCCGTCCACTCCAATTCCAATATCAGACTTGGTCTTAAGCACGGCATCACTCAAAAGCTGAGGATTGCTTTGAGCGCAGTCCGCATTAATGTTCATTCCACTTGGCTTGCAGGAAATAGCAGTGACTTCAGCTCCCATTTCTTCAAATAGCTTAACGCCCACTTCGTAAGCCGCTCCGTTTGCACCATCAAAAACAATTTTCTTTCCGGCCAAATCAAAATCTTGGCTGAACAATGTCTTTAGATGAGTGAGATATCTCCCCTGAGCATCATCAATTCTTTTGGCTCGACCCAATCGATCAGCACGGGGGCGAACTGCCGTGACCTCGTCTTCTGAGATCATCAGCCGCTCCAGTTCATATTCCAAATCGTCGGCCAGCTTAAATCCATCTGCGCCAAACACTTTGAGGCCATTATCTTGATACGGATTATGACTTGCAGAAATCATGACGCCGCCCTGCGCGCGCATCGCTCGAATCAAATACGCAACGGCAGGAGTTGGAAGTGGTCCTAGAAGCATGGCGCTTCCACCCATCGATGTGATCCCAGAGGTCAACGCATTCTCCAGCATATATCCAGAAAGTCTTGTATCCTTGCCGACAATGATTCGTGGATGTTCCTGGGATTTTAAAAGTACCGTGCAAAGAGCTCGACCAAGTTTCATCGCCATCTCGGCTGTCATAGGAAAGGTATTTGCAACTCCGCGAATGCCGTCTGTTCCAAAAAGTTTTCGTTCACGTTTCATTATTGCAAAATCTCCACTCGAAAATTGAGAGGTCGAATCTCTAAAACTCTAATGCTTGCGGGAGCCTCTACTCGACCACGAAGCAAATATCGACCTCGCTTCAAATCCTTTACGTCCACCACAACCTGCGGCTGCCAAGACAGAGTTTGAACATCTCGTTCAGCTCCTTCCACTAAAACAGTCGCAAGGCCGGGTTCTATACTCACTCTATCACTTCCGAGTGCGGTTACCGGGACATTCTCAAATTCCTTCGTTCGCTTAACCGCTGCAATTTCAATTTCAGCGTAAACACTTTCGCGAACTTCAACTGAAGGTGCATTTATCTTTGGCTTTATCGTCACATTAAAACTCGCGCTTCTTCCCTCGAGACTGATTTCGAGTGGTACGAATTCCAATTTTGAAAGCACCGACTTGGGCCCCTCAACCGTAACAACCACGGGATTCAGCCCCACTTTGGTAATGGAAAGCCCCGCTTTCAGCTGTCCTGAAAACTGGGCTCGAACGGGAAGTTCGCGCATATTTACTTCTTCAAGATAGACATAAAATACCCTGGGATTCGGAAGGGTTGCCTCCAAATCAAGCGGCAAGCGAAGCGCATCCAAAGTTAACTCCACCCGATTTGATCCAGGTTTTGCGCCCGACAAATCCACCAAATACGTAAGGTCATCATCGGTAAGAGCGCGGAGTCGATAGAGAGGACCCGAAAGCCCTATGGCAACTTCCTTGAGCGGAGATTTTTCAAAAGTGAGGGTTGAAGGCATTCGCGTGTATTGGATCTTTACACTTCTCTTCTCTTCTATTTGTTGACCCGAATTCACAAATATCCAAAGCCCGAGCGCAACAAGCACAGAAAAAACTTGAAGCAGGAGCTTGCCTCTAAAATAGTCCTTCCATATGCCACGCTTTCTCATTTATGATTTCAACGCCTCGATTAAAGATTTTCGTAGCTGAGTTGAATCCAAATTGTGAGTGATTTTTCCATTCACCGCGACCGATACTCCCCCATTTTCTTCTGAGATGACAACACAGACGGCATCCGTCTCTTCCGTCAAGCCGATGGCTGCACGGTGCCTCGTCCCTACGGCCTTGGAAACGGAGGGATTCAGGGTCAAGGGAAGGAAACAGCCCGCCATATGAATTCGACCCTTGCGAATAATCACGGCTCCGTCATGAAGCGGAGATACGGGCATGAAGATGGACGTCAAAATTTCACGATCCAAATTCGAATCCATCAAAGTTCCAGGCTCTACAAAATCCATTACGTCGGCCCGATTCTCAAGAACAATGAGCGCTCCAATTTTTTTGTTGGCAAGCGAAGTAGCTGACTTGGTGACCTCTTCAACGGTCTTTCCCTCTTTTGTTCCGCTCACACTTGCAAAAAAAGATGTTTGCCCAATTTGTGAAAGCGCACGGCGAATTTCTTGCTGAAATATAAGGACGAGAATGATGAAGAGGTTGTCGAAGAGATATCCCAAAACCGCCCGAACCGTTCGAATTTCTAGTTTGGTTGCGCCCCAGAAAATTAAAAATAGAAACACTAATCCCATGAGAATCTGGGAGGTGCGAGTGCCTTTGATGAGAAGCGCGACGCGATAAACGATGAACGAGACAATTAATATATCAAGAATATCCGCCCATCGAAGGAATCGAAAGAGCTCGCTCAACATCCCAAGTGGGGCAACCATATTTAGGCCGGAACCGGATCACCGAGTGGACCAATAGTTGAAGGCTCCGAGGGCGAACTCGACACCGCGGCGCCGCTTGATGGATTATCTGGAACGAATAATGGTGGAAGGTTTCCACCGGCAATTAAAATATCAATCTCAACGCCGTCCAGAGTCTCTCGTTCTAGAAGTGCGCCAGCAATACGCTCAAGCTTTTCTCGATTGTCTCGGAGCATCCGACGAGCTCGTTCCAAATTGTCGAAAACAATTTTGCGAACTTCTTCATCAATCTGAATAGCGGTTTGCTCAGAGAACTCGCGGCCCGTTCCAATTTCTTTGCCTAAGAAAACGTGCTCTTGTTTTTTTGAAAGTGCGATGGGGCCAATTCGTGGTGACATCCCCCATTCCGTAACCATTTTGCGAGCAAGCTCGGTCGCTCGTTCGATATCGTTTCCAGCTCCTGTGGTGACGTCCGGAAAAATAATTTCTTCTGCTACTCGACCACCCAGAAGCACACAAATATTATCGTGAGCAGACTTCGATGTTAAACTGTAACGGTCTTGCTCAGGCAACTGCATGGTAACTCCCAAGGCCATCCCCCGAGGAATAATCGTCACTTTGTGGACCGGATCGGTTCCAGGAATGAGGCGAGCCACAAGCGTATGCCCAGCTTCGTGAATTGCGGTCACTCTCTTTTCTTCTTCTGACAAAACCATACTTCGACGTTCGGCGCCCATCAGAACCTTGTCCTTGGCGTATTCGAAATCTTTCATTTCGATTCGATCTTTATTTGCTCGGGCTGCAACCAAAGCCGCTTCATTGCACAAATTTTCCAAATCGGCTCCAACAAATCCAGGAGTGCCGCGGGCAATGACTAGAAGATCTACATTCTCGCCCATTCGAAGCTTCTTCGCATGAACTCTCAAAATCTCCTCACGTCCTCGAACGTCTGGACGAGGCACAATAACTCGGCGGTCAAATCTTCCTGCGCGAAGAAGGGCTGGATCCAAAACATCGGGTCGGTTGGTCGACGCAATAATGATCACACCTTCTTTGCCTTCAAAACCATCCATCTCGACCAAAAGTTGATTGAGAGTTTGCTCTCTTTCATCATGACCACCGCCAAGTCCTGCGCCTCGGTGGCGGCCAACGGCATCAATCTCATCGATGAAAACCAAACAAGGAGCAGCTCGCCGTGCCTGCAAAAACAAATCTCGGACGCGAGATGCCCCAACACCTACAAACATCTCAACAAAATCAGATCCGCTAATCGAAAAGAATGGAACATTGGCTTCGCCAGCAATCGCCTTAGCAATCAAAGTTTTGCCGGTCCCAGGAGCTCCCATAAGAAGGCATCCCTTTGGAATTCGGCC
>Ga0105044_10010329_pt1 | contig 12743 bp, 12 predicted proteins | sample MAT01_FD_78092 | JGI IMG/M metagenome (GOLD analysis project Ga0105044, IMG submission 78092) | Freshwater microbial communities from Lake Fryxell liftoff mats and glacier meltwater in Antarctica - MAT-01 | ecosystem: Environmental > Aquatic > Freshwater > Ice > Liftoff microbial mat | place...
ACCGATTTTCGCGAGCGTTCCTCCGTGACCGTGCTGGCGACGACGGCTATCGACGCCGCGCTCGACCACATGAAGCATACGGGTGTCCGATGCGCCTTCGCGACCGATGACGCCCGGACCATTGTCGTGGGCATGATTACCGCCTACGACATCATGGGGGTCAAACCGATGCAGCTGATGCAGGCCACCGAGATGCCGCGGGGAGAAATCACCGTCCGCGACCTGATGCAGAAGGTCAGCGACTGGCGCGTGGCGCAAATGCACGATGTGTTGCAGGCAAACGTCGGCGCGATCATGAAGATCTTCGATGACACCCGGCTGACCCATATTCCGGTCATCGAAATCACGGCGGCGGAGTCGCAGCTGCGCGGCATGTTCTCCGCCTCAAAGGTCAGGCGGGTACTGCGCCGCTAGCCGCACTGTTCGAGATCGCCGCGCGGGACTAGAATCCAGCGCTGATGCGGGTGTAGTTCAATGGTAGAACTGCAGCTTCCCAAGCTGCTAACGTGGGTTCGATTCCCATCACCCGCTCCAGTTTTCGCACCACACCAGGCTTAGGGCCCGAACACGCTCCATCCGGCTCGCTGTGCGAGTAGCTCAAGCGCCATCGACCCAAGTTGCGAGTTGCCGTTGGCGCGAAATCGCCCGACCCGTCGTAGTGGCCGCAGGTCAGCATAAGCGTACTGGTGAAAATACACGCCGAGTACATGGGCCAGGTGGTTGTGCAGATTGCCAAAAGAGCGAATGCAGTTTGCAAGCGCAGCATTTCGAAAGCCCGTCTCTGCCTCGGACCGCGCGACGGCGGGGTCGATCATCACGGACTCGTCACCTGCAACGCAGCACGCATGTCAGAAGGGTCAGGGCTGGTGCCGCAGATCGAGTGTGCACGGGTAGTCAGGATTGAATTCGGGTTGCGGCACCGCGACGCTTCCGGGCGTATAGCCGATCGACTCGAAGCGTGCGAGCTTGCGCCCTTCAGCCTCGTTCTCATTGACCGGGAAGGTCTCGAAGTTCCTGCCACCGGGATGAGCAACGTGGTATTTGCAACCGCCGACCGAGCGCTCGCGCGACGTATCGATGACATCAAACACCAAAGGTGCATTGATCGGCAGTTGCGGATTGAGGCTGGACGGATGCGACCATGCTTTGAACCGCACGCCCGCGACCTGCACGCCAGCTACGCGCGTCGGTTGCAGCGGCACGCGTCGACCGTTGCAGGCCACCACGTATCTTCCTTCTATCAGGCCACTGACGCTCAGTTGCACTCGCTCAACCGTCGCATCAACCGAACGGCTGACACCGCCGCCGGCAGGCTCCTCACCCATCACAGGCCAGGGCTCGAGCGCGGACGTCACGACGAGTGTCGCATCCCCAATCTGCGCTCGGCCGCATTCCTGGAAGCGGAATGCGAAGAACGGCTCGAACCAGCCTTCGCTGATCTCGTATCCACCCGCCTGAAGCTCACTGAGCGCATCGCGAAGGTCCTCGCGAACAAAGTAAGGCAGCATGAAATGATCATGCAGGCGCGTACCCCAGCGAATCAGCTTGCCCTCGTACGGCTTCGTCCAGAAGCGCGCAACGAAGGCGCGCAGCAGCAGCGCCTGGATCAGGTTCATGTGCGGATGCGGCGTCATCTCGAAACCGCGCATCTCGAGCAGTCCGAGGCGGCCTCGGTCCGAGTCCGGGCTGTAGAGTTTGTCGATGCAGAACTCGGCGCGATGCGTGTTCCCGGTCAGGTCGACGAGCAGATTGCGGAACAGGCGGTCGATCAACCACAGGGGCGCGGTTTCGTCTTTGGGGATCTGCTGGAACGCCAGTTCCAACGCATACAAAGACTCGTGACGAGCCTCGTCGATGCGTGGCGACTGACTCGTCGGCCCGATATAAATGCCAGCGAACAGGTATGACAGAGACGGATGGTTCTGCCAGAAGCTGATCATGCTGCGCAGCAGGTCGGGGCGCCGCAGAAAGGGACTGTCTTCAGGTCGAGCGGCGCCGAGCACAATGTGATTGCCGCCACCGGTTCCAGCCCGTCGGCCGTCGAGCAGAAACTTCTCTGCAGAGAGACGCGCCTGTCTTGCGTCTTCGTAAACCCCGAACGTGATCGCCTTGAGTTCTTCCCAGCTCGACGCCGGCTGAACGTTGACCTCGATGACGCCCGGATCGGGGGTCACACTGAAGCTCGCCAACCGCGGATCGGAGGGCGGCGTGCAGCCCTCCAGCACAACAGGCAACTTGAAATCCGCGGCGACTGACTCGATCGCTGCGATCAATTCAAGCGCCTGCTCGGCCCAGGCGACGGGCGGCAGGAACACGTACAGCACCCCGGCGCGGACCTGCGCGCACAGGGCGCCGCGGATCAGTCCGTTGGGATCGCGGCGGAAGGGTTTGTCGTCAGGCGTCCGGGCGGAAATCTGTGATTCGATTTCCGCCCGAGTCGGCAACTTGGCTGGAACCGAAAACGGGCTGCGCTCCGGCACGAACTCGAGTTTGGCGGCCTTTGGCCATGGCAGGCTGGCTAGCGGCAGCCGCAAGCCGATTGGCGAATCGCCAGTCAGCGCAATGACATGCTGGCTCTTGAACTTCCAGCGATTGCTGATCCAGCGCTCGCGCCGGTGGGAGTAGTGCAGGGGCAGCGCGTAGCCGGACGCTGCATTGAGATTGCGCTCCAGCAGTAGCTGAAGACGCTCACGTTCGGCCTGTTCGTAGACGTCGGCCGCCATGATCTCGTCGGCGAGCGGAAGTTTGCGCTCCTTCCACAAGTAGTAGGGCGTGTCTTCCCGCACTGGCAGCACATAATCGGCTGGCACGCCGAGTCGTTCGCCAACCGCTGCCAGAAACTTCTGCGGCGCATCCGCCGCCAGCTCGGCAGGTTGGGCTGGATCACTAAGAAGCGTCGGATCCTGCCAGATTGCCTCGCCGTCGCGCCGCCAGAAGTAGGGCATGGCCCAGCGCGGCAGGATCTCGCCCGGGTACCATTTGCCCTGTGTCAGCATCGGCAACCCGCCTGGTGCGAAGCGGCGCTGCAGTCGATTCGACAGATTGCGCGCCAGCGCGAGCTTGTTACCGCCCAGCGCGCCGTAGTGCCAGGTGTCATGCTGACGGTCGTCGAGTGAGACGAATGTCGGCTCGCCCCCCATCGTCAATCGAACCTGATGCTGCTCGAGATCGCGATCGACCAGCGCGCCGACCGCATCGATCGCTTCCCATGCTGTGTCACCGAAGGGCTTGGTGACGCGTGGTGCCTCGGTTACACGCACGATACTCATTTCGTGTTCGAGTGTGCCTTTCGCGGTGCTCTCGAGGGCTCCGGTTACCGGTGCGGCGCTCGACGGATTTGGCGTGCAACACAGTGGAATATGCCCTTCGCCGGCAAACATTCCAGACGTTGCATCGAGCCCAACCCATCCGGCGCCCGGCAGGTAGACCTCTGCCCAGGCATGCAGGTCGGTGAAGTCACGGTCTGTGCCCGAGGGCCCATCAAGTGATTTGACGTCAGATGCCAGCTGAATCAAATAGCCCGATGCGAACCGCGTTGCAAGCCCGACGTGGCGCAGTCCCTGGCACAGCATCCAGGTCATGTCGCGGCACGAGCCGCTGCCACGCTGCAGACTCTCTTCGCAGCTCTGCACACCGGGATCCATTCGGAGTGTGTAGCTCAGGCTCTTGTTCAGTCGCTGGTTGACGTCCACCAGAAAGTCGATGATGCCGCGAGGTGACCGGTCGAGTTCGTCGAGCCAGGCGCGCAGACCGGGTCCCGATTCCTTGATCTCCAGATACGGTGCGAGTTCTTCCTTCAACCCGCTCTCATACTCGAACGGAAAATTCTGAGCGTAGCTTTCGAGAAAGAAATCGAAGGGATTGAAGGAGCGGATTTCTGCAAGCAGATCCACTTCGATCAGGAATTCGCTAACCTTGTCCGGGAACACCACGCGCGCCAGAAAGTTTCCGAACGGATCCTGCTGCCAGTTGATGAAGTGCTTGGCCGGAGAGATTTTCAGCGAATAGGCCTTTACTGGCGTTCGCGAATGTGCAGCGGGCCGCAGGCGGATTGTTTGTGGCCCCAGCGCTACCGGTCGGTCGTAGCGGTATCGCGTGACGTGGCGCAATGCGGTCGTGATGCTCAAGGGCTGGCTCTCTTTTTGGGCTGCCGCGCTGTGTGGTCGAGTTGGCTATGACGGCACTCGCAGTGCCAGTACTATGCCTGATAGACAGATTGTGCGTTGAGCGCGTCCCTGGTCTGCGCGCAACCGGGAGCATTCCATTGTTCGGGATTCCACCGCTGAACAGCGACGTGCTGGCGATCAGCTTTGACGGCTTTGCAACGCCGTCAATCAAGTTCAACCTGCCGGAGCATGTGCATGGACGGCATGCGTTCGGCTGAGGGCTCGGCTGGTATCCGGGCGGGCGCCCCTCGGCGGTGGTCGCGAAAGATCCCGCGGCGCGTGGCACGCAGATCCTGGCCGACGCGCTGACCGACTGGTCGAGCTTTCGGTCGACGGTGTTCTTCTGCAAGGTGCTCGGCGCCGACAAGAGCTACACCCACACTGAAGCACAGCCGTTCTCGCGCAGCTTCGCGGGGCGCGACTGGCTGTTCATGCACAACGGTGATCTCGACAAACAGCAACTGGATCTGTTGCACGGACGCAAGAAGAGGTTGCTGGAACCCGTTGGCAAGACCGACTCGGAGCTCGCGTTCTGCAATCTGCTGGCACACATGCAGGAAGAAATGACGGCCCGACAGCTCTCCGCGGTCGACCCACAGATCCTGCTCAGCTGGTTCCAGAGCTTCGATGCGTTGGGCAGTGCCGATATGTGCCTGTCCGATGGACTCAGTGTCGCCTGCTTTCACGGCACTCGGTCTCCGAAGCAGCTGTGCTACGCGCGGATCCAGCCTCCTGAGAGTATGGAAGTGCAGCAGTCGTCAGCCGTTCAGGTTGCGCTAAACGACCCGCGCGACACGTACAGAACGGCGTTGATGTTCTCTACCGCACAGTTTTCCAGCACTGCATGGATGCCCATGCAAGCTGGACAACTTTTGATCGCCCGGCGCGGTGCATTGGTCTGGAACAGTCACCCCTGGAATAGCCAACAGCGGACGACACCGGTGCCGCGCGCGCCGGTCCCCTTGGATGCAACGATAGATGCAACGAAAGCGGTGGCGCCGTTCGCGGCATCGTTCATGGCAGATGCAAATCCGTCGCAGTCACAGCAGAGTCAGGCGCGTCCAATCAATGTACGCGCGGTCACCGCGACGCCAGACGGCAAGCCGCTCGCCTATCGGATGTTCCGGATCACGCACGCCAGCCACTACGAATACTCGGTCCCGGTCGAGCACAGCACGCATCTTTTCAGGCTGCAGCCGACCGACGATCCGGTGCAGGAGGTCGTGCGTTCGAGCCTGACGCTGTCGTCGATTGCGGAAGAGATCCAGTATGAGGATGTATTTGGCAACCAGGCGATCTACTGCTCGATCGAGAAACCGTACACAAAGCTTTCGGTTGAAGCGGAGAGCATCGTCAAGGTTTATGCTGCGCCGCCCGATGATCACAGTCTGTCGCGACGACAGAATTCGATCCCTCTGGTGTGGATGCCCTGGCAGCGCCAGATGATGATGCCTTACCTGCTGCCCAAGGAGCTGCCCGAGTCGCAGCTGCGCGAGCTGACGGACTACGCGATGAGCTTTGTCGAGCGCAACGACAGTCACTTGCTGCGCACGGTCGAGGACATCAACCTCAGCATCTATCGCGACTTCGCTTATCGCCCCGGCACGACCGAGCTCGGCACGACACCTTTCGATGTGTACACGTCGCGCCAGGGCGTGTGCCAGGATTTTGCCAATCTGTTCATCTGCCTCGCCCGGCTGCTCAGCATTCCGGCGCGCTATCGCATGGGTTACATCTACACGGGTGCGAATTACGCCAACAAGATCCAGTCCGACGCTTCGCACGCCTGGGGCGAGGTCTATCTGCCGTACGTCGGCTGGCGGGGTTTCGATCCGACCAACGGCTGCGCGGTTGCCCAAGATCACATTCGGGTGGCCTGCGGTCGCAACTACGGCGATGCAACACCCACCTCAGGGACGATCTATCGGGGCGGCGGAGCAGAGAAGCTCAGCATCGACGTGAAGGTCGTGGAGCTGCAGGACTCCGCCTGATCCGAAGCTGCCTGAGGGCACCCGTCACTTTTTGCGAGAGTCGTCTTCAGGCCGGAACCAAGCCTCACTCATTTGCGTATTGAGATCAGCCAGCGCGACCTGAAGCCGGTCCACCTCCGCGTGCAGGGCGGCGATGTCGAGCTTTCGGACTTCGAGATTCGTCACGGACTTGGTGACCACATACAATTTCTTGGTCAGCGCGCCCCCATTGGGAAGGCGTTCCAGACACTGCTCGATTTCCAGCAGGCAGTGGCGTATCGATCGCGGGAACTCCGCGTCCTGAAACAGGAATGCGAGCACGTCAGGTCCGCGGATGCGACGTCGTACGTACTGGCGATACATCTGATACGCGGACAGCGATTTCAGAGTGCTCATCCAGAGCGTGTTGTCGTAGCGCTGCAGGGGCTCGGCTCGCTGCAGCAGGCTTGCGACGGCAACATCAATGATTCTCGTGCACATGTCGGCTCGTTCGAGCGCCGTGCCGATGCGCAGGAAATGGAACGCGGGGCCGTGGCTCATCGTGTCGTGCAGGATCCCGCGGATCTGCTGCACTCGAGCAACGACCTCGCTGAGAATGTCGTGACGACGTCGCTGCCCGACAGCCCAGCGCAGCTGCGACCTTGCGAAGAGGTGCAGTTCATTGACGCATTGCCAGGCTTCGCTCGGCACGATGTCGCGCGTCGTGCGGAAATTCTCGCGCGCCAGCGCAACGGTGGCGATTACCGAACTCGTGCAGGACTCGTCGGTCAGCAGCCGCTTCAGTGTGTCGCGCTCCGAGGCCGCTGCGCTTCGGCTCACCGCATCGCTCAGACCCATGATCGTCATCGCCTGCGGCCAGCCAACGCCCACCGCGGGCGGCAAGTCCAGCAGCAGCTGACTGTGCACGTCGATCAGTCGAGCACTGTCTTCGGTGCGTTCCAGGTAACGCCCCGCCCAATAGACCCGCTCTGCAACGCGCGACAGCATCAGCGGCGTCTCCGCTTGGCTGCCGGCTTGGCTGCCGGCTTGGCTGCAGTTTCAACGATCCAGGTGTCTTTGCTGCCGCCTCCCTGCGAAGAGTTGACGACCAGCGAGCCGCGTCGCAGCGCCACGCGCGTCAAGCCGCCTGCGGTCACAGCCGTCGATGCGCCTTGCAGGATGAACGGTCGCAGGTCGACGTGTCGCGGTTCGAGTTTGCCTTCAACGAGGGTCGGCACGGTCGAAAGATTGAGCACCGGCTGCGCGATGTAGTTGCGCGGATTGGCCTTCACTTGCGGCGCGAACTCCTCGCGCTCCTTGCGCGTCGCGTGGCTGCCAACCAGCATTCCGTAGCCACCGGATTCGTTCGCGGGCTTTACGACCAGCTTGTCGAGGTTCGCAAGCACGTATTCCAGTTCGGTCGGATCGCTGCACAGGTGCGTCGGGACATTCGGTAAAAGCGCTTCTTCGTCGAGGTAGTAGCGGATGATCTTTGGCACGTACGCGTAGACGACTTTGTCGTCCGCGACACCCGAGCCCGGCGCGTTCGCGAGGCTGACATTGCCAGCGCGCCAGGCACGCATGATGCCGGGCACGCCAAGCAGCGAGTCAGGTTCGAAGCACTCCGGATCGAGGGACGTGTCGTTGATGCGCCGATAGATCACATCGATGCGCTCGAGACCGGTGATGCTGCGCATGTAGACGCAGTCATCATCACCGACCACCAGATCGCTGCCTTCGACGAGCTCAACTCCCATGCGCTGCGCAAGGTAGGCATGCTCGAAGTAGGCGGAGTTGTAGATTCCAGGAGTCAGCACCACCACTTCCGGCCGATCGAGCTCCCGCGGCGACAACGAGGTCAGCATCTCGAACAGCAGGGAAGGGTAGTCATCGACAGCGCGGATCGAGCTTTCGCTGAACAGCTCTGGGAACACGCGCTTCGTAATGATCCGGTTCTCGAGCATGTAAGAGACGCCGGACGGTACCCTCAGGTTGTCCTCGAGCACATAGACCGTGCCGTCCGCGTCGCGAATCAGATCCGTGCCGCAGATATTGGCCCAGACGCCGTGTGCGGGCCTGGCGCCGATTGCGGGCTTCAGGAAGTTGGTCGAGGTCGCGATGATCTCGGCCGGCACGATGCCGTCACGGATGATGCGCTGGTGGTGGTAGAGATCGTCAATGAACATGTTCAACGCTGTCAGGCGCTGAGTCAGGCCGGCGGCGACTCGATCCCATTCGTCTGCCGGAATCGTTCGCGGAATGATGTCGAATGGCCAGGCGCGATCGATGTTGCGGCCTTCGCTGTAGACCGTGAAGGTGATGCCCATCTCTACGATGGCGCGCTCGGCCGCGTCCTGCCGCGAAGCAAGTTGCTTGGGACTGAGTGAGGCGAGATAGCGGGTCAGGGCTTCGGCCGCCGGCCGCGGTTGACCCGGGGCGCGCAGCAGTTCATCGAAGGTATTGCCCGGGTCGTACTGCTTCCAGTCTATTCTCACTTGGCCACGGTACGCAGGCGCCGAAGCAGCGTCAATCCGTGGCGAAAGCTAGCGGGTCAGCGAAGCGAGCCTGGAGCGGATCAGCAGCACGTATTCGCGGCACTTGGCCGGCAGCCCGCGCAACGGTGCGGCATGCGGATCTAGCGGCGCGAAAGGCAGCAACAGCATCAGGATCGTGTACAGCAGGATCATCGCGCCACCGGTAATAAATAGCAGCACGACGGCAATGACGCGCACGAGCGTTACGTCCATGCGGGCCGTGCGCGCCAGACCCTTGCACACGCCGCTGATGATCGCGCCCTCGCTGATCTGCTCGAGCGGCGTTGCGCCGCCGGTGGATGGGGGCAGGGGCGGGTTGGGGCTGCCCGGAATCTCGACAGAGCCGATTTCTTCCAACGCCGGCGCGAGTTCGGCCATCGTGATGACGTCCTGGCCACTCTGCATCCGCTTGCGGCACTGATCGGCGATCGCCTGTTCGAGATCGAGCAGGATCTCGGCGCGATCCTCGTTGCCCAGCAGCTTTGCCGCCGCATCGGCGAGATAGTGCTTCAGCCGATCGTGAGCGTCCTGCTCAAACTGAAAGGCGTTGCGGTTCAGACTGATCTTGATGACCGGTTGCATGGCTTATAGTCCGATATCTGAAATGGTCTTGTTGATCTGGGCCCAGTACTGATTGAACGCCGCGAGTTGCGTGCGGCCCGACTTGGTCAGCCGGTAGTACTTGCGCGGTGGCCCGGCGTCGGATTCCTGCCATTCGTATTGCACCAGTTCCTCGCGGCGCAGCTTGCTCAGCAGCGGATAGAGTGTTCCCTCCTGGGTTGCGAACTCTGTCGCGGCAAGTCGCCGCAGGATCTCGGGCACGTACACGCTCTCGGTGCCGACGATCTTAAGCACCAGAAATTCGAGCAGTCCTTTGCGGATCGGTGTGAATTTGGGCTCTGGTTCGTTGTGCATGGCAGGTACCTTGTGCTAAAAAGGTACATGTTTGCCACAAGCTTGTCAACGTCGAGTCTGATGACCATGAAAACCCCGACCGCATTTCTGTTGTAGTGCGTGCTGTTTGCCGTGTCATGGCTGCTCAGCACCCCGCTCCGGCTGCTGGGTTTCAGGTCCGGACCAGGGCAACGATCAGGCTGAGCAGGGCGACGGCGCCGAGCATAATCGCGAACGCGGCCAGCCTCGCGGCGCGCACGCGATTGGCTTCCACGCGCGCAACCAGCTGCGCGTTCTGGTCTGCCAGGGTCTTGATCAGCTCCGAGGAAGCGACCATCTGCGCATGCAGTTCGGCGCTGATCGCTTCCTGGGCTTCGAGGCGCTGTTGCAAGGCTCGCAGGTCTGCGCCTAAGTCGCCAGTCGCAATCAGCGGCACGGCAGAAGCCGCGAGCGGCGGCGCTGATTTCTTGTTGACGCTATCCCAGAGCTTGCGGGCGCCGTCCGCAACCTGCGGCGCATTGCGGATCACATCGGTCCACGGTACGAGCTTGAGAACTGTCATCCATGGTATCGGCATCGTCTTTCACCCTCAGGCAACCGGCGCCTTGATGGTTCGGCGGACCACGCGCCCGATCGAAAGTCCCTGTACGAGAATCGAGAACACGACGGTGATGTAGGTTAGCGCAAGCACGGTGTCGCGCGCGACACCTACCGGCAGCGACAGCGCCAGGGCGACCGAGATGCCGCCTCGCAGTCCGCCCCAGGTCAGCACCTTCCACGAACCGTGCGGCAGGTCAAAGGTATTGCGCAGCAGGCGGGCGGGCAGGCCGACCGCCAGCAGCCGCGCGAGCAGTGTGACGACAATCGCCACCACAGCCGCCAGTATCACGTCAATGCTGAGGGCGATCAGCAGCACCTCCATGCCGATCAGCACGAACAGCACGGCGTTCAGGATTTCGTCGATCAGCTCCCAGAACATGTCGACATAGCGCCGCGTCGTATGGGACATCGCCAGTGCCCGTCCATGGTTGCCGATCATGAGACCCGCTACGACCATCGCCAGTGGCCCCGAAATGTGCAACTGGGCTGCCAGCGCGTAGCCGCCGGTGACCGCGGCGAGGGTCAGCAACACCTCGACCTGATAGCTGTCGATGCTCTTGAGCAGCGAGAAGGTCAAATAGCCCAGCCCGAAACCGAAGATCAGCCCGCCGCCTGCTTCCTGCACGAGCGCCTCCAGGCCCTGTCCGAAACTGGGCGTCACACCGCTGGTCAGCATGCCGAGCAGCAGGGAGAAGATCACGACGCCGACACCGTCGTTGAACAGCGATTCACCGGAGATGACGAGTTCCAGTTCCTTGGGCGCACCGGCGGACTTCAGAATGCCCATGACGGCGATCGGATCGGTTGGCGAGATCAGCGCGCCGAACAGCAGGCAATACAGGAGCGGTAGCTGAATGCCCATCAGCGGCAACAGCCACCACATCACCACGCCCACAATTACCGTGGAAAGCAGCGTGCCGACGACAGCGAGGCCCATCACCGGCCAGCGGTAGGTTTTGAGTTCGCTGAGGTCGATGTGCAGGGCGCCTGCGAACAGCAGCAGCGACAACATGCCTTCCATCAGCACGTCCGAAAAATCGATCGACCGCAGAAGAGATTGCTCGTACTGCAGCAGCACGGTACCTATCCCGAGCGCATTGAGACCGATCAGCGCGAGTGACAGCGCCAGCGCCGCTGCCATCACGCCGATCGCGGTAGGCAACCTGATGAACCGATGGTTCAGGTAAGCCAGTAGCGCGGTAATGACCAGACAGGTAGCGGCGATGTTCAGCATCAAGCATCTTCGGTCAAATCGCGCCGGATCGTCAGCGCTCCCGCTCCCGGAACAGTGCGTCGATGCCTACGCGAACGCCGTAGTCCGGGTTCCAGTCGTACTTCCGGTCGAAACGGACTTCGGGGCCTGCGTACCCGTACAGCCAACGGCCGTGCAGATGCCGCTTGAACAGCAGCGTAGCTGCGTAGCTGCTGACGCGGGAATCAAATTCACGTTCGCCGCCCACTGCCAGGCGCAGTGCCCAACCTTCACCGATGTCCTCCACGCGGGCCAGCGCGGTCGGTCGCATCTCGCTGATTCTCGATTTGGCGCGCGCCAGCACGAAGGCCTGGGTCCAGGCGGCAGCATCGGACCGCGTCTGCCAGTCGTAGAAGGAGCTGGAGCGCAGCAACCACGGCCCCCAAAAACGATCGATCGTGAAACCGGTCGCAACCCCAAAACCATCATCGGATTCGAAGTAAGTCTTGACGAAGGGCGCCCAGCGCCAGTTCCCTTGCAGGTGCAGCTGTGACCACCGCAGCGAAGTAAAGGTCGTGGGCCAGACTTCGGCCCGCACGCCAACGTCAAAATCGACATCGCGCAGAAAGGCGTAGCGGGCACCGATACGCAGCCGGTTCTGTCGCCGATCATCGAGCTCGGGAGAGTCGGTCAGATCGTCGGTGGTTACGAAGAGTCTCAGGCGTCGCTCGATGTTCGGCAGTGCAAGACTGACATCGAGATCCACTCGACCCGGCAGTTCGACCCCGTCCGCGCGATCGATGGCTGCGGTTTCGATGCCGATCCGGAACGGCGTCGGCTCAAACGGCAACGGAGTCTGATCCGCCTTGCTGAAACGGGAATCGAAGCGCTCGGCAACGCGCTGAGATCCCTCATAAACACGCTGCTGCATCCGATCCAGTCGCTCCCCCAGCGGCTCACGGGTCGTGCTGCCGCTCGCGGCGCAGCCGCCGAGCAACAGGGCTGACACCACCGCGACTGCTCTTTCCTTGTTGCGCATGCTGCGATGATCCGCTGATGGCACGCGACGGCGCAAGCGGCACGTGAGGATTGCGATTTGTTCGTCAAGCGGCGACAGTGTGGCAATGCGTCTGGACGTCCGCTGCCTCTTCACTGCATTGCTCGCCGTGCTGTCGTCGACGGCGTTCGCGCAACCGGACTTCGCTGACCTCGATCGCCGGATGCTGGCGCTCGTGCAGGAAGGGCGTCGCGCCGGCGTGGTCTACGGCGTCATGCATCGCGGCGAGCTCGTTGCCCTGCGTGCCCATGGATGGAGTGATCTCGAGCGCCAGCGTCCGATTCAGACGGACAGCCTGTTACGGCTGTACTAGCACAGCCGCGCCGTGACAGCGGCAGCGATCCAGACCAT
>Ga0105044_10010331_pt1 | contig 12742 bp, 5 predicted proteins | sample MAT01_FD_78092 | JGI IMG/M metagenome (GOLD analysis project Ga0105044, IMG submission 78092) | Freshwater microbial communities from Lake Fryxell liftoff mats and glacier meltwater in Antarctica - MAT-01 | ecosystem: Environmental > Aquatic > Freshwater > Ice > Liftoff microbial mat | place...
CCCGAGTCCGAGCCCGCCAATCAATACGGCCGCATGAGGCCGCTCGCGGAGGCCCGCGCACGCCACCTCGGCGAGCCGTTCTTCCGAGTGATGCTGCCGCGTAGACATGAGCTCGATGCCACCCACGCGGATCGAGATCACGCCGTCGTGCTCGTGGAGCGTGATCGGCGTGCCGTCCGGGGTCGTGGTGCGGTCGAGGAGACGCGTCGGCTTCATATTGATGGACCTGCCCCTACCCCGCCCACTCGGGCCGTTTGGCCGCAAAGGCCACCGGCCGGCGGGTCAGCGGATGAAGGAAGCGAAGCCGAGCAGCCTGCAAACAGAGGGGCGGATCGCTCATGCCGTGCGTTTGCGTGTTCCCGAGCTTCCTGCCGGGGAGATACGCCTGCTCGCCGCAGATCGGCCAGCCGAGCTGCCAGAGGTGCACACGTATTTGATTCGTGCGACCAGTGAGCGGGCGAATGTCGAGGAGTGCGGTGCCGTCCTCGAAACGCGTGAGCACGCGAAACTCGGTCATCGCGGCCAGGCCGTTTTCCTCGTCGATCGTGCGCGACCCCAAGGCACCAGCGACATCGCTGATGGGCAGGTCGCAGCGAAATGTGTCTTCGGGTGGATGGCCTTGCACACGAGCCAGGTACACCTTCTCCACTTCGCCGCGGGCGAACTGGGGCTGAATCAGACTGGCAAAATGACGGGTGCGGGCGAATACGACCAGCCCGCTCGTGTTGGCATCGAGGCGGTGGGCTGGCCGCGGCACCTGAGGCGCGTAGACCGTGTGCAGGATCGACTGCAGCGTGTTGCGGTTGAAGCGGCCGGACGGATGGAGTGGGAGCGGCGCGGGCTTGTTGACGACAATCAATGCCTCATCTTCCTCCAGAATCTCGATGGTCGCATTGACCTCGAGCTCGATGGTGCCTGGGAAAATATGGAAGTACCGTTCGCCCGCCCGCACCATCTGCTCTGCGTCAACGGACCGTCCCGCACGATCCAGCATGCGTCCGGAAGCGATGATGACAGCCCACTCGTCGCGTGGCACATGCCTGAGGATCGTGCCAAGAAAATCCAGCAGGGTCAGCCTATCGCTGGTCGCGGGCACAATGAGCGGCCGCTGATTGTCGTACGGCACGCTGCCGGGAAGTGGATTCGTAGCGTCGCGCAGTTGCTCGTGACGCTTCGCCAACGTCCGCGCCCTTTGTTCCTCGTCCGGCACGTGGCACGCGGGACAACTGACCGACTTCTCATACCGCGGATCGAGCAGGTCTTCGGCAGTCAGGGGCGTGAGGCACGCAAAGCACACGTCGCTCTTGGTCTCGCTCAACTCAGGATCAAGACCGACCCGTTGATCGAAGACAAAACACTCGCCGTCGTAGTGGGCCCCCCCGACATCTTCAAAGTATTTCAGAATGCCGCCGTCGAGCTGATAGATCTGCTGAAACCCTTCTCGCTGCATGTAGGGCCCGGCCTTCTCGCAGCGAATCCCACCCGTGCAAAACAAGACGATCGGCCGCTGTTTCAATTCCGCTGGCAATGTGGCCACCGCGGCGGGAAACTCGCGAAAGTGATCGATACCGACGGTCACGGCATTGCGGAAGGTTCCGAGCTTCACTTCGTAGTCGTTGCGGGTGTCAAGCAACGTGAGAGGACGCCCTTCGTCGAGCCACTGCTTCAATTCACCAGGCGACAGCTTGGGCGACGGCGAGCCCGCGGGGTCAATTCCCTCGACGCCGAAGGCAATGATTTCTTTCTTGATCCGCACGAGCATCCGTGTGAAGGGTTGATGATCGCTTGTGCTGACCTTGACGGGCAGCTCGCCGAGACCGGGAATCGTTTGCAGTTCCGCCAGGAGCTGATCGATCGCTTCTCGCGATCCTGCCACGAAGAGATTGATCCCTTCGGTGCTCAGGAGGATCGTTCCCTTGAGCCCCCAGACCTTGCACGTCTGCAGCAAGGCGTCACGCAGCCGCTTAAGGTTGTCGAGCCGCGCGAACTTGTAGGCCGCGATATTGGTGATGGGCATCGGTGTCATGGTGACCAGCCGAAAAAGGCCTGAGAATACTCCATACCACAAGGACTCACTGCCTGGCGATAGCCTGGAAGCCCATGTGTGGCATGAGTCCATCACGGCTGGCTATCATGGAGACGCATGCGAATCGCCTTCCTCACCGCTGCCGCAGCCCTGCCCCTCGTCGCGCATGCTGCGCCAGTAGATTTCACGCGTGAGGTGCAGCCGATTCTGTCGCAGAATTGCTACGCCTGCCACGGTCCGGACGAGGCATCGATCGAGGGGGGCTTGCGGCTCGATCGCCGCGAGCTCGCCCTCAAAGGTGGTGATAGTGGGAAGGCGATCGTGCCCGGCGATCCGGCCGCGTCGCTGATTCTGGAACGAATCAGCCACCCCGATCCCGATACGGTCATGCCACCGCCAGACAAAAAGCCGCCGCTCACCCCGAAGCAGATCGCGATCCTCCGGCAATGGATCGCCGAGGGCGCTGTGTGGCGAGAGCACTGGGCGTTCGTCCCGCCGAAGCGGCCCGCGATCCCGGCCGTCGAGGGGAAGACCTGGGTGAGAAACCCGATCGACGCTTTTGTCTTGGCAAAACTCGAAGCCGAGGGACTCGAGCCATCGCCGCCAGCCGATCCAGCGACTCTCCTCCGCCGCCTGTCGCTCGACCTCACCGGCCTGCCGCCGACGCTCGCCGAGCTGGCCTCACTCGCCAAGCCCGATGCCGCCGCCGATCGCTTGCTGGCGAGCCCCCATTTCGGCGAACGCCAGGCTCGGGAATGGCTCGATGCAGCACGGTACGCGGACTCCGCGGGCTATGAAAAGGATCTCCCGCGGTACCACCATTTCTACCGGGACTGGGTCGTCGCAGCGATGAACTCGAACATGCCGTATGACGACTTCATCATGAAACAGATCGCTGGCGACCTCCTGCCGAATGCCACGCAAGACGACCGCATCGCGACTGGCTTCCTCCGCAACTCCATGACCAACGAAGAAGGGGGCGCGAAGCCCGAGCAGTTTCGGATCGAGGGAGTTTTTGACCGCATTGATGCAATCGGCAAATCGATGCTCGGCCTCACGGCCCAGTGTGCGCAGTGCCATTCCCACAAATACGATCCGCTTACGCATGATGAGTACTTCGGGATCTATGCCTTTCTCAATGGCATCGATGAGACCTCCATCGCGGCACGCACGCCGTCCGAGACGCAGGCGACTAAGGCCATCCTTGCGGGGGTCGTGTCCATCGACGACGTGCTTCGGAAATCCTCTGACGATCGTGAGCACGCGTTCGTGACCTGGCAGCAGGACATGCTCGCCCTCCCCCGCACCGAGTGGCACCCGCTCGAGCTCTACCAGCTCGGCGATTCCGGCCAGAAGTACCTGCCGCTGCCCGACAAGTCGGTCATGAACATGGGCTATGCCGACACGCGGAGTATTGAAGGCTTCAAGTCCTCACTGGAGCTTCCAGAACTTCGAGCGGCCCGCCTCGAAATCATGAACGATCCGTACCTCCCCATGAATGGCCCAGGCCGTTCCACCCGCGGCACCGGCACGCTCTCCGAGTTTGTGCTGAGAGCCGGTGCCACGCCGGACAAGGTCGAGAAGCTTGCCTTCACCTCAGCCGTCGCAAGCATCAATCCGCCGGTCACGAAGCTCGATCCGATGCGATTCCCGAGCAGCGCCACGCGCGAGCCCGACGACCGCACCACGGGCCCTGCCGCCTTCGCCATCGACGGCGATGAGAAGACGGGCTGGACGACGGAACGCGACCCGGCCCGCAACCATGATCCCGCCGTGATCACGTTTGAACTGGCCGAACCGTTCCGAGCCGATGGCACCATTCATTTCAAGTACAACCTCGTCCAGCGACACGGTGGCCTTAATTCCGACGACAACCAGACGTTCAACCTTGGACGCATCCGGTTGTCTGTTGCCGCAACGCTGCCCAATGCCCTTGATCAGCTCCCGCCCTTCGTCGCGGAGGCGCTCAAGACCGACCCCGCGAAACGCACCCCGGACCAGGAGCGTCGGCTCTTCGCCCACTGGCTTGAAATCAATGCCCACTTCGCCACCGAGACCGCGGCGATCGAAGCCCTCTACGCCAAGGTTCCCGAGCCCACATGGGCGCTCGTTGCCGCTGAAGTCGCCCAGGCGCGCGAGACCCGACTCTTCGAGCGGGGCGACCAGACCCAGCCAAAGCAAGTCGTCGAGCCCCACGTCCCAGCTTTTCTTCACCCTCTTCCACCAGGCGACCCAACATCTCGCCTGACGTTCGCGAAATGGCTCGTTGACCCTGCCTCCCCCGTTGCGGCCCGCGTGGTCGTGAATCGCGTATGGCAGGCCTCCTTTGGGACCGGCCTGCTCGAGACTTCAGAAGACTTCGGCCACCAGGCAGCCACGCCTTCCCATCCCGAGCTCCTCGACTGGCTCGCCTGCGAATTCATGGAAAGTGGCTGGGACATGAAGCGGCTGCACCGCCTCATCGTGACCAGCGCCACCTATCAGCAGTCGTCCGTTGGTTCCGCGTCACTGCGACAGGACGATCCCCGGAACCGGCTCCTCGCTCGGGGCCCGCGGTTCCGCGTCCCTGCGGAGACCGTGCGGGACATTCAGCTTACGAGCTCCGGCCTCCTCGATCCTGCGCTGGGTGGCCGCAGCATATTTCCGCCTGCGCCTCGCTACCTGTTTGAGCGTCCGCTTTCGTATGGACCCAAGACGTGGTTCATCGAGACTGATTCAAACCGCTATCGCCGGGCGCTCTACACCTTCCGTTTTCGCTCGGTGCCCTATCCGATGCTGGTCACTTTCGACGCGCCCGCTGGCACGATCTCCTGCGCGCGGCGCAACGTGTCTACGACGCCCCTTCAGGCGCTCGTCACGCTCAACGAGCAAGTGTCGCTCGAGGCAGCCGTCGGGCTTGCCCATGTGATGCTCAGCGACTCCGGCACCCTTCGTGACAAGATCGCGCGTGCCTTCGAGCGATGTACCTCCCGCCGTCCCGACGCATACGAGATCGACGTTCTTGTCTCGGTCTACGAATCGCGACTCGCTGACGAAGCCGAGCAGGTGCGGGAGTTCCTCGATGAGTACCGCCCTGTGACGCTCGATCTCTCGGCGCACGCCCAGACGGAACTTTCCGCCGCCGCCGCCGTGGCCCGCGTGCTTCTGAATCTCGACGAAACGATCGTTAAAAACTGAATCATGCTTCCTCGCTCCACGCTCGCCGATGTCCAGCGATCCTTCTCGCGCCGCTGGTTCCTCAAAGACTGCGGCCTCGGCCTAGGCTCGGTCGCGCTCGCCTCGCTGCTCGGCAACGATCCCGCCTCCGCCGCCTCGGTGATCCCATCGCCGCACATGGCCGGGCTGCCGCATTTTCCGGCCAAGGCAAAAAACGTCATCTTCCTTTTCATGGGTGGCGCGCCGAGCCACCTTGATCTCTTCGACAACAAGCCGGTACTCCGCCAGCTTGATGGAACGAGCCCACCCGCCGAGCTTCTCAAGGGCTATCGCTCTGCCTTCATTCGTCCGGAGAACAAGCTCCTCGGCTCCCGGTTTCCATTTAAGACGTACGGATCGTGCGGCATGGAGATGGCAGAGATCCTCCCGCACATCGGTTCCTGCGCCGACGACATCACGCTTGTCCGCTCGATGTATACGGAAGCGTTCAACCACGCCCCCGCCCAGATTCTCATGTCCACGGGCTCGCAACAGTTCGGCCGCCCCTCGCTCGGCTCGTGGGTCTCGTATGGCCTCGGCTCAGAGAACAAAAACCTGCCCGCGTTCGTGGTGATGTCGTCTGGATTGAAGGGACCGTCTGGCGGAAATGCAAACTGGTCATCGGGCTTTCTTCCGAGCGTGCACGATGGGGTCAGTTTTAACTCCACCGGCGAACCGGTGCTCTATCTCGCCAACCCCAAGGGCATCACCCGCGCCCAGCAGCGACAGACGATCGAGGCTGTCAATTTCTTGAACCACAAGCGGTTTGAATCCATCGGCGACCCGGAGATCAGTTCACGGATTGCCGCCTTCGAGATGGCCTTTCGGATGCAGGACGTGGCCCCCGAGGTCACCGACATTTCGCTCGAGCCCGAGTCAATCCTGGATATGTACGGCGCCGAGCCGGGCCAGCGGTCCTTCGCCAACAACTGCCTCCTGGCCCGCCGCCTCGTCGAACGAGGTGTCCGCTTCGTTGAGCTCTTCCACGAGTCCTGGGATCAGCATGGCAACCTCACCCGCGACCTTCAGAAGAATTGCAAAGACGTCGATCAGGCTTGCGCCGCCCTCGTGAGCGATCTGAAGCAACGCGGCCTGCTTAACGAGACGCTCGTCATCTGGGGTGGCGAGTTTGGCCGCACGCCGATGGTCCAGGGAGGCAATGACGGCCGCGATCACCACCCCAACGCCTTCACCATGTGGATGGCCGGCGGTGGCACGAAAGGCGGCATCACGCTCGGCACAACGGACGACCTCGGCTTCAACGCCCAGGACGACAAGGTCCACATCCATGATCTCAACGCCACCATTCTCCATCTCCTCGGCATTGACCACACCCGGCTCACCTACCGTGCCCAGGGTCGCGATTTCCGCTTGACGGATGTGCACGGCAACGTCGTCCATAAGATTCTGACATAGCGCCACGGACGATTGCTTGCGGATGCACGGCCTCATGGCTCACGAATCGCCACGACCACACACACGTCCCCGGCTGCGTGTGTTCGTTTCTTCACCGGGCGACGTGGCCGAAGAGCGGCTCATTGCGAATCGCATTCTCGACCGTCTGGCGAACGAGTACGCGGCCGTCGCCATGATCGAGGCGATATTTTGGGAGCACGAGCCACTGCTGGCGAGCGCCACATTCCAGGCTCAGATCCTGCGGCCGTCGGAAACCGACATCGTCGTTTGCATCCTCTGGTCCCGATTGGGGACGCGACTGCCGCGGACGATCACCCGCCCCGATGGCTCCACCTACAACTCGGGAACCGAGTTTGAATTCGAGGATGCCCTCGAAGGCCATCGTCGAAGCGGCACTCCCGACTTGCTCGTCTATCGCAAGATGGCCGAGCCGGTGGTCAGCCTCCGCGACGTGCAGTCGGCACGACAGGCCGTGGAACAACGGGCCCAGCTCGACGAGTTCGTGACGCGATTCTTCCACGGCTCTGACGGCACACTCGTCGCCGCGTTCCATCCGTTCGACAATGCGGCCGACTTCGAGGCACGGCTCGAGGACCATCTCCGAAAGCTGCTCGAGTCGCGATTGCAGCGGCAGGGGATCACGCTCGAGGTGCGCGATGACGTGACCGCCCCCACGTGGACGCAAGGCTGCCCTTTTCGTGGCTTGAATGCCTTTGAGTTCGAGCACAGTCAGATTTTTTTTGGCCGGACGCGGGCCATCAGCGAAGCCCTTCAGCGGCTCAAGCAGCGGGCCTTGGAGGGACAGGCCTTTCTCCTCGTGCTGGGCGAGAGTGGGTGCGGTAAATCATCGCTTATTCGGGCCGGACTCATGCCGCTCCTCATGCAGCCCGGCGTCGTCGAGCGTGTACGCCTTGCTCGGCGGGCCATCGTCCGCATCGGAGACCGCTCCGGTGATCTCTTCGACTGCCTGGCGACCGCCCTCCTGCGGGACGAGGCATTGCCGGAGCTCGGGAGCGACGGCACGAGTGCCGCCTCGCTGGCACACACTCTTCGCACCCAGCCCGAGGCTGCCCCATTCCTCGTGAAAGGCGGGCTCGCTCAGGCCGCCAGCCATCTGGCCAGGGCACCCTCAGAGCCTTCGCTTAGTGGTTTCCTCGTTCTGTTCATCGACCAACTCGAGGAGATGTATACCGCGGAGTCCCTGTCAGCCGACGAACGCAACCGATTCTTCGACGTGGTTCGGTCTTTGGCAACGAGCGGACAGACGTGGGTGATCGCCACGTTGCGAAGCGACTTCTACCACCGCGTCGCTGAAATCCCAGCCTTCGTCGAACTGAAGGCCGGTGCTGGCCAATACGATCTTCAACCGCCTGATCGATCCGAACTCGCCCAGTTGATCCGCCGCCCTGCGTTCGCAGCAGGACTGCGATTTGAAGAGGATCTTGCTACCGGTGTCCGCCTTGACGACTTGCTCCGGGATGCGGCCGCGGACGACCGAAGCTGTTTGCCACTCGTCCAGTTCACCCTCGAAGAACTGTATCGTGCGCGATCCGGAAACGTACTCACTCTTGCCGCCTACCAGGCGATCGGTGGCATCGAAGGCGCGCTGGCCCGTCGCGCGAACACCGAGTTTGCAAGGCTGTCGACAGAAGCCCAGGCAGCGCTGCCGAGTGTTTTTCGCAATCTGGTGACGGTGCGCGGCGACGCGGCCGCGATCGCCACCCGCAAGGCGGCACCGCACGCGGTGTTCGGCTCCGCCGGAAACGGAGCGTCACCTGCCCGTGAGCTGGTCGATGCCTTCATTGCAGCCCGGCTGTTCACCGCGAAGCAGGCTGACGACGGCGTTCCGCTCGTCGAGATGGCGCACGAATCGCTCCTCACGCGATGGCAACCCCTCGTGGACTGGCTGCGCAACGACCGTGAGCTCTTGCAGGTGCGCGGTCGCATAGCAACGGCGGCGGCGAGGTGGGGTCAGGACGTCCGGCGCCGAGAGCTGCTCCTTCAAGCCGGCAAGCCGTTGACCGAAGGGCTCCAGCTCCTGCGAGCCGACTTTCCACTCACCTCGCTCGAGTCGGATTTTGTGGTGGCGTCGCACCAGGAATCGGTTCGCCGCCAGTGGATGCGCGGAGCCGCCTTCGTCACGATGGCGGTCTTGTCGGTCATGGCGATCGCCGGTGGCTTGATCGCCAACGGCATGCGCCGCCGCGCCGTCGAGTCGGAGGCGCGGGCCGTGCTGGCCCGCGATGAAGCACGCGCGAGCGAGCTGCGGACGCAGGAAGAGCAACGCAAGGCCGAGGCCGCTGGCGAGGAGGCTCGCGACACGCTCGTCACTCTCCTCCTCTCGAATGGCGACCGTCTGCAAGCCGAAGGCGACCCTGCAGGGGCCGCACTGTGGTATGCCAAGACGGTTCCAATGCTGGCGTCGCACGACCATGGAGCGGAAATGCTCGCCCGCATTCGCCTGGACGTTGCCTTGCAGCAGCTCCCCCGGCCCGTGCGAATGTCAATGCTGCCGGAGGAACAGCGCCGCCGCACGCTCCGTCAGGTTATCAGTCCCGATGGACGACTCGTGCTCGCGAGTGGGGCGAGCAATCGTGTGATCGGCATCGACACCGAGACGGGCCGCGAGGTGTGGCCCCCCCTCAGGCACAAAGAACTTGTCTCGTGGACCAGCTTCTCGGCCGATGGCACCCGGATCGTCACGCTCGCCCAGGACCGGTCGATCCGCGTCTGGGATGCCCAGACCGGGAAACCTGTGGCAAGCCTGACCGCCATGCACGACATCCCGTGGCCAGGTTCGGGTGCCGATGGTCGCGCTGAACTCTCGCCCGACAATCAACTTCTCGCCGTGGCAACCACGGCTGGCACGGACCACGCGGTCGAGCTGTGGGATCTGGCGGCTGGCGAGACACACTTTCCACCGCTGAAGTTTTCTTCGCAGGTCGCTGCCGTTCACTTTGTGCCGGGCGGCAAGACACTGCTCGTGGGCACGGGCACCGAGGTGCAGATCCGCGATCTCGCAACCGGGGCGATCGCTGGGGATCCCCTTTCCGTTCCTTCGCTGTGGGATGCCAGCCCGAGCCCTGACGGTGCGAAGATCGCCACTGCCAGCGGCGATGGCTACGCGCAACTCTGGGAGTCGGCAACACGCTCGGCCATCGGCGGCCCCCTCGCTCATCGTGGTCCCGTGACCAAGGTGGTGTTCTCGCCAGACTCGACGCATCTCCTCACATTCAGTGCCGACCGCACCGCACGGATGTGGAGTGCGTCTGACGGAAACGCCATCGGCGCTCCGCTGGATCATCACGAGAGGCCATTCAGTGCTCGATTCAGCACGGACGGCACGCGCATCGCGACGGTTGATTTCAACCATGCGGTGCGTCTCTGGGATGCAGCCAGTGGGCGGCTGCTCGCACCGCCGTGGCGGCATCGCCAGGAGCCTAGCGCCGCACCGACACCGACCGGTGCCCTGATCGCCGCGGAAGGTCGCCTCACCCACTGGGATTCAAGCCGGACCGAGCACCAAGGGTCGATTCGCGTCGCTCACCATGATTCGATCAGCCACATCGACGCTGCCGAAGCGGCGCCCTTTCTCGCGGCCTGGGGAACGCGAGCGGCGTGGGTTCTCGATGCGTCGACTGGCCAGACAAGGGCTGGGCCCCTGAAACTCGATTCCGACATCACGTCCGTGGCGATGTCGCGCGACGGTCGATGGGTGGCCGTGGGATGTGACGATGGTGCCGTGCGGCTTTGGTCATCGACCGGTGAACGGCACGACCATGCCCCCATCACCCACACCGCTTCCGTCACGCGGGTCACCTTCACACGCTCCGGCGAGCACCTCTTGACGAGCAGCCAGGACCACACCGCCCGCCTCTGGAAGGTGGCTTCCGGTGATCCCGCGACGCCGCCCCTCGAGCACGACGGGCCCGTCACCGATAGTGACGTGAGCCCCGACGGCACGATGATCGTCACGGCGACGGCGGCTGGCGCGGCACGGCTCTGGTCGTCACCCAGCGGACAACCCATCGGCGACCCACGATACCTACGAGCGGGTGAAGCTGATCAGGCACTCACCCATGTGCGATTCGATCCCCATGGCGCTGCTGTATTGATGGCCGGTGCTCGCGGTGATCTTCTTGTCTGGCCACTTCGTGACACGCTGGGGTCGGCTCGGCCGCTCCAGTTGGGCGCGGTGGTCGCATCGACGGAGTTCTCTCCTGATGGTCATCGTGTCCTCGCATGTGGCTACGGCAACGCGGCTCGGGTGTGGAACTGGCGAATTCCCGAAGCGGCGTCGCTGACACTGCCCGCTGCCTCGGCCGCGCTCGACGGCCGGTTCCATCCGCACTCGAACATGGTCGCCATCACCGGATTTGACGGGGTCCGTTTGTGGGACTGCATGACCGGCCGACCGATTGGCAGCCCGCTTGGCCCGATGGCAAGGAGCATCGCGTTCACCGCGGACGGACACTGGCTGGTCGCGCTCGACAAGGAACTCCGTTGGTCCCGCGTTACGCCCGACGATCGCCCCGTCGAGGATCTTACGAACCTCGTGCGGCTTCTCTCCACGCGAGAAATCGATGACGTGGGCTCTCTGCGCTTTCTCTCTTCCGAAGATGTGCTGCCGCTGTTCGAGACGTTGTCGCAGAGGCTGCCGTCAGAGTTTCAGCGGAATCCTGGCCAGACCATGAACCTCGGCGATCGTGCGCTCACACAATAGTCACGGCTCCTCGACGGAATCGCTCGTGACGGGCTCGTAGGTGTGGCCGAAGAGCGCTTGATCAACGACCCAGACATCATCAGGATAGGGCACGTCCCGATCGGCATAGTTTTTGACGAGATAATCACCGGCTTTTCCCCGAAGCGCGCCCCATCGTGACTGCACGACGAATGCATCTGGCATGCTCGCCGCCATGACACCTGGAGCGTGAGTGCGGGGAATGTATTTCCGCCACCCTGCCGCATCCACGTCGTCGGTCGCACCATATCGGCTCGCCAGGGTCTCCGCCGACTGCGGCCACAGGTCACCGGCCTCGCCACGACAAATGCAGCCGCCGGCATCCACATGTTCGATGCCTTCAAGCGTCTGCACGCTCTCTCGCGTCTCGGCAACACGCACCCATACCGGACCAGTCTTCTTCGCCCGAAACCAACGGCCCGTGCGATTGACGCCGTCGAGCAACCGAACATTGGCATTCTCAGACGGTGACACGGTCAACCCGGCCGATCCAGGCACGCCATCCACAGGCAGGAATTGGGCCAACACGTCGCCGTAGACATCCCGCGCGCTGATTCGGCGGCCAATCTCTTGGAGCGCGTCGAGATTCGCCACGCAGTCCATTTGCTGTATCTTCTTTGGCTCCACATCCGCGAGTCCAAGCCGGTCCAATCCCTCCCGACTGAGGTCGGCGTCGTACCGCAGGTATGTGAACATTTTCGCGATCGCGCCGTCGCGGCCCTGGAAGCATGCGTCGTGCTCTGGAGCGCTCATGCCGCCGGTCGCGCCATCCCGCATGTCTCCGAGCTCGGTATCGATGGGCCGGCCTTGCATGCACCGCCCAAAGGCGCGGCAGAGCATGTCTTGCTGATTCATGGCCGCCGAGATCAATGCCGATGGCAGGGACTGCACGTTATAGAGCAGATGCATCTGCATAGGGCTCAGATTCATATTCGCGGCCGCCGCCCCCCCTGTGCCGACCGACACGAGCAGCATCTGATCCTCGCCCGTGGGCCAGTTCAGCCGATAGGGGGCGGCCGTCGCCATCAGAAACAACAATGTCGCATCATTGCGGCGATACCCCGCCTGAAACAGCCAGGCCGCCAGCCAGGATTGAGATTCCGCCACCGCCGGCGCGTAGGGACGATCGAGCGTTTCAGCAGCCTGCGCCAATCGCCGTTCACTGACAGCCCAAAACCAGAGCCGCCGCATCCACCAAATGCCCACGGGGAACAGGACGATCAGAGGAATGACCAGCCAATGTGTTGCAGTCATGGGTTAAAACCTCGGCTTGCTCATGGAGGAAATCCACACGATGCCGACCGCCTGCAACAACATTCCGACAGACACCATCGCCTGACCAACAGCACTCAGCAGAAATCCCA
>Ga0105044_10010335_pt1 | contig 12740 bp, 12 predicted proteins | sample MAT01_FD_78092 | JGI IMG/M metagenome (GOLD analysis project Ga0105044, IMG submission 78092) | Freshwater microbial communities from Lake Fryxell liftoff mats and glacier meltwater in Antarctica - MAT-01 | ecosystem: Environmental > Aquatic > Freshwater > Ice > Liftoff microbial mat | place...
CTAATGGGTCAAAACGATGGATGAACGGAGCGTGCTATACGGCTTGCAATTGGTTTACCAACGCGCCGGTGACATACGGGTGGATCACATTTTTGACGATCCCGCACAATTCTTGGCGCACGATGGTGTTCATCTTCAGACCCGAATCCGAGGTCAAGCGATGGATCATGCGCCCGGCCACGCGGTTGATCAAGATACGATGGCGGGTTTGGTCTACGCGGTCAGGCGGGATCGCCAGCGGTTCAACGTTGATCGAGCGTGCCAGCCATTCGGCAAGGATCCTGACGAGCGTCGTGTCAAACGTCCAAATGCCCTTGAACACCCGATGCGGGTCGATAACCGTCATATCGGTTTGCTCCTCAGTGGCGAGCGCGCTGGCGTATTCTGCGCCGTAACTGATCATGAACCATTCCCGCGCCAATCGGTCGGTGGCGTTCAACGGGATATAGGTGATGCCCGCGATGGGCGGCAGGTCAATGTCGGGGATGCCGAACACATAGATCGACTCGGCGCGTTTTGCTAACTCGCGGTAACGCGCCATCTGGGGAAGAAAGCGACTGTAGCGTTGGAAGGCAGCGAACATACGAGTGGGTGCGCCGTCTACCAGCGTGGTGTCTTCGATTTCGTTGCTGATGACGTTCATCGTGCGGCGATGATTCAGGCTGGCCGTGTGGGCGACTCGCCCAACCAATTTATAGACCGAGAATTGCGGGTCAATGTTAAGTTCCATGCTAAAACCCCTTGATTGATACGACTTCATCTCACCAAGATTGAGTAATAATGAGATGGGTGAAATATGAGTCAACGTAGAAAAGGCGTAACTGCTCAGCCCCTATTTGAGGGAAAAATGAGATTTTGACCGGTACTCAGCTCAATCATCCGAGGGATAAATTTCCTCGCCCTTCAGCCAATTTGACGCGCTATAGCATCAAATTGAGGGAAGAGATGATAGCTGAGTATCCACCCATTATAAACTTACTGATTATCGAAACATCCTTCTTTCGGATGCTCTTCGCGTCATACTTTAGAATGATTCGTTGATTATGAGTAACTACGCATCGAGAACCGAAATAGAGATGGCGTAACTTTATGAGTATGGACGCCTCGTTTCAGCAACCTCACCCCTGCCCCTCTCCATAGGAGAAGGGTTTTTGAGTCGGGAGGGTGATTCGCGAACCGTCCCAATTGTACCGACAGGATATACCCTGTCCTATAAATCCTGTGCGTTTTGGCTAGAACCCTAAAAACGGACGGCAAAAATGCCGTCCCTACCATAGGATAGGGATAAATGAGCCGAATTCTCGCCTTATAGTCCCCTTTAGGGGGCTTGAAATGGCAGACGGAGGCTTCAGCCTCTGGCGTCCAATGAGGCGAAATTAACCCGTAAGATCGTTATACTTGGTGCATATTTAGGTAGAGAGGGCGCGGCGTATACTACTAAATAACGAGCATAACCATCGGCGGCACATGGCGGACTCCCGCATCACGATTTGATGGCTTGAGTATGGCCGGATGTGCCGCTAATGGGTCAAAATGATGGATGAACGGAGCGTGCTATACGGCTTGCAATTGGTCTACCAACGCACCCGTGACATACGGTTGGATCACATTTTTGACGATCCCGCGCAATTCTTGGCGCACGATGGTGTTCATCTTCAGACCCGAATCCGAGGTCAAGCGATGGATCATGCGCCCGGCCACGCGGTTGATCAAGAGATGATGGCGGGTTTGGTCTACGCGGTCAGCCGGGATCGCCAGCGGCTCAACGTTGATCGAGCGTGCCAGCCATTCGGCAAGGATGCTGACGAGCGTCGTGTCAAACGTCCAAATGCCCTTGAACACCCGATCCGGGTCGATAATCGTCATATCGGTTTGCTCCTCGGTGGCGAGCGCGCTGGCGTATTCTACGCCGTAACTGATCATGAACCATTCCCGCGCCAATCGGTCGGTGGCTTTCAACGGGATATAGGTGATGCCCGCGATGGGCGGCAGGTCGATGTCGGGGATGCCGAACACATAGATCGACTCGGCGCGTTTTGCTAACTCGCGGTAACGCGCCATTTGGGGAAGAAAGCGACTGTAGCGTTGGAAGGCAGCAAAGATACGATTGGGTGCGCCGTCTACCAGCGTGGTGTTTTCGATTTCGTTGCTGATGACGTTCATCGTGCGGCGATGATTCAGGCTGGCCGTGTGGCCGATTCGCCCAACCAATTTATAGACCGAGAATTGCGGGTCAATGTTGAGTTCCATGCTAAAACCCCTTGATTGATACGACTTCATCTTATCAAGATTAGGTAATAATGAGATGGGTGAAATATGAGTCAACGTAGAAAAGACTGAGTGTCCTGTTATAGTATGGGAGTGCGGTGTTGAAAAAAAACCGCTATTTTCGCCTTTTGTTGAAAGAGATTGGGACGTTTCACTATGCAGATTATCACCGACAGCGCCGCCGACCTCACCCCAGACGATCTTCGGGCGTGGGATATCCATGTCATCCCGCTGTATATTCAATTCCCAGACGGTGAAGTCGCGGCTTCCGACATCACGCCCGACGCTTTTTATGACAAACTCAAGGCTATTGTCCCCAAAGTCCCCAGCACGTCGCAACCGTCAATTGGCCTGTTGTCGGAAACCTACGCCAAGTTCGCCGCGACTCAGACCGATGTGCTGTCGATTCATGTTTCAGGCGGCTTGAGCGGCACGTTCAGCGTGGCGTCCACCGCCGCTCGCCAGTCCGAAGGCCACAAGGTCGTAACGCTAGACACCATGACGCTTTCGTGCGGACAGCGTTTTCAGGTTTTGGCGGCGGCTATGGGGTTAAAAGCGGGTTGGACGCTGGAAAAAATCATCGAGCGCCTGTCGAGCATCCGCGCCCAAAGTGACATCATTTACACGCTTGAAACGTTGGAGTACCTCCAGCGCGGCGGGCGCATCGGGCGCGTACAGGCCTTGGCGGGGTCGATTTTGGGGATTAAACCGATCATCAAGATTGATAAAAACGACGGTAAATACAGCACCGTTGGGCGCGGGCGCAGCGTGACTCAGACGATGGCGACCATGGCCGGTTCGCTCAAGGCGACCTATGGCGACAAGCCGGTCTGGGCGACTGTGGTGCATGGTCAGTTCGCTGAGAAGGCCGAGGCGTTCGCCAAGTTGTTGAAGGAAACGCTCAACGTCGCCAAGCTGGACGTGCTGCGGATTTCGCCGGTCTTAGGCGTGCATACCGGCCCCGGCATCGTCGGCGCGGGCATCGTCCCCATGGCAGAGTTTGACGGGTTGTTGTAGCCTCACCGCTAAATCCGCTGTTCGCTTTTGGAGAGGGGACTTTTGACCCCCCAACCTACAGCCGCGATGCGTCGCGGCTGTGTTTTTTTTGCAACTTGAATCAATACAATACAGTATAGTATGCTATGAGTCATGCGATTCAGGATTGTAAGGCGGAAAATACATGGCGCGTAAGACGAAATACGATTGGATGATGGGGACGATGGAAGTGCTGATCGTCCACGGCGTAGATGGCATGACTCTTGAGGCGCTGACCAAACACTTAGGCGTGACCAAAGGCTCGTTCTATCACCATTTCGCCGATATGCCGACCTTTCGTAAGGAGATGTTGGCGATGTGCCTGTACGAAAGCACCACGCATGTGATTGAGCGCACCGAGGTGGGCGCGACTCCCTATCAAAAACTGATGGTGCTGACCGAATTGGCATCTGGGATTGACCCGCTAGAGGTGGCGATTCGGGCGTGGGCGTTGCGTGACCCCGACGCACAGGCCACACTCATCGAAATTGACGCTCGTCGCATGGAATATGTCGCCAAACTGTACCGTGACCTCGGCTTGGATGACGACTCGGCGGCGCGGGGCAGTCGATTGTATTACAGCGCGTTCGTCGGCGGCCTGCACCTGATGCCGTCGTTGACCACCCCCCAGATGCTCGAAATGTTCGCCGCCCTGCGCCAGTTGGCGGGGATTAAAGAGGATAACTAAGCTATGAGTCGTGATTTGCTACCGCTGTTAGAAGCCTCATTCGCGCCCGCCGCACCGCGCTATAAGGGCGTACAAGTCGAGTCGTTTTATCGGCTGATGTCGGACGGGGTGCGCGTCGCCATCGATGTGCTGCTGCCCTTGAACCGCGCCGCCTCTGACCGGCTGCCGACGGTGATGGTCATGACGCGCTATTGGCGCAGCTTTGCGATGATGATCCCCAGCCCGCCCAAGAGCGCCCCGATTTCGGCCAATATGGAATTGTGGAACACTCTGATTGAACGTGGAATCGCCGTCGTCGCGGTTGACGGGCGTGGCTCTGGCGCATCGTTTGGGGCGCACCCACACCCGTGGTCAGCGCGTGAACTGGCCGATTATGGCGAGGTGGCCGAGTGGGTTAGCGAGCAAGCGTGGTCAAATGGCAAAGTCGGCGCGTCCGGCTTCTCGTATGAGGGGTCTACCGCGCAATATCTACCGGCGTCGGCGCCCAAAATCGTCCCGGCCATCCTCAGTCAACAGACCGAACTCGACCCGTTCGCGGATGTGGCGCTCCCCGGCGGAATTTTCAACGAAGCCTTCATCAGCGCGTGGAGCGAGAGCAATCACCGGCAAGATAACAACAAACCAGCGGTGTTCTTCCCATTCTTGGTCAAATTATTTTCCAAAGGCGTGCGCCGCGTGGACGCCGACAAAGACGGCGCGTTGCTCAAGCAAGCCATCGCGGATCACGCGGGCAATCCGCCGGTCTACGCGGCCATGGACTCGATCACTTACCGCGACGACCCGTATCTGCCGGGCGTGACCGTTGATGATTTTGCGGTCTTCAAGCGACAAAAAGACATCGAAGCGAGCGGCGCGGTCTTGTTCAATTGGGGCAGTTGGATGGACGGGCGCACTGCCGAAACCGCCCTCAGCCGCTTCAACACCTTCAGCAACCCGCAAGTCGTGGTGATTACCGCCTCAAGCCACGACGGGAGTCAGAACGGTGATCCGTATGCGAACGGCGCGAAACCGTCCCCGACCCCCGCCCAAAACCGCGAGATTCAAGCCCGCTATTTCCAGACCTTCTTAGGGGAAAAATCCGCACCTGCGCCGCGTAAGCGCGTCATCTATTATGTGATGGGCTTAGGCGAATGGCGCGAGACCGAAGTCTGGCCGCCCGCCCATGTCACGCCGCAGCGTTGGCAGATTGGGGTCGGGCGCGTTTTGACGCAAGCCGCGCCGACTCAGACCGGCCACGATGACTATACGGTAGATTTTTCGGCCACCACCGGCAAGAACAACCGCTGGCACACCGAATTGGTCAAGCCCGTGAAATATGGCAACCGCGCCGCGCAAGACGCCAAATTATTGACCTACACCGGCGCGCCGCTGACGTCAGACCTCGAAATCACCGGCCACCCGCTGATCGAAATCATGCTCAAATCGACCCATCCCGACGGCGCGCTATACGTCTATCTCGAAAGTTTGGACTCAAACGGGATTGTCCGCTATCTGAGCGACGGGCAAGTCCGGCTGATTCATCGTCAGACGTCTGACGACTCGCCGTATTGGGTTGGGGGGGTGTATCGCACCTATCGTCGCGCTGACGCCGCACCCTTCCCCGTCGGACAATTTGTGCCAGTACGCTTGAGTCTGCATCCGCTGTCGGTGGTTGTGCCGCGTGGCTCACGCTTGCGAGTCGCAATAGCCGGTCACGATGCCCAGACGTTTCGGCGCATCCCGTCCGACGGCGTGCCGACCCTGAGCGTGGCGTGGGACGGGACGTGGGTCGAGTTACCGGTGAACCCGTGATGGGACTGAATTCAGGGTGATTTACGCCCCCGGCGGCGCGGTCTGCATCAGATAGCGCCACAGATGCACCAGCGCCTTCACGTCGTCGATTTGATATTGGGCGGCCTGATTCAAATGCGGAAAACTTCCGCGAGTCAGCCATGTCCGATAATCCAGATAGGCTTGCATGAAGCTGTCATAGCCCGCCCATTCAAAGCCCAGATAGCGCCCAAGCGTCTTGATGGATGTCCCCATGGCCGGGAAGCGCATGATTTTATTGACCGTGCTGTGCAGGTCGTGAAGGCGCGCATCCATCGCAGCGTAGACTTCCGGCTCGGCAGTGGCTTTCATGCCGCCTCGGTCAAAGCCTGTCCAGTGATAAATCGGGGTGTTGTCGGCTTCGACGGCGCTCAACATCCGACGCCACGCGCTATGCACATCGCGCACGGCGTAGATGGTCAAGCCGCCGCCCATATCATACGATTCGCCAGCGTAACGCGGGGCGACCACGACCACCGTATAGTCATCAGACGGGCGTCCCCAGCCGATGCTCCACACCACCAACTCGGCGGGGTAGGTCAGGGTTGGGATGGTCTCGATGTCGAACATCCAGCCGCCTTGTGTGAGCAAATTGGGCAGGGCGTCAAACCAGACGGGCTGACCCGTCACCCATGCGCGGGCTTGGGCGTGGTGCGCCTCGGCGGTGGTTTTAATCCCTTTGACAGCGCGCAAATCTGCCGGGGAAAGCTCGGCGACGTGCTGGAGCGTCTCAATCCCGATTTCGCGCAGGTTATTGTGAACTTTAACCGTCGTCCCGTTGAGTAGGCTGACATCATGAGTCGCTTCTGGGTGGGTTTGACAATGTTTCAGCCAGCGGCAGCCGTCGCAACGTTTAGCGATATAGGCGGGTGGTTCTTGATGGGGGGCGATGCGCTGGGCTTTTTCGGGGCCATCATATTTGTCTAGCCATCCGCGCCGCAGACAGCCGAATCCTTCACGCAACATGATTTTTAATCCCCATAAAATGAGCGCATTATGCGGTCATCTTAACAGAAATCTTTGGGGTGGCGTTAGCCTATGATGGCCGCCGGGTGCATTTCAGGTTGTGGGGTGTCAGGCAGGGCATGGCGGGCGGGGACATGGCCCCTCCCCTACGAAAACCGCGTGGTTCGTAGGGGCGCACCCATGTGTGCGCCGGCCAAACACGATATTTTGCACTAACCTGAAATGCACCCTAGAGCCACGTATCATACTTTTCAGCTAAACGGGTCATGAAGGTTTCGTCGGCGAATTGCTCATCCGTTAAGGTCTTCATCTCTGCAAGATACTGGTCAAAACCACCGGGGCTGAAAATGGTGAGGAGTCGTCCCCCATCCTTGCAACTCACATCATGCCAAACATGAGGTGGGATAGTGATCGTCATGCCAACGGTAGCTTCGACGGTCTGATTGTCGAACTTGAACTCAACTTCACCCGCTAGGATGTAAAAGATTTCTGTCATCATCTTGTGATGGTGTCGCGCTAAATGAAACCCCGGCTTGAGCGTATCTTCGACAACCGTGACACCCCCATCGCTTAAGCTAGGCGGTGTTTTGACGAGGATTTGGTCTTGCGACCACTCGTAACTGTCGCCTTGTCTGGCGGGAACAATGTGCTGACTCACGCGGATACCCCTTATTCATTATTCAAGCGTAAAATACGAGTGTCGGTGTATGGACACCGTATTTTACGGACTACTGCATGGAGGAGAAGATTAGACTCTAGATGATGATCTTGCTGATAAGGCAAAAGGTTCAAGCAAGTTAAGCGTTACCTTGCACCTTAATCACACATCATCTCATTTCTATTTCTGTTCCCCATGATGTGTATTTACTCGCTAACGATGTCGTGAAACGAGGCGGACATCGTACTCATGTCAATGAATCCCATGAATTTCTGTGAGATGTCACTGGTGTCAGACCGTCCGGCCTTGTGGGCGCTTTCCATGTCGGCATAGCGCAGCACCAACGTCCAGACGCCATCCGATCCCACCGCTGCCTCACGCCGAAGCAAGCCCGGGAGAGTTGGCGCGACCTCGCGCTGAAAACGTTCATTGAGTGCGCGGAAGTCACTATCGTTCATGCCATCTTTAACCTTAAAACGGACAATTTGAAGGGTCGCCATGGTCGTATCCTCTTATGGTATGATTGTGATCAATATACGTGATTGCTCACGCATCTAAATTATATGTGCGTGTTCACGCATCTGTCAAGAGTTCAATCCAATTAAAGAGAGCGTATCATGCGAGATGATTTCACCCCGCTAGAACAAGCGGCATGGGGCGGCTTACTGGGTATGTATGGGAGGTTATTCCGCTTGATTGATGCAGATTTGCAAGCGCATTCCCAGATTACGCACATCGAGTTTGAGGTATTGTTACGGCTGACATGGGAACCAGACCACCGACTCCGACTTCAAGACTTGGCAGCGCGCAGTGTGTTAACTCGCAGTGGGGTCAGTCGGGTGGTGGAGCGATTGGAGAAAATCGGGTTAGTCAAACGCGAAAGAGCGAACGAAGACCGACGAGGGGCTTATGCTATCCTGACTGAGGCTGGCGCGGTGCGCCTCAAGACCGCGCTCATCTCTCACGTCGCATTTGTCCGCCAACATTTTCTCACCCATTTCACCGCGCCTGAGCTAGAGCAAATGGGCATTTTTTGGCAGCGCATAAGCACCTCTATCCCTGTCACTGAGGACGAAGCATGAGTCGGGTTGTCGGGCGCGGAGATTATTCTACTTTAGGATGCTTTATAGGCGTTCTGATGGTAACTACTCAGCCCCTGTTTGAGGGAAAAACGAGGTTTTGACGGGTACTCAACCCAATCATCTGAAGGAAGAATTTCCCCGCGCTTCAGCCAATTTGACGCTCTACAGCATCAAATTGAGGGAAGAAATGATGGCTGAGTAGTTACTTTTTAGGTAAAAAACCCCCTCTCCACCGCGGAGAGGGGGTTGTGGGGGTGAGGTTAACGCTCGTCCACCGCAGTCCAAGCCAAGTCCATCGGACCGGTGTAGTTCATGTCCGGGCGGATGAGGCGATTGTTCTGCATCTGCTCGATGACGTGCGCGCTCCAGCCTGCAATCCGGCTCATGGCGAACAGCGGCGTGAACATATCAATGTCGATGTCCAGCGTGTAAAGGGCGATGGCGCTGTAATAATCCACATTGGCGTACAAGTTACGCTCGATAAAATATTGGTCGGCACGGGCGAGGTTGTCGAGGCTCTCAGCGATGTCGAACCACTTGCTGTTGCCGGTAGATTGTGCGAGGGCGCGGGCTTTTTCCTTGAGGATGCTCGCACGCGGGTCGAGCGCCTTATAGATGGCGTGGCCGATGCCCATGATGCGACGCTTGCCCGATTTGATGTTTTCGTCAAACCAAGCCGCAGCGTTCTCGACTTCACCAACTTCGAGGAACATCCGCATGGCTTCGCTATTCGCGCCGCCGTGCGAGGGGCCTTTCAGCGCGCCAATCGCGGCCACAATCGCGCTGTGAAAGTCAGCGTTGGTGGCGGTCACGACGCGACTGGTGAAGGTGCTGGCGTTCATGCCGTGTTCGGCCAACAACACCAAGTACACGTTGATGGCGTCCACCGCGACTTGCTCGGTGTCGCCGGTGATCATATAGACGAAGTTCGCGGCCAAGTTGAGATCGGTGCGCGGGGCGATCACATCTTGACCTTTGCTTTTGCGAATCCACGCCGCGCAGGCCGTCGTGATTTGACCCACGAGTCGGACGGCCTTGCGCTTCACGGCCTCAAGCGTCTGGATTTCGCCTTCTGGGTCATACATCGACAACAGTGAGACGACGGTGCGGAGGACGGCCATCCCATTGGCATCCGTGGGCAGCGTGTTCAGAAATTCCAGCACTGGCGCGGGCAGCACGGCGTTGGTAGCGATGTCAGCGCGAATGGCCTCTAGCTCGGCCTTGTTGGGCAGACGGCCATTCCACAACAAATAAACGACTTCTTCAAACAGCGCGTGCGCCGCGAGGTCTTCAATTTTATACCCGACGTAGATCAACTTGCCTTCTGCGCCATTGACGAGGCCGGTGTTGCTGTCGGCCACCGACATATTCCGTAAACCCTGATTTGCCATGCGATGGATGCTCCTTAAAGACGTTCAGAATGGGGGCTTGGCAATAACCGTTTTCGAGCGGTATTTTGTGCAATTTTTCCCAACCGACATTGTAGCACCCGCCCAAAAACGGCACAATCCCACGCCATGTGAAGAGTTGATGAAAAGATATTGAAGGTTTAGCCCCGTAGATATTCCCCCGTAAAAACCGTCCTTTCGTAGGGGCAGACTCTAGTCTTATCGGTGCTTGCACGGCAAGTATTTTCGTCTCACAATGGGACTACGAACAGACACCACAGTTCCGCGTCCCACCTATGGAGATTCAACCCAATGGCGATTCAACCCCTATCCGACTCCGAGATCACCGCCGCGCTCGCAACCTTAACCGGCTGGGAGCGTGACGGCGACTCCCTCACAAAAACCTACAAGTTCACCAGCTATCTGGCCGGTATCGCGTTCGCATCCGCCGTCGGCGTTTTGAGCGAAGGCGCAGACCATCACCCAGACCTCACGATTGGCTGGCGCAAAGTGACGGTGAGCTACAGCACACACGATGCGGGCGACAAAATCAGCCAAAACGATATCGACCTCGCCCGCGCCATTGACGGGTTGGGCTATCCGAAAGCGTAAAATAGCGCGACAGCCTAAACGGTATAGAGTCGCCCAGCGGTTTCCGCGCCCCGTAACGCGCAGATAAAGGTGTTTTCCCCGCCCGTCCAACTTCACAAGACGGGCGGCGCGTCGTACAATCTCTGACGCTATGTATTCAATGCGATAGGGGAAAAAACACAATGACGATGGTAGAACATCCGGGGTGGGTGCTGTGGATGACCGGTTTATCCGGCGCGGGCAAAACCACGATTGCGCTGGAACTGATCAAGGAATTCGAGGCGCGTGGCATCCGGTCTGAACGCTTGGACGGGGATGTCGTGCGCGAAGGTCTAACTCGCGACCTCGGCTTCAGCAAGGAAGACCGCGACAAGAACATCGAGCGCGTGACGTTCGTCGCCAAGCTGCTGAGTCGCAATAACGTCGGCGTGGTCTGCTCGTTCATCTCGCCGTACAAAGCCATGCGCGACCATGTGAAAAATGAAGTCACCAACTGCGTCGAAGTCTATATCGACGCGCCGCTGGAAGTGGTCGAAGGCCGCGATGTGAAGGGTTGGTATAAGAAGGCGCGGGCGGGCGAAGTCAAGAATTTCACTGGCATCAGCGACCCATTTGAAGCGCCGGAATCGCCTGATTTGCACGTCCGCACCGACCAATTTTCGCTTGAAGAGTCGGTGGCGCAAGTCCTGAATTATCTGGAAGAGCGCGGGTTCATCCCCGCCAAGTAGCGGTTTAGCTCGTCGTTTTTTGGCTTATCTGATTGACATAAAAGCACCCCCGCCGCGATGTTTCGCAGTGGGGGGATGGGGATAGCTAAAGGGCGCAGCACGCTGCGCCCTTACGGTCAGGCCGCAAACCAGTTTAATGGAAGTACACACCACTAATCGGGAAGGCGCTGAAAATGGTGGTGTAGCTCTTGGACTCTAAGGGGTCTGCAATCACGATTTGGAATTCACCACTCGTCAGCGCGTACAGTGATGATTGGTCAACCTTGCCCAAGAAAGTATTGACGGACGGTGGGTTGCCCAAATATGGCGAGAACAGGGCATAGCCGAAGCTTCCCTCGTAAACACCCTTGCTCTCGGAGTTCACGCTATAGACGGCCACGCCGCCTTTGCCTGCGCTGTCAGTTGAACTGTAGAGAACGTTAATCAAGTCACCATTGGCGAAATTCAAGCGGACATCTGTGCCGCCTGAGCTTATTGATACGCTACCATCACATCCGATGCGGATGGCTGGGCTGGTCACGCCGTTTGCGCTCAATGTGATATCTACATAGGAGAGTGTGCCGACTCCCGTTCCCATATAGAAAGCGGTACTTGCGCCACTGGTGAACGTGAATGATTGTGAGTCGGTGCTGCCAGTGGACGTGACGAATGATTCGGTAGCGTTGAAGCTACTAATTGTCGCGCCAGTGGAATCGTAGGCGGTGACAGAAATCGCCCCTTCAATGACATTACCTGTACATTGGGTGAGGCTACCACCTGTGATGCTCAGTCGTGCAACCGCGCCAGCGGCATAGGACAGTCCAGATACAGCCAACAGGCTGATCAACAGAGCCACGCCTGCGAAAAATTTCTTGTTCATGTAAAACCCTCCTCTAGGAAATGACGGTTGGGAGCAGACCAGATGGCCTGCTCCCAACGTGATTATGGGGCTAGTTGCTGTCAGGCAACGATAGCAGGCTGTCGATCGAGTTGCTGCGACTGACTGGAACGTTCACGGCCAACGATAGCGCATCTACGAAGAATGTACCTTTGGTTGCACGCGGCTGCACCATGACTAAAATGCGGGTCGGTGTGCCGGTGAGCGTGGCGAAGGCAGTTTGCGGCGTGAAGGCGTAGGTTCCACTTAAGATCACAATGCTGAACTTCTGGATGCTAGTCGGATAGATCACCTTAACGAGGATACGCCCCTGCTTCAACAGTCCGTCAGCACGCACCATAGCACTCAGCGTCAAGGTATCTCCCAACCCGACTGCGGGCGCGTTGATGACTTGTTTGAGGCTGCGTGGCGTAGCGCCGTTGACGATGACACCCTTGAAGCGGAACCGGAACGAGCAAGCGCCTTCAGAGGCCACAGTACACACCCGACGGTCATTCTTCGCCAGAGCTGTTCCCTTCCAGTTCTGCGCTTTCAGGGGCTTGCCCGCTTTGCCGGTCTCAAACCCACCATTAATCAACAACTCAGTCACGCCCACCACATCGTTATCGGTGATGTTGACCGTGACACTGGCGACGATGAGGGCGTTGTAA
>Ga0105044_10010336_pt1 | contig 12739 bp, 5 predicted proteins | sample MAT01_FD_78092 | JGI IMG/M metagenome (GOLD analysis project Ga0105044, IMG submission 78092) | Freshwater microbial communities from Lake Fryxell liftoff mats and glacier meltwater in Antarctica - MAT-01 | ecosystem: Environmental > Aquatic > Freshwater > Ice > Liftoff microbial mat | place...
TGTATCAGACTTTGATAGCTCTTTGGTTTCTATATCTTTTATTCCGAAATTCATTTTCACTCCTCCTCCAGACGAGAAGACGAAGAAATAAAGAAGGACGCCGGTAATTACCAAAGCAAGGGCAATTCCCACGATCATAAAGAGCCGTCTCTTGTCTACCGGCTCGTCATCATTTTTCGGCTGTTTGATCTCTTCATCCTGATCAACTTCTTCCTGGTCCTGCTCGGTTTCAGGATCGGAATATTCCTCGTCACTGTATGAATTTGAACTGCCAGATAAAGGCGAGCCACAGGCCGTGCAATATTCAACGCCTTCATAGTTAAGTTTGCCGCATTTTGTACAAGTAGCCATCCTTCAATTAAAATTTAATCATTAGTAAATGCATATCTGATCCCGATATTTATGGACAATACAGGCGCAGAAATTTTTGGTAAGCTACGAAGCATTGTGAAATACTCGCCGACGGTGTCAGAAACACGGTAATTGTCAGCATCAGCAAACGAGAACACATTCGTTGCATAGGACACCCCCAACAGCCCAAAATACTGTGAACCAATCTTATAGACAAATTGTGGGGCTGCAATTATAGCGATGTTACCTTTAAAATCGGCGTCGCCCGTTACATTGTCGGGTTTGAAGTTGAGGGCCAGATCATAATTCTGGTTATTGCGTAGTTCATCAAAATTAACCGTGCCCTCTTCCCAAATAACCTGGTTTTTACTGCTGGTATTGTCTGGTGTTGGAAAAACTGTGGTTCCGCCGTCCTGGTATACATATCTCGCTTCGTAATTGAAAGTCCCTGCTGTAAGGTTGGATTTTGCAGTAAAAAGCAAGTTGAAATTAGCACCTGCGGCCAGCTCAAAATTTAGTCGTTTTCCCATACGGACTTTCCATCGTCCCATTACCGGTATACTAAAGCTGTTTCCGGAAAAGTCCTCACTTAAATCTGTAGACGACAAAATCCTTAAATAGGCGCTCCCAAACTGATCAACTGATTTATACCCGACTTTCATTGCCGGGCTCGAAATGGTGCCCGAGAATCTGTCCCAACGAACGCCGGCAGTGATTCCATAACGTGCTTTAATTCCGAAAAAGTACGTAGCAAAAAGGTTTGCGCCTACAGAGCTCATTGTGATAGATGGAGCCAGTGGTGTTATTAAAGACGAATGTGCAGACGCAAGATCGTAATTTGCGATCATCGCCTGAGGGTCGAAATCAACGATTTCCGGCGTTATTATTCCGTAGTGGCCAGTTAAATCAAGATTGAATTTAGCGTCGAATGTGAAGCCCATTTCCTTTAACTGCCGGATCTCTTCCGGGGTCGGTCGCCCGTCGGAACTTGAAAGGCTTGGGTATTTGCTGTCTTCGTCGTAGTCGGCGTTAAAATCGTAGTCTTCGTCGTTGTTCGAATGCTTATACTTACGAATCGTCTTTGCATCGTTTTCAACAACCATTCTCACCGAACTGATCTGGAGCGTTTTGAATTTATTACTAAACACAAGATCGATTTGCAGAATCGGCGTACTAGCAACAGTAATTCCTGATTTGGAAATTGTTGCACGGGAGGTGCGTTCCATGATCACAATTACTTCTCCGGCACCAAGATTATTGTAGGCGATGTCGGTATTTAAGACTTTAATTTCATCAAGTCCTTTGTCAAAAAATTCCTTTCGTTTAAGCACGTAGGAATTGACATCCCTTTTTACAAAATTGAGGTAGGTTTTTAGGTTCTTATCGCCGTCATACCAGCTTACACCAAGCTCATCATCAATTGTTGCTTCTGGTTTAAACAACTCCTTGAATTTATCAACGTACTGTTCGCTGATATGATCGGGCTCCAGCGGATCTGTAAGTGTTGAATACCGGTTGAAATTATTTATCAGGGAATCAACCTTCGCATAAATGGCAGGGTAATCTTTAGGATTTATTTTTCCCTGCGCATTTAATTTAAAACCGGATAGTAAGTAGAAAAATAAAGCGAAAGCTGCCAAACATTTTATAAGGGAAAAATTAATTCTAACATACTTCCTGTCAACGGGAGCAGTTTTACACTCAAGGCTCTTGACTGATGAATAGAAGAAGCCTCGGTTCAGACGATTTTTTATGGTTGCCATTTTCATAATTCTCCTAATTAATTTCCAGGTGAAGACTTAATGAGCCTAATTTTCCCTTCAACACCTTTTTCATTAAAATAATTCAGAAGGTAAAGGCCATCAGCCTGATCGGAAAGTGAGAATTCAATCGGCGTATTTTTATTCAGGTTAAGGATATTAACCTGTCTAACTAGTTTTCCATCTATGCTGTATACAGAGATTAATGTGCTTCCTGGAAGGTCGCTCATTGATTCGAGTCTGAACAATCCGTTAGTTGGGTTTGGATAGGCGACAAGCCGGCTTTTTGTGATGCTCTCTTTGACAGGTTGAATGCCAACAGGTGGCGGCAATGTACCGTAGCAACCCTGCTCGTAAAAGATAATTGAGCTACATCCATTGTTCGTGATTTCAACCCAGAATACATTGTTTTGTATTTGCTCACTGAGGTTGTCTGCAAAGTATGTCTGGAAAGTGCCGTTCTCGGCAAAAATAGTATTTGTGAAGTCTTCACAACTGAACATTCCCCATTGGTAGGAATCAATATCTGTATTCATACAAATCAAACCATTTCCGTTAGATGTTAAGAAAATTTCTGTAGACGTAAGGTCGGTTGCATCCTGACCAACGACAGAGAAATCAACTACAAGCGCGGAACTTTTACATTGAGACAGATCACTTATCCGAACCACTTCAATGCTCCCGTCTCCAGCGGTTGGGAAGTTAAACACTCCGAAAAGCCCCGTTGCATCAAACGATTCAACGGCCAGTGTGCCGATTTGCCAATCATACGTGTACGTGGGCGATGAATTGATCGGAGGCGCCAACGAGAGCATCAAATTAGTAGAATTAAGACAGATCGGCTCAGGAAGATTTTCAAGCACCGTAGGAATTGCCGGCGCCGCATACACTTCTATATTGAAGGTTTCAGGATTACTCAAACAAGCTGGAGCAATGATAACCCCATCAACTTCAATAGCAGGCAAAGTCGAAATCACCGAAATCAGTCCGGTTCTTGGATCTGTTTCGGAATTCGGATTAAATGGTGACGGGAAGTTTATCACTGAACCAAACCCCGAAGCAGGCAATCCGATGTCTTCGGAGCCGGTTGCATCATTTGTCCAGTCGAAAATGTTGGCCTGGGGATTATTGGAAAAGAGTTGGATGTTAGTTCCAACACCGTGGCAGGCTTTTACTGTTGCGGTACTAACAAGAACAGGAGTCGGCCGCACTGCAAATACTTTAGAAAACGAAATTTCGCAGGGCAACAATGTGTCGGTCGAAACGCCGTCAACTGTAAGCGTAATAAACCTAACCGAATTGCTTGAATGCGAAGGGGTAAATGAAGGAATCGTAATGCTTGGAAGGTTCGGTTCTGATTGAGGTGAGGTGGAAGGCACGCCGCTTAGTCCAGGATCAGGGAAAAACTGAAAAGTCCAGTTAAGGTTCTGGTTTGTGTTACCACTGGCAAACCTGAGCGTTTCAATCGGTACACCAGAGCAAGTGAAAAGTGTATCTTCTGAGAAGTTGATGAAGGTTCCGTTCACCAACCTTTGTTTATTGATGGAAGGTCCCGGGTCAACCTGAAACGTCCAGGGAGGCGTAACATTTCCCGATTGCAGCCCAAATGCGCATTGCAGCTTTGGGGTTGCCCTGAATTCCCCGCTTATCGAAACGTCTGTTTCATTAAAGGCAAGAAAGCTGAACGGATCTCCGCAGTTAACTGTATCGGGGGAATCGTTAAAACCGATACCTGGACCGGAAAATTGCTCGATTACAATAACAGCATCGGATGGGAAGCAGTTAAATTCTGCCGAAAGCTCGTTGTCATTGCACCGGGTAATTCCACCAGGGAAATCAACACTTGAAATAGTTGGCTTCGGCCTTACTGTTATCTGGACAACATCGTGAAAGGGACCTGTGCATCCGTCTCTGAAGAGCTGAACTTTAACGGTTCCAGTAATATTCGCGGTCCCGTTATTCTGGAATGAAAAATTAATCGATGAAGAGGTAACAACGAATGATGTGGAGCCTATCACGTCATTATTATTGGCATCTACGAATTTCCATACGCCGCTAGTAATCGTGGAGATATCCGCAATATTATAAGCAAGTGGAGTAATGCTGAAATTTTCTCCACTGCACAACGTCTTTGGTGTAAAGCTTCCTACAACGGACGGCAAAGGCTTTACTGTCATTTGTCCTGTTTGCTGGAATGTGCAGCCGTTGGGAGAAGTTCCGGTAAAAACAATTTGAACAACACGGTCCGCGTCGCCAGTGTGAATTACCGGGAATTGGGGAATGCAAAGTGAAGTTCCTGAAACTGCGGCGTTTGTTGGGATCCCGATTGCAGGAGCAGGATACAAATAGCTGAAGGAAGTACCGGCAGGCGACCCATTGTTCTGGATGCAAATTGGCAGGTCAGTGTTGCTTCCCGCACATGCTTCTTGAAGTCCACCGGTAAGGGTAAACGATGGACGGGCATTTACCGTATAGTTTGCGATTGAAGCGTTTGTCGACGGGCATCCGTTAACAACAACGGTAACGGACATGACGGTATTGGGAATTACCGTATTTCCAGCATTAGTGGCCGACGTTGGAATCAGTATATTATTGGCGGAAGTTAACTGTGCCGAAAGTCCAAAACCAACATTTAGATTAGGATTGAGCGTCCAGCCAGAGCCTGCATCAAGGGGGCCTGTATAGCCAACGCCACCTAACGTTATCTGAACAGGAAGCTGTACGATTGCTTCTCCCGGACAAAGATCCTGGTTAGTAATTGCACCGCCGGCATTGGTGGTAATTACGGGATTTGGTTTTACTATGAGAATAATATTATTGCCGGCGGTAGGGGTGAAGGTGCTACTGCAGATGGGGGCGGAGTTGGAAGTAACTGTAATGCTATTGATCAGATAATTTCCAGGAGTTGTATTTGCTGCAATCGTAAAAGCCGCCGAATTACCAACAATGGTTCCGGGAGTTGGATTTGGTAATCCTCCAGGAGGCGTTCCGTTCCAGGAAATTGAAACACTTGCCCCCGCAAGATTACTGCCATTGAAAGTAGCAATAATAGCAGTCGTACCCTGGCAAACTGATGAAGTAACTATGGAAGTAATGGAAGGACCCGAACCGACAGTAATAGCGGCGAATACACCTGGATTTGAAGGACAGGCAGGAGCTGTGGAATAGCTAATCGTGTTGATTGTTAATGTTACAACCCCATTTGTCGTTATCGCATTGCTGGTGAAAGTCGCCGTTCCGGATGCGCTTGATGTAACAGTAACATTCGTTGCAGCTTGCCCAGTAAGCGTATAGTTTATTATGAACGTTGTGTTTTGAATTAATCCCGACAGCTGTACGGCGGAAGTTGATCCCTGGCAAATTGGTGTTTGCGGACTAACGCTTGTTAAGGTTGGGGTAGGCCTTACCTGTAGGGTAACCTGGTTGTTGGTCAAAGTTCCCTGCGGACAGGTAGGCGGCGTGCTGTAAGAAAGAGAGGTTATTACCAGCGATTGATTATTCGTTACTGTTGTTGGTGCGGTAAATGAACCGTTTCCTGAACCATCCGTAGAAACGGGTGCTGTAATGACGCCTCCTCCATTAATAGTATAACTAACCGTAAATGATTGTGCGGGGACCAGGCCAGTAAGGGAAATCACAGATCCGCTGCCAGCACACGTCACAGCAGTTGAAATTCCACTCAATGTGGGTGTAGCTCTAACCGTGACAGAAATTGTGGCGGAAACACCGCTCGTGCAAGCTGCAGCTATAGCTCTTACAGTGTAGTTACCGGCAGAGTTCGATTGGGCATTATTCCTTACTAATTGGGAAACAGAAGTAGAAGTATCAGCCAATGCACCCGGCCTGTCCCATAGATAGGAAGTTGCTCCTGAGGCATCAGCCACGTCAATAGTTAATTGTAATCCCTGGCACACGGCAATTGTCGGATTTAGGACCGAAGGAGCGGAAGGAATTGCAGTAATATTTACGTTGATGGTTGAAGAAACTGCGCTTGTACATGCGTTTGCAATCGCCCGCACTGTATAGGCACCAGCTGCGTTTAACTGAGCATTCGCTCGCACAAGGACAGAAAGGGAGGTAACAGTGTCGGAAAGCGGAGCTGGCCTGTCCCACAAATAAGTAGCTCCAGCAACGTCACTCACGTCAATTGTTAGGGTGTTGCCCTGGCAGATTGAAATTGGTGTGGTAACCGTTGGCGCGGAAGGAATAGCATTTATGTTGGCAGTAATTGGTGATGAAACAGCGCTGGTGCATGCGCTTGCTATTGCCCGAACTGTATAGACACCGGCTGCATTTGACTGAGCGTTGGCTCTAACCAGTACAGAAACGGCGGTAACTGTGTCGGCAAGAGGAGCTGGCCTGTCCCAAAAATAAGTGGCTCCGGTAACATCACCAACATTAATCGTGAGGGTGCTGCCCTGACAGATTGAAATTGGAGAAGTAACAGTTGGTGCAGAAGGAACTGGATTTATATTGGCAGTAATTGGCGACGAAACCGCGCTGGTGCATGCGCTTGCTATTGCCCTCACTGTATAGACTCCTGCTGCATTTAACTGAGCGTTCGCTCTCACCAGCACAGAAATCGCGGTGACAGTATCGGGAAGCGGGGCTGGCCTGTCCCATAAATAAGTAGCTCCCGGAACATCACCTACATCAATTGTAAGGATGCTGCCCTGGCAAATTGAAATTGGAGTCGTAACGGTTGGGGCGGAAGGAACAGGATTTACGGTTGCAGTAATTGTTGTCGAAACCGCGCTGGTGCAAGCATTTACAATTGCCCTGGCGGTGTACGCTCCCGACAATGCTGCGGTAGCATTTGCTCTAACAAGTACAGACGCGACAGTCGTAGTGTCTGTTAAGGCATTAGGTCGGTCCCAGAAATAACCAGTGGCGCCGGTAACGTCTCCAATGTCAATGGTTAACGTTGCGCCCAAGCAAGCATTAACGGACGCAATGGAAACGCCGGGCGCTGCCGGAATAGGGTTTACTGTGATCGTTAGAGTAAAAGTTGCGGCAACGCAGGAAGGCGTTACTGTATAAGTAGCCGTCCCAGCAACTGCACCTGTTAGTGTGAGCGTGCCGTTTATAGTAGCTGAAGGTGCCGGATTTGCCACCCCAGGTGCAACTCCGGATACGACAGGAGCCGTCCAGGTGAAAGTAGTGGCCGGTGCAAAACCCAGTGAGGCTGCGGTGAAGCTGAACGCAACTCCATTGCATGCTGTCCTATTAACCGGGGTAACCGGACATTGGGCATTCCCCGCGAAAAGGCCGAAAAGGAAGATAATGGAGAGAAAATATTTTTTCATAAGTCTCAGTACTTAATCAATTGTCTGGAAATGAACTGCTTCGAACTAGTCATTGAAATAAGGTAATGGCCTGCCGGAAAAGCCGAAAGATCAATTATTTTTTCCTTAAGTCCTTTTTTTATTATTGCGGTGAATAAAGTTCTGCCGGAAACATCCAATAAAGTTAGATTGAAATCGGCAAGTGCAGGTTCTGCAAGCCTCAACAGCACTGAAGCGTTTGCAGGATTAGGGCTGAGGCTGAGCTGAATTCCGTTGTTTATCAATTCGAACCCAACATTCACATTTACAATTGCTGTAGCGGTATCAGCAACCCCACAGGAATTTACCGCGATTACTGAAACTGTGTAATCGTCGTTTTGATCATAGCTATGCATAACAGACGTTCCTGATCCAGAATTACCATCACCAAAACTCCAGATAACTGAATCAATTCCAAGAGAATTGTCGATTGAAAATGTGTATTGTTCCCCAAATAACGTAAACGAAAAATTCGCATCAGGGCTTGCTCCATCCGGCAAAACAACTAAGGAACCTACAATATTTGAGCTGCAACCATTAGGGGCAACTGTATTAATCGTTAGTTGTCCAACCAATGTCGTGTCGCTATTATTCTGTGCAATAAAGGCTGGTAAAAAGTCTGTTGATCCAGCCGTCGGAAGACCGATTCCTAGATTAGAATTGGTCCAGTTAAATTCTGTTCCGGCAAGATTACTTACAAACGGGATTTGCGGAACTCCTTCTCCGTTGCAAAATGAAAGTGGAAACAGATCGGAAATAAAAGGTTCTGGCAAAACAATTAAAGACAAAGGCTGAAAAATCCCTGTGCAACCTGCCGCGCTTGCGGCAAATTGGATAGTAGCTGAGATTTCTCCATTGGTTGAATTATTCACTTCGAAGGAAGGCATTGTTTGAAATGATCCGGTGTCTGGAAGATCAATAATTTCAGGATTGTCGTTGATCCAATGATATTCAGCTCCCGGCGTGCCAGCGCTCAAAATAACATTCTGAACCAAAGTTCCACTACATAAAGAAACAGAAGAAGGAACAATTGATATTACCGGCAGAGGATTTATAATGATAAAGAAGTTCACAGGGTTTCCTGGAGTGCAACCGTTACCCGGTTCTACGGCCGCCAACTGGATTGCAGACACGTTTTGACTGGTACCGGTATTTAAACCAATAAATGGCGTGATATTTCCCGTTCCTGAGGCCTGAAGACCTATTGTTGTATTGTTGTTAGTCCAGCCAAAAACTGCGTTAGGAATATTCCCGGAAAAATCCGGAATAACGACAGATTCGCCTTGACAGAAGTTGATGTTTAAAAGTGGATCTGCAACGGGAGAAGGCCTTACCGTAATGGACGTAACTTGTGTAAGAACACCGGGACATCCATTTGCAGTTGGAGTAATGCTGATGTTTCCCGTTATTGGAGATCCTGTAAAGTTAAAGCCGGAAAAGGGATTGATATTGCCGTTTCCAGAGCCTCCGATGCCAATCGCCGGCTCTGAATTTGACCAGTTCGAGAATGTTGTATTGGCAACAGGGCCAGCGAATACGATTGCCAGAGTCTGGCCTCCATTGCAGATGTTTTGAGCCGGAAGTGTTGAGACTATCGGCGTTGGCCTTACGGAGATTTCAGAAACTACCGTCGGATCTCCCGCACAGCCATCATAGGTTGGAATAACAGTGATAATGCCAGTGATGATTGAACTACCCGGGTTGTTTGTCACAAATGGCGGAATTGAATTTCCATTTCCAGAAGGACCAGTGCCGATCGATGGAACAGAACTAGTCCAGGTGAATGTAGTTCCAATCAAACTTGAATTGAAAGCAAGAAGGGCGGTGGAAGCCCCTTCGCAAACCGATTGAACCGCTTCCTGTGACACAGTAGGTTTGGGTTTTACAGTGATAGATGTAACAAGTGTGTAAGCTCCGCTGCAACCATTAGCCAAAGGAAGAATATTTATGTTGGCAGTAACCTGAGAGTTAAAGGGATTTGAAACCTCAAACGGTAAAATGGTACCAGAGCCACTGGCGCTAAGACCTATTTCCGGGACTGTGTTTCCCCATAACGAAAATGTGGTTCCTGGCACGGCACCGCTAAAGGTAATCGCAGTAGTAGTTTCGCCAGGGCAAACTTCCTGAGGAGGAAGGGTCGAAACTGTAGGAGTTGGGTTAACAGTTACAACAACAATAAAAGTAGGGGATCCCGTGCAGCCCGGCCCGCTAACACCCACTGTATAGGTTGCTGTAGCTGGCTGAGTGCCTGTATTTGTAAGGGTTTGCGTGAGGGAAGACTGAGGAGCAGGTTGTTGTGTAGCGCCACTTATTGCTCCGGAAGGGCTAATAACAGGAGATGACCAGGAAAAAAGATAAGAGGCGCCTCCCGGTGGAACGTAATTAAGCACACTTCCACTGCACAAAGAAGCTGTTGCATTATCGAAGCTACATTGGGAAAAGCCTGAATAATGAAAGAAAAATGAAAAAATAATAAATATTAACGACCTCTGCATTCAGATGCATTCTAAAAAGTTAGCAACCGCATTCCTTCAGCTTCCTCTCACAGTCCTGAAGCTCTTTCAGATCTTCCTTCTTTTCTTTCAGATCGGCTTCTTTCTCATTTAGGTCCTTTTCCATGTCTTTGGCCGCTTCTCTTTCTTTCTCAGATTTAACCTTTAAGCCAAGATATCCCTTAAAAACCTGATTCATCTTCTCGCAGATCTTTATAGAAGTTGAATCAATATTTACAAGCTCATCAAATTTATTTATTTCTTTAATTACCTCATTTTCTTCAATTGCAATACTCATCCCTGAATTTCCAAAGGCTGATATTTTGCTTTCAAGAGAGTCTATTTTCTGAATTATCAGTTTCTCATTTTTTACAAACTGCCTGTATGCCTCGAGTTTTTTCTTGTGTTGCTCACTGAGCTTTTTTGGCAACTGAAAATCAAAGAAAATTGCAAAAACTGAAAGACTGACTGTGACGATAAAAAGGATTATAAATTTCCACGTCAGATCGTTTCTTTCTTTGTGATTTAAGGCTTTCATGGCTTATAGGTTCCCTGCAAAAGTATACTTTCCCTTACTAACTCCAAATTTGTTGATAACTTTTTGATTAAAACGGGTCGATTATGTCTTAAAAGGTTCGCCAGCGTTGGCTTGCAGACCTATCCGATTTTGCTTGATAACTATAGATTGATGCCCCGGAAAAATTGAATTCATTTTCATTAAAGGGGCTCCTGAAAAGTCATATTATCAATGCAAAAAGGAAAATTGAAAACGTAGTCGCTCCCCGGGATATAAGGCTTAACGCACCCTACTAACAATTTTGAAGTTTAGCAAAGAGTTGTCGCCTATTAGAGGTTTCATTAAATCAATCGCTGCAAACCAGCATCGTTATTAATAAGTGTTGTGACACTTAATCATTTAAAATATATTTCTTAAACGCTCAGCTCTCAGGGATTTGGTAAAGCTATTTTGACGTATTATCTATCAGTTCTGAAATTGAATTTATCCCCATTTCCTCAGCCTGCTTCCTCTTCATCATCAATGCATATGCATTATTAAAACCAATGGGTGAAAGATAGGTAAGCTGATATTGTTTATTAAATTCATCCTTTACGTAATTAAACACTGCTTCACGATCTGTAAATATTTTATTGCTGATATTTTCCGGGGCTTTTAGAATTACAAGAAATGCAGTGCCGGAATATTCAGGATACATGTCAATCCTGTCATTTATCAAGGCGTCAAAGCAAATTGAAGTGCCACCTAAACCGGTAATGGTTTCAACATCGAGCTCTGTATATCCTTTAATTAACAGTTTATATATTTCGGTGAGGATATATTGCTCTGTAAATATTTTGGAACCAATTCTGATTTTCCCTTTCGTCCCTGTCCTGGGAGGCATGAGTAATCCAGAGGATTTTAAAAAGTCGCCGGCCACCTTTTCAGGGGATTCGTGCAGATAATCGACATGATAATTTAATTCTGTCATCACCGAATCATTTATTCTTCCCGATAACAGGTTTAACGTAGCAATTAATTCCGGATATTTTCGGGTAATATTATTTCTCACAACAAGAGCTGCCTGATAAGGAGGAAAAATATGCCGGTCGTCTTCCAGAACCTTCAGGTCAAATGCTTTCAACCGCCCGTCGGTACTGTATCCGCTGATTACGTCAAGCTTTCCTTCATAGGCTGCCCGATACATTACCGCATCGCTAATTACAACACTGTTCATCTTAAATTTATACACATCTTTTAATCCCAGGTAGCCGTCTTTTCTTCCAATAAATTCGGGAGTGAAACCAGCAACCATTCCATTATCGTTTGTTTCAGAAAATCCATATCCTAAGCCCACGCAGAATGCAATTATCAGCGAGCCCGGAATTAATTTCCGTTTACCTTTTTTAGAAGTTTTCTGTAAAAGAGAAAGGAGCTGGTCGGCAACAATAGCAAGCAGCGCAGCAGGCAATGCACCGCAAAGAATCATGTTGGTATTGTTCATTGCAATTCCGCCGAAAATAAACTCCCCGAGGCCTCCTGCACCAATATATGCAGCCAGTGTTGCTACCCCGATATTAATTACAGCAGCGGTGCGCACACCAGCAATTATCACAGGCATTGCTAAAGGAAGCTGAACCCTGAATAATACCTGTTGCTTATTCATTCCCATTGCAACGGCAGCTTCTTTTTCAACAGGATTTATGCCTGTGATTCCGACGTAGGTATTCCTGATTATTGGTAAAAGCGCGTAAAGAAATAAAGCTACAATAGCAGGTAAAAGACCGATTCCAAGAAATGGTATAAAAAAGCCAAGCAAAGCAATTCCGGGAATTGTTTGAAGAATGCCGGCCACCCCAAGTACAAAGCTAGCGGCCCTTTTACGATCAACAATTAAAATACCAGCAGGAATACCAATTAATATTGCGAATAATAACGATAACAATGTGATTCCGGCATGTTCGCCAACTTGCTCCAGAAGTTTGTCGCGTTGAGACCAGAAAAAATCGACAAATCCTCCCTCGTCATTCATTCTCTTTTCTGTTTTTCCAATTTTGAAATGCTTCCGTCAATGCATCAAATGTTACCCAAACGCTCGTCCCGTCTTTAATTTTAATTTCAGCAATTTTATTGTTGTATCCAGGGTCTGAAAGTGTCTGGATCACGTCCGAAAATGAGGCTGTTTCATGAAAGTTTAACGCAGGTTTGCCAGGAATAATGTGTTCTGTAATTAATGGCAAAAGATCTTTTAATAAAGCCTGCTGCATGATTAATGTCTGCCGGTATTCACCAAAAAAATAGTTAACATATCCGGAA
>Ga0105044_10010338_pt1 | contig 12738 bp, 8 predicted proteins | sample MAT01_FD_78092 | JGI IMG/M metagenome (GOLD analysis project Ga0105044, IMG submission 78092) | Freshwater microbial communities from Lake Fryxell liftoff mats and glacier meltwater in Antarctica - MAT-01 | ecosystem: Environmental > Aquatic > Freshwater > Ice > Liftoff microbial mat | place...
AGCGCCACGATGGCCGAACCCGGATCGGCTATGGCCGGCAAGCCGGCTTCTGAAATCAGACCCATATCGGTGCCGCTCTTCAGCGGCTTAATGAAGCGGGTGAGCTCTTCTTCGGGCGTGTGTTTATTCAGCACATAAAATTGGAGTTCGTCCAGCGATATTTCCGTGCCGATCGACTTGAGGTAGCGCCGTGCAGTGCGGTCGCTCTCCGCGATGAAGTGCCGCAAGGTGCGCGAGCGGGCAAGCACCCCGGCAGGAATCACCATTTCAGCCTGCGATTCGCCAAGGAGGGTGGGTATGAGGTAGAGTTTAGCTTTTTCCATCAAGGGTATTTAGGTAGGCTTCACAGGCCTTGTCGAGCATTTGGTACACATCTTCAAATCCATCGTCGCCGCCGAAATAGGGATCCGGAACGGACTGATTGCCTTGTGGTTGAAATTCGTTTAGAAACAGGCTCACTTTGCTCCCGTGTGAAGATTTGTGCGGCACGCGCAATACGTTTTGCAGATTGCTCGTGTCCATCACAAGTATCCGGTCAAACCTGCCAAAATCTTCGGGTTCTAAAGTCCGCGCCCGCAAGTCGGTGATGTCGTGGCCGTGTTCCTTCATTTTGGCGACAGCCCGGTGATCGGGTGCCTCACCGGTATGGTATCTGTTGGTTCCGGCCGAATCGATCGTAAGCCGGAGGCCTCTCTCGCGGGCCTTGTCGCGTAGTATTCCTTCAGCCATAGGGCTGCGGCATATGTTGCCCAGGCAAACCAATAACACTTTCATGGCCGCAAAGGTAATATTAATAGACATATAGTGCATTTACAGTGAGGCCATTTACCCTGCTACCCGCATGCAAAGTCTGCGCGCGTTCCCACTTACTCGCCGAGCAGGTGTTTTACGGTGGCTTCGAGCTGCTCATCAGAGCCACTTCGCACTTTTGCGGGTTCGTTCATCACGCGGATGTCCGGTTCGAGTTGGGTATTCTCCAGCAGGGCTCCGGTTTTCACATCGCGCATACCGACTTGCGGAATGCCGAATACGGTGCCGTCCATCATTTGTTCCCACCACACGGCTGTGCCTGTGCCCGGTACGGGCATGCCGATGAGTTTTCCGATATCAAAAAACTTGTACGTGTAAGGAAACATGTGGGCGTCGGAATAATTGCTTTCACCCATGATCACTGCCGAGGGTTTTTGCCACTTAAAAATCGGCTCTCCACCCATGTTGGTCTGTCCGCGCGGCTCAAATTGCATGTAGGGCTCACCGCTCAGAAAAGTGGCCAAATCGTCGTGCAGCCAACCCCCGCCGTTGAAGCGGGTGTCGACCACCAGGGCATCCTTGTCATTGTGTTTGCCCAAGGCCTTGCTGAACACTTCGCGGAAGCTCTCGCTGTCCATGCCCCGCACGTGCACATAGCCAATCTTACCGTCTGAAAGGCGTTCGGTTTCAGCTTCGCGGGTTTTCACCCAGCGTTCATAAGCAAGTTCGTTTTCTTCTCCGGCGCTGATGGGTTCCACCACCTCATCCCAGCGTTTGCCATTCCTGGGGTTGTGGTAAGAAATGAGCACTTTCTTGTCAGCTTTCCGGTTCAACAAGGGCCAGAAGTTTTCACCCGCTTTAATGGGTGTGCCATCTATTTTTTCGATAATTACCCCATCCAGTACTTTGCCCTCGGGATTTTTCAGCGGACTCTTGTCCATCACTTCTGCAATGCGCAGGCCATCGCCGGTGTGAGTTTGGTCGAAAAATACACCAAGTCCGGCGGTGCGGTCATCGGTGGGTTCACCGGAGCCGTAATATGCGCCGGTGTGAGAGGCGTTCACCTCGCCGAGCATTTCGCTGAGCATGTCTGCAAAGTCGTAGCCATTGTTGATGTGGGGCAGGAAGCGGGCGTAATTGGCCTTGTACATATTCCAATCTACGCCGTGGAGGTCTTCCAGATAAAACTTCTTCTTGAACTGGCGCCACACATGTTCGTACATGTATGCGCGTTCGGCGTCGGTATTCAGGTTCATCTCTGACGAGAAGGCAATGGCTTCCTGCGTGCCGTCTTCCACTTTTATTTTGGCGAGACTACCCGATTTGTTGACAAACAGAAATTTTTCATCCTTGTCGAAATACAATTCAGTGCCATCATCACCGATTTTGGTAAGAATTTTGGTTTCACTGTCTTTAAATTCGGTTTTCCAGAGGTTGGTCCCATCATCGGTCTGCGCAGCAAAATACAGGTTTTCGGCTTTTTCATCCATAACAAAGTCGCTGAGGAAAGAAGAGAAGAGGGTAAGCTTCTCCTTGCGGTCCTGCAAGCCGTCATAGTCGACCACGAGCGGTTTTACCTCTTTGGGTTTGTCTGACTTTTCATCTTTTTTGTCGTCTTCTTTTTTCTTTTTTTCATCAGTCCCGTCTTTCTCCCCATCCTTTTTCTCGCGCTCTTCTTCTGCTTCTTTCCAAAGGGCGTAATCCGATTTTTTCAGTTTGAATTTACGGTGTGCCTCTTTGGTGAGAAACAGGGCGTAGATGTCCTGCTGCGCACCCCAACTTCCGTGCGAGCGGTATCCATCGCGGTCGGTGGCCCAGATGATGGCTTCTCCTCCCATCGCAAATTTGGGCATGTTGTTGCCATACCCGCTTTCCGTGAGGTTTACGGGTGGTTTTTCGCCGGAGGCATCGAGCAGTCCGACCTGTGAGTTCCATCGGTTTTTGTCGTTGAAAAGCACGAGCAGGTATTTGCTGTCGGGCGACCAGGTGTAATATTGATCCCCGTCGGCATAGCTGTAGTTGAGATCACCTGCCAGAACGGTGCGTACCTTTCCACCCGCGAGGTTTTTGATGCGCAGGGTGGTGCGTTCTTCGAGGAATGCTACTTCTTTTCCATCGGGAGAGTAGGTGGCCTGAAAGGTTTCTTCCGGGGTTTCCACCAGGGCTTTTTCTTCAATCAGGGTGGCGTTGTAGAAGTACTTTTCATCTTTTCGCCCGAGGGAAGCTTCGTAGATATTCCAGCTACCGTTTCTTTCTCCGGAATAGAGGAGTTTCGTGCCGTCGTGGTTGAAGTCGAGGTCACGTTCCTGTTCGGGGGTGTTGGTGATGCGTTTGGTCGTTGAAAATTCCACGGAAGTGACAAATACCTCACCCCGCACGATGAAAGCGATTTCTTTGCCATTTGGCGAAAGCGCAAACTGCTCGGCTTTGTCGGTAATCATTTTAATCACTGACTCATTGTACCTCCTGTCAGTGTTTACTTCGATGGGCACCATGCGGTGTGGCTGGCCGTCGAGCTGGGTGTAGACACCGCCGTTGAAGCTGTAGCACAACATCCCTTCGCCGGAGAGCGTAATGCTTCGCACGGGATGGTCTTCAAACTGACTCACCTGCCGGAAATTTCCCGCTTTGTTTTGGGTGATGTCTGCCTTCCAGATATTGAAGGAACCACTGCGCTCCGAAAGAAAGAAAAATTTGTTTTCGCCGGCGGCCCACACCGGATTGCGGTCTTCGGAAGCATCGGAAATGATTTGGTGATAGGCGCTGTCGGCAAATGAATACATCCAGATGTCGCGCGCAACGGAGGAGGTATGGTGTTTTCGCTGCGGACTTTCATAACCCTTCACATCTTCGAAAATCAACCGGCTTCCATCGGGACTCATCCGTGCCGACTCGGCAGGGGTGGTGAGAATTTGCATTTCGCGGCCGCCCGATACCGGCACTTTGTACAATTCGGGCAAAACGCCGGAGGGAAACAGGACAGCCTTGTGGTGATCCATGCGGGAAGACCCGTAGATCACTTCTGTGCCATCGGGGGTGAAGTCAAATGGCGTATCTCCAGCCGAATGGAAAGTGAGTCGCGCGGGCGTGCCACCTGCGAGATCGACGATAAAAACATCGGCATTGCCATGGCGCATGGAAGAAAAAGCGATTTTTTTGCCATCGGCACTCCATACCGGGCTGACTTCATACGCTTCGTGCAGGGTGAGTTGACGTGCCACACCGCCTTCATAAGGCACTGTGAATATATCGCCCTGGTAGGAAAAGGCGATTGTTTTTCCGTCGGGAGAAATGGCGGGTGTGGTGATCCAGTAAGTGGAATCAGTTTGGGCCGTGACCAGAGAGCTGATCGCCAGAGCGGCAATCAATGAGTAGATTTTCATACGGATTGGTTGGTTGATAAGGGGGCCAAATGTGCCCATAATCTTTGTGGTGAGACGAAAAACCCGCTGAAATATTACAGCAATTGAGAAAAATTGGCAATTTTCATTAAAAAAGAGAAATCACTGAAAACGTCCACGTTTAATCAGCGCTGCCACCTTTGGTCACGACGATTTCCACACGCCGGTTGAGTGTCACATCTCCACCCAGCGGAAAATCTCCTTTTTTTCCAACGTATTCGAGTCTGGATTTGTCGATACCAGCCTCTACCAGATGATCGTAGACGGCCTTTGCACGCATTTCACTCAGGTTGTTTCGTTTGGTATCGAGGTCTTTGCCATCTTTTCCGGGCTCCGTGCAGCACACATGACCTTCGATGCGGATGTTTAAATCCGGACGTGAGCGGAGTTCGTCAACAAGGTATTGCAGGGCGGATTTTGATGAAGCGAGAATCTGTCGCGTACCGCCGACAAAAAGAACCTGCTCGAGATTGATGGATTCACCCGTTTTCACGCTGTCGCGAATCAGTGCCTTTTTGAGAAGTGGTTCTTTCGCCACTTCAACCACCGGTGCTGGCGGTGCCTCGCGAATGGGTTGAGAAGCAACGTAGGAAACATAAGCAGTGGCTCTGCGCAGCGATGCGCGCTCCTGGGCCAGATCACCGAATGGATTTTTTAGCGGAAGCGAACCCATGCCACGCACAGCCGTGATTAAAACAGGCTCGAGTCCCTGTTCTACAAACTGCTCCCCGAGCGCTTCAGCGCGAAGGATGGACAATTTGTAATTCACCGATTCCCTTCCCGTATCATCGCAAAAGGCTTGAATATCAACGCTTGAAATAGTTCTTTCGTTTTTATTTAAAAATGATTTGATGATAGCCTTATTTGTCGCATTGACTTCATGTTCGTTTATTCCGAAATAAATAATCAGTGAGTCTTGGGCCAGATAATCTGATGAACTACCCAGAAAAAACAGGCAAATGAGGAAGAGTTTATTTATCTGAAAAGAAAATGCATGTGTTGGCATATGGGTAAAATGGGAGGTTCATGCATATATCGGAAAAATCTCTGAAAAATTGGATGGAGAGGGAAAAGTAGGTGAGAAGTTTTTGGTTCTTTGCTTTTAGCGGGTCATTCCGAGTGGTTAAAATTTGGGATTTAAAGAAGGGATAGGACATATTGATATTTAGAAATTTAACCAAATGGATAAAATCTGTCATTGGTATGAACGAGAACTGAGCGCTTCGGTATCACGACGACAGGGAGTAAATCTATCCATTCAATGTAAAAGATGCTTCGCTCCGTTCTGCATGACAAAACTCCGAGCTTTGTCATTCCGAGTGGTTAAAATTTGAATACCATATAGGGTCGGGTGGAGTTGGTGTATATAGCGTAGGCGCCACCTACAGACAACTTATGTAAGCACCTCAAAAACCCTAAATTTGGATATGGAAATTAAAGTGCAAATACCATTGAACGAGTTGGTCTATGTTGTTTGATAACTCTCACCAATTCAAAAGAAAAGACTCCAAAAAGAGTTGACCCAACAAGCCAATCAAGATGCTGAAAAGTCCCGGCTGACAGAAATGATACTAAGCGGACCAGTTTTTACAGAAGAAGAAATTAAAACCATTGAAGAAACAATTAAATCAATCAACCAATGGCGGACAAAACTCTTATGATTGATACAACGCTTCTAATTGACTATTTCAGAAAAACATATAAACGTAAATCAAGACTTGTTCAACTTTCAAAACGATTTGACCAGCTTCTCATCTCAGCGGTGACAGAATTTGAAGTTTACGCTGGCACGACCGAAGCATCGTTATCATTTTGGACGGAATTGCTTTCTGAGATAATTGTGATTCCTTTTGACATCCAGGCTGCACGTGTAGCTGTGGAATTACAAAAATATTTCAAAAAGCTACGAAAAACAATTGAATAAGATGACCTTTTCATTGCAGCGACGGCTGTGGCGAATAAATCTTACATTGGCTACACGAAACCATAAACATTTTGACAAAATAGCTCATCTTACACTTCTTGACAACAATGCTGGACAATAATTATGCGTGTTGATACTGCCCATGTCCTCAAATCATTGCCGGCTCTCCACAACTCATCCAAACCCCAATGAAACCAACCCTCAAAATCATTACTCTTTTTGCTTTTCTAAGCACATTGGCGAACTGCAAAGGCCAGGATGAAACGGATAGAATACAAAACGATGTTCCGGCAAACAAAACAAGACCAGTAGGAGGGGGCTGCGACGGATGCGAATTAATGTACGTCGATATGCCTGAGACCATTCAAACCACTGACACAAGTGCCGGCTGGGATGAAACTGGCCAGAAACTTTTGATACAAGGAACGGTCTATAAAAAAGGCGGCAAAGTCCCTGCAACGGATGTGATCATCTATTACTGGCAAACGGACAACGATGGTTATTACTCCCCAAAAAAGGGGATGGGCGAAGGCGCCAAAAGACACGGCCACATAAGAGGTTGGGTGAAAACGGATGTGAGCGGAAATTATTCGATATTCACCATCCGCCCGGCTCCATATCCCAATGAGGATATGCCCGCTCACATCCACACTTCAATAAAAGAACCAAATATTGCGGATGAATATTACATAGATGAGTTTGTATTTGATGATGATCCCTTATTGACACGCAAGAAAACGGAAGCCCGTGAGAACCGGGGTGGAAGTGGAATATTACACATCACGACAGTCGATGAACTGCAGGTTGCAAATCACAATATTTTTTTGGGACTTCATATTCCAAATTACCCGGATTAGAAAATGGCGGACACGTTTTTGTAAATTGGCTTAATTCTTACGAAAGAGAGAAAAATGCCTCAGTCAATTATTCAAATTCGCAAAAACCAACATGGCCAATAAGGTTCTCCCGTTGCATCTTTTCCAGAGCAGGTGAATCCAAATAATCTCGCCTACGACAAACAAAAAGGGCTGTCTCATTCAGAAACAGCCCCAAATTTTATAATAACCGGGAAGTTTTATTTTTTTAAAAGATCCCTGATTTCTGTCAGCAGTACTTCTTCACGTGTGGGCGCAGGGGGCGGACCGGGAACTGCTGCTTCCTTTTTTGCCATGCGCTCGCGCATTTTATTGTAAGACCTTACCAACAGGAACACAGCCCAGGCTACAATGAGGAAAGTGATAATGGTATTTATAAATGCACCGTAATTAAGCGATACTGCTGGAACACCGTTGCCAGCACCCGGAGCACTTTCGGCCACAGCAGCTTGTAAGACAAACTTGAATTCCGTAAAATCAATGCCGCCGAGCAGCATTCCAATGGGAGGAAGAATAACGTCATCAACCAGCGACTTCACGATTGCGCCAAAGTAGGTGGCCATGATAAGACCCACAGCCAGTTCAATCACATTTCCTTTGGCAATAAATATCTTAAATTCTTTCAGCATAATAGTCGGTTTTTGATTGGATTAGATCTGCGCAAATCTAAAAATATTTTGATATATAAAACCACCCGGTTCCAGAGGACGATAAGATCTTTTTACAACTTAAAAGCCACCCCCAGATTCAGGTAGGCAATGCCGTATCCAATCTCGGCCATTCCGGCAAAATTCTCTGTAAAATAATAGCGTCCACCGGCATAAATTGAAAAACCGACAGAACTACCGTCTGCGGATCCAAATCCAAGCGGAATATCACCAAATGTGCTTACGGAAACAAAATTGAATCCCAACATCACACCTGCATAGGTATCAAGCTTATCGAGAAAGGGATAGTGAACGGCACCCCGGGCACCCACGATCGTATAATTATATCGCCATCCATAAGAGCCGATTCCAGGACTAAAGTCTTCGTATTTTGATCCCGCAAAGCCGAGGTAACCACCCACGCCAAGCGTCATGTCATCTGTTATAAAATCGTTTATAATCCCGTATTCCCCCGATACAGAAAGTGCGGGCAGGGTGGTGCTATAGAATGAACCGCCGTAAAGAGAAGAACCGATGCCGACACCCGCGTTAAAAACAAGATCACCTTCATTGAAAATGGGGCTTTGAGCAAATGAGGAAAGGCCACACGCCATTGTAAAACATGCGAATAAGAGTTTTTTCATGGTTGTTTTTAAATATTGGATTTTGGCGCAAATGTAATAGACTCTGCAAAACTTGCAAATAAAATACCCTGCAAATATGAATTGAAGACAGGAAAAAAATGGAATGTCGCCTTGAATGCATTGAAAATTGTGCCCGCAAAGTGTAAACGGGAACTTTATCTCATACATCTACATGCGATCTTATAATTTTGCCGGAAGGCGCTCCCGCACCAGTCGATTGGTCTCCTGGCTTGCCACATCGCGGTACGTGTAATATATCCATCCGTCAAATATGCGAAGTCTCTGAGCATATGCTTTGCGCAATTTAAAAGGTCTACCTGCTGCACCGGTCATGTGGTTTACTTTCCTTATGTAATAAAGTCCCTTTTTCTCGTGGATGACATAACAAATCCCGGTAAACCGGTCCTGTTGAATGCCCTGATATGTTTCGTCAGAAAATCCTGTGTAATGCATCGGGAAAGAATCCAGGGCCATACCCAGTGTGTCATGTGTAAATATCCACCCGTTGAGTGCATCAAATATTATAAGTTGATCGTCTACGGTATAGACTGGCGATTGCGGTGACTCATAGGTTTGTAACTGTCGCACCGCCGGGGCAAAAAACATGTGGTCGATACCGAGGTCAGCTTCAAGCGCAATGGCCTCATTCATTTGGTAAGGAGTCAGCAGCCTGTAACTGCCTTGAATGTCTTTGAAATAGTGGTGGTTTTTAATTTCGCGCACAGTTAACAATTCATCCGTGTCACTCTGCATCACATAATGAGATTCCATGGGCAAAACCGGGAGCTTTTTTTTGAAATAAACATATTTGTTATAATAACCCGTGAGCGGTGCCACCTGCGTTTCGTAATATTCGGGGTCCAGTTCCAGGGTTGTGGTATTGCCGGGATTCCGGTTGACTTTGAGGAAAAAATTCTCACCGATTACGAATAGCTGATTGAAAGGGTCGAGATAAAGTTCTTCCACAAGATCGGGCATTGTAATGCGTTCCACCCGTTCTCCGTATTTCAGCATGGTGAGTGTGTTGTGGTAGTTTCGGGAAGGTGTATTCATGCTGCTCGGTTTGTTTTTCATGGAAGAAAGCACAACCAGGGTATCGCGCAAAAAAACAAAGTCGACCACATTTTCAAATTCCGAATGGTGAATTTCTTCCGTGCCCTCAGATTCTATAATATTTGTACTCAATCGGGCTTTTGGCGTGAGGTATACCACCAGTGAATCTTGATTATAATATCCGCGGTATGATATGGTTCTGGTGTGAAACTTATTAATATCGCTAAAGGTCATCGGCTCCCCCCTCGCAATGGGAATTGTGAAATGGCCGCGATAGTCAGTTTTCTTTGACCTTCCGGCTACACGCACCACCACATTTGGCGCAGGATTACCGTTGCCGGCATTCATCACCACGCCGCTCACAGTTTTTGACGTCTGTGCTTCAACTGATGCAATCAGTGAAACCGTAACTGACAGAAATGTAAAGAATCGCCGAACTGTTTTCATGGTGTAGGAATTAATTCAAGAATAAACCATTACCGGATGCCTAATATAATCAGGAAAATTGATTCCATCAGAAGCTGATTTAAAAGATTATATAAGTATTTTGACTTCTCAAATTATCACAAACATTCTGCCACATATATTCCTTTTTCAACGAATTGGAATTTATGATGTTAAAGACTTTTAATCAGCAATTTTTAAGCGTACTTAAACCTTATTTTCGCGGCGCTCGGTTTTCATAGTCCACCCTATGTTTCGATTGTTTTCAGCGCTTTGTTTTATCCCTGTCCTATTCTCCACCCAGCTCAACGCACAGAATTCAGAAGTATTTATGGCAGTGTATGACCGGGAATCAGGAGAAGCCTGGGGTTTCACCAATGTCACAATGCTCAATGATACCGACTCTTCTCTTGTGGCCGGAGGCACCACAACGCTTGAAGGTGTTTTTCATTTGAAGCACTGCCCGGAGATTATGTGCTCAAAATATCTTTTATCGGATATTGGGACTATTTTCAAAAAGTGAATATTGTGGAGGGAAAAGCAATCAAATTGGGCGATCTCGAAATGCGGCCCGATGCGCAGGCATTGGCCATGGTGGAGGTTCAGGCCCTGCAATTGTCCTATAGAAATATTATTTATAAGCGCGTATTCAATGTGAAGAACAGCATAACCAGTCGGAAACGGGATGAATGAAGGAGGATTCTGATTTTATACCGAATTATATAGATACCGCAAAGCTGAGTATCAACCCCACATTGTCTTCAAAATCAGGCATGGCATAAACCCCGTGGCGGTAAAAAATTCCTCCGCCGAATCCCACAAAGAAAAATGAACTCTGGAGCCGGAGTAAATTGTCCACAATCAGGCCTCCTTCGAGATAGGGTTTGTTCATTTGCCTGTAGGCAAAAGGCAGATCATCAGAATTTGCTGCATCCAACCTCCCGATGGCTGCCTGATAAGCCAACTTCAATTCCGGTTTGGAATATTTTTTTTCGATGCCGATAAATCCGAGCGATTGAAGCAGGCCGCCATAAACCTGTTCGTCCATTAAAAAGGCATAAGGATCCATTGTCTGGAAATATCCCGGGGTGAGCACACTCAGAAAATCGGTCACAGCAGCTCCGCGTCCAAAATAGAGATAGGGATATGATGCCGCATTTGCCCAAACTTTCCCTGCACCGCCAAATACGTAGGTGTCACCGAGCCGGAGAATCCTGAACTGATGTTGGATATTCAGATCCGCACGATAAAAATCCTGGTTGGAGCCTTCTACGCCCGGTTCTGCACGGCTGATGCGCAGTCCAAACCGTGGATAAGTCAAATTCAGCGGTGTCAGTATTTTTTGCGAAAGCGAAAGCTCCTCCCCAGGGGCAAAATTAACTTCCAGGCCATATTCGAATTTGATGAAAGGGTCTGCGAAATTCCCATTGAAATCTGAGATGCCGCGGATTTCGGGTTGACGCGTTTCGTAGATCACAAATCCCCGGGTATACAGCCCACGCGCCGGACGGTACGAAATGGTCGCGGTATATTGCTCAATGGGATTCATCCGATAAGCAATCCAGTTTTTAAACTGATCGCCCACCCGCATCAGTCCGATGTCTTTCAATACGGGACTTCGCCCGGGTTCCTCCACATCATTGCGGTAACGGGCTGTGATTTCAAATTCGCGCCGGGGCATCAGCAGAAACCGCAAACCACCGCCATATTTAAGCCGCTGGTCGCGAAAACCGTAGGCAAAATATCCCTCCGCGCGCATCCAATCGATGAAATGTCGATTCGTCGCAAGTCCAAGACCAAGGCGAATGCCTTCGTATCCATTAAAACGGTAAATCTCTGTGACATTGATATCAACCTTCCCGAATGGAATGAGGCCTTTGGAAAGCGGACCGACATTGTTGACCATGGCTGTCAAGGCCCGGCTCGCAGCGGGTGGCAGCGTGTCGTAAACCAGATAGGTATTCTGTTCATTCGAATCGAGTTCAAAAGGTCTTACCGCCCTCCACGTATCTTCAGAAACCAGCCCGGCGGAATCGGCCTGAGCCACCTGCACCGGTCCGAATGATTTCGCAGCAGGTGGATTTTTCAAATCTATATCCTGGTTGTAGGTCGTGCTGTTGATCAGCATCGCGGGGTTTTCGCTATCCTCCATCCGGTACAAGGTTTTCGACTCTTTGGGAAACCATGTGCCGTCTATTTTGGCGTAAGCCTGGCGCACCTCAAAAAACAGGAGGGAATACGCATCCACATTTTCTCCGCGAAAATTGACGATGGCATAGTTCTCAGATCCGATGGTCAGGCTTCCTTTCAATAATCTGCCCAAGGCGTTGATCCGCGGCTGATATGCGATGATGTACGCCGTCTCTCCCTGCACATCCACGGTATCCACCAATTCGAAAATGTATTTCTGCCTGCTGCCCGGACTCACCGGATTGAGGTAGTCAAAATTGAGGATGTTGAGGTAATTGGTATACACACTAAACGGCTGAAAGGAATTGGACAACATGGAAAACATCGGATTTTGAACCCCTGAGATTTTGCTTGCCACAACCGTTTCGCGCCACTTTCCCGGCCGGATATATTCGATGTAGGTGGCGCTTTCCATCATAAACAGCCGGGCATTCGCAAACCCTGTCGAATCGATTTCACGCGCACCTTCGCCCGATCGGTCAACGTCTGCGCTGGCTTTGTTGTATGACCGGTAGGTGTAATGTGGCAAATTTTCGGGATTGTTGTTCTTTCTGTTTTCGACTGCCTTGCGGATGATTTCATAAGCCGGATCTTCCGTGGCCTGAATCACCACTTCCCCGATAGAGAGTATTTTGGAAGTCATTCTCACATCCGGATTTGCGCGGAGATTTGACAAGGATATTTTGTGGAGTTCATATCCCACACAACTGAACATTACCAACGTTTGGCCATCCGTGCCAGCCGGAACAGTCAGCGAGAAGTAACCATCGATGTTGCTCACCGTCCCCTGTTTGCCCGGCAGATCGATCA
>Ga0105044_10010340_pt1 | contig 12738 bp, 8 predicted proteins | sample MAT01_FD_78092 | JGI IMG/M metagenome (GOLD analysis project Ga0105044, IMG submission 78092) | Freshwater microbial communities from Lake Fryxell liftoff mats and glacier meltwater in Antarctica - MAT-01 | ecosystem: Environmental > Aquatic > Freshwater > Ice > Liftoff microbial mat | place...
CGGTGGGCACCGCGTCATACAAATCATAAAGATGACATGAATGAATGGTTTGCGCAGATCGGCTGGGGCCTGCTTCGAACCTAGGGGTGGGTTTGTCTTCACAATGATGGCAAGATGGGGGCCGGCCACCCGTCAGCTTGACTGAGAGGCCGAAAGTCTTTCGATCATGCCCACTCATCACGCCAAAAGACGCCCGCTCGTCGATGCAAATGCGCGCCATAGCCCAGGCTATGGATGTGCTTCGCGCCTGGATCGGACGCCTTTTGACGCGCTGCTTGGTCAGGCTCGAAAAACTCTCAGCCTCTGAGCCTGCGCCAGCTTTCCTCAGGAGTTACTTCGTGTTTTTGCTTTCCCCCACCACCCGAACGGCGGCATTGCCACTTGCGCTGAGTTGCCTGGCGCTGGTGATATTGCTGGTGGGATGCGCCGCACCTGCGCCGCCACCCCCACCCCCACCCCCCCCACCACCCGCAGAAAGGCCGCAACCCAGCGCCGCCGAGGCCGAAGCGCTCAAGCGGGTGCGTTTCGAGGACACAGCCCAAGGCGCCAGGGCGGTGCTCGACGATTCCATCCTCTTTGAGTTTGGCAAATCCGATCTGGCACCCTCGGCTGACCTGGTTCTGGACGCGCTGCGTCCAGCGCTTGCGCGCGCTCGCGGCGTGATCATCGTTGAAGGCCACACCGACAGCGTCGGCAGCGACGCCTTCAACCTGGAGCTTTCCAAGCGTCGCGCCGAAAGGGTGCGAGACGCTCTGATCAAACGTCAAGTGCCGCCCGAGCGGGTGCGAGCGGTTGGCCTGGGTTCTACTTCGCCGCGCGTGAAGCCGGAGCGCAGCGACGAAGACCGGCGGTTGAACCGACGCGCAGAGTTCTTGTTTCCTGACGAGACGGTGGCGTCGCTGGACGGACGTGCCGCTGACTCGACACGCCAGACTTCTTTGGGCGCTCTTGGCGGGACTCTGAAAAGCACCAGCGACCAGGTCGGCAGCCAAGCCAAAGGGGCCGAAGTCGCTGCGCCTGCAGCGGCCAGGAAGTCAGGCAACTGACACTGTCATGCGGCCCAGCCTGCGGCAGTTTGGTCGGCTGGCTTCTTTGAGGTTGGTCTTGCGCATGGTCTTGCGCCTGGTCTTGAGCCTTGTCGGGTCGCTGGGCTCGGCCATGGGCTTGTCGCTGGGACTGAGCTTGGGTGCAGCGGCCTCTGACGCTTCAGCGCCTTCTGGGCAAAGCAGCGTGCGCAGCAGCGCCGCCACGGCGCAACTGGTGGTGGCGAGCTACCGCCTGACGCCCTATCTCAGCGCGGACGGCCAGCACCTGGTGGTGCATGTGCTGCCCATGCGAGCAGGCAATGAAGAGCAGATCGTGGATGCACGCACAGGGCAGCGTTGGGCCGGCACGCCTGCGCAGGTGATGGCCACTTTCAACAGGCTCGGCACCGAGACCCCGCAAGATGCCGCGCGTGGCAGCGCGTTTGACCAGCAGATGATGAAATTGCTGGGCTGCGTGCCGCCGGTGGCTTTTTGCACTTCGCCTGCCGATGCAGACCAAATGTTGTTGATGAACCTGTCGTCCGACGGCGTGCTGCGCATGCAGGTGCGAGACTTGCGCGGCTTGCTGCAAGCCATGGATCGGCTGATGGCAGGGCTTGGTTCGGCCCAATCATCGGGCCTGGACGCCAAAGACTGGCAGCTGCTGCAATGGGCTTCCTATGACCCGGCACGCCGCCAGCGCTGGCTGGACGCCTTGCGCAGCGTCGACTCGGTGGCGAATTGGGAAGCGGTGGTCCAGACAGCGCAGTCGGGTCCGGAGTTGCTGCGCTGGCCGAAGATGCAGCCACTGGCTGACGCATCGGCCTCGCTCGACCTGCGCGCTGAACTCGAATTGCTGGCGCTGCGGCTGAACGTAAGTTTGCTGGCCCAGGCCGCCAGCCGAGGCAACGACCCTGCGCTGCTGCCTTCGCTGGCAGACGCACTGTTGCTGGGCAGCCAGGTCGGGTTCAGGGGCGATGTCGCCAGCCATCTGGTGCAGGAGTTGATGGCGCGTGAGCCCGCCCAACAGCGCTTGTTGGCGCAGGGGCTGGCGGACCAGGCGCAACGCCGCCGAGAGCACACTTTGTGGTGTTATGCCGCCTGGATGAGTCGCCAGTCCTGTGGTGGCCGGCCGCCTTGGGCAGATCCGCCTTCGCCAGCAGCGGCTGATGCGGCCCCTGCAGCAGATGCACCCGATGCGGCTGCGCCCGTTCGCCCCGCGCGGGCCGAGCCTGCAGCCCAGCCTGCACCCCGGCCTGCAGCCCAGCCTGCAACCGAGCCAGCGGTCAAACCCGCGACCCGAGTTGCTTTGACGCCCGGCGCCTCGGCTGAAGCGCTGAGTACCACAGGCAACGCGACAGTCGGCACGACAGTCAGCGCGGCGCTCACTGGCGCTGGCGACGCGCAGCAGGAGTGGCTGCGTGTGCAAGGCCAAGCCAATCAACCGCTGTTGCTGGCCTATGCAGAGACCAGTGGCCACATGGCGCCGGAGCAGGGTGCCGTGGCCGGCTTGTCATTCGTCGCACGCAGCTTGGGGCCCTTGCAGGAAGGCCGTTTCGAGGTCCAGATCCGACCCAGCAGCAACGCCCCGTTGCAGTTGCGATTCGGCAGCTACCGGGTGCGTGTGCGGCTGGTCCTGGACTACACACGCGAAGACCGTTGCCGGCTGGATCTGCTGTGTCTGTTCAGCGCCAACCCCAGGCATGCGCGCACCGAAAGGCGCGACCTGGTGTATTTGCTGACCCCCGGCAACAGCCACACAGCACGCCAGGGGGCCGACTTTGGCAGCCTGGTCCCTCTGGCTGCGGACGGCAACCCGCGTTACGCCAGCTCCTTGAAGGAAGCACGACTGGCCGTGGACAGCGTGCGTTTTGAGCTGCAATGACGACGCCGCTGCCGGATCCAGCATCAGGGCCCGACGGCGGCCGCAACGGCGGCATCAACAGCGGGTTCAACAGCGGGTTTACTGGCGGACCCAATAGCGGCCTTGACATCCCTGACGAGATCACGCAGCAGCGTTACGCGATGGCGCTGCCGTCGGGCAGCTTGCTCAACGGCAAGTTCGAAGTGCTCAACGTGATCGGCAAACCCGGTGGGTTTGGCATCGCCTACAGCTGCCTGGACCAGCGCCTGGGCCGCCACGTGGTGGTCAAGGAGCTGTTTCCGGTCGGTTTGGTGCAACGCGTGCGGGGCAGCGCCCAGGTTCAGGTGCTGGAGTCGAGCCTGGCCAGCGACTTTGAGCTCCAGCTGCAGCTGATGCAGAGCGAAGCGCGCAAGCTGGCCGCGCTCGACAAGGTGGCGGCAGTGGTGCGGGTCTTCGAGTACTTCACGCAGAACAACACCGCCTACATCGTGATGCAGCAGGTGCCCGGCCGCCCGCTGAGCGACTGGTTGCGTGACGGCAAAAAAGTGTCGGTCGCGCAATTGATGCGCTGGCTGTGGCCGCTGCTGCAGGGCCTGCAAGCCGTGCACGGCGCTGGCGTGCTGCACCGTGACGTCAAACCCGACAACGTGCTGATCGACGCCAACGACCAACCGGTGCTGATCGACTTCGGCAATGCCGCCGCATTGAGTGAGCACAGCGCACACTCCGACCGTCACTTCGCAGTCTCGCGCTACTACGGCGCGCCCGAACAGTACGCCAACGATCTCAAGCAGATGGGGCCCTGGACCGACATCTACTCGGTGGGCGCGCTGATGTACACCGCGCTGTGCGGCAAGCGGCCGGCAGACGCCCTCAAGCGCCTGGCGGGCCAGCCGCTGGTGCCGGTGCTGCAACTGGCTTCGGATGTGCCGCTCGAGCTGGCGCGCACGGTGGAGGCTTGCCTGGAGCTGATGGCGCAGCGCCGCCCCGCAGATGTCAGTGAACTGTGCAGGCGGCTGTTGTCCTGGCAGCCGATGGCGCACCACTGGACCGAGGCGCTGCCCGACAACCGCTTTGGCGCTCGCATGCGGGGGGTGCACCAGCACTTGCAGGCAGGTCATGCGTTGCCCGGCGTTTGGCACTGGCCGGCGGGTCTGGGCCAGGGCTTTTGGTGTTTTGTGCAGCGCCTGACCCTGCCGGGTCTGGTGTGGACAGCGCTGGGCTCGTTGCTGGTGGTGACGGTGTCTGCGCTGACCAACAGTTGGCCGGCCATGGCGCTGGCCCTGGCTGGTTTCTGGCTGTTGGCTGCGTTGCCGATGGCGCGTACTGCCGACTGGATGTGTTTCAGGCAACTGCGTCAAAGCGCCGAGACGCAGCCGATGGATTCACCCGAGCAGCGCCAGCGCGCGCGTCAGCGTTTGACCGTGCAGGGCCAGGCTGCCTGGCATCTGGCGCCCTGGGCTTTGCTGTTGCCGGTGGTGGTGGGGGTGGCTGCGCTGGGCGCGCACCTGCGCCAGCAGAGTCACCGTGAGGCGGTCGATCAGGCCATCGACCTGGCCGGCGTACGGCAGCAGTTTTTGCAGTTTGTCGTCGAGCATGCGCGGCCGCCAGGCTTGGCTGATTTGCCGCCCTTCACGCCCAACGCCGAGATCAAGACGCTGGAGATCAGGCCTTCTGGCCTGGAGGTGGTGCTGGCCCTGCCCGAGGTCGCCGGTCGACGCCTGCGTTGGCGGCTGGACGAGGCAGCCAACTGGCACTGCGAGGCGGTCGACCTGCCGGCAGCGTATGTGCCGGCGCGCTGTCGGTTGTTGTAGTGCCCGCGCTGTCGCATCTCTTGCCACCCACTCCGGCTAACGTCATGCGCCTGCATGCATCTTCATGAACAAGTCCGCTGCGGGCGAGCTGCGGGCCGTCCGGCCAGCCGTGGCTTGGCAGCCCATGGCGCCCGAGACGGTGGGCATGCCTTTGTACCGTGCAGTCAAACGTGCCCTGTTGCAAGCCATCGAATCCGGCGCGGTAGCTGCAGGGGACGCATTGCCCAACGAGATGGCACTGGCGCGGTCCCTGGGTGTCTCGGTCGGCACCCTTCGACGGGCGGTGGATGACCTGGTGGCCGAACACATCCTGGTGCGCCGCCAAGGGCGCGGCACCTTCGTCGCCACCCATACCCGTGACCGCTTCTTGTTCCAGTTTTTCCATGTTGAACGTGGCGACGGTCTGCGTGAGCCACCCGAGGTCGAGCTGGTGTCCTTCGATCGCAATCGCCTGGACGAAGAGGCGGCCACCGAATTGCGCATCAAGGTCGGCAGCCCCGCTTTCCAGATCGAAAACCGCCTGCGGCTGCAGGGCCGCCCGGTGGTGTATGACCGGCTGCTGTTGCCCGCAGCGCTGTTCAAAGGCTTGACCGAAAAGCGCTTGAGCGAGCGCCCCAGCACGCTGTATCACCTGTATCAAAGCGAGTTCGGCATCTCGGTGGTGCACGCGCAAGAGCGGCTGCGCGCCGTGGGCGCTGACCGCGCCGCTGCCCGTGTGCTGGGTGTGGCCATGGGCCAGCCGGTGCTGCAAGTCAGGCGTCTGGCCATCGCCTTGGGCGGCTTGCCGGTGGAATGGCGTGTCAGCACCGTGGCCACCCAGCACTACGACTATGTGAATCTGTTGTCGCGCGCCGCTTGAAGCATCGCCGAACAAACCCCAAGGGGCAACCGGCGTTGCCTTCCGCTGGCCCTGGGTAGGCGCATCAGCCTAAGCCACTGGGGCCTGACAGCCGTAGCATCAAAGGATGAACATGCAAGACATTTCCACCGATTTGGGCTTGGCGCTGGACCGCCAGCGTGCCGCTCATGCTGCCGATCCTTTTCCGAGCTGGGCCGATCGCGGTGAACGCCTGAAACGGCTTCTGAAGCTGTTGACCGAGCACGAAGATGCTTTGGCCGCAGCCATCGACACTGACTTTGGTGGCCGCCCGGCCATCGAGACCGAGTTGGCCGAAGTCTGGCCCGCACTGGAAGCCGTCAAAGGCGCGTTGCGCCACGGCAAAGGCTGGATGAAGCCCCGCAGCGCTGGCGTGGGCAAGTGGTTTCAGCCCGCCAGCGCGCAGGTGATGCCGGTGCCGCTGGGGGTGGTGGGCGTCATCGTGCCCTGGAACTATCCGCTGTATCTGTCCATTGCGCCGCTGGCGGCTGCTTTGGCGGCGGGCAACCGTGTGATGCTGAAGCTCTCAGAGATGACGCCCGCCTTCGGCCAATTGTTCAAGTCCTTGTGCGCAGAAAGCTTTGCTGCTGACGAGTTGGCGGTTTTCATCGGCGACGCCAACGAAGCCGCGCAGTTCAGCGCCTTGCCCTTCGACCATTTGTTGTTCACCGGCTCCACCCATGTGGGCCGCAAAGTGATGGCCGCCGCTGCGGTCAATCTGACACCGGTGACGCTGGAGCTGGGTGGCAAGAGCCCGGCCATCATTGCGCCCGACTACCCTTTGGCCCACGCGGTAGAACGCATCATGGTCGCCAAGCTGATCAATGCCGGGCAGACTTGCATCGCACCAGACTACGTGCTGCTGCCACGCGCGCAAATGGCCGAATTCGTGGCGCAGGCACGGCAGCAGGTGCAGCGGGGTTACCCGAGCAGCCTGAGTGATGAAAACTACTGCAGCATCATCAACCCCCGTCAATACAACCGCTTGCTGGAGGGCCTGAAAGACGCTGGTGCAAAAGGCGCGCGCTGCGAGCAATTGTTTGAAGCCCCGACCCGTGAACCCAAACGTCAACGCCTGGGCCCGGTCCTGTTGATCGATCCCAGCGCCGACTGCACGCTGATGCAAGATGAAATCTTTGGCCCGCTGTTGCCGCTGGTGCCCTACGACAGCATCGAAGAGGCGATGGCCTTCGTCAACGCCCGCCCCAAGCCGCTGGCGCTGTACTGGTTTGATCACGATGCCAAGCGTGTCGAAGTGGCACTGCAGACCATCCCCGCAGGCGGCGTCACGGTCAACGACACCTTGCTGCACATTGCACAAGACAGCCTGCCTTTCGGGGGTGTGGGCAACTCGGGCATGGGCCACTACCACGGCCGCTGGGGTTTCGATACTTTCAGCAAGTTGAAGCCTGTGTTCCGCCAGGCGCGGGTCAACGGCATGGCGCTGTTTCTGCCGCCCTACAAGCCGATGATGCGCCGCTTGTTGCGGTTGATGAAGCGCTTCTGAGCCGCGCGCGAGACAGCCGTCTGTCTCGCACCCGTCGGCCCCTTCCTGAGCCTTGTCTTCGGGCTGCCGACTCGGGTTTGCCGCAGTGCGCGCGATCCAACCGCAGTGCTATGGTCTGGTTCGGTCACTGTTAGCGCTAACAACAAGATGACTTCAAGTCGCCACAGGCGACTTGCACAGACCGCAAACCCCAGCGCCGCAGCAGACGGCAGCCCATCCACGGAGATACCGATGAGACATTCCGCACGCCCTCGTTTTGCTGGCCAACCGACACTGCAGCGGCGCTGCCCGGCGCACCGTCTGCGGCTCGTCACCGCCCTGCTCGCAGCCTTGCCGTTGTGCGCCGTGTGGCCAGCGGCTGCGCAGCCAGCCCCCAAGGCCGACGACGGCAAGCTCGAAACTGTGGTCATCACCGCCACCAAGCGCATCCAGCCGCTGCAGACCACACCCATTGCAGTGTCGGTGATCAGTGGCGCGTCGCTGGAGGAGTCCAACCTCAACAACCTGGAAGCCATCATGGCCCAGGTGCCCACCGTCAACTTCCGCACCAACGCCTCCAACAAGGATTCGGCGCTGTTCATCCGCGGCGTGGGCACCGTCAGCACCAGCCCGGGTGTGGAGCCCACGGTGTCGACGGTGCTGGACGGTGTGGTCACGGCGCGGCCCGGACAGGCCACTCTGGACCTGGTGGAGATCGACCGCATCGAGATCCTGCGCGGGCCTCAGGGCACGCTGTTCGGCAAGAATGCTTCGGCTGGCGTGATCAACATCATCACGCGCGCGCCCGGCAAAGAGCTGGCAGGCTACGTCGATCTGGCCTACTTTGAAGGCAACGAGCGGCGTATCCGTCTGGGCGGCTCGGGGGAGTTGGTGCCAGGCCTGCTGCGCGGCGCGATCTCGTTGATGGCGGGCAAGTACGACGGCAACATCACCAACGTCTTTGACGGCAGCAAGGTGGGCGGCTACGACCGCCAAGGCGTGCGTGGCAGGCTCGACATCACCCCCATGAGCGGCTTGAAAGTCACGCTGATAGGCGACCGCGTCACGGCTGACGACAGCCCGCCGACTGGCGTGGCCTACAGCACCAACGTCACGACTTACCCCACCGGCGTGGTCACGGCCAACCCCAATTTCGGATTTGCTGTGGCGCCTGTGGTGCCGTCGCCAGAGAACCGGCAGATCAACAGCGAGATGAAGACGCGTGTCTCGGACACCAACCAGGGCCTGTCGGCCCAGGTGGATTGGGACGTGGCCGGGCATCAGATCACCTCGATCACCGCCAGACGCAACTGGAAGAACGACCAGCAACAGGATCAGGACCGCCTGGGCACCTTGTATCGCGGCTTCAACCGCCTGGCCGATGTCGGCACGCTGGACTTCGAGCAGACTTCGCAAGAGCTGCGCATCGCCTCGACCCGCAGCGGCTTCGTGGACTATGTGGCGGGCCTGTTCTACCTCAGCACCAAGAACGACGAGAACTACCGCCGCGACACCACCCGCTGCGCTGCATCCGCTGCGGCACCGCTGCCCAACGGGCTGGTGCCTTGCACGGCAGCCACCACCACGGTAGAGACCGGCATCGCCGACTACGGCGTGCGCACCAAGAGTGCATCGATCTTTGGCGAAGGCACTTTCAACTTCAGCCCGCAACTGCGCGCCATCGCCGGCTTGCGCTACACCAACGATGACCTGTCGTACTACCACGGCCGCCAGTCCACGGCTGCTGCGCCCGGCATCGGCGCCAGTCGGGCCCGCGTCGACGGCTCGACCAGCGAAAGCGCCCTGTCCGGCCGCGTCGGCCCGCAGTTCGAGATCAACAAGGACATCATGGCCTACGGGACCTACTCGCAAGGCTACAAGGGCCCGGCCTACAACGTGTTCTTCAACATGAGCCCGACGCAGGACAACGTCATCGGGCCCGAGAAGTCCAAGTCGGCAGAAATCGGCCTGAAGACGACGCTGATGGACGGCCGCATGCGCCTGAACCTGGCGGCCTTCAAGACCGAGTACACCGGCTACCAGGCCAACGTGCCCGACTTGCTCAACGGCGTCATCGTCACCCGGCTGATCAACGCTGGCGATGTCGAAACGCAGGGCATCGAAGCCGACCTGAGTGCCCGCATCACGCCGCAACTGACGCTCAACGCCGCCGTGGCGCACATCAAGGCCCGCGTCAAGGACTTCAAGTGCCCGCCCAATGCCGCTGCGAGTTGCGATGTCAACGGCAAGCCCATGCCGTTCTCGCCCGACTGGAAGGCCAGCCTGCGCCTGAAGTACACCCAGCCGTTGAGCGGCGGTCTGAGCCTGGATTACGGGCTGGATGCCAACTGGCAGAGCAAGGTCAACTTCGACCTGCAGCAGCAGCCTGATTCGGTGCAAAAGGCCTACGCCATCGTCAACGCCACGGTCGGCCTGGCCAGCACCGCCGGCTGGCGCGTGGCGCTGCTGGCCAAGAATATCGGCGACGAGTCCTACGCCACGTTCATCCAGAACTCAGGCAACCACATCAACCGCTATGTACCCCGCGATGACAAGCGCTACTTCGGGGTCAACGTGCGCTACGACTTTTAAGCCGGTTTGAGTCGAATGGCGGCAACGCAGTTGCTGCCTCGGATCCTCAACCCCTGCTGCGTCGAGGCGGTTGCAGTGTCTCCGTCGCTGCAGCACCTGCGTTGCCGCTGGCCGCTGGCCGCCGGCAGCGTGGTGATTCGGTAGCATGGATGGATGAACAGTCCCAATTTCGCCATTCCTGTTGATGCATCCGGCCAAGCGTCCCGCTTCGGCAGCGGCCGCGCCGTACAACGCATCGAAGACGCCGCCTTGCTGCAAGGGCAGGGCACCTTCACCGACAACTTTCAACCTGCCGGGCAACTGGTGCTGCGTTTTGTGCGCTCATCTTTTGCCAATGGCCGCATCAACGGCATCGATGTCAGCGAGGCCTTGGCCCTGCCAGGCGTCGTGGCGGTCTACACCGGCCAGGATCTGGTGGATGCTGGCGTCAAGCACCTGCCTGCCGTGGCTGGCTACCAGCGCGCCGACGGCGCTGCTGTGAACCCCCCTGTGCGCCACGCGCTGGCGGTGGGGCGGGTGGCCTTTGTGGGCGAGCCGCTGGCCGCCGTGGTGGCAATCGACGCCGACAGCGCACGTGCTGCGGCCGATGCCGTGCAGGTCGACATCGAGGCCGAGCCTTGTGTGGTCCACAGTTTGGCGGCCTTGGCCCCCGATGCACCACAAGTCTGGCCAGGCGCGCCAGGCAACGTGTTGGCCGAAAAACAGCATGGCGATGCGGCGGCCACCCAGGCGGCCTTTGCGGTTGCAGCGCATCGCGTGACCCTGGATCTGGTCAACCAACGCCTGGCGCCCAGCCCGATCGAGCCGCGCTGTGTGCTGGCCTGGCCCGAAGCCAGCGACGACGGTCGCTTGTATGTGCGTTTGAGCAGCCAGATGCCGACGGCTGTGCGCGGCGCAGTGGCTGCCTGCTTGCCCGGCTTGAGTGTCGAGCGCGTGCGGGTGCTGGTGGGCGACGTGGGTGGCGGTTTTGGCATGAAGACCGGCGCTGGCGCCGAAGACCTGGTGGTGGCCTTTGCAGCCCAGCAGTTGCAGCGGCCGGTGAAGTGGACGGCCGAGCGCGTCGAAGAGTTTCTGTCTGCCGTGCATGGCCGCGACCTGGTCACACGCGCCGAGATGGCGCTGGACGCACGGGGCCGCGTGCTGGCGCTGCGCTTGCGCTCGTTTGGCAACATGGGTGCTTATCCTTCTGGCACAGGTGTCTTCATCGCGCTGACCTTGGGGCCCTGGGTCAGCACGGGGGTCTACGACATCCCGCTGATCCACTTTCACCTGAGCGCCGTGCTGACCCACACCGCGCCCATCGGCGCTTACCGCGGCGCCGGGCGGCCCGAAGCCGTTTACATCACCGAGCGCTTGTTCAGCGCCGCCGCGCAGCAGCTGGGCATGCCACCTGACGCGTTGCGCCGGCTCAACATGATCCACCCCGAGCAGATGCCCTACCGCAACCCGATGGGGCAGGTGTACGACAGTGGCCAGTTCAGGCGCATCCTGGATCAGGGCCTGGTCTTGTCGGATTGGAACGGCTTTGCGCAGCGCAGGGCAGCCTCTGCCGCGCAAGGCCGGTTGCGCGGCCGCGGTCTGTCCACCTTCCTGGAGTGGACCGGCGGCGGCTCGCTGGAAGAAGACGTCAAGGTGCGTGTCGCCGCCGATGGCTACATCGAGTTGGTCTCGGCCACCATGGCGATGGGCCAGGGCATCGCCACCAGCTACGCGCAACTGGCGGTGGATGTGTTCGAGCTGCCGATGTCCAAGATCCGCATCCTGCAGGGCGACACCGACCGGGCCAACGGCTTTGGCAGCGCAGGCAGCCGCTCGCTGTTCACCGGTGGCGCGGCCATCCGCGTGGCTTCACAACGCACGGTGCAGGTGGCGCAAGACCTGGCGGCGCTGGCGCTGGAGGTGCCGGCCAAGGACATCGAGTACCACGCAGGCCGCTTTGCCGTGGTGGGCACCGACATCGGCATCGACCTCTTCGAGCTGGCCGCCCGCCAGCCAGAAGCCGACATCCGTGCCGAAGCCAACGCCAAGGCCGACGGCGCCAGTTGGCCCAACGCCTGCCATGTCGTCGAAATCGAGATCGACCCAGTCACGGGTGAAGTGAGCATCGCCGCTTACGCCTCCGTCAACGACATCGGCAACGTCATCAGCCCGGTGATCGCCACCGGCCAGGTCGAAGGCGGCGCGGTGCAAGGCATCGGCCAGGCGCTGTGCGAAGCGGTGCAGTACGACGAAGAAGGCCAGCTGCTGAGCGCCAGCTTCATGGACTACGTGATGCCCCGCGCCGACGGTTTCGTGCCCTTCAAGACCGAATTCGACACCTCGGTGCCTTGCCTGACCAACACGCTGGGCGCCAAAGGTGTGGGCGAGCTCGGCACCATCGGCGCCACGCCGGCGGTGGTGGACGCGGTGGTGGATGCGCTGACGCATGCCGGGTTTGGCGCTGCTGCGGTGAAACTGCAGATGCCGCTGACGGCGCAGAAGGTGTGGCAGGTGTTGCGGGGGCAAGTGCCTGCAAAGTTGGGCTGGCCAGACGTTTGAGATGGCTCACATTATGAGCTAGTGGTGTGGCAGCATGCACTCAAATTGATCAGTGAGTTCTATGGTGCAAAACATCGCTGCCGGTGATCTGAAGACCATCCTGCATTCCAAGCGGGCCAACATCTACTATCTGGAACACTGCCGGGTATTGGTCAATGGCGGCAGGGTCGAAGTCTTGTGGCGGGCTACAGCTTAGCCAATCGCCCGCCTTAACTGGCCACGGCCCCCTCTCCGCCGCCGCGCCCGCCTGCTCAGGCATCTCCACCAGCGCACTGCCTGCGGCTAGACCCTATGGATGCATTTTCAGTGACTCGGCCTCACAACCGTGTCGCTTCACCCGGGTTTGTCCATCAAACGGATCAGATCGCGGCAAGCGCGATCTATCCTTAATCGTTAGGCCACACATCGGCTCGCAGCTAAACGAGAGCTCTTTGTCTCGCAAATAGTTTGCGATGAAGCGAGCGGTTCCTCATGGCTACCGACCGCGAAGACCCAAGCAGTTGCCCCATGGGTCTTGGACTTGGCACATGGACTCTCCGTCC
>Ga0105044_10010342_pt1 | contig 12736 bp, 8 predicted proteins | sample MAT01_FD_78092 | JGI IMG/M metagenome (GOLD analysis project Ga0105044, IMG submission 78092) | Freshwater microbial communities from Lake Fryxell liftoff mats and glacier meltwater in Antarctica - MAT-01 | ecosystem: Environmental > Aquatic > Freshwater > Ice > Liftoff microbial mat | place...
GAGGGCTCGTTCCACGGGTTGGGCCCACATGCCCAGGCCCGTGGTGCCGCGGTCGTGGGCGGCGAGGGCGTGGACGTCGGCCGTGTGACGCACCACGCCGTCGAGAAGGTCGGCGTCGACGTAGGCCCAGGCGCGGCCGTCGGGGAGGGTGATGGCGGTGGGTGCGAAGCGGTGACCGCCGGTGTGGCTGCACCGCCACACCCGCACGTCGGTCCATCGCGCCGCCAGCTCGAGGTGCAGCAGCGTGCCCCACCGACCACAGCAGGGGTCGCGGCGCCCGTGGGCGCACACGAGCACCTCGCGGGGCGCTTCGCCGACAGCCGAGCGCCGGTGGGCGCTGTCGGTCAGCGGATCCTCGAGCAGCGTCGCGAGCAGCGCAGGGATGTCGGCCATGGGCACTCGGTGGTCGACTCCCGGGAGGTGGTTGGTGCGCACCCGCCGCCGGTGGACGACGCGCAGCAGGCCGTCCGCCGCGTGGTCGGGCTGGGGCACCACGGTCATCAGCCGGGCGCCCGGGCGGGCGGCGGCCGGGGCGAGGGCAGGGATCTCGCTCACGTCGCGGGGCCACGGCAGCGGCCACTCCACGAGCACGACGGCATCGAAGGAGCCCGCCGAGCCGATCGGGTCGACGTCCTGCGCTTGGGTCCACGGAGCGCACCGGAACTCCGGATCGTGCGGGTGTTCGGGTGCCTCCACCGTGTCCGTCATCCCGGCCAGGGTACGAGGGGATGGGTGCGAGGCGGTGAGCCTCGGCTACGGTCCCCCCGCAAAACAAATCGCTCTAGGGCGGGGGAAGCCGGTCGAAGTCCGGCACTGACCCGCAGCCGTAGGCCTGTCGTCGTCGCACCTCAGGCAAGTCGGAATGCCCTCCCTGAGCGCATTGGCTCCATTGAACGTCGAGGTCTGCGGATCGGGAGCCCGGGTTTGACCTCAGCCTTCGGCTGGGCCGATTCCGGGCGATGTGCGCACCTCGCCTGTCGGAAGGTCACCCCATGTCCGTTCGCTTCTTGCGCTGCCTCGCGGCGCTCCTCACCGTCACGACCCTGGTCGGCGCGATCGGGCTCGGAGCCGCTCCGGCCGGCGCGGCGGAGCCCGTGCCGCCCGCCGCCGCCGCCCTCGACTGGCTGGCCGGCGAGCTCGCCGCCAACGACGGCATGCTCACCGTCACCTTCGGCACGGACGTGTACCCCGACCCGGGTCTCACGATCGACGCGATCCTCGCGCAGCTGGCCGGGGGTCGGGCCGACGACCCGGCCGTGGTGACCGCCGTTGCCGCGATGGATACCGCCACCTTCGACTACGTCAACCAGTCCTCCGCGTTCCCGCTCGATCGGGCCGCCAACGCCACGGCCAAGGCGCTGCTGCTCCAAGAGATCCTCGGCGCTGATCTCGGTGACAGCGTGGACCTCGAAACCGACCTGCGAGCGCTGATGGCCACCACCGGCGACGAGATCGGCCGGTTCAACGACACGGACCTGCAGGGCTACGGCAACTACTCGAACGGACTCGGCCAGGCCCTCGCCCTGTTGGCCCTCGATCGCACCACGGGCGGAGCGCCGGCCGATGCGGTCAGCTTCCTCCTCGACCAGCAGTGTTCGGACGGCAGCTTCCGGCTCTACTACTTCGGCTACGTCACGAGCTTCGATCCCTTCGAGACGGTGGGCGACCTCACGTGCACCGACCCGGCGGAGGGCGACGTCGATGCGACCGCCCTCGCCCTCGAGGCGCTCCTCGCCGTGTCCGCCAGCCCGGCCGCCACCGCGGCTGCGGAAGACGCCACCGACTTCCTGCTCGGTGCCCAGGAGGCCTCGGGCGGCTTCAGCGGCACGGGGGCGATCAACGCCAACACCACCGGACTCGCCGCACAGGCGTTGCGGGCCGCCGGCCAGACGTCGGACGCTGACGCGGCCGCCGCGTTCCTCGCTGGTCTGCAGATGCTGGCCTGCGCCGACTTCGGGGCGCTCGCCTACGACCCAGCCACGTTCGGCTCGGGCGTGGAGGCGGATCGCGCGCAATGGATTCGGGCCACCGCCCAGGGGGTGCTCGGCCTCGGCCTTCCCAGCTACGGCACCATCGGTTCGGTCGCACCCGTGCCCGCCGGTCTGGATCCCGTCGCGTGCCCCGTCGCGATCACCCCGACGGTGGTGACGGTCGCCGCTCCGCCTGGGACCACGCTCCCCGTCATGGTCGAGGGGGTGGCGGTCGCCGCTCCGCCTGGGACCACGCTCCCCGTCACGGGCCGCCACGCCGGGGCGGAGGCCTCGGCGGCCCTCGCCTTGCTGGTGATCGGCGGCGTCCTGGTCGGGGAAAGCCGCCGTCGCCGAGCGGCTCTCGCGGAGCGCACGTGACGTGAAGGCGGCCCTCCGGCGCGCGGCGGTGGCCCTCACGGGCCTGCTCCTCGCGTCGGGGGGCCTGGGCCTGCTGGCGGCCTCCCCGGCCGCCAGCCGGCCCACGGCCGGGGCCTGCACGGACACCGCCGGCGTGACGGTGGTGGTCGACTTCGGATCGGCCGGTGGCGGGGTGAAGACGGGCTGCGCCGCCGCTCCCCTGAAGAACGGGTTCGAGGCGCTCGTCAAGGCCGGCTTCGACATCACGAACGTGCGGAGTCAGCCCGGGTTCCTGTGTCAGATCGATGCTCGGCCCACCAGCGACTGCCGGACCGTGCCGAACGCGTCGCACTACTGGTCCTACTGGCACGCCGCCCGCGGCGGATCGTGGACCTACAGCAGCTCGGGCGCGAGCCGCACGCCCCCGGCCGGAAGTGTGGAGGGTTGGTCCTTCGGGGCCAGCCAGCCGCCCGGGGCCGCGCCCCCGGGACCGATCGTGACGACGACCACGACCCGCGCCACCTCGTCGACCACCAGTCCTCCGACCACGACGAATCCAGTCGTGACGGCCCCGGGGGCCACAACGACGTCGGTCGCCGACGACGCGACCGACACCACGGTCGCCACGGCCACCACGGCCACCACGGCGGTCGGCGAAGGTTCGGCCGTCGACCCCACCACCTCCACCCGTCGTCCGTCGTCGGACGATGCCGACACCGCCACGGAGGAGGCCACTGCCGCGAGCGCGGCCGACGAGGGCGGCGGCTCACCGGCCGGTCTGCTCGTGGCCGTTGGGCTGATCGTGGGCCTTGGATGGCTCGGAGTGGGGACGGCCCGTCGACGGGCGCGCGCCGCGGAGTCGGCCGGATGAGCGCGTCGGGGCGTCTTCCCCGAGCGCTCCACCCCGGGGCCTGGTGGTTGTGGGCATTGGGCATGGCCACCGCCGCCAGCCGCACGACGAACCCGGTGCTGTTGGTGCTGATCGGTGTCGTCGTCGCTCAGGTGGTGGTGGCCCGCCGCACGGACGCGCCCTGGGCCATGGGCTTCAAGACGTACGTCTACTTGGGGCTCGTCGTGATCGCCATCCGCGTCGTCTTCCGGATGCTGTTGGACGGGCAGTACGGCGCGCCCATCCTGTTCACGCTGCCCGAGGTTCCGCTGCCGGCTGCCGCGGCCGGGATCCGCATCGGTGGTCCGGTGTCCCTGGAGGGGTTGCTCGCGGCGTTCTACGACGGGCTTCGCCTCGCCATCCTGCTGCTCTGCGTCGGAGCCGCCAACGTCCTCGCCAACCCCAAGCGGCTCCTGAAGGCGATGCCGGCCGCGCTGCACGAGATCGGCGTGGCCATCACGGTGGCCCTCACGGTCGCCCCGCAGCTCATCGAGAGCGGCCAGCGCGTGCGACGGGCCCGGCGGCTCCGAGGGGAGGAAGCTCGGCGCTTCCACGTCTTCCGAGAGATCGCCATCCCCGTCATGACCGACGCCCTCGACCGCTCGTTGCTGCTGGCCGCCGCCATGGACTCCCGTGGGTACGGGCGGGCCGCCAGCGTGCCGATGCGCACCCGCGCGATGACGGGCGCGCTGCTGCTGGCCGGGCTGATCGGCATCTGCATCGGCACCTACGGCCTGCTCGACAGCACCGCGCCGCGCTATCTCGGGCTTCCCCTTCTGGTCGGAGGTGCCGCGGTGGGATGGGTAGGGGTGGTGCTCAGTGGGCGGCGCGTTCCCCGCACCCGCTATCGCCCCGACCCCTGGGCGGGGCCGGAATGGAGCGTGGCGGGCGTCGGGCTGTTCGTGGCGATCGTGGTCGTGGCCGTGAGCAGCATCGACCCCACCGCACTGGTGCCTTCGCGGCAACCCCTGCAATGGCCCGCCGTCCCCCCGGTGCCGTTGGTGGCGATCCTCGTGGGCGTGCTCCCGGCGTGGCTGGCTCCGCCCGTGGAGCACGGATCGGCGCGTCAACGCGAGATCGAGCCGCGTGCGCGCGCCCTGGCCGAGGTGCCGGGATGATCACCTTCGAGCACGTCACGATCACCTACCCGGACGCGCCGGAACCCACGCTGCGCGACGTCGACCTGGTGATTCCCGAGGGCGAGCTGTGCGTCGTGGTCGGCCGCACCGGCGCCGGAAAGTCCACCTTCCTTGGAGCCATGAACGGGCTGGTGCCGCACTTCACCGGTGGGCACCTGGCGGGTCGGGTGGTCGTCGCGGGCCGCGACACCCGCACGCACCCGCCTCGGGAGCTGGCCGACGTGGTGGGCATGGTCGGCCAGGACCCGCTGGCGGGCTTCGTCACCGACACGGTGGAGGAGGAGCTCGCCTACGCGATGGAGCAGCTCGGCCTCGCCCCGCCGGTGATGCGGCAGCGGGTGGAGGAGACGCTCGATCTGCTCGGCATCGCCGACCTGCGCCACCGACCGCTGCGCACGCTCTCCGGTGGTCAGCAGCAGCGGGTGGCGATCGGCTCGGTGCTCACGCCTCACCCGCGCATCTTGGTGCTCGACGAGCCCACGTCGGCGCTCGACCCAACCGCGGCGGAAGAGGTGTTGGCGGCCATCACCCGGCTCGTCCACGACCTCGGCATCACCGTGGTGATCGCCGAGCATCGTCTGGAGCGTGTGGTGCAGCACGCCGATCAGATCGTGCTGCTCGACGGAGACGGCTCGGCCACGCTCGCCGCCCCTGCGGCAGCCCTGCGCACCTCCGAGGTGGCCCCGCCCCTGGTGCGCCTCGGCCGGCTGGTGGGGTGGGATCCGCTGCCGCTGTCGGTGCGCGACGCCCGCCGCCACGTCGTCGCGCTCCGGGCCGACCTGGTCGGCCTCGTGCCGGAGCATCGGCCGCCGCTCGCCGGACCTCCGGTGCTGGCCGCGCGCGGCGTCGTCGTTCGCTACGGGGACACCGTGGCGCTGCGCGGGGTCGACCTCGAGGTGCCCGCCGGCCAGGTCGTGGCCGTGATGGGTCGCAACGGCGCGGGCAAGTCGTCGCTCCTGTGGGCCCTGCACCCGGCGGGTCGCCGCCAGGGCGGCACCGTGGTGGTCGACGGCGACGATCCGGCCGCGCGCGGGGGAGTGGTGGGCTTGGTGCCCCAGACGCCGTCGGATCTGCTCTACCTCGCATCGGTCGCCGAGGAGTGCGCGCAGGCTGACCGAGAGGCCGTGGCGGAGCCGGGAACCACCCGCCGGCTCCTCGACCGGATCGTGCCCAGGGTGGTGGACTCGTCACACCCGCGAGATCTGTCGGAGGGGCAACGGCTCGGCCTCGTGCTCGCCGTCCAGCTCGTGCGCGCCCCGCGAGTGGTGCTGCTCGACGAGCCCACTCGAGGACTCGACACGCTGGCGAAGGCCCGCCTCACGACGGTGCTCTTGGAGCTCGCCGGGGAGGGCTGCGTGGTCATCGTGTCCACCCACGACGTGGAGTTCGTGGCCACCACCGCCGATCGGGTAGTGGTGCTGGCCGAGGGGGAGGTGGTGGCCGATGGGCCCACTGCCGATGTCGTGGTGGCGTCGCCCGCGTTCGCCCCGCAGATCGCCAAGGTGCTCCACCCGGACGCCTGGCTCACGGTGGAACAGGTGGAGCGAGCGTTGGCGAGCGGAGCATCGCGGTGATCACGCTCCGCCAGGCCGACCGACCGGTGCTGCGGATGGCTCCGCGCACGGTGGTGGCGTTGTCCGTGGCGTCGATCGCCGGCCTGGCCATGTTCGCCTGGCCTCTCGTCATCGACCCCCCAGAGGGCTTCTCCCACGCTCGCGATGCTCCCTACATCTTCGCGCTGATCCTGCCGGCCCTGGTGGGCATCCTCTTCGCCGAGATGACGAGCCGCGGCATGGACACCAAGGCGCTGGCCATGCTCGGGGTGCTGGCCGCGATCGGCGCGGCCCTTCGTCCGCTCGGCGCGGGCACGGGCGGCATCGAGCTCGTCTTCTTCCTGCTCGTTCTGGGGGGCCGCGTGTACGGTCCGGCGTTCGGGTTCGTGTTGGGGTCGACGACACTGTTCGCGTCGGCATTGCTCACCGGCGGCATGGGTCCGTGGCTTCCGTTCCAGATGCTGGCCGCCTCGTGGGTGGGGCTCGGCGCCGGGTTGCTCCCCCCGGCCCGCGGTCGGGCCGAGATCGGGGTGCTGGCGGTCTACGCCGCCTTCTCGGCCTACCTCTACGGCTTCCTCGTGAACCTCTGGGGCTGGCCGTTCGCGCTCGGTTCCGGTACGCAGCTCTCCTACGTCCCGGGCGCGGCCGTGCTGGACAACCTGCACCGCTTCGTCCTCTACACGCTCGCCACCAGCACGTGGGGCTGGGACACCGGCCGCGCCATCACCAACGTGGCCGCGGTGCTCCTCGTGGGCCCCGCGGTGCTGGCCACCCTCCGCCGAGCGTCACGCAAGGCGGCCTTCGACGCCCCCGTCGAGTTCACCGAGCCAACCTGACCCCAGCCGAAACCCCGAGCCAAAACCCCGAACCTGGGTGCGAAGTGCTGGCGGAACGACGCTTTTCGCACCCAGGTTCGCGGGGGGGTGGCTCCATGTGTGACGATGGTCAGGCCGGTTCGGAGTGGAGGTGTGCCAGTGCTGGCCGATCAGATCCTCGAACGCAAGGGCCGAGAGGTGGCCTCCATCGGCCCCGACGCGCCGGTGCGGGAGGCGGTCGCCGCGCTGCGCGAGGCCAACGTCGGCGCGTTGATCGTGTTCGCGGATGGCGCCGCGCTGGCGGGGATCGTGAGCGAACGGGACGTCGTCCGCCAGCTTGCGGCCGTCGGCCCGGATCTCCTCGACGCGCCGGTGTCCGAGATCATGCAGACCGTCGTGCACACGTGTAGCGGCTCCGACACCGTCAACGACCTGATGCACCGGATGACCGAGCACCGCATCCGCCACCTCCCGGTGGTCGACGCTGATGTGGTGGTGGGTGTCATCAGCATCGGTGACGTGGTGAAGACCCACGTCGATGAGCTCGAGACCGAGCGCGAGCAGCTCGTCGACTACATCCGCACCGGCCGCTAGCGCATTCGGACCCAGCCGCCGTCAGGCGACGGTGGCTCCCGCGAGGGTGGCGATGCCGACCACTGCGAACGCCCCTGCCCCCACGCGGCGAAGCGTCCCGGGCGCTACGCGGGTCGTCAGCCAGCGGCCCGCCAGCACCGCCAGAGCGGTCGCGGCCACCATCGCGGCGAACGATCCGATCCACACCGGCACCGCGCCCAGGTCGGCCGCCAGGCCGGCGGTGGTGAGCATCGTCTTGTCGCCCAGCTCGGCCAGGAAGAAGGCTCCGGCGACGCCGAGGAGCCCGGCGCGGCTGACCTCCGCGGCCACGTCGTCGCCGATGTCGTCGTCGGCCGACCTCCACGTCCAGACCGCGAAGCCCACGAACAGCAGGCCCGCGCCGAGCGCGATCACCCGATCGGGCAGCGCCTCGCTCAACAGCGCCCCGACCGTGACGGACAGCGTCTGCAGCACAGCGATGGCCCCGCCGAGCACGAGGAGCACCTTGGCCGCGGGGTAGCGGCCCGCCAGCGTGAGCGCCACGAGCTGCGTCTTGTCGCCGAGCTCAGCCAGGAACACGACGACGAACGCGGTGGCGACGTCAGCCGCCACAGGCCGCTCCGATACGGTCGGCTCGGTGCCGCGCCTGCTGCTCGTCTCGCTCGTGGTCCTGGCGCTCGGCGCCTGCAGCAGCGACGACGCGACCTCGTCCACCACCACCGAACCGGCGTGCGTCGTAGCCGAAGACGCCAGCATCACGCTCGTCGCCAAAGACCTCGAGTGGAACACCGATTGCTTGCGAGCCCCGGCCGGACCGCTCACCATCGTCGTCGACAACCAGGACGATGGCGACAACCACAACGTCCACCTCCCGGACGCCCCGGAGTCGCCGTCGACGGATCTCGTCCAGGGGCCGTCCACGACGGAGCTCGACGTGACGCTGGTACCAGGCGACTACGAGTTCATCTGCGACATCCACCCCAACATGGTGGGCACGTTGACGGTGGAACCGACCAACTGAGCCGTCGCTGGAACGGGTCGAGCGATCAGCCCAAGGCTCGCTGAGAGCCCCTGTCATGGGTCGTCGGTAGCGTGGCGGGGTGGCTGCTGTGGATCCGCTCGCACCGTTCTCGCCGGCCGTCCGGGCGTGGTTCGAGACGTCCTTCCCCGAGGCCACCCCGCCGCAGGCCCAGGGCTGGCCAGCCATCGCCCAGGGCGAGCACACACTGATCCTGGCGCCGACGGGTTCGGGCAAGACGCTCTCCGCCTTCCTCTGGGGCATCGACACGCTCGTCAGCCGCCCGGCTCCGGCGGAGCGCACTCACCGCACTCGGCTCCTCTACGTCTCCCCGCTGCGAGCCCTCGCCGTCGACATCGAGAAGAACCTGCGCAGCCCGCTCCAGGGGATCCGACTGGCGGCCGAGCGGCTGGGCCAGTCGTACACGGAGCCCGTCGTCGGGATGCGCACGGGCGACACACCCCCCGACGAGCGGCGGCGCCTCGTGCGCCACCCACCCGACATCCTGATCACCACCCCCGAGTCGCTCTACCTCATGCTCACCTCGGCGGCCCGCGAGACCCTGCTCGGGGTCGAAGTCGTGATCGTGGATGAGATCCACGCGCTCGCCGCCACCAAGCGCGGCAGCCACATGGCGGTCACGCTCGAGCGGCTCGACCACTGGGTGCGCCAGGGTGGGGGCCGATCGCCGCAGCGGATCGGCCTCTCGGCCACGCAGCGCCCCCTCGAAGAGATCGCCCGGTTCCTGGGCGGCACCGAGCTCGCGGCGGGGGGCGACCGACGGCCCCGGCCGGTCACCGTCGTCGATGCCGGCGTGCGCAAGCGCCTGGAGATCGAGGTGGTCATCCCGATCGACGACATGGCCGAGCTCGGTCGCATCATCGACGAACCCACCTCCGGGCCAGCGGCGGCGGGGCCGGTGCGCCACTCGATCTGGCCGGCCATGCACCCCCGGTTGCTCGAGCTGGTGAAGGAGAACCGCTCCACGCTGATCTTCGTGAACGCTCGCCGCCTGGCCGAGCGTCTGGCCACCCGGCTCAACGAGCTGCACTGGGAGGGCGAGAACCGCTCCGCCGAGTCCGAGGGCACGCCCCCGGTGCAGGAGGAGCTCGTCAAGGCGCACCACGGCTCCCTCTCGCGAGAGCGGCGGCTACAGATCGAAGACGAGCTCAAGTCGGGTCGCCTCAAGGGCCTGGTGGCCACCTCCAGCCTCGAGCTCGGCATCGACATGGGCGCGGTCGACCTCGTGATCCAGGTGGAGTCGCCTGGCGCGGTGGCCACCGGCCTCCAGCGCATCGGCCGCGCCGGCCATCAGGTGGGCGCGCCCAGTCGCGGCAAGCTCTTCCCCAAGCACCGGGCCGACCTGCTGGAGGCGGCGGTGGTGGTGGAGCGGATGCAGGCCGGCCTGATCGAGGCCACGCACTACCCGCGCAACCCGCTCGATGTGCTCTGTCAGCAGATCGTGGCCATGTGTGCCCTCGACGACTGGCGGGTCGACGACCTCGCCGCCGTGGTGCGCGCCGCCGCCCCGTTCGCCGAGCTGTCCGAGGAGGTGCTGGCGTCGGTGCTCGACCTGCTCTCCGGCCGGTATCCGTCGGAGGAGTTCGCCGAGCTCCGACCCCGCGTGGTGTGGGACCGCGTCGAGGGCACGCTGCGCGGGCGGTCCGGAGCCCAACGGCTCGCCGTCACCAACTCCGGCACGATCCCCGACCGCGGTCTCTTCACCGTCACCCTGCCCGACGGCACCCGCGTGGGCGAGCTCGACGAGGAGATGGTCTACGAGAGCCGGCCCGGAGAGACGTTCCTGCTCGGCGCCTCCACGTGGCGCATCGAGGAGATCACGTTCCAGAAGGTGATCGTCACGCCCGCCCCGGGGCAGCCCGGGAAGATGCCGTTCTGGCACGGCGACGGTCCTGGCCGGCCGCTGGAGCTGGGGCGCGCCCTCGGCGCGTTCACCCGGGAGCTGCGGGCGGGCGCGGCCAACGGCGTCGATCCGTTGCAGCGCCTGCGCGACGGCGGGCTCGATGATCGCGCCGCCACCAACCTCGTTGCCTACCTGGATGAGCAGGCGGAGGCCACCGGTGCCGTGCCCGACGACCGCACGATCGTGGTGGAGCGCTTCCGGGATGAGATCGGCGACTGGCGCGTCTGCGTGCTCTCGCCGTTCGGCGCCCAGGTGCACGCGCCGTGGGCGATGGCCCTCCAGCACCGCCTCGGGGAGCGCTGGGGCGTGCCGCCGGAGCTGATGTGGAGCGACGACGGCATCGTCATCCGGCTGCCCGAGTCGGTCGACGAGCTGCTCGACGAGGAGCTGCTGATCGATCCCGACGAGATCGAGGAGCTGATCGTCTCCCAGCTTCCGGGCACCGCGATGTTTGCGTCTCGCTTCCGCGAGTGCGCCGCTCGCGCCCTGCTCCTCCCGAAGCGGCGCCCCGACCAGCGCACCCCGCTCTGGCAACAGCGCCAGCGGTCCGCCGACCTGCTGTCGGTGGCGGGCAAGTACCCGAGCTTCCCGATCCTGCTGGAGGCCACCCGGGAGTGCCTCAACGACGTCTTCGACGTGCCCGCCCTCGCCGAGGTGCTGCGCGACCTGCGCAGTCGCAAGGTGCGCCTGGTGTCGGTGGACAGCCAGCAGGCGTCGCCCTTCGCCCAGTCGCTCATGTTCGGCTGGATCGCCATCTACATGTACGCCGGCGACGCACCGCTGGCGGAGCGACGGGCGGCAGCTCTCGCTCTCGACCGGGACCTGCTCCGCGACCTGCTCGGCGCCGAGGAGCTCCGCGAGCTCATCGATGCGGAGGTGCTGGCCGACCTCGAGCTCGAGCTGCAACGCATGGTCGAGGGTCGGCTGGCGCGCGACGTCGACGAGCTGCACGACCAGATCCGCATCCTCGGGCCGCTGTCGATCGACGAGCTCGACGTGCGTTCCGTCGACGGTGCGGCCGTGAAGGACTGGGCCGATCAGCTCGTGGGGGAACGACGCGCGTTCCTCGCGTCGATCGCCGATGAGGAGCGCCTCTGCGCGGCCGAGGATGCGGGCCGCCTGCGGGACGCGCTGGGTGTGGCCGTGCCCATCGGGCTGCCGAGCCGCTGCACGGAGTCCGTCGTCGATCCGGTGCTCGACCTCATCGCGCGCTACGCCCGCACCCACGGGCCCTTTCTGGTGCAGCACGCCGCCGGTCGCTACGGCCTGGCGCCGGAGCCGGTGCGGCGGGCCCTCGACCAGCTCGATCGTGAGGGTCGAGCCGTGCGCGGCGAGTTCCGCCCTGAGGGCGTGGAGCGAGAGTGGTGCGACTCCGACGTGCTCCGCCAGCTCCGGCGGCGATCGCTGGCGGCATTGCGCAAGGAGGTGGAGCCGGTGGAGGCCGGCACCCTTGCTCGCTTCCTGCCGCGCTGGCACGGCATCGGCACGAGTCGGCGCGGTGCGGAGGCCCTCGTCGAGGTGATCGCTCAGCTCCAGGGCGCGCCGCTGGTGGCCTCGGCGCTCGACCGCGACGTCCTGGTCGCCCGCCTGCCCCACCACCAGCCGGCCGATCTCGACGCTCTCTGCACCTCGGGCGAGGTGGTGTGGGTAGGGGCCGGAGCCATCGGATCCACCGACGGGCGCGTCCGTCTCGCCTTCCGTGACCAGGCCGGCCTTCTCCTACCCGCGTCCGAGGGCTTCGAGCCCGACGACCTGCACCGCGCGCTCCTCCACCACCTTGCCGGTCGCGGGGCGTCCTTCTGGACCGACCTCACCCGCGCCGCGCAGCAAGCAGGCCAACCGTTCGACGACCCCACGGTCCTGGCCGCGCTGTGGGACCTCGTGTGGGCCGGCCTCGTCACGAACGACTCGCTCGCCCCGCTCCGAGCCTTCGTGGGCGCGGTCGGCCGCCGTGCCGCGGGCAGGCAGGCCCCCCGGGCGGGCGGGCGCAGTCGGCCGCGACCCGGCCGGCTGTCTCGCCTAGGACCACCGGCCGGAGCGGGGCGCTGGTCGCTCGTCGCCCCGCTGCTCGAGCCTCGGCCGTCCGCCACCGAGGCCGCCCATGCTCGAGCGCTGCAGCTGCTGGAGCGCTACGGCGTGCTCACCCGCGAGGCTGCGCTGGGCGAGGGTGCCGAAGGCGGCTTCGCCGGCGTGTACCCCGTGCTCAAGGCGTTGGAGGAGCGGGGGCAGGTGCGGCGGGGCTACTTCGTGGCTGGCCTCGGCGCCGCCCAGTTCGCGGTGGCCGGTGCCGTCGACCGGCTGAGGGGCGAGCGGGAAGCCCCGGACGACCCGCCGATCGTGCTCGCTGCCACCGACCCCGCTCAGCCGTTCGGCGCGGCGATCCCGTGGCCTGAGTCGTCGGGCCGTCCGGCTCGGGCGGCGGGAGCGCTCGTGGTCATCGCTGGCGGCGAGGGGCTGGCGTATCTGGAGAAGGGCAGCCACAAGGTGCGGCTGTTCCC
>Ga0105044_10010349_pt1 | contig 12732 bp, 17 predicted proteins | sample MAT01_FD_78092 | JGI IMG/M metagenome (GOLD analysis project Ga0105044, IMG submission 78092) | Freshwater microbial communities from Lake Fryxell liftoff mats and glacier meltwater in Antarctica - MAT-01 | ecosystem: Environmental > Aquatic > Freshwater > Ice > Liftoff microbial mat | place...
CATCGCCAAGGAAGCCACGCTCATGACCGATCAGGCTGACGTGTATCGCCACCTTGCCGGTGGCTTCGCGAAGCATGAGAGCGTCAACCACACCGTTGACGAGTATGTCCGCTTGTCGGATCGCACGATCCACAGCAACACCGTCGAAGGCTTTTTCAGCATCTTCAAGCGCGGCATGAAGGGCGTCTATCAGCACGCCAGCAAGAAGCACCTGCACCGCTATCTGGCGGAGTTCGATTTCCGGTTCTCCAACCGTGAAGCGTTGGGCGTAAACGACAAGGCGCGCGCTGCTACCGCAGTTGCGGGCGTCGTCGGCAAGCGCCTGACCTATAAAAGGTCTCACGTCGGGGCCCCGGTCGGGGCCTAACCCTGAGGGGCGCTCGCGAAGCCGTTGGCGAACGAAGGGCTAGGCCTTCCTCGGCCTACCCCTCTTTGACCCACCAGCCGCCTCGCGCTCCGCGCGCAGACGTGCCGCGAACTCAGCCTGACTTTCAGGCTTGAGTTTGAACATTGCAGTAAGAGTCTGATCCCGACGCGCCGCCACTTCGGCTTGCGTGTCGGTCGATTCCTTGACTTTTTTTGGCATCGTGCCTATCCCAATACGTGCAGAGGCGGCCCGGTGACGCTGCAAGGATCACTACTCCTAGCAACGCCACCAAACCGCTAAAGCCTCCTAGCGCGATCTTTTCGCACTGGAACACCTACCTCTCCCCGGTATCCAACCGGCTTAGAGTTGATGGTCGTGAACCACCGATACATCGGCCGGACGAGCGGGCGCTCGCCGGCCGAATTTCTTTTCAATGACCTTTGTCTCCGCCATCGAAATTGAACTCGCTTGAGCTGTTATCTTGGGCCGGGGTCGCGACAAACGGCTTGAGGCGCTGCCCAGGATAGTAAAGCCCGTCGATGCGCTCGGCTTCCTCGCCGCCAACAAGACGCTTCATCACGTCCTTGTATTGATTGGCGGTGACGTCGGCCCCAGCGCGATGGCAAAAATCAATGAAGTCATCCTTGCTAAGCCCAGTTCCGGGGGCTGCCATGAGTGCTTGCCGAAAAAGCCCAATCGTCACCCCGTAATTCCCGCGCGATGATTCGCCGAGCCCGATGCGAGGGGGAGTCTTGCGGGTGGATTGATGTGCAGCAGCCCCCCCCGCGATGGCGGGAACTGTTGCGTTGACCCCGTTGTGGGCAGCGCGGGTCATGCGGTCGATGGTTTCGGTTGCCCCTTGGCGATAACCTTCCCCATAGGCACGACGCAACGCCTGCTCAATCCAGCTTTGCCACTGGGCCGATTGTGCCTTTGCATCTTCTAAGACTGCCTGAAGGGTCAGTGTGGCGGGGGTGTTAGCCATGGCGCTTGATTCCGAGTTCCACCCCACCGTTAAGGATGACCCCTGAAGGAGTCAATCCATCACCACCCCCAAAAGCAAGAAAAGTGAGGGGGCATTCGTTTGTGAGATGTTCTCCCCAGAGGGAGGGTGCATCTTGCTATCTTAAGTGCATAATCGCCCTTTTTTTATGCCTTGCCTCGGGCCGTGTCTGCCTCGGCGAAGGCGGTCCGTGGCGGGAAGACAAAGCGAGAGATACCGCGCCCCTCCGCCGTTTCAACCGTGTGATGGGCGCGAAGCTGGCGCGTATAGGCGTCGGCAAAAGACGACAGCTTGCTGCCGGCCGCGAGGCTTTGCGGGTCGTCGAAGTGAATCTCCAGCGTCAGCGCCGCCGCGTCGCTGATGAGTTTGAGCTGAAGCCCCAGCCTCATCTGCCCGGCTGCGATCGCGCCGCGCGAGATCGCGCCGATCTGCTCCACCAGCAGCAGGGCGAGCGGCACTGCGATGTCGGTTTCGACGAAAAGGTCTGGTGCATCCACCGCGACGCCCTCGGCGTAGGCATGCGCGCTGAAGGCGTCGTGCAGCATCTGCGCAAGATCGGTGAGCAGGCGGCGGAGGTTGACCACGGTATGGGAGTCTACTTCCTCCAGCACGCGGTGGGCGAGGGCGATGGCGTTGATGCGTGTCTGCGTCATCTTCAGCGCAGCGCGGGCCGCAGGTTCTTCCACGCGCCGCGCCTCGATTTGAAGCAGGCTGGCCACGATCTGCAGGTTGTTTTTCACCCGGTGATGAATCTCGCGCAGCATCAGATTGCGCTGGTCGAGCGCATGCCTGAGGCTCTCGTCGCGCTCACGGATGTTTTTCGCCATCTCGCCCATCGCACCGGCCAGAAGCTGGATTTCCGGCGGCGCGTCGGCGGCTGCCGAAGCGGGCCGCAGCGCGTAATGCCCTTTGCCATAGGCGCGCGCGACGCGCTCCAGATACGAAATCCAGCGCAGCACGAAACGGTTTGCGGCATACCAGATCGCCGCAAAAGCGAACGCCGCCATCAAGAGCGGCAGCACAATCGTTGCGGCGATGTCGATATAGGTCCAGGCGAAGAGCGCACTCTCGCGTTGGGCAAAGGCGAGCTGAAGATCGCCCGCGCCGATCGGGGCAATCGCGATCAGCCAGATGCTGCCGTCGGCGTCCGGTGCGCGTTTCAGCCGGCCCGAGTCGGTTTCCAGCGGTTTCGCGAACATCGATGCAGAAAGCCCTGGATCGGTGGCGGCGACAATTCTGTCGTTCCTGTCGAGCAATGCGGCGAAGGCGCCTTCCGGCAACCGGCGATCGCGCATTAGCCCGGCAATGAAATCCACCGTGATCCCGAGCGCCAGCGCGCCGTCCGGTTTGCCGTCCGCTGTGCGCAGCGGAATGGCGGCAGTGACGACCTGCAGCTTGCCGACGGTCGCCAGGTTCTGTTCGGAGACAATGAATTCCTGCCGCTCTTGAAGCTGCGTCCACCAGGGCTGACCACTGCGATCACGGACATTGTCGGCAACGGCTTTGGCCGCGCAAACAATCCGGCCCGAGGCATCGAGCCGCGACATGTTCGCGAGATAGGAGAGCCCTTCGATGGCATTGGCGAGCGCTGCATCGCAGGCCGGGCCGCCGGCGCGAACATCGTCTTGCGACTCCATCGAACGCAGCAGCGCTTCGGCACCGGCGAGCACGTTGGATTCGCGGCCCGTCGAGGCGTAGGCGGCGGCCACCAGCATGTCGCGCGCCGCTTCATTTGCCCTGACAAGGCGCCAGGCCGCTTGCCCGGCGCTGAGCAGGGCAAACGGTACGATCGCCAGGATCAGCGCGATGATGAAGCTTCTGCGCATGGCCCCCGAGCCGTCGCGCCATCAATCCTTTGACGGCGCGCTCCCGGTGTCTGCGATTCGCTGGGCTTCGTCGATGAGGTCGGTTCCGGGCCCGGTGTCGACGTCGCCACGGGCCGGCAACTCGGCACCGCCGTCGCCAACTAACATCCGTTCAATGGCTTGCCGCGCTCGGGCGACACGGCTCTTCACCGTACCGATCGCGCAGTGACAGACTGCGGCTGCTTCCTCGTAAGAGAGGCCGCCGGCGCCCACCAGGATCAGAGCTTCCCGCTGTTCAGGCGTGATCTTCGTCAGCGCGCGCTTTAGATCGCCAAGCTCGACATGCTGGAGCTGTCCTGCCGGCGCGATGAGCCGCGCATCGGCCAGCTCTTCGTCCCATGCCACGCTGCGCCACGAGCGCCGCTTTTCCGAATAGAACTGGTTGCGGGCGATCATGAACAGCCAAGCTTTAAGGTTCGTGCCGGGCTGGAAACTCGCACGCGCCGCCCAGGCCTTCGTGAGCGTTTCCTGCGCCAGATCGTCAGCCGGGGCTTTCGACCCGCACAGCGTGCGCGAGAAGGCGCGAACATAAGGAATGGCCTCAACCAGCCCGTCGCGGAAGTCCTTGTCGGCGGAGGGGGACGAGACGGCCGGGCGAGTAGCCGTCTGCGCGGCGGTCACTGTGCAGCCCCCGGCTCGCGTTCATCGAGCTTGGCGAGTAGGTCCATGAAGTCGTCGGGGACATTTTCGTCCACCACATCGTCGAACAGGCGCTTCAGCCCCGCGCCGATGACCTTCTGGCGCGCCCGAAGACTGCCGTCGCCCGAGCCCTTGATGCGACCCTTGGGGCCGCCATGACTGTCATTGCCACCATTGTCCATCATCATCCAACCTCGGCTCGGGCCAGTCCCGTACATGGCCAGGAAAGTCTCCGCTTTCCGGGGAAAAGTCATGCCTTCGCCGCATGTTTCACCGGAACCGCAGGTGCCTTTCTTTGGCGTTTTCCAACAAGGCCGCTACTGAAACGGCAACAGGAACAACGTCTTGTCTTATGAACAGTTCCATCGCACGGGTCTCACGGAACTTTTTACCCTAATGGAACCTTTGCCGGAACCCGGCGTTCTTGAGCCGTCACCAATGAGAGTTTCATGACCCTTGCGAAAATGATTGCGCCTCACCTACCCTATCTGCGCCGCTACGCGCGGGCCCTTACCGGCAAACAAAGCTCCGGCGACGCCTATGTGCGCGCCACCCTCGAGACGCTTCTTGAGGACAAGGCCCAGCTTTCGGCCGGTGCCTCCCCTAAGATTGCGCTCTACAGGGCCTTCCACGCGGTCTGGGGCTCCAGCGTCGCCGATCACGACCATGACCAGGCCTCGCTGAGCAAGATGACCCCGGATATGCGCCTCCAGGCCTTGCCGCCGCGTAATCGCGAGGCACTGCTCTTGACGGCGGTTGAAGGCTTCAGCGCGGCCGAGGCCGGCGACATTCTCGGCCTCGACGCCGCTGGAGTTCAGGCGGCGATTGTTGAAGCGCAAAGCGCCATCGAAGCCGAGCTGGCGACAAACGTCCTCATCATCGAAGACGAGCCGATCATCGCGCTCGATCTCGAAGCGCTCGTGAAAGACCTCGGGCACGATATCGCCGGCGTCGCCGCGACGCGCGACGAAGCTGTGGCTCTGGCGAAATCCTCCAAACCGGGCCTTGTCCTCGCCGACGTTCGTCTGGCCGACGGCTCCTCCGGCATCGACGCGGCGAGCGATATTCTCAGCGCCTTCGACGTGCCGGTCATTTTCATCACGGCCTACCCAGAGCGTCTGCTCTCGGGCGAGCGGCCGGAGCCTGCCTACCTCATCACCAAACCGTTCCTGGCTGAGACGGTGAAGGCGACTATCGGCCAGGCGCTTTTTTTCCACGGAACGAAAAGCTGATGGAACTGCAGGGAACCTCTCTGCGATCCGTCCGTTAGGGAGTTGATGGGCCGCACGGCCCTCCATCGAAAACCAAACAGACGGAGCATCTCCAATGGCGGCCTCAAAATCTGCTGACACGGCAACCGGCTTTGACAAGACAGTTGATCGCGTTCGCGACAACGTCAAAGCCTTTGCTTCCTCAGCCGGTGAAACGGTCGGTGACGGCGTCGGCGACCTCGCCGACAGCGGCGCCGATGGAATCAAATCCGTCGCGCACTCGGTCGCGGGCGCGGTCCCCAACGTCTCGGGCTGGGTCGACGAGCAGCTCGACAACGCACGTGACCGCATTCGCGCCGAACCGGTCAAGATGGTCGCGATCGCCGCCGGTGTCGGCGCGCTGATCGGCGCCATCCTGCTTCGCCGCTAAGCCAAGCGCAGCGCATGTTGCCTGTTGCTATTATCGCGCTCGTGGGCGCGCTGTGGATCGCCTTGGGCCTCTTCGCCTATGCGATCTTCATCGTCCTTACCGGGGCGGTGGGGGTGTCCGGCGCGGCGGCGATTACCGGTGCGATTTTTCTTCTGTTCACTGCACTCGGCGGTCTGTTTGTCCGCTCGCGGCTAAATGCCGCGAAACGCAACGCGCTGTTCGCCGGTCTTGCAACCAGCGGGGCCGCAAATGTCGTGCTGGGGCTCGTCGCCAAAAAGCCGCTGGTGTCGCTCGGGATCGCAGGGGCGCTTGCCGCCTTCCTGTTCACGCGCGGCGGCGACGCCAAATGATTGTTGTCTGAGGGCCTGAAGCATGAGCGTCAAGCTACCTGAGGTTGCGGCGCGCCAAAGCGTCTTCGAGACCTCGTGGGGTGTCGCGCTTTGGGCCATCGCCTTTGCGGCGATCCTCTTCATTCTAGATTTCGCATCGGCCATCCTTCTGCCGACGGCTTACGCCATCGTGCTGTCGCTGGTGCTCGCGCCGATTGCGCGCGTCCTATCGCGACTGCGCATTCCCGAAGGCCTTGCTGCGGTTCTCACTGTGCTGATGGCCGCTGCCGGCATCATCGCGATCATCAGCATCGTGACGCCCGCGATCGCGGAATGGATCGAGGATGCGCCGAAAATGGCGCGATCCATCGACCGGAAACTTCAACCCTTGAAAGAGCAGCTCCAGGTTGTCGAAGACGTCTCTAACCGTATTTCCGGGACAAATGGCGCAACGGCGGTCGCTTCCGGCGATAGCGGCATGTTCGGATCGATCCTCTCGACCGGCGCTAACGTCGCAAGCCAGACCGTCTATGTGCTGTTTCTGACGCTGTTCCTGCTGGCCTTGCGCACCGACATGCGGCGGCGCTTCATCCTCTCAGCCGACACATTCGACGGACGTGTGCGCGCTGCCCGAACGGTGCGCGATGTGGGAAAAAACGTCGCTGCCTATCTCTTCGTTCTCACCTGCATCAACGCCGGCGTTGCGGTGGTCACCTCGGCGGCATTCTATGCCTTCGGGATGGACGACCCGCTCGTCTGGGGCATTGTCTACGGACTTGCCTGCTACATTCCTGTGGTCGGTCCGACGTCGGTGATCGTGGCGAGCGCAGTCGTCGGTATAGCGATCGAACCGACACTTCTTGCCGGAATGATCGGGCCGGCGATCCTGCTCTTCATCAACGCCATAGAATCCCAACTCATCCAGCCCTACCTCATGGCGCGCCGTATCGAGCTCAACCCCGTTGCGCTATTCGTCGGCCTTGCCTTTGTCGTGTGGTTGTGGGGCATTCCGGCGGCGATCATTGCCGCGCCCATGCTCATCGTTATCTACACATTCTCCAAGCACACGCCCGCACTGCAGCCGCTCGCCGCCTTGCTGGCGCCGGTGACCAAGCCGCGCCACCAGCCGCCGCCTCCACCGCCGATCACCCTGCGCCGGAAGAAGGCAAATGGTGGTGCATCGGAACGCAAGCCCACTAAGCGCGTTATTAAGGCAAGCGCGGCCTGAGCGTTATTCGCTCTCCTTCAAGCCGCGCCTCACATCGAACATGAGGATCGCGACATGAACTGGGATCGCATCGAAGGCGGCTGGAAGCAGATGACCGGCAAGGTCAAGGAACAGTGGGGCAAACTCACGGATGACGATCTGACTGAAATCGCAGGCAAGCGCGATCAGCTCGCCGGCAAGATCCAGGCTCGCTACGGCGTGGCCAAGGATGAGGCTGAGCGCCAGCTCGACGAGTTCGCCAGCAAGCTCGACTAACGCAACCCAAAATCATTCAAGGAGGATTTCATCATGAGCACACCTTCAGGTCACACCCGTGCCATTTCCGCCTCGCGCGTGAAGGGCACCACGATCTACAACACGGCCGGCGAAAACATCGGCCATGTCGAGGACGTGATTCTCGACAAGATGAGCGACAAGATCATGTTCGCCGTGCTGGGCTTTGGCGGCTTCCTCGGCATCGGCGAAAAGTACCATGCCGTTCCCTGGACCATGCTCGACTACTCCAAAGAGCGCGGTGGCTACATTGTCCCCCTGAGCAAGGACGCGCTCAAGGCAGCGCCCGTCTATGACTTCGACGAACTGCTGAAGGATGACGGCGCCATCGGTGCCCATGTCGAGAGCTATTACGGTCGAAAAGCGGCTTAACAGCTGCCGAGATCGGATGACGGAGCGGCGGCGGGAACCGGAAGTCCCTGCCGCCGCTTCTTCATGTGGGTGGAACTTCGAAGCTCGGGAGACGTTCTTATGGGGTCATCAGGGAGCTCACCATGACCGACGAAACCACTGACGATTTCGATGTTGTCGCCATGAATCCGGCCGCGTTCTACGCCACACCGGAAGAGGTCTACAACGATCCCGGCCTCGCCCACGCCCAGAAGCTGCGCCTGCTCGAAGAGTGGGAAATCGATCTTTCGCGCCAGCTCGAATCCGACGGCGAGGGCATGGCCCAAGGCACCGACCAGCATGATGAGGGTCGCCGCGCCAACGATGCAGCCTTGCTGAAGCAGGCCGCCAGCTATCGCCGCAAGATGGCCGAGGAAAAAGACCAGGCCGAGAAAACGACCGCCATCGGCCGCGTCTGGCGCCGCCTGTTTAGCAGCGACAAGAAGGCCGCCTGAAATTCGTAATCATTGAGGCGGCGCCTGTCTCTGCATAAGTTACCCTTGCCGTTTCAAGTCCGGCGGGGCGGGCTCTAAAAAGTCCTCCCCGCCGGTCTTATATGAAGGCCGTCATGTCGCGTTACGCCATCCATCACCGCACGCATTACCGCTATGCCCGCGTGCTGGAGCTCGGCCCACACAGGCTGATGGTGCGCCCCACCGATAGCCACGATCTACGGCTCGAAAGTGCGACCCTCACTTTGTCGCCACTCGCAACCGTGCGCTGGGCGCATGACGTCTTCGGCAACTCCATCGCCACGGTGGTATTCGACCACCCGACCGACAAATTGCTGATCGAGAGCCATCTTGAGGTTACGCGCTATTCACTGGCCGATGCCTCCATCGAACTGGCGCCCGATATCGCGACCTATCCGTTCCTCTACGCGCCGGACGACCGCACCAATCTCCACCCGTTTCTCGTCTGTCGTTACGGACAATGCAGCCCGGCGGTTCTCGCCTGGGCGCAGGAAATCGTGAAACCGGGGTCGGATACGCTTCAGGGCCTGCGCAATCTCAACGCGGCGATCCGCAGCGGCTTTGCCTACAACCCGCGCTTCACGTCCGGCGTCCAGATGCCGAGTGAAACGCTGGCCCTCCGGTCAGGCACCTGCCGCGATTTCGCGACCCTCTTCATCGAGGCGGCGCGGGTGCTGGGTTTCGGCGCGCGCTTCGTCACCGGCTATCTCTACGATCCGGCGCTCGATCGCGGCGCCGATGCCGGCGTTGCAGGCGCCGGCGCGACCCATGCATGGGCCGAGGTCTATCTGCCCGGCCCCGGCTGGGTCGAGTTCGACCCCACGAACGGCCTCGTCGAAAGCCCCAGCCTGCTGCGGTTCGGCGTCGCAACGGACGCCGATCACGCCGTGCCAGTCAACGGTTCCTATACCGGCGTCCCGGAAGACGTCATCGCCGTCGATATCGAGGTAAGCGTCACAGCGCTGGCCGACCCCGCACGTGAAGCCCACCCCCATATCGACAGTGCCGCTACCCCGCCCCTTCAGGGCGAGGTCGAACAGGAAGCGATGCAGCAGGGCGCGCCGGAAGGCGCACCCCAAGCCCCGGCCCCTATCGCGCGCCGCACCGCCGCCTGATAGAACCGGGTATGGTCCAGCGCATCCTCGCCATCGTTGTCGTCATCTATCTGGTTCTGGTCTCGGCCGGCGTTGCGATTGTCTGGTTCCTCGCCCCCAAGATCGGCTTCCTCGGCGGCCTTGCAGCCTCTGCAGCAGTCTTTGCGCTGATCGCGTGGGCGATTATCCGCGTCGTCGCGCAGCGCCTCAAAGGCGTCATGGCCATGGTCCGCATGATGCAGGGCGGCGGCATGCCCGGAATGCCGGGTGGGCCTAATCCAGGACGACCGACCATCGATGGCGAGATTTTGAACCGTAACCCCTGAAGGGCCGGTTCTCAGCCTGCGGATGGTGCTGCCAGTGAGGATCGAACTCACGACCTCTCCCTTACCAAGGGAGTGCTCTACCACTGAGCTACGGCAGCCTGCATCGCGGAGGGCGGTGCTATACAGGAAGCGCCCCAGAAGGCAAAGGCCAAGCCAATGGGCGATAGCTTAGCCGCCGGAAGCCGCTAGAATCCGCCCCATGACCGACAATCGAGTGGAACGAGAGCGCCTGCAGGCCGAGGCCCTGAAAACCAATCTCCGCCGCCGCAAATCGCAGGCGCGCGCTCAAAAGCAGGTGGACGGCGACAAGCCCGAACCCGCGCCGGCCAGCGAACAGACGGGCGATACCCCGGCCTGACCAATCGCCGATTGTGACAAGCATCGCCATCCTCTAAGAACCCGCTCTTTAGCAGCGGGAAACCAGCGCGCGATGCGAGCAGCGCCACAATCCCGCCTTGCACAGCTGCGGGCATAGATTTCATGGATTCCATCGTCATTCGCGGCGGCAACAGGCTGACCGGCGAGATCCCCATCTCCGGGGCCAAGAACGCCGCGCTGCCGCTGATGGTGGCGAGCCTCCTGACGTCCGAGAAACTCATCCTCGAAAACATGCCGGCCCTCGCCGATATCGCCCAGCTGGGTGAGCTGCTGAACCTGCTCGGCGTCGAGATCTCGCGCGAGACCGCCCCGGATGGCCGTTTCAACCACTCCATGACGCTCCAGGCGAAAACAATTCGCTCCACCGAAGCGCCGTACGACCTCGTGCGGAAAATGCGCGCCAGCTTCTTCGTGCTCGGCCCGCTGCTCGCCCGCGCCCACAAGGCCCGCGTCTCGCTGCCCGGCGGCTGCGCAATCGGCCAGCGCCCGGTCGATCTCCACATCAAGGGCCTCGAGGCGCTGGGCGCCACCATCATGCTCGACGAGGGCTATGTGGTGGCTGAGGCCCCCGGCGGCCTCAAGGGCGGCCATTTCCGCTTTCCCGTTGTCTCGGTCGGAGCCAGCGAAAACGTCATGATGGCCGCAGCCCTCGCCGACGGCGAAACCGTGCTGGAAAACGTCGCGCTCGAACCCGAAGTGCAGGACGTCGCCCGCCTCCTCGTCGCGATGGGCGTCGAGGTCGAGGGCATCGGCACCCGCACCCTGCGCATTATCGGCAAGCCCGAGCTACCCGGCGCCCGCTTTGAAATCCTGCCCGACCGTATCGAGGCCGGCACCTTCGCCATGGCCGTCGCCGCGACCGGCGGCGAGGTTGAACTGATCGGCGCGCGCTATGCCGATCTGGAATCGCTCGCCCATATCCTGGAAAAATCCGGCGTCACGCTGCGCCAGTCCAATCGCGGCGTGCACGTCTATCGCAACGGCGCGCGCCACCACGCGGTGGACGTGACGACCGAGCCGTTCCCCGGCTTCCCCACCGACATGCAGGCCCAGATGATGGCCTTCCTCTCCACGGCCGACGGCGTCTCCACCATCACCGAGACGATTTTTGAGAACCGCTTCATGCACGTGCCCGAACTCGCCCGCCTCGGCGCGCATATCGAAACCCACGGACAGACCGCCACCGTCACCGGTGTCGAGCGCCTCAAGGGCGCCCCCGTCATGGCGACGGATCTGCGCGCCTCTGTCGGCCTCGTCATCGCGGCGCTGGCTGCCGAGGGCGAAACCACCGTCAACCGCGTCTATCACCTCGATCGCGGCTTCGAGCGCCTCGAAGAAAAGCTCCGCCTCTGCGGCGCCGATATCGAGCGCGTGAAAGGCATCTGACCATGCCCGCGCCCACCCCGCCGCTGCACCTCGCCGCCGAGGACGAGAGCGACCTCAAGGCCATCTCGGCCCTGGTTCAGGACGCCGTGCTGACAATCGCCGACATGGCCTACCTGCCCAAAGCCCGCCGCTTCGCCCTGGTCCTCAATCGCTACCAGTGGGAAGCCGCGAAACCTGGCGGCCGAGGCACCCGCATCCGCACCGGCCTCCACATCGACAACGTCCTGAAAGCCGAATCCCAGCACATCCCGCAGGGATCGAAAGACACAATCCTCTCCCTCCTCGCCCTCACCTTCGAAGGCAACGCCGACGCCGGCGGCACGATCACCCTCAGCTTCTCCGCCGGCAAAGCCATCCGCCTGACAGTAGAAGCGCTCGACGTCGCGCTGGACGATCTCAGCGAAGCCTGGGCCGCCAAGGACCGCCCGGAGCACGGCGAGGGTTAGCCGTCCCACACAAATCTACAAGTTCATCTTCATCACCTTTTCCAGTGCGAAATCGAAGCTGAGGAAAAGTTTGCCTGTCTGCGAACCGGCAGGCCCAAAAAGCCATAGGGATTGATCAAGGTGCCTGGGAGGGTGTGGTAGTCGATCGTAGTGAGCGTCCAGTTTGCGGCACGCCTAGTTCAAACTGGCGCAGCAGTTGACGTCCTCGAAAATTGCGCCAATTGTGAATGGCTTTACGCGAAAAGGCTGAAAGCCTTGTCGGGCGCTTCGCCAGACATGCCTACATTGAACGATGATGGCGACTCGCTTCGGCCTTGGCTTTCCTTGGCCCGAAGGGGCGCTCACGTTGTTCGCTCCAAGAAAAGCCAAGGCCGAAGCGAGTCTTGCAAAGGTAAAGCGTGCCTTTTCTGCAAACTGTCGAAGAGCTTCTTGGGTTAGTGGACTTCGAGAAATCGGAGATTATCTATCCCAAGAAGCTCGTTTTTGTTTGCGGCGGAAAGCCAAGCGCAGTTCCAGGCGCTCCAACCTCACTGCGCGAAGTTCTTCTTTCCGAATCCGCCAAGAGAGGAAAACCTGACAGGATCGGCGACGTACAAGTATTGCTCGCGGAAAAGGCTGTGAGCGCCTTTTCTAAAAGCAGTTTTGAGAATTTGCTGGATCTTGAAGAATATATCGCTGCTGTAGTCGATAGCGTAATACTCATTGTTGAAAGTCCGGGCTCAATCTGTGAGCTGGGCGCATTCGTGAGAACAAGCGAGATTGGCGAAAAGCTTGTTGTAGTGCTTCACGGCGACCACATAAATACCTCTTCTTTCATTACAAACGGTGCGATTAAATACCTTGTAGAACATCACCCATCTTCCCAAGTTCTAGGCTTTCATTGGGCGGGTGTAG
>Ga0105044_10010350_pt1 | contig 12732 bp, 17 predicted proteins | sample MAT01_FD_78092 | JGI IMG/M metagenome (GOLD analysis project Ga0105044, IMG submission 78092) | Freshwater microbial communities from Lake Fryxell liftoff mats and glacier meltwater in Antarctica - MAT-01 | ecosystem: Environmental > Aquatic > Freshwater > Ice > Liftoff microbial mat | place...
CTCGCCGCTGAGATCATCGAGGACCTGGAGGCCGCCCTGGCCGAGTTCAGCGCCATCGCCGATTCCCTCAGCGGCGGAACTCCTCCCGGGAACTCCTTGGGAGTGGACTGAGCGATCGCCGATGTCTACGGGGTTCGACGAAAGGGGGGTCGTGTTAGCTGCTGGGATGGCTGCTCCTGCTGAAAGGTGTTGGGGCGGTGGGCCTCAGGGCCCCGCCACCGGCCAGTTGGCCTTCTCGCAGTTGCTGATGTCCTCTTGGGTGGAGAACTCCTCGACATTGTGGGGCGGTCGCCGCCTGCGTTTCAGTCCGGCACTTTGAGGACGCGCACTACGAAGGACGTCGCCCCCATGCGGCGACCCCCGAACGCTGGCTCGGGACCACTGATCTGGGCGCGCATCGGTGCGTGGACGAAGCAACTCGTCCACGCACCGCCTGAGCGGCAGCGGTGTGGTCGGGCGGCCCCTCGCAGCCCCCCCGGCGCATTGGACGCCAGCCAGACGTCCTGGTCCTTCACATCGTGTCGGCGATGACGGTCGGCGTGGTTCAGCCGCGCACCAGTTGCGGGACGAGTCCGTCGACCTGCATCTCGTAGTACTCGTTGTCGGCCCAAGCGCCGACTGCGCCCTCGACCACTTCGCGGACGGCGTCGACGGATTCGCCTTCCCAGATGCAGACGCCGAGGTCGTTTGCGGTCGTGGCGGCGTGGATGGGGAGCGCGACGTGGGATGGAAGCCCGGCCTCGAGGGCCTTGGCTTCGGCGGCCTGGAAGCCCTCGGGGTCATGGATTCGATGGATGACGGTCACGAACATGCGTATCTCCTGGTGGATGCGGGGTAGCTGGTTGGCCCTCAGAGTCGCGCCCGCCCGTTACAGCAGCGCATCACCGACCAGAGACTGCCGGTGCAGAGGAGGCCACGGCTTCACGTCCCTTGCGGAGGCGTGCGACCTGCGCCGCCACGACCCGATGCCGCCGTGTCTGTGTGCCACCACGGCACCGCGGCGGGCTGCCGCCTCTCACCGTCCGCCATCCGCCGTCCCGGCGCCGGTTTCGGGACCGTAGGGAACGTCGCCCCTCACAGAAATGCCCGGGCTGGCGTCATCTGGCCAGGAGAGCAAGCCCACAGATCGCCGACTTCAGGTGCCCCAGAACGCCGGGTCCGGGCGCTGCGGTTCACCGGCCGAGCGTCACCGAACCCCGACGCGCACCTTCCCGCAACGCTCGTGGCCCGTACTCTGCACCCATGACCGACGTCCAGGCGACGCCGCTGCGGGAGCTGGTGGAGGCTCACCGCGAGGAGATCAAGGCCATCGTTGCGCGCCATCACGGACGATCCGTCGCCATCTTCGGATCGGTAGCTCGGGGCGACGAGCGGCCGGGCAGCGACATCGACTTCCTCGTCGAGCTCGCCCCCGACGCCCGACCGATCGAGATCCTCTCAATCGGTGTCGAGCTCGAAGAAGCGCTCGGCGTGAAGGTCGACATCGGCACGCCGGCGTCCCTGCGGGAAGGGCTGCGGGACGAGGTCTTGGCCGAGGCCGTGCCGCTTTGAGCCGACAGGACGAGGCTCGGCTGGACGACGTCGTCGAGGCCATCGCCGCGATCCGGGACCATCTCACCAGAGGCGACCTCCGCGACGGCTTGGTCTACGACGCTGTCCGCGTGCGGCTCATCGAGATCGGTGAAGCGGTCAAGGGCATCGACCCCGACCTGCTTGACGGAGCACCAGCAGTGCCGTGGAAGGAGATCGCTCGCATGCGCGACCACCTCGCACACCGCTACTTCGACACCGACCATGCGATCGTGGAGGACGTCGTCGACAACGACCTCAGCCCGCTCGCCGAAGCGGTGCAATCGCTGATCGATCAGATCAACCGGGACGACGCTTCCTCCTGACCGGAGTTGGCAATCCCGTTGGCAATCCACCAGCCGTCACGACCCCGGATTCGGCGGCATCAATCGGACCGCCCCCTACCTGGTAGAAGGGCACTCGACAACAGCAGATGGACCCGTCGGGACCGCCTACGGATCAGAAGGTTGGGGGTTCGAGTCCCTCCGAGCGCACAACGCTCCCCACCTGATCGTGCATGTTCCAACTCCTGGGTGCCGGGGGCGGCTCGGTCGTGGGATGACCGTTGTGGCGTCCGAACGAGCCAGCGGCGAGCGGTGCGACGAACTGGGTAGAGGTTCAGTCCGGGGTGGGTTCGGTCGGGAGGCCGGCGTCGATCCAGTCGGCCTTGCCGGCGGTGCAGCGCAAGATGTTGGTGAACCCGCGGCCTTCGAGCAGTGATGCGGCGAGCGCCGAGCCTTCGCAGGTGTCCGAGGAGCAGTAGACGACGATCTCGGTGTCGCAGTCCTCGCCGAGCTCGTCGAGGGTGGCCTCGGGGTCGTCCAGCCGTCCCTGGATCGCGCCGGGGAGGTGCTCCTTCTCGAACCATCCTGGGCCCTGGGCGTCGAGGAGGGTGACCTTGCCGGCATCAAGTCGGGTGAGCAGCTCGGCGCGGCCGATCTCTCGGGCCATCAGTGCGCCCTTGCCCCGAACTCGGCGGCGTCGTCCAGCACGGTGTACGTCTCCCCCAACTCCCGGGTGCCGGGTGCTTCCCGGTCGTAGGCTCTCCCCGTGGCGTTCGAGCGAATCACTGTCGACCCGGCCCGGATGGGTGGGCTGCCGACCATCCGCGACACACGCGTCACCGTTGGCATGGTGCTGGGCCAACTCGCCGCTGGCCGCCGGTCCGACGAGCTGTTGGAGGACTACCCGTACCTCGAACAGGCCGACATCCTGGCCGCGCTCGAGTACGCGGCGGCTGCCGTGAACGAACGTGAGGTCCCGGTCTCCCGACCGGCATGAAGCTCCTCATCGACGCCAACCTCGCGCCACGGATCGCCGACGGGCTCCGAGAAGCGGGATTCGACGTCATCCACGTCGCTGACCTGGGTCTGCTGACAGCCACCGACGACGAGATCTTCGACCGCGCCGCGAGCGACGGCCGCTGCGTGGTCACCGCGGACAGCGACTTCGGGATGCTGCTCGCCATGCGACGAGCCACCAGCCCTTCGGTGATCCACCTGCGCCACGTCGCCGAGCTCGGTCCGGATTCCCACCTTGCCCTGCTCCTCGCCAACCTGCCCCAGCTATCAACGGACCTCGAGAAGGGCGCCATCGCCTCGCTCAGCCCATCCCGGCTCTCGGTACGAGATCTCCCGATCCGGTGATCGAGGACCGCAGGCCCTGGGCCGAGCGGGGCGGCCACATCGATCCAGGAGATCCTCGATCCCGCTTTTGCCCCCCGGTCAGCGCCAGGCCTCCGCGGCTAGATCCGACAGGCGCTCCTGCAGCTCGGGGTTAGAACACTGTTGGATCAGGGGCACAACGCTCCCCACCTGATCGTGCATGTTCCAACCGGAGCGCCGTTCAGGTGCTTGACGGGGTCCCTGGACGAGACGTCGATCACGGTCGGGCGGGCGATCGGAACGACAGGACGATTCGGGTACGAGTACGACTTCGGTGATGGCTGGGACCACGACGTGACGGTTGGCGCGACGTGGCGTTCGCCGATCGGTCTGAAGCTCGGGGTCTGTCTCGACGGGGCCAACGCGTGCCCACCGGAGGACTGTGGCGGCACGGGCGGCTACGCCGACCTGCTGAGGGTGCTCGCCGACCCGTCTGACGATGACCACGAGCACATGCTTGAGTGGGCCGGAGGGCCCTTCGATCCCAGCGCCTTCGACGTTGCCCTTGCGAACGCACGGCTGCAGACGGTCCGCTGAGCCTGCCGACACACCCGGGCGACCTGCACGCCGAGCGGTTCGATGGCGGTTTCGCTGGCCCGTCTCGCTAGACGACCGTCGCGAGGTCGGCCAAGCCTCGCTGCACCTCGGGGCTAGAACACTGGTGGATCAAGGGGCACTCCCCTGCTGTCGCAGGCCTGAGGCGGTTCCCACCGGGAGCCGCCTCTTCCGCGTCCGTCGGGACGGGCCCATGTCGGGCGGCGAGTGAGCACGGAAGAACCTCGCCGGCCCTGCGGTTGCTCCACGAGAAGCCCTCGACCTCGGAGGTGCCACCATGGCTCCACCAGCACCGTTCCTCGAAGCGACCCCTCGGCGCGTGAAGGTGATGGTGGGCGACGAGGTGGTCGCCGAGAGCAGCCGGGCGCTGCTCGTGTCTCGCTACGGCAAGCGGCAGGTGCCGACCTACGCCTTCCCCGCCGACGACGTGCGCACCGAGCTGCTGACGCCTTCGTCGGCCGAGCCGATCCCCAACACCTCGGCCTTCGACGTGAAGGGCGACGACGGGACGGTCGAGGGCGAGGCGTTCCTGTTCGAGGACCTGCCCGAGCCGCTGAGCGAGGCCAACGGCCACTGGACCTTCGAGTGGGACAAGGCCCTGCGCTGGTTCGAGGAGGCCGAGGAGCTGCAGGTGCACGCCCGCAGCCCCTACCACCGGGTGGACGCCGTCCCCAGCGAGCGTCACGTGCAGGTGTTCATCGACGGCGAGCTCGTCGCCGAGAGCCATCGGCCGGTCGCGGTGTTCGAGACAGGCCTTCCGACCCGCTGGTACCTCCCGCAGGAGGACGTGCGCATGGACCAGCTCGAGTCCACCGACACCGAGACCAGCTGCCCGTACAAGGGCACGGCGTCGTACTGGTCCGTCAACGGCGCCGAGCGCACGCACCGCGATGTGGTCTGGAGCTACCCGGATCCGCTGGCGGAGATCCCCAAGGTCGCTGGGCTCTTGTCCTTCTACAACGAGCGCGTGGACCTCGTGGTCGACGGCGAGCACGTCGGCCGTCCGTAGACCGAGCGGCCCGCAACCTCCGCGTAGGGAACGTCCCAACAGCGCCACTCGGGCGGGGGCCGTGCAGTGGTGCCCGGTGGCTCCTTCCATGCCGGCTCGGGGCCGTTGCGCACCTACCGGGTGGAGGTCGAGGCGTCGATGGGCGTGGACCCCGCCGCCTTCGCGGCCGAGGTGGACGCCGCCCTGGGCGATGCGCGGTCGTGGACCGCCGACGGGTCGGTCGCACTGCAGCGGGTGCCCGAGGGCGGCGACTTCCGCATCGCCTTGGCCACAGCGGCGACCACCGACCAGCTGTGTCGCCCACTGCGCACGGTCGGCCGCTACTCGTGCGGGCAAGGAGGCGACGCAGTCATCAACCTCGACCGCTGGAGCGGCGCCGTCGAGCACTGGACCACGGGCCTGCCCGCCTACCGCCAGATGGTGGTGAACCACGAGGTGGGCCACGTGCTGGGCCACGGCCACCTCCGCTGCCCCGCTGCAGGCGCACCGGCACCAGTGATGCAGCAGCAGACCAAGGCCCTCGACGGCTGCATCGAGAACCCTTGGCCGTTCCCCTGACCCGCCGATCGCCTCGCCCCCGCCGGGCCGCCTGATCGCCAGCGGCTATCGCAGGCATCGGTTCTTTCGATGGTCAGCGTCTATTGATCTCCGATATCTTGATCGGCAACGTCAATCATCCCCCCGAGCCTCCCGAGGTGCACCACAGATGTCCCTGATCGGCACCGAAGTCCTCCCCTTCAACGCCACGGCCTTCAAGGACGGCAAGTTCGTCGACGTGAGCGATGGCGACCTGCACGGCCAGTGGTCGATCGTCTTCTTCTACCCCGCCGACTTCACCTTCGTCTGCCCCACCGAGCTCGGCGACCTGGCCGACCACCACGACGAGCTGAAGGGCCTCGGCGTCGAGGTGTACTCGGTCTCCACCGACACCCACTTCACCCACAAGGCCTGGCACGACACGTCCGAGACCATCGGCAAGATCAGCTACCCGATGATCGCCGACCCCACCCTCGCCATCAGCCGCAACTTCGACGTGCTCATCGAAGAGGCCGGCATGGCCGACCGCGGCACCTTCGTCGTGGACCCCGACGGCAAGATCCAGCTGGTCGAGGTCAACGCCGGCGGCATCGGCCGCAACGCCGCTGAGCTCGTGCGCAAGGTGAAGGCCGCCCAGTACGTGGCTGCCCACCCCAACGAGGTCGGCCCCGCCAAGTGGGAAGAGGGCGAGGACACCCTCGAGCCCGGCCTCAACCTCGTCGGCAAGATCTGATCCAGATCTTCCTGATCCAGATCACCTGACCGCTGTCGGCGGCGGGGGACGCCCCCGGCCCCCGCCGCCCGACGGCACCCCGCAACTGCACCACCCCTCACGGAGGTCTCCCATGCCGCTCGACGCCAGCCTCAAGGACCAGCTGAAGACCCACCTCGAGAAGGTGACGCACCCCGTCGAGCTGGCCGCCTCCCTGGACGACGGCGCCAAGAGCGCCGAGCTGCTCGAGCTGCTCGGGGAGATCGCCTCCCTGTCGGACCTCATCACCGTGGCCCGCGTCGACGACGACGAGCGCCGGCCGTCCTTCGCCATCAACCGCCTCGGCACAGACGTGGGCGTGCGCTTCGCCGGCCTCCCGATGGGTCACGAGCTCACCTCGCTGGTCCTCGCCCTCCTGCAGGTGGGCGGCCACACCCCGAAGGTCACCGACGAGGTCGTCGCCCAGGTGCAGCACCTCGAGGCCGAGCTGCACTTCGAGACCTTCTTCTCGTGGCCTACTGCCCCCACTGCGACGGGCCGCTCTACAAGGGAAAGCGCGTCGCCGTCATCGGCGGTGGCAACTCGGGCGTCGAGGCCGCCATCGACCTGGCCGGCATCGTCGAGCACGTGACGCTGATCGAGTTCGACGACCAGCTCCGGGCCGACGAGGTGCTCCAGCGCAAGGTTCGCAGCCTGCCCAACGTCGACGTGGTCGTCTGCGGCCTCTCCACCGAGGTGGTCGGCGACGGCCAGAAGGTCACGGCCCTGCTCTACGACGACCGCACCACCGGCGAGCACCACCGGGTCGAGCTGGACGGGATCTTCGTGCAGATCGGCCTGCTGCCGAACACCGAGTGGTTGGGCGACGCCGTCGAGCTCTCGCCGCGCGGCGAGATCGTCATCGACGATCGTGGGCAGACCTCGGTTCCCGGCGTGTTCGCCGCCGGCGACTGCACCACGGTGCCCTACAAGCAGATCGTCATCGCCCTGGGCGCCGGCTCCACCGCCGCCCTCAGCGCCTTCGACCACCTCATCCGCACCACCAGCCCGGTCGGCTGAGCACGAGCTCCGGATTCTTGGTGGACTTGACCGTGCCAGCCAACGCCAAGTCCACCCAGATCTGGTCGAGAGGAGGGGTCGATGAACCTGCGTGACCTGCGCTACCTGGTGGCGGTGGCCGACGAACGCCACTTCGGTCGAGCGGCCGAGGCCTGCTTCGTCAGCCAGCCCACGCTCTCGACCCAGATCAAGAAGCTGGAGGCCGAGCTGGGCGTCGAGCTCGTGGAGCGCAGCCCCCGCCACATCATGATGACGGCCGTCGGCGCCGAGGTCGTCGAGCGGGCCCGGGTGGTGCTGCGCGAGGCCGACGACATCACCCAGATCGCCCGCCGAGCCAAGGACCCCGAGTCGGGCACGGTGCGCCTGGGCATCTTCCCGACGCTCGCCCCCTACCTGCTCCCCCACGTGGTGCCCCAGATCCACACCCGCTTCCCCGAGCTCGAGCTGCTGCTCGTCGAGGAGAAGACCGAGGAGATCCTCCACCAGCTGCGCGACGGCCGGCTCGACGCCGGCATCCTCGCCCTGCCGGTGCACGGCGACCACCTGCACCAGGAGCCCCTCTTCACCGAGGACTTCCTGCTCGCGGTGCCGTCCGACCACCCGCTGGCCGACTCGCACCTCGTGCGCACGTCGGTGCTCGCCGCCGAGCAGCTGCTGCTGCTCGAAGAGGGCCACTGCCTGAGGGACCAGGCCCTCGCGGTGTGCGAGCTGACCGGCGCCACCGAGCGCAACGGCTTCCGGGCGACGAGCCTCGAGACGCTGCGGCAGATGGTGGCCGCTGGTGTCGGCCTCACCCTGCTCCCGCAGCTGGCCGTGCAGCCGCCGGTCGCTCCGAGCGAGGCCATCCGCCTCATCCGCTTCGCCGATCCGGTTCCCAACCGCCAGATCGCCATGTTCTGGCGCACCACCAGCCCCTTCGCCAGCTTCCTCGCCCAGCTGGCCGACCTGTTCCGCGCCCTGCCCGCCGGCCTCGTCGGCCACGGGTCACCGGCCGGAGCGAGGGCCACCTAGCGGAGCAGGCTGAGCAGCTCGTCGACGGCGTGGCGGTCGCGCACGCCGGCCGCCGCCGTCAGCCAGGGAGGTGGTCGCCGGTCATCTCGGCCAAGCGGCCGGCGAAGACCGCTCGCTCCGGTTCCGTGCGCACCTCGTCCAGGGCCTGGCGGTAGAGCACCGCCGCCTCCTCCCGCATGCCGAGTCGACGGCGCAGGTCGGCGCGGGCTCCGGTGAGGGCCGGCGATCCCGTCAGCCGAGGATCGTCCACCAGGCGCTCGAGCGCGGCGAGTGCTCGTTCCGGACCGTCGGCGTACGAGACGGCGATGGCCCGGTTGACCTCCACGATCGGTGAGGGGTTCAGCGCCACGAGGGCGTCGTAGCGGGACACGATCGCAGACCAGTCGGTGGCCTCCCACGTCTCCGCCTGCGCGTGCTCGGCGGCGATGGAGGCCTGCAGCACGTAGGCGGCCACGCGGGGACTCGGATCGAGGTGTGCCTGCGCCCGTCGCAGCCAGTGCAGCCCCTCGTCGACGGCCTGCGGGTCCCATCGCTGGCGATCCTGGTCGGCGAGCAGGACGAGACGACCTGCTGGGTCCACGCGCGCCTCGCGTCGGCTGTCCTGGAGCAGCAGCAGGGCGAGCAGGGCATCGGGACCGGGCTCGTCGGGCAGCAGCTCCACCAGCAGCCGGGCCAGGCGGAGCGCCTCGTCGCACAGGTCGTCTCGAACCGCGTGCACGCCGGCGGTGGCCGAGTAGCCCTCGGTGAAGATCAGGTACACGCACTCCAGCACCGAGGGCACCCGCTCGGGCAGCAGCTCGGGCGGTGGGACCCGGAGCGCGATGCCCGCGGTGCGGACCTTGTGCTTGGCGCGCTGGATGCGCTTGGCCACGCCGGGTTCCCCGGTGAGCAGCAGGCGGGCGATCTCCTCGGTGTGCAGCCCGCCGACCAGCCGGAGGGTCAGGGCGACGCGGGACGCCGGGTCGAGCGCGGGATGGCAGCAGGTGAAGAACATCTGCAGCTGGTCGTCGACGACCGGGTGCAGGATCGGCGGCGTCGCCTCCAGCGCTCGCAGCGCGTCACCGGCCTGCTGCTCCCGCTCCGCCCGCCGACCCTCGCGCCGCAGCACGTCGATGGCCTGGTTCCGTGCCGTGGTGGTGATCCACGCCCCGGGGCGGTCGGGCACGCCGGTCACGGGCCAGCGGCGGAGGGCGACGACGAACGCGTCCTGCACCGCCTCCTCGGCCAGGTCGAGGTCGCCGACCAGCCGGGCCACCGTGGCCAGCGCCGCGCCGGCTTCGGTGCGGAACGCCTGCTCGATGGCCGCCTCGGTGGGGCGGGTGCTGGGTTCAGCCATCCACGTCCATGATGGGCCGCAGCTCCACGGCACCGCCGGCGGGCACGGGCACCTGGAGGGCCACCTCGTCGACGAGCTCGGCTGTGCCGTCGAGCACGTAGAAGCCACCCACCACCTCGGTGAGCTCCGAGAACGGCCCGTCGGTCACCAGCAGCTCGCCGTCGCGCCGGCGCACCGTGGTGGCGGTGTCGCTGGGGTGCACGACCCCACCGGCGACCACCACGTCGCCCGCGCCCTCGATGAAGGCGTCGTGCTCAGCCGCGCCGATGTCCCACCCCTCGTGGTCGGGGTCGTCCGCCTCGGTCTGCTCGCCGTGGATCGTGGCCAACACCTGGGTGTCCCGGTCGCCGCCGCCCTCGGGCCGGCCGTCGAACCACTGAACCACGGGCCGCACCTCGATCGCGCCGCTGGGCTGCGAGGCGACGGGAAGGTGGCGGACCAGCTCGATGGCATCGTCGAGCGAGGGCGCATCCAACAGGTAGTAGCCGCCGAGCACCTCGGCCACCTCGGCGAAGGGGCCGGCGGTGATGCGGGGCTGGGCGTCGTCGTGGCGCACGGTTCGGGTGGTGGCGCTGGGCTGCAGGGCCTCGCCGCCCACGATGGCGCCGCCGGCCAGCTCCTCGAAGGCCACGTACGCCTCCATCTCGGCATCGAACTCCGGGGTGCCCGGCTCCGTCGCCGCGGTCTCGTCGTCGTACATCAGGACCAGGAAGTGCACAGGTGCTCCTCGGGGTGGGACAGGCGCCGATCGCCCGTTCACGAAGAACGACGATCGGCCCGCGAAGGATCGGACATCGGCGCCGACCGCTGTTCATGCTGGCCCTCTTCGGCAGCCGCCTGCGAACCCTGACCGCCGTCGCCGGCAGCGCCCTGCTCACCCTTGGCGCCCGAGCAGTGGCTCGAAGCGGGCGAGCTGCTGTGACATGCGTCGTCCGGGTTGACCAGAACGATCGTTCTAGTGGAGGATCCCCTGCGTTCGACCACCACCCCAGGGGGGACCTGATGACACCCGAAGAGACTGCGGTCGGCAGTGCCCAGACGGTCAGCCGCCTCACGTCCAACTTCATGATCGACATGGACACGTTCGTGTTCGCGGCCACGAAGGGCTTCGAGGACATCGACTTCTACTTCGCCGGTCGGGGTGGTCCGCTCGGCGAGGTCGACGCCGACGTGGTGACCGCGGCCCTCACCTTCTTCAACCCCGAGACGGTGCGGAAGGCCTGGGAGAACAGCGCCGGCGTGATGAGCCGAGCCGAGGCCGCCTCGACCTTCGCGGGATGCGCCTCCACCTGGGCGGACGGGCACCTCGCCGACGATGCCCTCGACTGGGGCCAGCTCGGAGACCTCGCCACGCAGGTGGTCGACGCCGCCTCGCCCGCAAGCGCGCCGCTGTTCGCGGCCTGGCGAACGTTGCCTGTGCCCGAAGACCCCAAGCACCGGGCCGTGCACCAGCTGAACGCACTACGAGAGCTGCGCATGGCTCGCCACGGCGCCGCGGTGGTGGCCTCGGGCATCGACGTGGCCGACGCAGTCCAGCACAACACGCCCTACATGATGGGGATCTACGGCTGGCCCGAGCGTGAGCTCGACGCCGACCTCGGCACCCGATGGGACCAGGCCGAGGCGCTCACCAACGTGGCCACCGCGGCGGACTACGCCGTGCTCAGCGAGGCCGACGCAGAGCAGTTCGTCACGCTCTGCCTGGCCGCCAGCGCCGCCATCGACTGAGCGCAAGCTCTAGCGCTCCGGCGACCTCAACAGCGCCATAGCCTCGTGAGAGCCGTCCCGCCGCCGGCGGGCACGTCACCAACGGCGAGCGCATCGCCACGCAGGAGCTTTGATGAAGCGCCGTACCCTCGTCCTCCTCGGCCTCGGAGCCGGGCTCAGTGCCGCCGTCGTGGTCTCCGCCCGCAAGACCGACCGCTCCCCCCTCGCCGTGCTGGCCGAGGGCGAGCGCACCCAGGTCGAGACCTCCGACGGAGCCGTGCTCACGGTGGACGTGAACGGTCCCGAGGACGGACCCGTCGTCGTGCTCGCCCACTGCTGGGGCGGCGATCTGCACAACTGGGACCGCGTGGCTGCGCCGCTGGTCGATTCCGGCCACCGGGTGGTGCGCTGGTACCAGCGAGGCCACGGCACCTCGACGGTCGGCTCCGAGGGCTTCGAGATCGAGCGCTTCGGCGCCGACCTGGCCGAGCTGCTCGAGGCCCTCGACCTGCGCGATGCCGTCGTCGCCGGGCACTCGCTGGGCGGCATGACCACCCAGGCCTTCGCCATCGGCCATCCCGAGGTGGCGACCGAGCGGGTGCAGGCCCTCGTCCTGGTGGCCACCTCCTCCGGCAACCTGGCCGGCTCGCCCATCGCCAAGGCCCAGCGCTTCATCCTCAACCCCGCGCTCGACCGAGCCCTCGCTGGCCCGGGCGGCCACGTGTGGCTGCGAGTGACGCTGGGCAAGGGGGCCACGCCCGCCATGGTTCGAGCCACCCGCGACCACTTCCTGGGCACGCCGTTCGAGACCCGCATCGGCATCGCCGACGCCATGCTGCTGATGGACCTGCACGAAGGCCGCCGCTCGATCGACCTGCCCACCACCGTCGTGGTCGGCACCCGCGACACGCTCACGCCCCTGGCGCACAGCCGCTCGATGGCGGCCGACATCCCCGGGGCCGAGCTGGTCGTGCTCCCCAGCCTCGGCCACATGCTCCCGTTCGAGGCCCCCGACCGGCTGGTGCAGATCATCGAGGAGGCCTCGTCGTGACCGTGACCGACCAACCCGTGCACCGGGCGGTCGGTTACCCCGCGCTGGCCGCCGAGAACGCCGAGGTGATCAGCGGCGGCGTGGCCTCCATCACCCCCACCGGCCTCGTCGACCACGACGGGGTGGAGCGGCCAGCCGACACCATCGTCTTCGCCACCGGCTTCCACGTCACCGACAGCCCGACCTACCAGCTGGTGCGGGGCGAGGACGGCCAGACCTTGGGAGATGCCTTCCTCCAGCACGGCGCCTACAAGGGCACCACCTGCCGGGGGTTCCCGAACCTGTGGGTCATGGCCGGCCCCAACACCGGCATCGGGCACACCTCGCTCGTCTACATGATCGAGTCGCAGATCCGGTACGTGCTCGACGCTCTGCGCAGGTCTGAACCTCTGGGAGACTCGCCCGATGGAGGGCGTGACGATCCGGGACGCGACCGAAGGCGACGTGCCGGCCATCACCGACATCCAGAACGCCCTCATGGCCACCACGACCATCGAGTGGACCGACACCCCGCACACCGTC
>Ga0105044_10010351_pt1 | contig 12731 bp, 7 predicted proteins | sample MAT01_FD_78092 | JGI IMG/M metagenome (GOLD analysis project Ga0105044, IMG submission 78092) | Freshwater microbial communities from Lake Fryxell liftoff mats and glacier meltwater in Antarctica - MAT-01 | ecosystem: Environmental > Aquatic > Freshwater > Ice > Liftoff microbial mat | place...
GTGTCGATACGGATCGCGTCGGGATCGCCGATGGCGCGTCCGAAGGTTGGCAATCCGGGGCGTGGGCCAACGCGGTGGCGATGTCGTTCGTTGAGAAACCACCGGACCCGGACAGTTTCCCCGAATGGCTTCACGAGACGCGGAAGGATGCACCGAAACCGGCATCGTCCGGTTCGTGGTACGCCGAGGCCAAGCAGGAAACGGGCGCGTTTTCGACGCTACTCGGAATTGCTTTCGAGGCGAGCAAATCGGGCGTCGGCGCGAAGTGGCGAGCGGTGGCCGTGGGCGATTCGTGCGTGTTTCAGGTGCGTGCGAACCGCCTCCTCGCGAAGTTTCCCATGGAGCGCGCGGCCGATTTCTCGAACCGCCCCGCACTCATCGGCACGTCGGATCGCTCGGCGATACCCGCGCCCGAATGGTTCGCGGGCCGCACCGAGGTCGGAGACACGTTCTATCTGTTAACCGATGCGCTCGCCGAGTGGTTCCTGCGAGTCGCCGAGGCCGGTGGGGAACCGTGGAGCGAGTGGAACCGTCTGAGCACCGCGACGGAATTCGCCGTGTGGATACAATTACTGCGAAGTACCCGCGTGCTAAAAAACGACGACACGACCAGCGTGCGCATCGAAATCCAGAAGGTCTCTTAACGGTATCGTGCCAGCCCGCAGCGCAAGCAAGGGTTCGCTTTCCAATGTCGAGTGACAGCATCGAGTTTCTTCAGGGTTCGCCTTGCTTTCGCTGCGGGCTGGCCCGAAAAGTATCGGAGACGAACGAATGAGTTGGCCGCTTTCCCAGGATTTTAACGAAGCCGTGCAAAACGCGAGCACGGCCTTTAGCGACCCGGTTTTGAAGGGCGGAAAGGTCGTCACGAACCCTATGGGGATGCCGATCCCGCGGTCGGGTAACTACGCGGACGTGTATCAGGTGATGGGTGCCGACGGCCAGGCGTGGGCGGTGAAGTGCTTCACGCGCGCGGTCGCTACGGGGATCGAAGGCCGCTTCGCCGCCATCGCGGACCACCTCAATCAGGCGAACTTGCCGTTCACCGTCGGCTTCGATTTCCAGCCCGAAGGCATCCGCGTTCGCGGCGTCAAATACCCGATCGTGAAGATGCAGTGGGTCGATGGCTACCCGATCAACCAGTTCGTTCACGATAACCTCAATCGCGCATCGATCCTCGAAGCGATGCTGTCGTTGTGGGTGCGGCTCTGTCGGCGTTTACGCGAAACGGGCATGGCGCACTGCGACATCCAGCACGGCAACGTGTTGCTCGTTCCCGCCACGGGAAAGAACTCCACGCTAGGCCTGAAACTCGTCGATTACGATGGCCTCTACGTACCGGCACTCGAAGGCAAGCCGAGCGGCGAAGCGGGCCATGCCTCGTATCAGCATCCCGAGCGCGTCTACACGGGGGCGTACTCGGCGGACCTCGACCGCTTCCCGCACCTCGTGGTCGCCACGGCGTTACGCGGTCTGCTGATCGGCGGCCCCGCGATGTGGAAAAAGTACGACAACGGCGACAACCTGATGTTCTCAGAGAAGGATTTCAAACAGCCGGCACAGTCGCGACTGATGCGCGAACTCTGGGACACCGGCGACCCGTTTACCGTCGGCCTCGTCGGGCACTTGGCACTTGCCTGTACGAAACCGCTCGCGCAAACGCCGTGGCTCGATCAGCTCATGCCGGGCGGGCAACCGCCGATTTTGACGCCGAACCAAGAGCGACAAGCCGCCGCGATCCTCGGCATCGCGATGGCCGGGCCGGCACCCGTTCCGGCCGTTGTCCCCAACGCGAATGTGCCAGTTGTGGCCGCTGCGCCGCGCTTGAATTTCAACGACGATAGCGAAGGCGATGGCAGCCTACCGACGGGCGACGATGCTCCGCGCCGCAAAGCGAAAGCAAACAACACCGCGTTCTTCGGCACGATCGCGATGGGCGTGATTGCGTTCGGCTGTATCGCGGGCGGGGCAGCGTTTTTATTCTCGAAGAAAGCTCCGGACATCGTTCAAGCCGTGCCGACGGAGCCAGCACAACCGGTGGTGGCAATCAAGCCACCCGAGCCGAAACCACCGGAAGTGAAAGTGGTGCCGACACCGACGAAACCCGACATGCCGAAGTCATCGGACCCGACGGCGAACACCAATATCACAAGGACGAAAATGGGCGGCCGTGTCGTGTGGAGCGTTCCCTCCGACGACGACGCAACCACCCAGCCAGTCGTGGTGCGCTACTCCTCCGATGGTGCGAAACTGTTCATCGCGCCCGCGAATAAAGGCATCATTCACATACTCGACGCGAGCAACGGCCAGCGGCTGAGCACGTACAAGGACGAAGAAGACGCCAAGTTCATTCGCGCGGCAGCGATTCCTGGCGGCCGGATGCTTGTAACGACCAAAGATTCAAACTTTTACGTCTGGAACCCCGCCAACAACAAGAAGGAAAAAATCCTCTACCCGAAGGCATCCGTATGGTCGAGCGGCCTGTGGACAGATCGAGTCGGCCAGTTCGCACTCATGATGAGCAATAACGTCGGCCGGGTCGTCGACCTCGCGAAGGGCACCGATATTACGACGTTCGAGTTGCCCGACACGAAGACGTATCGAATGTCTGCGGCACTTGCGGCCGATGGCTCGGCGGTGCTTGCGATTGCGCCGAACGGGACGATGCGAATCACGGACTTGCAGCGGGGAACGGTCCTCGTCGAAAAGCGGTTGGCCGATGCGAATTTGTTGACGGTGATGGCGTGGTTGCCAGAGCGGAAGCTCGTCGTCCTGCAGGAAACCGACAAAATGCGATCGACGAACGATGCGGTCATCGTCGATGCGGATACGGGGGAAATTAAGCAAAAGATCGCCGGTCGGTTCTTCCATCAAGCCGCATTTACGCCCGACGGGCAGTTCCTGATTCTCCTCGGTTCGGGTTCGATTTCGGCTTGGTCCACAGATGGTTTTAAGAAGGTGGCGGACATTCCTGCACCACATCTGCAAATCGCCTACGACTTCGACATCAGCCCCGATGGCACGAAGATCGCCTATGCCGGCGCGGATCGTTCCATTCACACGGTGGCGTTCGATGCCGACACGATCAAGCCAACGGCCCCAGCGAATGCACCCACGTTGCCGTCTGCCACGGTCGCGTCGCTGACCGATCTCACGACGTTCCCTCAAGGTACAATCCCGGGTGGTATCCGTTACACCGCGCTCGATCCGAGTGGCACTTCGATCGCGATTGCCACGCAGAATGAACTGCGTGCGTACACCGTGCTGACGCGCGTCGAGCAATTCCGCTACGCGCCACCCGACGGCAGTTTGGGCCGCGTCTGGTACACCGTTGGCAACGTCATCGTCGAAGTGCGACGTGCGGACAAAACGACCGAACTCCACACACTCGACCGCAAAACCGGTAAGCTCGCGCTCACTCGCGGCATCTTCGACATCAGCCGACCCGATGGAAATTTCATACACATCGCGGTGTCTGCGAATGGAGAGTACGTCAGCACGATTACGGCGGGTGGTGCCACCATCACCGACCTGCGAACGGGCCGCACAATCGTGCCGTTTCCGAACGCGATCGGGGCGCGATACGCCGACTTCACCAGTCAGGGGTTATTCGTCGCCGACGAAACGATGATTCACCAGTACGATTTGACCGCAATGAAACTCGGGAAGCCGATCGTGCCGATGGGCGTCATCGCACCGTTCGATGTGGAAGACATCTCGCCCGATGGTCGTTTCGTCCTTTGCCGCAAGGCCGGCAACACCGATACGGTCGTTACGGTTCACAACGCATTGGACGGCAAAGTGTCCTGCACGATTCCGTGCAGTCTCGGTCGAGTTCGTGCGCGCTTCACCGCGACGAGCCAACACTTCGTCATCGCCGATGGTAACCGCGTTGAAATCTACGACGCCGTCACTGGGAAATCGGTGGGTAAAAAGTTCCAAACGAATGCCAATTCGGACATCGCTATCAGCACGGGATCGCCGGTTTTGGCTGTCACTTCGCGGAATGAAATTAGCATTTACCGTACGGGCACATCGACTGACACCGCGATGACAGCAGACGCGACCAAGCCGCCAGCCGCGGTTCGGTTGCCGATCCCTGAAGCGGTCGCCATCGCCGAAGCCGAAACGAAAGTGAAGGAGTTGTACAAAGCCGATTACGCGAAGAAACTCCCCGCTGACCGCAGAAAACTCGCGGAGAAGCTCGCCAAACTCGCCGCCGAAACCGTCGGCGATGCCCCCGCGAAATACTTCATTCTGAAAGAGGTCATCGCGTTTGGCACCGAGTTAAACGATCCATCGTTGTCTACGAAAGCCATCGATAGCCTCGATGAAACCTTCGAGGTCGACGGCTTTGCACAGAAGCTGGCGATACTCGACAAACTCAGCGGCACCGCAACCCAAACGTCCACGCTGCGCACGGTGGCCGAAATCGCAACCGATATGTTCGAGGAATTGGCCGATCGCGACGAACACGAGAAAGCGCTGAAGTTGACTGCGGTCGCGATCAGTAGCCTCACCCGCGGCGGTTTGAACTTGCAGGCCCGCGATACCGAAGCGCGACAAACGCAGATTCGCAAAATGCGCGACGCCTTCGAAACCGTGCGGACCGCCACCGAGAAACTGAAAACGACGCCCGACGATGTCGCGGCCAAAGCCATCGTCGGCAAGTATCGCTGCTTTCTGCAAGGCCGATGGGACGAGGGTCTGGCACTGTTGGCCACGAGCAACGATACCGATTTGCGCAAGATCGCCGAACTCGAATTGAAGGCGAGCACGGACTTCGAAACGACCGACAGCAAACGCGGGGAAGCCTGGTGGACGTACGCGCAGAGCCTTCCGGAAACCGAGCGTGCGCCCGCCACGAGCCGCGCGAAATATTGGTACGCGAAGGCCCTCCAATCGCAAACGGGCCTGGATCGCGTGGCCGCCGAAAACCGGCTCAAGTTCACGCTCGGTGCCATCGAATATCGCCCCGGAATCGTCGTCGAAGCCTCGGCCGGACCGCTCGCCAAGCTGACGAAACGCCGTGGGCGCGTCGAATTCGCCATCGATTTCGATGCAGTTGAGTTTCGTCAGATCGGCCAATACGCCAGTGTCAAGTGGACGGGGTACATCGTGCCGCCGACATCGGGCCGCTACAAGATTATCGCCGACACGAAGGAAGCTGTGCGCATTCGAATCGGCACCAAGCCCGATGAAAAAGTGCTAATCGAAGCCAGGACCATCGGGCTAGGAAAACGCGAAGCGATCGTGTTACTCACGGATCGTCCGATACAGATCGCGATCGACTACGAATCGTCGACGACGCAGAATCATGCGATCAAACTTAAGTGGATTCGCCCCGGCAGCAAAGCCGAAGAAGCGATCCCCACGGCAGCCCTCTTCCACACCAAGACCGACGAAAAGTTGGTGACGGAGAAGTAATCGACGCCAATGTGCATTCTTGAAAACCGGGCGCACCCAGCCAAGGTTGCGCTGTCCACGTTCGAGTGACGACATCGACTTTTGCGAGGCTGGCACAATCGCAGACCGCTCAACTCACGTACTGTTCCAGAAAGCGTTTACTTTGCCGCAGGGCGCGTTTGCGGTCGTCGAGGGAACGCTCGTAGGCACGATCTTCGACTTCGATGCAAACGGGGCCGTTGTAGCCGGTGTCGGTGAGTGCGGCGAAGAACTCGCCCCAGTTCACGTCGCCGAGGCCCGGCAGTTTCGGCTCGTGCCAACCGAGGCCCATGATGCCGACATCGTGTAGGCGTTCGCGGTCGACACGCTCGTCTTTTGCGTGAACGTGAACGATGTGATTCTTGAACTCGCGCAGGCACTTCGCGCAATCGATGAACTGCCACACGAGGTGCGACGGGTCGAAGTTCAGGCCCAGCGTATTCGGGAAGCGCGCAAAGAGTTGTCGCCACGTGGCGGGGTTGATAGCAAGGTTTTTGCCGCCGGGCCATTCGTCGTCGGAGAACAGCATCGGGCAGTGTTCGATGCCGATCCGCACCCCATGCGCCTCGGCTTCGCGCACGATCGATGGCCACACGACCTCCACGCTTTCCATGTTCTCGACGATCGTCTTCTTGCAATCGCGACCGATGAACGTGTTGACGACATTCACGCCCAATAGCGCCGCCGCACGGATGACGCACTTCAAGTGTGCGGCCACCATCTCGCGGTGTGCCGGGTCGGGGTCGAGCGGATTCGGGTAGTAGCCGAGTCCGGAAATATTCACGCCAGTCCGTGCGATTAACGCTTTCACGCGAGCGATTTGCTCGGTTCCGAAGGCGTTGACATCGAGGTGCGACACGCCCGCATAGCGCCGCTCGGCCTTGCCCGGCGGCCAGCACATCACCTCGATGCAGCCAAATTTCTCTTCGGCCGCAAAGGCGAAGACTTCATCCAAGCTCAAGTCGCCAAGAATGGCACTGACAAAACCGAGTTGCATCGCGTTCACCGGGGAATGCAGATGTTTATCCCAATCCCGAGCCGGGATAAACACTCTGAATCAGTAGATGAAATATTATCGGCCTTCCTCATGTCGCGTCAAGAATGTTCTTCAGTTTGCCAGCAAGCACCGATTTTCCTTCATGCGTGGGGATCTCGGAAGCCGATACCGATTCTGATGCGATGCGGAGTCGTCGCGATTTCGTTCGGGCCTGGTTGCCCGAACGGACAGCCAGGAGGGTGTTCGATGGGGCGCAACTCGACGCGATGGCTGTTCGCGCTCGTATTTGCGCACTGTGCTTCTTGGGCTTACGCGCAAGACCTTCCGCCACTTTTGGAAGGCCCCGCGCGGCTCGTTCCCACTCGTTCGCTCGACATCGACGATACCCCACCCGAACGCCGCATCGAAGAGAAACCGCGGGGTATACGCCTCGGACGCGCGAAAGACGCGAACATCGTGCCCGCACGCACGATCGAAAATCGCAGCGAACGCGACGATTCGCCGCGCCGTAACAATCGCGATGCGAGCGACATCGATGATTTCCTCGAGCGGCGCACGCCGGCACGCGATCGGGACTACAAACGCTCGACCGAGAAGTTTGGCGATCGCTTCATCGATCTATTCAGTGCGGATCGCCGGAAAGAATGGCTGTTCAGCGATCACGCGTTCGACAACTTCGCGTCACCGATCTCTAACCCGTTCCTGTTCGAAGATCCGCGTTCGCTCACGGAAGTGCGCCCGCTGTTCATTTACCAGCAAATTCCGGGGCCACAACCGCTGTTCCAAGGCGGCAACCTCTGGTTCCTCGGCGGCCGCGCCAGCATCGCGTTCACGGAGCGATTCTCGGTCACGTTTAACAAGATCGGTGCGCTTTCGGTGAACCCGGCTGGTAGTTCCTTGCTCGATAGCAAGTTCGGCTTCTCCGAACTCTGGCTCGGACCGAAATATGCCTTCTACCGCGACCCGCAGTTCGGCGCGATCCTCACCGGCGGTGCGATCTTCCAGATCCCGCTCGGCTCGTCGGACGTGACCCAAAATACGGGTAAGCTATCCATTGTGCCGTACCTGAGCGGCGGCAAAACACTCACTGAGTTCCGCAACTTCGGTACGCTGAACGGCATCGCCACCACGGGTTACTCGTTTAGCATCGACAAAGCCCGCAGCGACTACTTCTACCTCAGCGGGCACCTCGATTTCGACATCTTCAATCGCCACCGCTTCTACCCGGTGGCGGAGTTCAACTACTTTCAGTACACCACGAACGGCAATTCGACGAACCGAACCGGCGAAGGGCTGGACCTGATCAACTTCGGCGGGCAATCGAAGGGCGCGAGCCTCGTAACGGGGGCGCTCGGCGGGCGGTTCAAGATCACCGAAGCCGCACAAATCGGTGCCGCATTCGAACTGCCACTCTTCGGTAACAAAGACCTGTTCCGCTACCGCTTCACCGTGGACATGATCCTGCGGTATTAGTGCCGGAAATCAAATGACGATAAGTTACACGATTTTGCGCAGTTCCATCAGCAATTTGTCGATTTCGGCGTCGGTGCCGACTGTGATTCGCAGGCCGTCGTAGCCGTTGTAGTTCATGTAACGGACGAGGATGTTTTTGGCCTTGAGGGCTTCGTAGACCGGCTTGTGGGGGCGGTCGGTGCGGCGACACCAGAGGAAGTTCGCGTGGCTCGGCGTGACCTGGAAGCCGAGCGACGCGAGTTCGGCGTGCATTCGGCCCCGCGTCGCTACGATCTTCGCACGGACGTCGGCGAAGTACATCGGGTCTGCAATCGCGGCCGTGGCAGCCACGAGGCTGAGCGCGTCGCAGTTGTACGAATCCTTCACTTTGGTCAGTTCGAGAATCGTGGCGGGGTCGGCAATCGCGATGCCGAAGCGGATGCCAGCGAGCGAGTACGACTTGCTGAAACTGCGCGTGACGATCAGGTTCGGGCAGGTTTTCAAGAGCGAAATGCCGTTCCACTCGGCGAAGTCGCCGTACGCTTCATCGAGGACGAGCGGCCCGCCGACTTCCTTCGCCAGCCGTGCCACTTCGGCTGGTCGCAAACAGGTGCCCGATGGCGAGTTCGGATTGGCGAGGAACGTGAGGTTCGCGCCGGGTTTCGGCCACGGCTTCGGCAGTTGCCAATCGTCGGTAAAGCGCACGGATTCGAACCGCGCACCCTGGATCTGTGCGAGCGTTTCGTAAAGGATGTAACTCGGCGTCGGCGAGACGATCAGGCCGCCTTCCGGAACGAAGGCGCGGGTGAGGATCGTGAGGATATCGTCCGAGCCGTTGCCGATGAGAATCGCGTCGGGTTCGACGCCGAGAATGCGGCCAGCGACTTTGCGGAACGCTTCGCCGCTCGACTGGGGATACTTGCGTAACGTGTTGCCAGTCAGGGCGGCGCGAATGGCGTCGAACACCCGCGGCGATGGCGGGTATGGGTTTTCATTCGTGTTGAGCTTAACGATGTCCGTCGCGTTCAACTGCTCGCCCGGCACGTAACCGGCCATCTGGTGGATGTTGTCGCGGAATCCGTTCATGACACTACTTCTTGACCGGAATCGGTGAGGGCGTGGTGGCGACGACCGGTGGCGCGACGCCGGCGGCGATTGCAGCGGCGGCGGCTGCCGCAGCGGCTGCGGCGGCAATCACTTTCTCGGGCTTCGGCTTCGGGCGGGCGGCAGGGCCGTTGTCGTTCGCGCGCTGTTCGACGCTCGCGGCGTGGCCGGTGAGGCCTTCCTTTTTAGCGAGGTAAACGACATCTTCCGCGATGTCTTTCAAGCCGTTGCGGGTGAAGCGCAACACGCTCGTTCGCTTGCGAAAATCGTTGGAAGTTAGGCCGCTACTGAAGCGTGCGGTGCCCGATGTCGGGAGAACGTGCGACGGGCCAGCGGCGTAGTCGCCGACGGCCACGGGGCTGAACGGGCCGAGGAAAATCGCACCGGCGTTATTGATCTCTTCGGCGAAGCCATCGGGGTCGCGGGTCTGGATGTGCAGGTGTTCGGGTGCCAGTGCGTTCACGCACTCGATCGCAGAGGCTTTGTCCGGTGCCAGCACGAACGCGCCGTAACGCTCGAACGATTCTTTCGCCAAATCGCCGCGAGACAGCTTCGCGATCCGCTTGTTCAGGGCTTCTTCGACTTCGCCGAGGAGCGGTTCGTACCACGTGACGAGGATCGGCACACCGGGCGCGTGTTCGGCCTGCGCGAGAAGGTCCAGTGCCACATATGCGGGGTGGGCGGAGTCATCGGCGGCGACGACGATTTCGCTCGGTCCGGCGATGCAATCAATCGCAACTTGACCATAAACAAATCGCTTTGCGAGCGCGACGAACTGGTTGCCCGGCCCGACGATCATCTCGACGGGCTTGAGTCCCTCGACGCCGTACGCCATCGCGGCAATCGCCTGCGCCCCGCCGATGCGGTAGACCTCGGTGATGCCGAGTTCGTGGCAGGCTGCGAGCATGTCCTTGTTGTAAGCGCCGGTGTCTTTAGGCGGCATACAGACGATGATATCCTTCACGCCAGCCGACTGTGCGGGAACGATCGTCATGAGCAACGTCGACGGGTAAGCGGCGGCCCCACCGGGACAGTAGACGCCGACGCGACTCATGGGGCGATATCGCATCGACAGTTCGTGTTGCCCGGACACTCGCAGCAAGGCGTCCTGGTGCAGCAATCCGGACTGAAACGAATCGACGTTGTAGCGGATGCGGCGAAGCACATCGAGGTATTCCGGGGCCGCCGCGGCGTGGGCTTCGGCGATCTCCGAAGGCTTCACGCGGATGGCGTCGGCCTTCAGTTTCACCTTGTCGAGTTGCTCGGTATATTGCAGGACGGCGGCGACGCCTTTGGCCTTCACATCCAGGCAAATCCGTTCGACGGCTTGTGTTGGCGTCAGGGCTTCGCCGAACACGGCGAGTGTGAGTTTCTTGCTTTGGGGCGTGGTGATTTCCGAATCGGGCCGGAACTGGTCGCGTAATTTGGCGAGTTGCGAATTCGCGTTGTTCGCCGTCAGGTCAATACGACGAATTTTCAAAGCACCCATTTATGGACTACCTCGTACCGCGGGCGGATTGGTACCGTATCCGGGTTTCGTACTACGACGTGTGCGGTAGCGTCGGTGATACCGATTCGCTCCGTAGTGCGTCGATGTAAATTATACAAAAATCGCGCACGATCCGCCACATTTGCATCGAAAATGGCTTCCAATGTTATGCGGCATGTTGTGATTTAGCAACGGCTTGCGACGATTATGCCGAATGTGAATCGCGAAGGGTGTCAATCCGTTGCTTTTTTCCTACGCGACACCCAGCGGGCGACGAACGTCAGGCTGCCGATGGCCGCCAAGCCGATGGCGGCCATCACCCAGCGCATGGGCCCCGTGAAGGTGGCTCGGTCGGGGCCATCGGCGATCGACGCGGTTGCGACGGCCACGGGCGGAATGGTAAACGTCGTCTTCGCAGTATGCCCGGCCCCGGCATCGACGCGGACTTCATACTTCCCCGCTGACGGGGCATCGAACGTCCAGACGCCTTGAGAATCGGTTTTCCCTTCGGAAATCAGGACATTCGCCGCATCGAACACCGACACTTTCGCATCGGGTGCGGGGGTGTCGTCGTCGTAATACGTCTCGATGGTCACTTTGCCATCGAGCAGTTTGACGTCGATCCCGACCGCGTGTGCCTGCGACACGGATGCGAATCCCAGACAGATCACCACTACCGCAAGGTATCGATACACGGCAAAATCCCCTGAAAACGCAGAGTTCTGCGTACAATTTTACGAAATTGCCGCACTGTTGTCGGATCGCGTTGGATTTTTTGACTGAACTCGATGCATGATATAATAGCAGCACGTGAAAGACGTATGCCACGTGGTTGAGGTGCCGACACGATGTTCCGCTCGCAAAGTCCGCTACCCGCGCTCATCGCGTGGTGCCGTGCGCTCAAATACGGGCTGGATGCGGGGTTGTCGCCGGTGAAGGTCTTTCAGCAACAAGCGAAATCCGGGCCATCGGTGTTCCGCGAAGTGGCGGGGAAACTGGCGGCACGAATGGCGACGGGCGAGTCGCTTTCGGATGCGTTGCGACCGGAAGCGGGGCGGTTCCCGAGGCTATTTATCGAGATGATCGCGGTCGGCGAACAAGCGGGGCGATTGCCCGATGTTTTCGGCGAACTCGAAACGCACTTCGAAGCCGTCCACAGTATGCGGAAGAAGTTCATCCAGTCGCTGATTTACCCAGGGATCATGTACTTCGGCGCGATTATGGTCATCACCATCATGCTGTTCGTGATGAGCATGATGGGAAACAAATCGAACCCGATCGGGTTGAGCGCCACGCAGTTCCTGTTTTACGCCGTGGTGTTTACGGTGTTCCTCTTCGGCACGATCCGCATCATCGCGGGCAACCCCGATGCGCGGGCGAAGGCCGAGGCGATCGCCTTGAACATACCGGGGCTGAATGCGTGCGTGCAGGCGTTCGCTCTTCAACGGTTCGCGATGGCCGCACACATGACGATCGAAGCCGGCATGAAAGCCGACCGCGTGCTGCGGCACAGCCTGAAGGCGACCGCCAACGGCTCGTATATCGCGCAGATCGATTTCGCCGCGAAAACCGTCCGCAAGGGCGACGAGATTCACGACGCACTCAGCGGCTGCGGCACGCGACTGTTCCCCGAGGAGTTTCTGAACGTCGTGCAAGTCGGCGAAGAGTCCGGCCAACTCGCCGAGGTCATGGCCAAGCAAGCCGTGTATTACCGCGAAGAGTCGATCCGCAAAATGAAGGTGATCTCGTCGATTGTTTCGGGCGTCGTTTACGTGCTGATCGCCGGGTTGATCCTCTTCGCCATCTACACGATTTTCCAGTCGATGATGGGTGGCTACAGCGACGCGATGCAAGCCGTCGACGACCCCGACAAGTGGATGCGCGGCGGGCGGTGAGGATGCACCAAAGCAGAAATCACTTCACCGCAGAGGGCGCTAAGAACGCTGAGAAAACGAATACGAGTCAATGCCATATTCATTCGATTCTCAACGGTGTTTTTCTTTGCGTACTCTGCGACCTCTGCGGTTAAATTCTTCAAACCACCAACTATCGCTCGATTCGGCGGTACATCACGGCGATGCGGTCGCGGGCGATTTCTTGCCAGTGGCCCGATTCGCGCATGGCTTGTTCCAGAGGCAATATCGGCGTCGATGCGGCGACGATGGCGACTTCGAAACCGTATTCCCGGTACCAATCTTCGAACCGATCCGGGTGATCGCGAATCGTTTGGACGTAGTTCGTCAACCA
>Ga0105044_10010353_pt1 | contig 12729 bp, 13 predicted proteins | sample MAT01_FD_78092 | JGI IMG/M metagenome (GOLD analysis project Ga0105044, IMG submission 78092) | Freshwater microbial communities from Lake Fryxell liftoff mats and glacier meltwater in Antarctica - MAT-01 | ecosystem: Environmental > Aquatic > Freshwater > Ice > Liftoff microbial mat | place...
GAAGCTCGAACAGTTCGTACACCCACTCCTTGATGCGGCCAATCGCTTCGGTCTGCGGCGGCTTTGGGGCGAACAAGTTGATCATGCGGTGCCTCCGGGTCAGTTGGTGAGAATGGTGTCCGGCAGGGTACAGGCCCCGTTCGGACCGGGGCGGACGATCGCCTTCAACGGCGTTGTAGCCGGTCGCGCATACCGGTCGGCGACCAAACTGCGACCGTCTTCGCCGTTCTCTCCTGACCCGGTGCGCCAGTCGACGGTCACAGCATAATCCCCCTCCGGGATGCCTTCGCTACCATCCGCAGATGCGACGGTGAAGCCACCGTCGGCACCGGCCTTGGCCCGCGGCGGAAACTGCCCGGTGCCGCCGCCCACTGCATGGAAGACCAGGATCGCCCCCGCGGCCGGTTTGTTTCCGCTCATGATTCGTCCTTGGGTTTTAATCAGGCCGGGGACGGTCGCAGTCGGGCTTCCGCACCCGACGAGCGCGAACAGCGCGAAGGCCGAAAGCAAGCCGCGCATCAATTGTCCCCCGACTGAACTTCGCCACCGGCGCGCGTGATCATCGCCGCCAGGACGGGGTAGGTGAGCGACTCTTTGAGGAACCGCACCGATCCGTCGCCGAACAGGCAATTCGATCCGCCAGTGTGCATGCTGTAGATCTCCCACTGGTTGGTGCAATTGATGGCGCACGTCCCGCCGCTCGAGGCATTTCCGTCGGCGGTCGCGCCGTCGATCCGCATATTCTTGTTCCAGTCGGCCCAAATGCCACCGTTCACGCAGCCCGGCCCGCCGCCCCCGCACGGGTTGTTCTCGGCAATCGTGTTGGCGATCTGCGTCCGCCGCTTCCACAACTGCTGGCGGTTCGCGCATTCGGAAACCATTGCCACGTTCGACAAGCCGTCGGTCATGTCCGACCAGCGGTTGCCCGCGCCGTCGAACACCGCCCGGCCGTCGAACGTGGAAGGCAGCCCGAGGAACGCGACGTTGACCGAACTGAACGGCCCGTAGTCCCAACGCCCACCTTCGATCCGCGTCATCGTTCCGCCCACGGTCGGGACGAGTACCTCGGTGAATGCCGGAATCGGACCGACTGCGGACGGGCAGACGAAAGTCTTGACCGGCGTTTTGATCGCGTCGCGGTTCGACGGGTCGAACCACGGCACATCCAGCCGGATTTGACGGAACAGGTTGTCCTGTTCGATGTACGGCAACAGTCGGATGGTCCACGGGTGACGCGGACCGGGATTACGTACGGTTCCGAGGTTCACGGGGAATTCGCCGTTCGCGCTCTCGAAGTTGTGCAATCCCAAGCCGAGTTGCTTTAAGTTGTTGCTGCACTGCATCCGTGCCGCAGCCTCACGAACCTTCTGGACGGCGGGTAATAGCAAGCCGATGAGGATGGCGATGATGGCGATCACGACGAGCAATTCGATGAGCGTGAACGCAGAGCGGGAGCGATTCAAGATGGACCTCGAAGTTGTGGAGAATACGGAGAGTTTGCCGTATCGACGGCCGACTCATTTGGCGAAACACGGCGAGTGAAACGATGAAATACCCACTCGCCAACCAGAACCGAGATCAGCGACAGGCCGACCGTGGGGAAAACGACCGCGAGCCACACGATGGTGATGACAGCCGCTTTCGGAACGGGGGAATCGCTCGACCGGGGGAATCCGGTGGCACCCATCGGACGGCGGCGCAACCACATCCACACGCCGCTGATGCCCAACCCGGCCAGCACCAGGCAGGCGAGGAATGCGAGCACTTTCGTACCACTGCCACCGATTGTGCCCATGTGGATGGGCAGGACGTAGAGGCGGGCCTGTTCGGGTAGAGATAGGTTTTCCGCCCGCTGTTCCCCGAGCACGGTTCCACTGGACCGATCCACGCTCAGGCGACCGCTGACGGACGGACCACTACCGTGACGGGCCGTGATCTGAAAACTGTCCTCGGCTTTTTTCGGCAGTTGAATCGTCAGCGTATCGTGAGGATACCGCTCGCTCGCCTCGGTCGCCGCGCGGTCGAGAGCGTTCGACTGGATTCCGGAGCCAGCCACCGCCGAGGGAAGCGCGGCCAACAACGGACGAGGGAAATTCCCCGCGTTGTCGGTTACGGCATTGAACGACCACAACCAGACGATGGTGAAGAACAATCCGGTGAAGGCGATGAGTCCGAGCACGGGCGCGAACAGAATCCCGGCAATCGAGTGCAAGTCTCGCAGCACGGTGTACGGCTTCGCCCGCAACCGGGGCAGCCAAACTCCCGAGACGTGTCGCCAGTTCTGCGGCCACCAGAGGCAGACACCTGAGACGAGCAGGACGAACGTCCACGACGTCGTCGATTCCACGACGATGCGCCCGAACGTGCCCGCGAACAGCGTACGGTGAATTTTCAAGACTGTCGTGAAAAACGGTGAGCGAGCATCACTATCGCCAACGATTGCCGCCGTCGCAGGATTCACGAACACAGCCCAGTTCGTGCCGGCTGGCTTATCGGGTCGATCGACGAGAATGACCGTCGCTTTCTGAGAGTCCGGAGAAAGTGTGATGCGTGTTGGCTTCCAGTCCGGATACGCCAGTTGAGCCGCAGCAAGTTGTGTACTCGCAGGTAGTGCGAGGCTGCCCGATTCAACAAACGTCAGATCGGATCGCTGCCAGTTTTCGATTTCTTCTCGAAAGGTATACAAGGCCCCCGTGATCGAAAGGACGAGGAGAACCGGGCAAGCCAAGAGGCCCACCCAGAAGTGCCAACGCCAAACACGACGATAGAGGGAATGAAACACGATGAGTCCAGAACTCCTGTATTGTTACCTTGTTATGCCGTGTCAATTTCAGATCGGGACCGCGTCTGGGATTTCATTTTTGGTTTCGGAACTCGCTGTGTCATGTTCGTGCTGGTGGCGGGCCGTTGCCTCTTGTGGCGTTGGCCACGCGGGAAGCGGATCGCGGAACGCTTGCCACACCTCGTGGCCGACGTTCATTTCCGCATCGGTGAGCAGGCAGGCATCGAGGGCCGTGCGAAACGTCGCTTCGTCGAGCTTGCGACCGATAAAGACGAGTTCCTGTCGCCGGTCGCCGTAATCGCCGTCGAAATTTGCGAGGATGTCCGCCCGTTCGTCGGCATCGTCGGGCCAGCCTTCTTTTGGTACGAACGCCCACCAGACGGCGTGTGGCGAGAGTTCCGTCACGCGCCCGGCTTGCGACCAGAGGCCGATCCAGTCGTGCCGCGTGGCGATCCAACAGAACCCTTTCGAGCGAAGCAGACCTTGAAGAAGTTCCTTGTTGTGGATGAACTGCAACAACCGATCCGGGTGAAACGGTTTTCGGGCGCGGTAGAGGAAACTCGCGATGCCGAATTCGACCGTCTCGGACTCCTCGTCGCCGCGCAGCACTTTCAACCAGCCCGGAGCGTCTTTCGCTTTGTCCATGTCGAAGCGACCGGTATCCAGAATCTCCTTGAGATCGATCCGGCCGTAGGCAGCGGGGATGATCTTCGCGGTCGCGTTCAACTTCCGGAGGACATCGAACAGTTGATCGAGATCTTCGCGCGGCACGCCATCGATCTTGTTCACAACGATGACATCGGCGAACTCGATTTGATCGACCAACAGGTTCACGACGTCCCGTTCGTCTTCCTCGCTGACTGCAAGATTGCGGTCGGCCAAGGCATCGGTCGAGAGGTAATCGTGGAAGAAATTCGCCGCGTCCACCACCGTGACCATCGTGTCGAGTCGTGCCAAGTCCGAAAGAGACTGCCCGTCTTCGTGCTCGAAGGTGAACGTCTCGGCGACGGGCAGCGGCTCGCTGATACCGGTCGATTCGATCAGCAAGTAGTCGAAGCGGCCATCCGTGGCCAACCTTGCGACTTCCTTGAGCAAGTCCTCGCGGAGGGTGCAACAGATGCAACCGTTTTGCATCTCGACGAGCTTCTCGTCGGTCCGCGAAAGGGCGGCGGCACCGGTCTTCACCAGCGCCCCGTCGATGTTGATTTCGGACATATCGTTGACGATCACCGCGACCTTCAACCCTTCGCGGTTCGTCAGGATGTGGTTGAGCAGCGTCGTCTTTCCGGCTCCGAGGAACCCGGAAAGTACGGTGACAGGCAACCGGCGTGGCATCTTCGTCTGCAAGTGAAAACTCCGTTCCAGGGTGCCGCAATTAAAAATCGCCGGGGACAACATTCCCGCTCGCCGATGTACTCAGTTCGCGCAACGTCAGGAGGTTTGTGTTTGTGGACAAAAACTTCACCGAGCCATCCGCGAATGAAAGGTTCGTACCGGCCGGGCTCGCACTGCCGTAGGCGAACAATCGGCGATAGTAGAGGTCGAAGTAGGCGGCACTGCTCAGTGCCGGCGGCGACGTTGCGACCGAATCGGGCAGGCGGTAGTTGATCGGAACGAGCGTCGTCCGCCAGACGAAGAACGGCCCGCCCGACCACGACGAGTAGCCCCGCATATCGTTCGCCGGTCGCCGGGTCAGTGCGCCCCAGTTCGGGTCGAAGCCGTACCGCTCGCCGAGCAAGATCGTGTTGGTCGTCCCGTCGGTGATGTCTGTGAGCCGGGTGCGGGTGTTGTAGTGGAACACGCCGTCCATCACCTGAGCGAGGGGGGCAGCCGTGCCGCCGTTGCAGCCGTAGCTGGTCAGGCCGACGTACCGGCCGTTCGGGTAAGTTGCGTTCATGCCGGGGGCCAATTGCTCGTGAGGCGTGCTGCCGAGGGCGTCGGACGGGGAGAGTAAGGTCTTGATGACCGCCGCGGCCGGGGCGGTCGGCCCGTTGTACCACGCAGTGAAGACTGGGTTCGCGTACCACTGCCGATACAGGTTGTCTTGCTCGAAGTGCGGCAACAGCGGGACGACCCAACTGCTGTAGTTGACCGCCGGGTTGCTCGGGATCGCCGTGAACGAAGCGGACGGCAACCCCAGGTTGACGTCGTGGTACGCATGACAGGCGAGTGACAGTTGCTTCAGGTTGTTTTGACTTTGCGCACGGGCTGCCGCTTCACGGACTTTTTGCACCGCAGGTAAAAGCAAACCAATCAGAATGGCGATGATGGCGATCACCACCAACAATTCGATCAGTGTAAAAGCGGGCCGTTTGATTCGGGAACTCATTTGTCGCTATCCTTTTGGGAACGTCCGTGGTGTAAATTAGGGCTTGGATTTCAGGGTGAAATTCCGGGTCTGCGTGCCGGGTTGAATTTCGACCGTTGGTATCGGGGTGCGTGTAGCATCGCTGTATACGGTTGGCACACGCGGGCGTTTCGGAAGTTGTTTGGCCGCGTTTCGACCGGGGATGCCACTCTCCATATCGGCGTCGGCTTCGGTTTGGCCGCCGCCCGGCATCATGATGGTGGCATCGTTGATGCACACGCGGTGCTTGCCAACGATCGCGCCGCTCGCTCCTGTGGCGGCAATTTGATACCGACCGTCTCGATCCGTGTAAGCCGATGCCGGCGGTCCATTCGTGCCAACTGCGGGATCCGGAATGAACTGCACTTCCACGTCGGCGAGCGGCTTGTCATCGAGCGTGACGACACCTTCGACGGAGGCAAACTGCGGACCACTGCAGCCACCGACAAAGCAGATGAACAAGATCGGAGCAATCCGAAAACACTTCACGTTTTCTCCTCGTGGTCAGTTCACCCGTATCGGCGGGCGGTAGGTGGGATGGTTCGACCCCGACAAAACGATCCCGGCCCGCAATCGCTCGATTTGGCAATCCCACGGATTGAACCTTCGATCGGTATTGACCGACAATCGGCATGCGTGCTTCGCGGCCCGTTCCCACGCGTGGGCCATTCCCTTCGCGGCTACCGCAACTGGCTTGTTGGACCGGGCCGCCAAACAGTTTTCGCGGTATGTCGTGCCCATTTTCTCGGCGATCCAGTGCTCGTACTTGGCGAACCAACCAATGAAAATTGGCAGTAACCGCTGCATCAGGCACCACTCCCGCCTTGTGGAAGGATTTACGAGCCGTCCGAGTTGTTCCGGATCGTGTACATTTTGCCCGCTCGGGCACAACGCGAGCCTGGGTGCGAAGTCGTATCGCCGCACGAAAACGTTGCCGACACCCGGCTCGGCGTACATCGCCCCGAAACCCCAGAGGAAGATTGAGCCGCAAGGTTCGATGGCCGCCGTATATCGCGTGCTGCCCCGCCTCGGATCGCTCGCATGATTTTGACACATACCCCAATCGAGCAGCACGTTCCCACGCGGGTGGACAATGTCGCGCCCCAGACACCACATCTGTTGGTCGAAGAGCTGAGCCGTCCAGCGGCGATAGCCGAGATCGGAGATCGATGCGGTCATACCATCACCTCTGCGGGCCACCGGTCGAACTGATGCGCGTCCAACAACTCCGGCAGCGGGAGGCGTTCTCCCGCAGCGTGACACGCCTGTGCCCACGCGATCAGCGCGTCGTACACGGCGTCCCCTTCGAGGCCGCCGAGCCAGACTTGCTCGTCAGGCGTTAGCAGTAATGTCACGTTCGTGAGATCGCACGGGCCGAGGCAACCGGAAATCGTGAGCTGCACGGTGCGGTTCAGCTTGCCAGCGGCCCACGCGGCCTTGAGCTTATCCACGGGCAGTTCCGGCCTGCCGCGATCGGTGCGTCCACAGCAACAACCCTGACAGAACAGAAGTTGGGCGAGCGGTTTTTTCAGCGTGGCGATTTTTTCCAAGAAACAAACCAGTAAGATGAAGTTTTACTGTGGTCAATTCACGCGGTATATCTATGTTATACCTGGTTGCGATTTCGGCCAGTGCATCCTGCGAGATTCCGAATGCTTCGTACTTTTGCTGCCGTTGCGATGTTGGTGTCCTTGACCGGGTGCGGTGGCGAGACCGGGCCGAAGAAGCACCCGGTCACCGGACGAGTCGACGTGAACGGCAATCCGGCCCTCTACGTGCGGGTGCAGTTCCTGCATGCGGACCAGTCACTCCCCGGCAACTTGAAGATGCCCGTCGGCATGACGGATGACTCCGGCGTGTTTCATCTCTCGACCACGGGCGACAAGGACGGCGCGGTCGAAGGGGATTACACCGTCGTCTTCGAATGGATGTCGGCCAACGACCTCGGGGCTTTCGACAAGTTTGGCGGCAAGTTCTCGAATGCGAAGACGAGTACGTTCAAAGTGAAAGTCGAAGCCAAACGGAACGAACTCGCTCCGTTCGAGTTGACCATCCCCGAAGCCGCCATCGCGACGAAGTCGCCACGCGGTCAGTAACTTTCTTTTTCATTCCTCGTTTCATCTGGAGTACCTATGTTTCGTTTCGCCCGCCGGTCAGCGTTCACGCTGATCGAATTGCTTGTCGTGATCGCCATCATCGCGATCCTCATCGGTCTCCTTTTGCCCGCCGTGCAAAAGGTCCGCGAAGCCGCCGCTCGCGCGAAGTGTAGCAACAACCTGAAGCAGTTGGGGCTGGCACTACACAATTACGAGTCCTCGTACGGCAACTTCCCACTGAACAACCCGCCGTTCGCTACCTACGGTCGATCCGACGGCCTCGTATTTCAGAAAGAGCCATGGACGATCGAGGTTTTGCCGTACATCGAGCAAGACGCTCTCTACAAACAGTACAATCGCAACCTCGGTTTTGCCGAGGCCGGCAACCGCGCACTGATCGCGACGCCGCTATCCGTGTACAAGTGCCCCTCGTCCACGGTGGCGACCGCCGAGACGTGGCAACCGCCCGCCGCTTCGTTCACGGCCGACGTTGCCGCCCTTGCCGGGGCGAGTTACCAGGCGTCGGTGGTCGAGTATGCGGCAGTGCTGTCGGTTTTTGAGCCGCCCATGCTGTCTACGTCCGTCCTCCGACAGGGCTTGCTAAATAATTTCAACAAGCGAATGATCGCAGGCGTGACCGATGGGTTGAGTAACACCATCGCCTTCGGGGAACTGTCGGGGTGGCCTCGTCGCTTGGTCCGCGCGGGGCAGGTCCACCCAACTATCCCGAACAACAACTTTGCATTCGGGCACATCGGCGTTTCCAACCGGTTCCTGTTCATTCCGTACAGTACTGACGGGCTGATCCAGCGTGGCGGCCCGTGCTTGGTCAACTGCACGAACTTCGCAGGGTTGAACATGTACAGCTTTCACACCGGCGGCGTGAACCTGGGGTTGGCGGATGGCTCGGTTCGGTTCCTTCGCGAGACTGCGAGTATGGACACGATTTACCGCTTATCGTGCGTGAACGACGGCCTGACTAACATCGAGGAGTAAGCCATGAGAATCGTTATTGGCATCGCAAGTTTAGTTCTACTCGCCGCTCCCGCCTTCGCCGGCGTGTGGGGGGACATCGCGTCCCTGAAGAAAGCCCCGTCCCGTGCGGCGTGGGATCGCCTCGTGTCCGCCGGTACTCCGGCTCTGATGCCGATCTTGCAAGCATGGCCCACCGACGATCCCGTCTCGGCCAACTGGCTGCGGACGGCCTTCGATCAGATCGCGAAGACACACCCCGAGAAACTCCCCATCGATGATTTGCTCGCCTTCGCTTCGGAGCCAGCGGTTTTCGGGAAGGCTCGCCGTGTGGCAATCGCCGCCGTCGAACAGGTCCGACCCGGCACCACGGCGAAGCTGTTGCCGAGTTGGCTGAACGATCCCGAATTCGGTACCGATGCCGTGGCCGAACGGCTCGCCGCCGCAGAACTGGCAAAGCCGGCAGATGCTCTCGGTATTTTGAAAACGACGTTCGGTGCCACGACGGAGATCGATCAGTCGCTCGCCGTGGCCAAGAAGTTGATAGCACGCGGTGAAAAGCCGAACATCGTGAAGCATCTCGGTGTGGTGGCGAAATGGCACGTCGTCGGTCCGTTCCCTGTGACTCCGGAAGAAGGATTGAATCGATCGTTCCCTCCAGAAGACAAGCTCGACCTTGCCTTGGAATACGAGGGGAAGGCAAGGAAATTGAAGTGGACCCCGACGATTTGCGATCCCGCCGATGGACGCATCGACTTGGTAAAAAGTGGTATCAAACCCGATGACGGTGCCGTCGCTTACGCGATGGCCACGATCGCCATCGAGCGAGCGACCAAGGCCGAACTGCGGTTGTCGGCTGTCGATAACATCACAGTATGGGTGAACGGGAAGAAGGCCGTCGAGCGTGCCAGCGAGTATCGCAGCATGTTCCGCCCGGATCGTTACCGCGCAACCGTTGAACTTCCAACCGGTGAAACGATAATCCTCGTGAAGTTGACCAAGACCCGAGCCGAGGAGGTTCGCGGTCGGCCCGCAGCACCCCCGAAGTGGGACTTTCTCCTTCGCCTGACCGACGAAAAATCCCGGGGCGTCACAGTCCTGCAAGCGGAGCCCAAGAAATGATACGACTCGCATTCGTCTGTTTACTCCCGCTCCTCACTGCTGCCGATTGGCCGCAGTGGCGCGGGCCAACCGCCGACGGGCTGAGCACCGAGATGGGCTTCCCGACGGAGTGGGATGGTGCCAAGGGCAAGAACATTCGCTGGAAAGTGAAGTTGCCGGGGGCCGGGAATGGCAGCCCCGTCATTCTCGGGCAGGACGTGATTCTCACATCCACCTCCGGTCGGGATCACTCTGAGTTGCACGTGTTGTGCTTCGACCGGACGACCGGCCAAGAGAAATGGCGAACCGACCTGACCGCGACGCCTGCCGATGCGCCCTTTAGCATGTTCCCGCCGGAACGCGGTCATGCCGCGTGTACGCCGGTGGTCACGAACGATGCCGTCATCGCACTCTTCGGCACGGGCGATCTGGTTTGCCTCGACCGTACCGGGAAGCCCGTCTGGATGCGATCGCTCACGAAAGAGTACGGCGTCATCCGCAACGACTACGGGATCGCCGCCTCGCCCATCGTTGCGGAGGGCACGGTATTGGTGCAAATCGACCACCTCGAAGGTTCGTACGTGTTGGCAGCCAACGTTGCCACCGGCAAGACGAAGTGGAAAACGGCCCGACCCGGAGCGTACGATAACTGGTCCACCCCCATCGTCACCGACGGTAACGGTCGGCCGCAAGTCCTCTGCCTGGGAACGAAGTCGCTCACGAGCTACGACCTGAGTAACGGCCAACAGTTGTACTCGACCGACGGCTTGGAACGACTCTGTTCGCCGACGCCGATATTGCGCGGGAACAAACTTTATGCGGTCTCCGGCCCATCGGGTGCCAACATTGCCTTCGAGTTGAGCGCGACCGAGAAGCCGAAAATCCTCTGGCAATCGAAGAAAACGGGTCCGTTCGTCCCCTCGGCCATCGTGGTGAACGATCTCTATTTCGTGGCGGACGATCAGGGAACCGCCAGTTGTCTCGACTTGAAGACCGGTGCGGAAAAATGGCGCGAACGCATCGCGAACGGGCGGATGCGGCCATCGCCGGTGGCGGCTGGCGGGAATGTGTATTTTACGGCGCTCGATGGCAATACGACCGTCGTGAAGGCATCGTCCGATTTCGAGGTGGTCGCCAAGAACCCGCTCGGTGAAGACGTGGCCGCTTCGCTGGCTCTTTCCTCGCAACACATCTTCGTTCGGACGGGTAACAACCTGTTCTGCATCGGACTGACACCCCGTTGACAGTAGACGTCCTCGTACAACGCCCGCGCGTCGCCGTCCAGATTGGTGCTCGGCCTTGACGATCACCCGCCGCGAAGCGGGCAAATCAAAACACACCAGACGCCCTGCGGAATGACGTTGAGTTAAGAAACCGTATCACCGCCAGTCGATAGACGTGATGACCGAATTCGCCTCGAAAAACTTGCGCGACTTCATGCCTTCTACGTCGATCAGGATCAAGACACTCGTCGCTTTTCCGTCGTTGGATTCGACTCTCTGCGAAACCAATATCTGTTTGCCGTCGGGAGAAAGAACGGCGTTGTCGTAGGGAACGATCTGGTTGGGCAACTCGGCGAACTTGCCCTCGTCACTGTTGAGTAATCCGATCCGTCGGCGCGGAGTCTCACCGGAGACTTTTGCGACGATCCAATTCTTGCCATCGGGCAGGATTGCGACCGGTGAAACATCAATTCCCGCCTTGATTGCCAAGGTTTTCTTCAGCGTCTTGCAATCCACGAGGTGCGTTTCGATCTGGGGTGAGAGCACGCCGTTGCCGACGGGAATTGGGTCGAACGTTCGCGCCGCGACGAACTGTTTGGCGTCCGGAGTGAGGCCGACGATCCGGAATTCTCCGTCCAGTGCGATTCTGGTTTCCTTCTTCGTCGCCGACTCGACGCTCCACGACTGCCAGCACTGGTGGCGGAACGATTGCGGTTGATTTCCGAGAACGATGTCGAGGCCACTCGCAGCGACCGATTTTCCGTCGGGTAGCCAGAAGCAGGCCGCGAGGTGTTGGGCTTCGGGCAGTTCGGTGATGGTATCCGTTTTCCAATCGCGGATGAACAACTTCGCCATGGTTTTGCTCGGTGGTGCCCGAGCGGCGATCAGGACACGGGTGTAGTCGGGCGAAATCCGTACCATCGTAATCGCCGAGTCTTTGTGGATGAGGCGACCTACTTCTTTCCCTGACGGATCGAGCTTCAGTAAGTCGCCTTCCTTCGTCGATACGACGACGAACGAAGGTGCCGACCCCTTTGGGATCGGCGCGGCCATAATACTCACGTTAGTGAGCGTTATCAACGCGAGAAGAGCGAGTCTCGTCATGTTCGTTAGGCATCCTGACGGCGAAAAATGGAAGCGATCCGACGGCGACTGCCACCGAGAAGAAGTAGCCCTGTCGCAGTGGCCAAAAGAAAACCGGGTTCCGGAACCGGCGTGAAGTTTAGGTAAACGACGTTGCCACTGGCCATCAAACTGAAGTCCGTGGCGTTAAAGCCGATCGTGCTGAACCGGTTCACGTCCGTGATGTTCACACCGGTCACGCTGCCGGAAAGCCCCGCAGAAGCGATGGTGTAGCTGTATGGAGAACCGAGCGTGAAGTTCGTACCCGTCCCGTCGATGATGATGTTGGCGAGGGGGTCGATGGTGATCGTCCCGACGTCAGCGAAGAGGAACGTGTTGCTCGTCGGGTTGGGGAGCGTGCCGGCCGTGCTGAGGCCGGTGTTCGCGGCGGCTGGCGTCGAGCCGTTAGCGATTCGCGTCTGGAAGTTTCCGCCGGCGGCGATGGCTGCGCCGTGAGTCGTCAGCGTACCGCTGCCGTTGACCCCCGGAGCCAGCGTTGCCCCAAGGCCGGTGCCGTCGATAAAGACGACGCGCCGGGTGTTGCCCGTACCGGCGAGCGTACCACCGACGTTGACGATCACTCCGTAGTTTTCGTCCATCGAGGGGTTTGAACCTGTGGAGTTCAATGGCGCGAGCGAGCCGTTGACTTGCACCGTGCCCGCGTTGACGTTGAGCAGCCCGGCAAACGTGTTTTGCGTGCTTGCGATCACCAGCGTACCCGTGCCGGCTTTCATCAGGGGGAACGCCGAGGTCGCCCCACTCCGCTGGTGGATCGGTCCGTTCCAAGTGAGTGTCGTCCCCGCGTCTGGTGACAGGGTCATGTCGCCGGACCCGCCGCTGAGGATCAAGCTCTTGCTCATGCCGAATGAAGCGGTCGTGCGGAGCGTCGCGCCACCTTCCATGATGATCTGCTGGCCCGTGCCGAAGTTCGCCTCCTGAGAAATGACTGTCGTGGCGCTGGCACTGAGGATCGTGTTGCCGGAGTACGTGTTGCTACCGGTCACGAAGATGTTGCCGAGGCCACCGTACTGAACCGAGCCCGAACTTTGACCCGGCAAGGCCACGCTGCCGTTCGACCACGGCATA
>Ga0105044_10010358_pt1 | contig 12727 bp, 7 predicted proteins | sample MAT01_FD_78092 | JGI IMG/M metagenome (GOLD analysis project Ga0105044, IMG submission 78092) | Freshwater microbial communities from Lake Fryxell liftoff mats and glacier meltwater in Antarctica - MAT-01 | ecosystem: Environmental > Aquatic > Freshwater > Ice > Liftoff microbial mat | place...
ACCGCCGCTGCGGCTGCCGAACATGCCGGCACTGCTGCCACCCGCACCGATGGCCATGAACGCACCAGAGCCGCCCATCTCGGCGTCGGCAACCGCTTCTTCACGGCCCTTGGCAACCGGGTTGTCGTTCTCCTCTTCGCGTTGCGAGTCTTCCTCGGGCAGGTCGAGCTGGGTGATCGGATTCGGCTTGTCGGACTTGGTCTCGATGTCGAGTTGGACCTTCGGGTCGAGCAGTTCGCGTTCGAGTTTCGGTTTCTCTTCCTTCTTCGCGGGCGGAGGAGGAATGCTTTGGACGCGAACCGGCGGGATCTCCTGCTCCGGCTCCTTGGCCAGGATGTAGATCGCTCCCAGCAACATGATCGCTGTTGCGTGCAAAGCACCGGAGACCACCCAAGAGACGAGACCGGCGTATTTTCCGCGGCCCTCCTCTGCCTGCTGGCCCTCTTCGATCGGGTTGCCGTTCTCATCAAGCAGCTGCTCTGGCTGCTCTTGGTCGTCAAACTGCTGATCATTCTGGCTCATGGAAGGCTCCTGCACTCGGTCTAACGCGACCAGTTGGTCGCGGTTCAACGCATCTTGGTGATGTGAGGACGATAGGCGGGATGCCTGGACAGCATCATCCGTCAAGGACGCAAGCCGTGTGGGGGGATGAGACACGGCGTGGGTCTGTACGGATCCCTCGCTCAGCAGCACGCAGCACCGGACAAAGACCTACTTCTGGTAGAGCGGCAAATACCTGTAGGGAATGGTCAAGACCAGCACGCCCATGGCGGTGTCGTAGGCTTCCCAGTTGCCCTTCCAGTGACCGTCCGCTTCCTGGCGATCGCACAAATCCCGCACAGCAGCAGGATACCACGTGTTCCACCACCGTTTGCCCTGGGCGCCCAGGCTTTGCGCCTGATACATGCCCATGGCGGTGTAATAGAGTCCGTAGTGGTACCACTCGCCATGGTCCGATTTCTTGTCGGTCAACGGCTGGAAGGCCATCAGGTACTCGATGCCTTCAACCACTTCGGAGGCACGGTAATCGCCAGCCACCTGTAGCGAAGTCACACCAGCCGCCGAACGGGCGAATCCACTGCCGCCTCCTGGGGTGTAGCCAAAGCCGCCGTCTTTGCCCTGGCCCTTGGGGTTGTGGCAGGACTTCACGTATTCGATGCCGGCGTCGATAACCTCTTTGGGCACATCCATGCCGGCATCGCGCGCAGCGCGCAACGCCATCAACTGCATGACGGTGACCGATAGATCGTCGTCCGAGATCTTCGGCTGGTAGCGCCAACCGCCCTTCTGATTCTGACAGGAACAGATCAGATCGATCGCCTTCCGTAGCGTTTCGCGGATGCGACGGTCGCCGGTCTGCCCCCACACTTCGGCCAAGGCCAAGGCGGCGAGACCATGGAAGTACATCGGACCATGACCTCCCATCCAACCCTGATAGAGCAACCCATCAGGCTGGGCCGTATCGAGGATGAACTTGATCGCTTTGGCGGTCTGCACCCCGTACTCGCCGGTGCCGGGCAGGTGGCCTTGCGACATCAGAGCGATGGCCACGGCTCCGGTTACGCCGGACGAGTTTCCGTGCCCACCAGGAAACGTACCATCTGGACGTTGGTTGTTGGCCAACCACGCAACCGCCTTTTTCACTGCAGCAGCAGCCTGGGGCGACAGCTGCTCGGTACTCTCAAGCGCAGCGAGTTGTTGCCAACCACCGGCGATCAACAGCCAGCAACTGGCGGCAAGCAGCCAGCGGCCAGCGTTCACTTGTCGTTCTCGCCTGCCAGGGCGCGGTAATACTGCACCAGGGCCTGCTCGTAGCGGGCCGGGAACTCATCCGCCTTCACTTGTGAGAGGACTTCGCGGTCACCCGGGTCCATTGAGACGTTCCAGCCGCTGCGCTGCGTACCCTTGCGATCGCCATCTTCGATCTCGGTCGCGCCCTTGCGCTCTTCCGCAGCCTGCGAGTCCTTGGCCGGAGGCGGTTTGGCCATCGCCTGCATCTTCTGTTTGGTCTTCTGCATCTGTTGGGCGAGTTGGGACTGGGCCTGCTGCATGGCCTGCAGGGCCTGCTGCATCTGTTGCTGAGCCTGCTGCTGATTCTGCTGGTCCAGCGACTGTTTGGCCTGCTGGGCGCTTTGCTGCGCCTGCTGCTGCTGGGCCTGTTGCATCTGATTGGCAATGCTTTGTTGCTGCTGCGCCATCTGCTGCGACTCGGACTTGGACTGCTGACCCTGCTGCTTCTGAAGCTGGTCGAGCAGAGACTGCTGCTGCTGAGCAGCCTGGGCCAGGGCTTGAGCCTGCTGCTCCATCTTATCAAGTTGAGCCTGGTCAGACTGCTGGCGGGCAGCGTCCTGGGCTGCCTGAGCCTGGGCCATTTCCTGCTGCATCTGCTGCTGGGCGGCGTTCATGTCCTTGAGCGCCTGCTCCATGTTCTTTTCGGCGTTGGCCTTGTCCTGTTGCTGCAGGGACTGCTTGGCCTGTTCAGCACTCTGCTGGGCCTGCTGCATTTGCTTCTGGTCCGGGGACGACTGGCTTTGCTGATCCTTCTGCGACTGAGCGTCCTGCTGTGCTTGTGGACTCTGTTGCGCTTGTGGACTCTGTTGCGCTTGTGGACTCTGTTGCGCTTGTGGACTCTGTTGCGCTTGCGCATCTTTCTGCGACTGCGCGTCAGGCTTGGCCATATCCTGCAGTTCGCGGGCGATATCCTGCTGCTTGGCGGCAAGGCGGTCGGCCTCTGCCTTGGACAGTTCTTTCTCGGAGCGGGTCTCGTCGAGCAGCTTCTGCTGATCGCGCTTGGTCTCCTCAAGGCGCTGCATCTTACGATCGAGTTCAGCGAGCGGATCACGGGTTGCGCCAGCGGCCTTGCGCTCGGCCTCCTCAAGACCTTTCAAGGCCTTGTCCTGGGCTTCCTGGGCTTCGGCCAGACGGTTCTCCTGAAGCGCTTCTGCAGCCTTGGCTGCATCCTTGGCGACCTGGCCCTTGTCCAGCTCGTCAGCAGCAGCATTCAGGTTCTTTTTGTCGCGTTCGTTCTCGGCTGACTTGGCCTGTTCGCGCAGGGACTTCGCCGCCTCGTCCAAGGCCTTGTCGAGGTTCTGCTGCTGCTTGGCCAAGCGCCCGAGGTCCGACTTCTCACTGGTCGACAGTTCAGCCTTCTCTTTGCCAAGAGTCTGATCGGACAGCTTGCCGGTCTCTTCTTGCAGACGGCGCTGCGCATCAATCGCAGCGCGCAGGTCGTTGAGGCCGTCGGCGCCAGCCAGCTTACCAGCCGCACCCTTGGTGATTCGTTCGAGGTGTCCGACCAAGTCATGCTGAGCCGCGGCTGCGCTCGCCAGTTCGGACGTCTCGCCACGCCGGGCCCGGGCCAGCTTGTCGACCACGTAGGTCATGGTCTTGGCATCGGCCTCAGGCGAGCGGACCAAGCCTTTGAGCTCGGTAGCCAGCTGGTCGAGGCGGTCGGCGTCGGCCTCATCGCCAACACGGTTGAAACGCAGGTTGTCGGCCAGCTGATCTGCCTTGGTTGCGGTCTGCTCGGCCTGGCTTGCGACCCCGCGCTGGACGCCTTCCTGGGCCCGCACAACGCGATCAAGGCCACCATCAGCCGCCGAGGCGACGATCGAGGCGGCGAGGAGCAGCAGGGTCGGGGCGATGCGGATCATGGGGTCCATCCTCTAGGGTTTGCCGTCTTCAGCGGCTTTGCGGGCACCATCGACGCCGTCCTGGGCGTCACGCTGGCGATCGCGGATCGTCTTGATGCTGTTCAAAAGATCAGCCCGTTCACGGGCCATACGTTCGCGCATTTCGGCCGGGTCTAGTATATTGAACGTTCCACGTTGGCTGGCTGTGACATTGGCCTCAGGAGTCCGGGCGTCACGAGCCTCCAACCACCAGATAACGCGGGATCCCACCTCAGGGTTCAACGGAGCCAGATCAAATTGAGTTTCGCCCTGGGCCAATTCAGACCCACTCGTGCGTACTCCGGAGATCTCCAGGCTGGCCGGCTGACCGGTCGACGCGTCGAGGTCGACGCCAGGAGCTAAGACCTGCCAGCGCAGCTTCACCCCAGCGACCCCGTGGTCGTCGCGGATAGTGAAGCGGATTGGCCAACGAGCGAAGCGTGTCGCGTCCTTGTCACGTGATGGGAACGTGGCGGTCACAACCGGCGGCTTGTCCGGGATGGCCGTGATCGTCCAGCGGGACGGATCCGCACTGTCCAGTCCATCGGAGGCACGCAGTGAGATCGACCAGCTGCCGTCCTCGGCGGCGGTGAATCGGCCGCTGGCCGTCATGCCATCGGCAGACATGGTCATCGGCTGGGACACCGGATCGCCAAGGCCTGCCACCAGGGTCAAGGTGGCCGTGCTGACCGCCCGGCTGACCGCTGCCTCGACCACCACCACAGTGCCGGCCGGCACCTGCAGGTCGCCGACCGAGGACTTTTCATCGGGCAGGGCGAGATACTCCGGGTGGACTAGGCGCAGCGACAGCTGTTTGACGGTGGGACGGGGTATGACCCGCACTGGCAGCCAGGTTTCCCAGCGATGGTCACCGGCGATCGGCCGGATTGCGATGTCCTCGATCGCCTGCTTGAGTGTCCCGCGAAACAGCGGTTTGGGCTGGTCGATAACCCGATCGAGGCGCAGAGTTGAGCTGCGACCATCAGCGCCTCGTACGGTGGCGGTGCATTGGGTCGGCACCACCGATGTCGGATCGAGTTCGATCTCGACCGTCACCGGATCGCCACGACCGACCAGTTCAGGGACATGCACCGCGACGATGCTGGTCGCAGTCGGGTAGTGCGCCGACATGAAGGCCAGGCGGCGCAGGAAAGCCCCGGCGATGTCCGGACGCCACGCCGCCAGACTGATGCCCATCAGGAGCAGCACACTACCAAGCAGCACCGCCCGTTTGGCGGAACGCAGCTGCCAGGCCTGGCGGTGGTCGACGGTGGAGGCCCGTTCCTCGGTGTCCTCGGCCAACGCCTGGACCAGACCAGGGGAGGCGACTCCCGGATCGCCCGCTTCGAGGGCACGCAGCAACTGGACGGTGGAGATCAGGCGTCCAGCCAAGGCGGGATGGGCGTCCTCAAGACGCATCGCGAGCTCATCGTCTCCACGAGTGCGACGCAGTTCTGCGAACAGGCCGGCGCGCGCTTCGCGACCAGCCAGCCAGCATAACGTGCCGGTCATCCCCAGCCTGGCGGCGATGTCCCACCAGCCTCCGCCGAATACCACGCTAACAAACCAATAGTCGATGGCCAACCAGCCCAGCAGGGCGACGACCAGCACGGCAGCGAGTCGCCCTGCACCGCGCGCCGTTTCAGCACCACGGGCACGACTGCGCAGTAGGTCGATGCGGGTGCGGATGACATCAGACATGGGCTTGGCCTTTGCCTGGGTCTGGGGTCCGGGGTCCGGAGTCCGCGGTGAACGGTGGGGCGGGCTTGGTCGACATCACAGCATGTCCCAGCGTTTGCGGTACCACCACTCGATGCCCAGCAACAGGACGAGCAGGACCATGATGCCCGGCGCGTTCCACAGGGTGATCTCTTCGCGCTTCTGCACGCCCTGGCGCTGACGGGCCTGGATCAGTCCGGCGATCTCGGATGAGCGGTGCAGCGGAACGAAGGCGCCGGCGCTGGCCTTGGCGATCTGGGCGAGGAGGTCCTCGCGCATACCGCCGTCGTCGAGCTCGAGCTGCGGCTCTATCACCGTGACAACCCGGTCCGCGACCGCTTCCGCAGCATCGATTCCGGCCACCCCGGCGTCGCTGATGTCCAACACCACACGCTGGCGACCGGTGGTGCCCGGTATCCATTCACCGGCGAAGACGCCAGGCTGGTCGCGACGCGCTGCCAGTACGACCTGTTCTTTGGCGAGGTCGCGTTCAATTGTCACGGTCACGCTGTCGGCACGTAGCGGATTGAAGTCGCTGTCAAGCACGCGGGCGATCAGCTGGGCGTGATCACCGACCGCATATTCACTGCGATCGGTCTCAATCTGCACCCTACTGGCGTGACCCAAGAGGTGGGCCATGCCCAGTGACGAGGTCAGCTGGCCCCACAGCCGGCGGTGCTGGGCAACGCCCGGGCGGAAGCGCCAGCGCCAGGTCTCATCGGAACCGACCCAGGCGACCTGGCCACGGCCGTAGCGCTGCACCGCCAGGATCGGCATCGGGTCGTCTCCCGAGCGCTTGGTCGGGTGGGCGAGCAGCACGGTCGCGCCGCTCTTCGCCCGTTTCACCGGATAGACCCAGCGCAGCGGCTCTGACTCGCGCCATTTGATCTCGTTCTCGCCGGGATCGGCGGCGAAGCGTAAGGCGGCCCAGCGGCCACCCTCGTTGGTCACCACCGGACGGATCGCCTCGGCGTCCTTGATCGTGCGGGTTAGCTCGTCGTTGACGGTCAACGGCGGCAGATTGTCCGGTTCCACCGGCAGCAACTGGTCGAGCAGTGTGCCCCTCCACTGCACCGGCATGGCCCGACGTCCGGCAACCACGATGAGGCCGCCACCGTCGACGCGGATCCATTCCTCGATGCGTTTCAATTCTTCTCCGGTGAAGAAGTCGGGGGCGATGTCGCCAAGCACCAGACAGTCTATCTCTTTGAAGACCTTGGGATCGGTCGGCATTGAGCGCAACAGCTTGGCGCTACGGCCATCTCCGAGCTTGTCGCCCTGACGCAGGATGAAGGTCGGCAGGACGCGCTGGCGATCGGCCTCCAGGATACCGCGGAGGAAGCGGAAATCCCAGCGCGGCGCATCGTCGACCGACATGATGCGCAGCTTCTTGTCGACCACCTGGATGTTGGTCCGTGCCTTGCGGTTGTTGACCGTGTTGGCCTCTTCGGGCTGCGGGGTGAGCTCGGCGGAGAACGAGAAGAGGCCCTCCTTGTCCGGGACCAGCTCGACGGTGTGGACAAATTCGCGATCTTCGCCGAGGCTCAACTGCTCCTCCTTGAGCACTTCCTCGACGCCGGCCTCATTGGTACGACGGATGACCAGCGGCACGGTACGGCCGCTGAAGCCGCGCTGGCGGATGCGCACGTCGAGAACGAAGCGGTCGTTCTTGAACACCACATCTTCTGAGAAAATGAACGGGATCTCGAGATCCTTGGACTGCGGCGAACCCACGCCCAAAGTGATCACCGGGGCGCCAAGCAAGCGGGCAACCTCGACCGGATCCTCGCCGCGGTTCCAGCCGCCGTCAGTGGCGAGGATCACGGCGTCGAGACGTCGACCGCGGGCCCGACGGGCGCTGTCGGAGAGGGCGGCACCGATCTGGGTGGCGCGCTCCTCCGGTGGCTTGGCCCCGTTGAGCACGCCGCCGGTGCCGGCAGGCAGGGCGGACAGCCCGGATCCCTCGCCAAAGCCATAGACCTCGACCTTGAAGCGGCCTTCGAGCGCTCGGATCGGATCGCGGCTGGCATCGGCGAAGACCGCCGTCAGCAAATCGGTGCGGGTGGCGGTGGCGGCCTTACCGTCTCTAATGAACTCAGTGGATTGCTGGGTCGCTTCGCGCTGACGACGATCGACCAGCGTCATCGACTGAGAACGGTCGACCAATACCATCACTGTGCCGGTGCCTTCGAACTTGCGCACCGCTTCCAAGAAGGCGCCAGTTGCGATGAACAGGATCACCGCCAACGCTCCAGAGCGCAGGGCAGCTAGCGCCAGCTTGCGGCGTGGCGGCACCCAGCCGACATCGCGGCGGTAGCCCCAGCGGATGAGCAGGGCGCCACCGATCATCAGGACCAGGAAGGTGACGATTTCTCCAGGCGTGTCGCAGCGCGGCAGACGCAATGCCTCGATCACCCCGCCGTCGCCGGTGACGTTACGCCAAAGCAGGAGCTTGAGCAGGAAGTCCATCATGCGTCCTTCGGAGCCCACTTGACCACCAGGATGCTCTCGGCGACCAGGCAGCCGACGGCGAGAGCGAAGAGGATCCACCAGATCTCAAATCCGGCGCGGGCGCGGTCGAGGCTGGCCCCAGCGTCCTGGCCAGAACCGATCCAGGCGAGCCGGACGCCCGGCATGCGCAGGGCGATCTCCTCCTGGTTGAGGGTGCGCAGATCGCTTTCTTCTGCTGGCGGATTGGCGGCGAAACGCCATGGACGATCGGCCCCGGTCAGGCTGTAGAAACCGGCGTAGGGCGTGTCGGCAAGCTCGACCCGGGCTGCGCCGTCAGCGCCAGGCTCGGGATTGAGCACACTGCGACCACCACGCGGATCAGTCGCCTCGATACTCAATCCAGCCAGGCGAGCCGGTACGGTCAGGCGCAGCGGATCGTGCACCCGCACGGTCAGGCGCGGACGATTGCCCAGCGCGGCATGCTGGACCATGCGCCGGGCGAGCATCAGGAAGGCTGGGCGCAACGGCAGGTCGCTCCAGGTCTTGTCGGTCGGGAAGGCCGCCATCAGCACGCTGCCACGGCCGACGGTGCGCTCGACCAGGGCAGGCTTGCCGTCGGCGAAACTCAGTACGACGGTCGAATCGGCGACCGGAGCGAGACCATGCGCCTTCCAGAAGCGCGGCTGGGACAGGAACGGCTGGGTGGCGGGCGCAGCGAAGAACGACACCACCGGATGGACCAAGCCAGTGGTGGTCAGGCCCTGGCCCTTGGCACCCTTGTCGTCGACCAGGTCGCGCGGCTCGCCCTCGATTAGAGCCGGGGAGATCGGGGCGAGGACAGTGTTCCAGGCCGGGATGCTGGCGCGCGCACCGGGCAGCAGCAGCAGGCCGCGACCGCCGGCCAACCACGCGCGCAACGCCTCGCCGAGACCAGGCAGCGGACTGGCCGGATCATTGAGCACAACCGCCTGGTACGAAGCGAGATCGACTTGCGCCAGCGCCGACGGTGCGACCATCTCGACGCGGAAGAGATCAGACGGCCCAGCGTCGGCCTCTGCTGGGGCGCCAGGAGCGGTCGGAGCCGCCATCGCGGCTAGCGGCGAGAGGGCTGCACGGATGAATTCCGAACCGCCACCCCGCTGACCCTCGGCCCCATCAACGACCAGGACGCGGACCTTGTCGACCGCCTCGACCACCACTTGGCGCACGTCATCGGCGGGCAGTTGATCGGGCGAGATACGTAGCTGGACACGGCGCAGCCCGGCGGTCAGACGCGCTTCGAGACGCACCTCGTTGACCGTCTCCAGGCGGTCAATGACGGTGCCGGCGGCCTTGCGCAGCTGGCCATCCTCGCCATCGGCCCACAGCTCGACCTGCACTCCATTGGCCGGAGCACCGCCCCGGTTGCGGATCACCGCGGTGAACGGGGTCGGCGCCTCGGTGGTGACCAGTTCGTCGTCGGCGGCGAAACGCTCGACTTGAACGTTGTCGCGGGGAGCTTCGCCACCGGTGTCGGCAATGAATAGGGTCGGAGCGCCCGGCTTAGCCAGTTCGTCGGCGATCGACTTCCAGGCACGGTCGTCAGGTGCCGGCCAGCCGCGTTCCTGCATGTCGCCAACTAGATGGATCTCGCGCCGGCCGCTGGCGTCACGCAGGATCTCAACCGCGCGGGCGATGCCGGCAGTGACGCTGGTGCCGCCGTCGCCCTGCGGCGCAGCCTCGATGGCCTGAGCGACATAGGCGAGGTCTTGGCTCGGCTCTGCTAGCTCGGCCTGGGCGGTGTCGGACATCAGCACCAGGGCCGCCGAGGAGCCGCGCGGCAGCTTGGCGACCAGTTCCTGGGCGCGCGCCTTGGCGGCATCCAATCGGGTGCCGTTGCCGTCGCGCGTGGCCATCGACAGGCTGTGGTCGAGGACGATCACCGCTGAAACGCCGCCGCGCAGGCCGAGTAGCTCGAAGCCGCCGCTGGCGATCGAGGGCCGGGCCAGGGCGAGGGCCATCAGGACCACCGCCAGAGTGCGCAGGATGAGCAGCAGCAGTTCGCGGATCTGCAGCCGACGTGAGCTTTTCTGCAGGGTCTTGAGCAGGAATTCGAGGGCCGGCCAACGCACCACCTTGAAGCGGTTGCGGTTGAGCAGCCAGATGATCAGCGGTACGGCTGCAAGCGCGGTCAGGCCGGCAAGTAGGGGCGCCAGAAAGGTCATGATCCCTTCCCAGAGCTTTCACCCCTACGGCCCTGTGCGGACATGGCGACCCAGCTCATCGACCAATCGCCCCGCGCGTGCCAGCCGTCGACATGGCGGAGCGCTTGTTGAAATAGGCCGACAACACGACGTCGACCGGCGACGACGTGCTGGCCATGATGTGATCGACCCCACTGCCGCGGCAGGCCGCGTCGATCGCAGTGATGTGCTTCTCCAACTCAGCGAGATAGGCAGCCTTGATCTGGCGCGGATTGAGCAGAATCTTCTGGTCGAGTTCCAGGCCGTGGAACTGGATCTGGCCCTCGAAGGGGAATTGCAGCTCGTCGTCGTCCAGCACGTGGATAACCAGCACATCGTGGCCATCATGGCGCAGCCGGGCGAGTCCCTTGACTAGGTCGTCGGTCTCAACGAACAGGTCGCTGATCAGCACGACGATGCCGCGCGAACGGATGCGCTCAGCGGCCTGGCGGATGACCGGGCCAATGGCAGTACGCGGCTCGCCGTGGGCGCGCACCAGCGCATCGCACATCCGGCCGAGGTGGTCCTTGCGCGACGAACGCGGGACGAATTCCTGAACGTCGCCGGCGAAGGTACACAGGCCGACTGCGTCGCTCTGCAACAGGACCATCCACGAGATGGCCGCTGCGGCCAGCCGGGCCCACTCCAGCTTGGTCTGGCCCTTGGCGGCCTTGCTGCCGGCGTATTCCATCGAAGCACTGCAATCGACCAGCACCCAGGCGACCAGGTTGGTCTCGGCGCGGTACTGACGAATATAATAGCGTTCGTTCTTGCCCCACACCTTCCAGTCGAGGTGCTTGATGTCGTCGCCAGGCACGTAGCCGCGATGCTGGGCAAACTCTACCGAGCTGCCGAGGTACGGGCTGCGGTGCATGCCCGACAGGAAGCCTTCGACAAGACCGCGCGCCTTGAGGTCGAGGCGACCGATCTTGGCAAGGGTCTCGGGGTCCGGAACATAGCCGGGACCCTTCGTTTTCGGAGCCAGCGCCACCTGCTCAGCCCTTCTGCACCGTCTCCAGGAGCTGCGCGACCACCTTCTCGGTGGTCACCCCCTCGGCGGTAGCGGTGTAGCTGCAGGCGATACGATGGCGCAGGACAGGCACCGCGACGGCGGCGATGTCGTCGAAGCCGACTGCGAACTTACCCAGCAGGACAGCGCGGCTCTTGGCCGCCAGGATCAGGTTGATCGAGGCGCGCGGGCCGGCGCCCCAGCTGATCCATCGCTTAATGAATTCCGGCGATTCCGGCTGATCGGGGCGGGACGAACGGACCAGATTCTTGGCATACTGCAGGATCTGCTCGGCGACCGGCACCCGCATGACCAGCTTTTGGACGCCGATCACCTGCTGTGCCGTCATCACCTTCTGGATCGCTTTTTCGGCCTCGGCCATGAGTGGACTGGCCACCCGGCGCATGATCTCCAGCTCTTCCTCGTCGCTCGGGTAGCCGACCGAGATTTTAAAGATGAAGCGGTCGAGCTGGGCCTCGGGGAGCGGATAGGTGCCTTCCTGATCCAGCGGGTTCTGGGTCGCGAGGACGAAGAAGGGCGCTTCAAGGACGTGCGTCTCGCCACCAGCAGTGACGCGCTTCTCCTGCATGGCCTCCAGCAGGGCGGCCTGGGTCTTGGGCGGGGTACGGTTGATCTCGTCGGCCAGCACGATGTTGGCGAAAATCGGGCCCTTCATGAACTTGAACATGCGCTGCTTGGTCACCGGATCCTCTTGCAGGATTTCGGTGCCGACAATGTCCGACGGCATCAAGTCGGGAGTGAACTGCACGCGCTTGAAGGACATGTCGAGGGTCTTCGACAGCGAACTGATCAGCAGGGTCTTGGCCAGGCCAGGCACACCTTCGAGCAGGCAATGGCCCTTGGCGAAGATCGCCACCAGCAGCTGTTCGACCACCTCGTCCTGTCCGACGATCACCTTGCCCAACTCGCTGCGGACCTGGCCCGAGACCTGCCTCAGCCAGGCTACCGCCTGCTTGTCCTGGGCGGCTTTGTCGACCGGCTTGTCGACCGACTTCTCGGCCGGCTTTTCGGCAGCAGGCTGGGCGGGCTGGGCGGGCTGGGCGGGCTGGGCGGCGGTATCCGACATGTCGTCATCTCCAGGTATATGGCGCGGAATGTGTCGGCGGTTGGCCGTCGCGCCACGATAATGCGGAGTAAGAACGCGCAGCGTCTGTTTCCGTGACTGATCGGGGGTACCCGTAATCACCCTGGCAGAGAAGCCGCTCGACACTGGCAGGCGCCGTCCGGGCCGCCATCATGGGCAGGGAGGTATCCCGATGACGGCTTCTGATCATATCGCGGCTGCGACCATCCTGGTGGTCGAAGACAAGCCGGCGCTGCGTGACCACTTTGCCGAGACCCTGCGCGACCTTGGGCCGCAGGTCACCGTCGAGACCGCCAGCGATGGCCGCGAGGCCCTCGACCGGATCAATGACGCCACCCGCCCAGTCGATCTGGTGATCAGCGACATCATCATGCCGCGGATGGACGGCGAGGCCCTGCTGGAGGAGTTGCACCGGCGCAGCCACCCCGGTGCCGTGATCATGCTGACCGCCCTCGGCCACGACGACGTGGTCATGCGCTGCCTCAAGCGCGGCGCCTGCGACTACCTGGTCAAGCCGGTCTCAATCGACGACCTGATCGTCTCGGCGGCC
>Ga0105044_10010359_pt1 | contig 12727 bp, 8 predicted proteins | sample MAT01_FD_78092 | JGI IMG/M metagenome (GOLD analysis project Ga0105044, IMG submission 78092) | Freshwater microbial communities from Lake Fryxell liftoff mats and glacier meltwater in Antarctica - MAT-01 | ecosystem: Environmental > Aquatic > Freshwater > Ice > Liftoff microbial mat | place...
CACGATGAGACCGACGATGCCGGCGGTCTCGGCGAGGAGGGCGGCGAGGGCGGCGACGCGCTGGCGGGTGTGGGGGCCGATCCGCCCCTCGACCTTCTCGAGCGAACCTGCGGTGGACATGTGGAGAGAATCGTAGAGCAGCGGCGCAGCGCCGGTCAGCCCACGATGACGTCGTCGACGAGGGGGCCGAGGTGCCGTTGCCAGATCTCGCCTGCCGACTCCGCCGTCGGGTGCACGCCGTCGGGGAGCAGCCGTCCGGACTCCTCCGGATCCAGCGCGTCGATGACCTCGCCGTACTCGATCACCGAAACGTCGGTCCGTTCGGCCGCGACTGCGCGCAGGAGGTCGTTGAAGCGCTGCGTCCGGTCCTGCTGGTCCTGGGGTACGCCGCGCTCCTCGCGGACCCGGCCGTCCTCGCCCGGACCGATCAACGGCGTCGTGGCCAGGATCACCTGCCGGGCACCCTGCCCGGTGAGGCGGTCGATCCCCTCTCGCAGGCGCTCATCGACGACCCGGGCGACGACCTCGTCGGTGATCGTCCGCCACCGGTCGTCGCCGTCGAGCAACCAGTCGGCGGTGTCCCAGGCGCCGAACATCACGAGGGCCACATCGACTCCGTTGGTGCTCACGGCGTTCGACCACTCCGCCGGCCAGTCCAGGCACTCGACCGGGGGGCGGAGCTGATCGATGTCCACATCGAGGTCGTTGGCGCTGGCCCGGGCCTGGATGTCGGCGGTCGAGACCCGGGCGCCGTCGGTGAGCAGACCACAACCGAGCCGGGCGTAGCCGTTGGCCGGTCGCAGATCCGGGTGGGCATCGATCCAGTTGGCCTCCTCGAGCCCGAGCACGAGAGCGTTCGAGCCACCGAACACGGCGAGGTGCAGGGCATCGGACGAGCCGGCCAGGGTGCCGGCGAGGTCTTCGTCGGCGCCATCGGCAGCCGGCGTGACGATGGCGGTGGCCCGGCGCTGGGCCGCCTCGAAGTCGTAGGTGGGTGCCGGGGTCGGACGCAGCACGACCACGGCGAGCACGAGCACCATCGCTCCCGCCGCCGGTATGAGCACCATGCGGTTGGTCAGGGCGGGGCGTCCGGACGAGCGCACGCGCGCTGCGGGTAGCAGAGGGCGCTCGATCAGGATGTGGACGAGCGAGCCGATGCCGATGGCGAGGGCGAGCTGGACGATCACCAGCACGGGGTAGGGAAGCGAGCCGGCCGCGTGCTCAACCACCTGGAAGATCGGCCAGTGGAGCGCGTAGATCGAGAGCGCGGCCAGGCCGAGCCATCGGAGGGGGGCGATCCCGAGCGCCCGTGCGAGTGCCGGCGACCCGACCACGCAGGCCGCGACCACCAGGGCCGCAGGGATGGCGAAGAGGCCCATGCCGCCCCGGTAGAGCCAGGGCTGGTTCCGGTCGACCAGCACCATGACGGCGAGCAGGAAGACCAACGAGGCCACGCCGGCCCCGGCGAGGGTGCGGCGTTGCCCGTCGGACCAGCCAACGTGGTCGCGGTGCGCCAGCCACAGCGCCAGCCACGCGCCGGCGAGGAACTCGGCGCCGCGGACGTGGGTTCCGAAGTACGCCTGGTCGGGTGTGTGGCTCACGACGAGCGGCACCAGGCCGAGGACGATCGCCGCCGCAGCGACCACGTGGCGACCCAACGCTTCGCGACGAGTGCCGACCCAGGCCGCGACGCCGAGTACCAGCGGGATAGCGAGGAACCACTGCTCCTCGACCGAGAGCGACCAGAAGTGCTGGAAGGCCGACGGGTTCTCGAACATGGCGCCGTAGGAACGATCGTCGATCATGAAGCGCCAGTTGGAGACGTTGGCGAGGACGCTGAAGGTGTCGCCACCGAGGGACTGCTGGGCGCGGTTGCTGCCGATGGCGATGGTGACCATGACCGCGACCGCCACGCCGAGCACGGTGACGGGTAGGAGCCGGCGCGCCCGCCGGGCCCAGAACGTGGCGAAGGCCCGAGGTCCGCCTCGGTTGCGGATGCCGAGGTACGAGCGCGTCGCCAGGAAGCCGGCCAGGACGAAGAAGATCGTCATGCGGGCGAACCCGCCCTTCACCCAACCGATCTGGGCGTGCCATGCCATCATCCCGATGAGCGCGAGTCCGCGCAGCCCGTCGAGCGCGACGTTGCGCGCGTCGTTGGTTCGGGTGCCGCCGTCGGAGATGGGGTTCATGGGGTGCGAGGAGGGGAGCCGGGCGTCGTGGGAGCTGAGCGGGCGCCCCCGCCGGGTGGCCTACAGTCGGGGACTTCCAGCGTAAGTCCCCGGATGGTCCGTGTCGGTGCGGACCGACACCATCGCCGATCGCGTCCGGTCGTGTCGAGGGGCCGCCACATCTCCGGGGGTCAACGATGGACGAACAACTGTGCGAGCTCGGCTTCTACGGGTTGGCCGGTCACTCGGAATCGCCTCGCGACCTCGTCACCGAGGCCGCCGATGCCGAACGGCTCGGGCTCGGATCGGTGTTCCTCTCGGAGCGCTTCAACTTCAAGGAGGCGGCCACGTTGTCGGGCGCCGCCGGCGCGGTCACCTCGACCCTCGGCGTCGCGACCGGCGCCACCAACCACAACACCCGCCATCCCATGGTGACCGCCACCTTCGCCACGACGATGCACCGCCTCACGGGTGGCCGCTTCGCGCTGGGCCTGGGTCGCGGGTTCGACGGCCTCTTCCAGGTGATGGGGCTGCCCACCATCACGATGGCCCAACTCGAGGACATCACGGGCCTGCTGCGCCGGATGTGGCACGGCGAGATGATCTTCGGGCACGAGGGTCCGGCCGGGACGTTCGGCTACCTGGGGCAGGACCCGTCGTTCGACGAGGACATCCCGATCATGTTGTGCGCGTTGGGCGAGAAGACCCTCGAGTTCTCGGGCCGGGTCATGGACGGCGTGATCCTCCACACCTTCTTCACCGACGAGGCCCTCGCGCGCAGCGTCGCGGCGGTGCGCCGCGGCGCCGAGATGGCCGGGCGCGATCCGGGATCGGTCCGCGTGTGGTCGGTGCTGGCCACCGTCGGCGACCACATCGACACCGATCTCCGCCTCAAGAAGCTGGTCGGACGGCTGGCTACGTACCTGCAGGGCTACGGCGACCTGATGGTGTCGGTGAACGGGTGGGACCCGGCGGTGCTCGAGCGGTTCCGCGCCGACGAGCGGGTCCGGGCGGTCCCGGGTGCGATCGATGCGATCGCCACCACCGAGCAGCTCGAGGCGATCGCCGAGCTGCTGCCCGACGAGTGGTTGGCCGCAGCGGCCACGGGGACCGCAGAGCAGTGCGCCGCCCGGGTCGTTGGCCAGTTCGACCTCGGAGCTGACGGGGTCATCCTCCACGGCGCCACGCCGACCGAGCTCGAGCCGGTGCTGGCGGCGTACCGCGAGGTGCGCCCGGCCGGCCGGTTCGACGGCCGGGTGGCCAACCCGGGTCGCTGAGGTCCGCCCGACGTCGCCGATCACGCCCGGTTCGGGGCAAGAATGAAACGTGTTCTATTCTGATCTCCAGCGGAGCACCGAGCCGACGGGGTCCCGCGACCGACCGAGCGGAGCATCGTGGATTTCGACGACACACCCGAGGAGGCGGCGTTCCGGGCCGAGGCCCGCACCTGGCTGGCGTCGCAGGCCGGTCCCCGCACGGGTGACCTCCACCGCAAGGTCATGGGCGGCGACGAGTCCTACGTCGGCCCCTCCCGGGCCTGGCAGCGCACCCTCTACGACGCCGAGTGGGCCGGCATCATGTGGCCCAAGGCCTACGGGGGTCGCGGCGGAACGGTCGTCCAGGGCTCGATCTTCGCCCAGGAGCAGCAGCGCTTCGAGGTGGCCGCCGGGTTGTTCATGGTGGCCATCACCATGGTGGGGCCGACGATCATCGCCCACGGGACCGACGAGCAGAAGGATCGCTTCCTCGATCCGATCCTCCGCGGCGATGCGGTCTGGTGTCAGCTCTTCTCGGAGCCCGGCGCAGGCTCGGACCTCGCCAACCTCGGCACCCGCGCGGTGCTCGACGGCGACGAGTGGGTGGTCAACGGGCAGAAGGTGTGGACCTCGCACGCCCACCTGGCCGACTGGGGCATCTTGCTCGCCCGCACCGATCTCGACGCGCCGAAGCACCGCGGCATCACCTTCTTCCTCGTCGACATGTCGAGTCCCGGCATCGATGTGCGACCGCTGCGCCAGATCACCGGTGCCGCGCACTTCAACGAGGTCTTCTTCACCGACGTGCGCATCCCGGCGGCCAACGTGCTCGGACCCGTCAACGGCGGTTGGGGGGTCACCATGACGACGCTGACCAGCGAGCGCGGTGCCATCGGAGGTGGCGAGGGGGTCACCGGCTGGAACGAGATCCGCGACCTCTTCCTCTCCTCCGATCGGACCGAGGACCCGGTGGTGCGCCAGGATGTGATCCAGGCGTACATCCGCTCGGAGCTCCTTCGCTTCCTCGGCTACCGGATGCAGACGGCCCAGAGCAAGGGCATTGCGCCCGGTCCCGAGAGCTCGGTGATCAAGCTGCTGATGTCGGCGCACGCGTCGCACATCGGTGACCTGGTCGAAGCCGTCAACGGCGCATCGGGGATGCTCGAGGGCGAGTGGGCCCTCCAGTTCCTCAACCAGTGGAACGTCCGCATCGGCGGAGGCACCGACCAGGTGCAGCGAAACGTCATCGGCGAACGGGTGCTGGGCCTCCCCGGCGAACCCCGCGTCGACAAGGGAGTCCCGTTCCGCGATCTGGCGCGAGTCGGCGCACCGGCCAACCTGCCGACGGAATCGGTCAAGGCGCCACCCTGACGGTGCGACCTGACGTTGCGTCAGGCAACATGGAGCCGAGCGGTGCCTGCCGCGTCATCGTCGTCATCACGTGGGTCGGCCGTCCGGCCGAGTGAACCGAGGGGAATCGACATGCACACCTACAAGGAGCTCTACATCGGCGGCGAGTGGGTCGCCCCCGCCGGCAACGGGTTCATCGAGGTCGTCTCGCCGGCATCGGAGGAGGTGATCGGTCAGGTCCCCGACGGCACCACCACCGACATCGACGCGGCTGTCGCCGCAGCCCGGCTCGCGTTCGACCAGGGTCCGTGGCCGCACCTGAACCCGGTCGAGCGTGCGGCCGTCCTCGGCCGCTTCTCCGCCGCCATCCAGGCCAGGATGCAGGACTTCGCCGACCTGATCTCGTCGCAGAACGGCTCACCCAAGTCGTGGTCGATCATGGGCCAGGTCCTGTCCTCGACCATGGTGCTCGACAGCTACGTGGGCTTCGCCGAGACCTACCGCTGGGTCGATACCCGTACCTCGATGATGGGCGGGACGACCCGGGTCCGTCGGGCGCCGGTCGGTGTCGTCGCCGCGATCACCCCGTGGAACGTGCCGCTCTTCATCGCCGCGCTGAAGCTCGGACCCGCCCTGGTGGCCGGGTGCACCGTCGTCCTCAAGCCGGCACCCGAGACCCCCCTCGACAGCTTCCTCTTGGCCGAGGCCGCGATCGAGGCGGGCCTGCCGGCCGGCGTGCTCAACATCGTCCCCGCGGGTCGCGAGAGCGGGGAGCACCTCGTGCGCCACCCGGGGATCGACAAGGTGAGCTTCACGGGTTCCACCGCAGCCGGCATGAAGATCGGCGAGATCTGCGGCGCGCAGCTCAAGCGCTGCACGCTCGAGCTCGGCGGGAAGTCTGCAGCGATCGTGCTCGACGACGTCCAGTTCGACGACGCGCTCATGGGGGAGCTCGTCATGTCCGGGATGATGAACAACGGGCAGGTCTGCGGAGCCCAGAGCCGCATCCTCGTCCCTCGGAGCCGCTACGCCGAGATCGTCGACCAGCTCGGCGCCGCGGTCGCTGCGTTGGTGGTAGGCGACCCGCTCGACGACGCCACCCAGGTCGGTCCGCTGGTGGCCGAGCGTCAACGCACCCGAGTCGAGGGCTACCTCGAGGCCGGCAAGGCCGCCGGGGCCCGCGTGGTCACCGGTGGCGGGCGCCCGGCGGATCTGCCCAAGGGCTGGTACATCGAGCCGACGGTGTTCGCCGATGTCGACAACTCGATGACGATCGCGCAGGAGGAGATCTTCGGACCGGTGCTGTCGGTCATCCCCTACGACGGCGAGGACCAGGCGGTGGCGATCGCCAACGACTCCGAGTACGGCCTCTGCGGCTCGGTATGGACGGCCGACGTGCACCACGGCGAGCAGGTCGCCGCCCGCGTCCGCACGGGCGTCGTCGCCATCAACTCGTCCACCATCCTCGACTTCAACAGCCCCTTCGGTGGTTTCAAGAAGTCCGGCATCGGCCGCGAGCTCGGCCCCGAGGGCATCGACCCCTTCACCGAGTACCAGTCCATCATCCTGCCCGCCGGCTGATTCCCCCCGGGTCCTTAGTCGGCGACGGAGCCCCAGTCGGCGAAGCCGCTGGGGAGGTGGCGGCCGAAGGTGCCGTGCTCGAAGAGGCCGTAGCCGACGTCATCGCCGATGCGGACCCGGGCGATGTGGTCGAGGAGCCCGAACGGCACGCGTCCCTGGATCTCGGGGGTGGTGTGGTCGACCACGCCCGCTTCGATCCAGTCGCGGCCCTTCCACTGGCCGTGGCCCCAGTCGGGGTCGCCGCCGTAGCCCGACCCGCAGTTGAGCGCGACGAACGCGAACGTCTCGACCTCGAGCTCGAACGGCGTCCCGTCGGGCTCGGTGAGGCCGATGGTTGCACCGGTGGGGATGCGGGTGCCCGGTGTGTAGCGGATGTCGGAGCGGGGCCAGCCGAGCTGCTCGGGCCGGCGACCGGACTCGGCCGGGTGCACGCGAACCGCCTCGTTGAGGATCCTATGGCCGTCGCCGTCCTCCTGGACGATGAGAACGATGGCGTAGTCGTCGAAGCGCACCGGCACGTAGAGCCACCAGAACCCGAACTCGGGATCGGCCTCGGCCGCGGCGCGTCCGGGCGGCTCGGACTCGCCGACGGGACGGATCCCCCACGAGCGGTCTCGGCTGCCGAACCACTCGTCGTCGGTGAGGGAGAGCTCCTCGCCGTCGACGCGCATGGTGCCCGACCAGGTGCCGACCTGGGCGAAGCGGCAGGCGTCGAGGATCGTCTTGTCGCCCTGGCGCATGATGTGGCGGGGTTCCTCGACCACGGGGAACGAGCCGGTCCAGGTGATGTCGAAGCTGATGCCGTGATCGTCGGCCTCGAGCACCAGTCGGACCTTGTGCAGCGGTTCGATGACCTCGATCCGGTACGGGCCGACCTTCTGGTTCAGCCGGTCCTGGCTGATGGCATCGGACATGCGCACCGAGAACTGCTTGTCGCCGCGGCGGACGGTGGCGAAGGCGTCCATCACCCCGAGGTTGGGGTAGTACCCGAGGCCGGTCACCAGGAAGACGTCACCGGCCCGGTTGCCGGCGTTGAAGTAGCACCGGTCATAGGCGTTGCGATCGCTCGACGCCATCTGCTCGATCGAGAGCGGCACCTGGTGGATCGGGAACTCATCGAGCGGGACGGTCATCGGGACTCCTCGGGCACGGGAACAGGGGACCGGTCGCCCGCGCTCGGCAGCCCCCCTCGCGCTCCTGACGACCCGTCAGGTCCGGCACCCTAGTCCCCGGTGTCGGTCATCGGTGCACGCTGTGCGAGCTGCACCGCATCCCGCTCGGGGATGCCCTGGCGACCACGATGGGTGAGCCCGGGTACCGCGATCAGGGCGCCCGGATCAGGTCGCCCGGATCGCCGTTCGGTCCCGCTCGCACGCCGCCCGCGCCCCGCACCCCTTCAGGTGGTCGTTGACGACCCCGAGGGACTGCATCGCGGCGTAGGCGGTGGTCGGCCCGATGAAGCGGAACCCGAGCGAGCGCAGACGCTTGGCCAGCGCGGTCGATTCGGGCGTGGTGGCGGCCACATCGCCCAACACGGTGGGCACGGGGCGGCCCCGCCGGCGCGGTTCGAACGCCCAGAGGACCTCGCGCAGCGATCCGATCTCGTCCTGTACCGCCAACGCGGCCCGGGCGTTGTGGATCGCCGCCTCGATCTTGCCTCGGTGGCGCACGATGCCAGCGTCGCCGAGCAGACGCACGACGTCGGTATCGCCGAACGCCGCGACCTCGGCGATGCGGAAGCCGGCGAAGGCGGCACGGAAGTTCTCGCGCTTGCGCAAGATGGTGAGCCAGGAGAGGCCGGACTGGAATCCCTCGAGACAGAGCTTCTCGTACAACCGGTCGTCGTCGACGACGGGCCGTCCCCACTCGTCGTCGTGGTAGGCGGCGTAGTCGGGCGTCGAGGCGCCCCAGGCGCACCGCCGGACGCCGTCGTCGCCGCGCACCACGCCAACCGTTGCCCAGTCGGTCATCTCGGGTCCGTCCTCCGGTCTCGGTCGGGACCTGCGGCGGAGTCGGGATCGATCGCCAGCAGGATCTGGATGGGCTCGGGTCCGCCGAACATCGAGGTGTGCCACACCGTCGGGGCGGCGACGAGCGCCGCCGCGCCGCGCAGCAGGTAGACGACGTCGTCGACGGTTCGCTCAGGTCGGATGGGGGTGCTGAGGGTCACCGAGAGGCCGTGCTCGTCGGCCAGGCCGGCCACGAACTGGGAGCCGAGCATGTTCCCGAGCTCGTCGACCGCGGCGGCGTGCTGATCGACTCGGGCTCCCATGGCCGCGAGCAGCTGGGTCTCGGCCACGATGGCGAAGACGAGCACGGCGTGGATGTCGCCGCCGAGGGTGAACGCGACCGGGACGACCTCCGGGTGAGCGATGACGGCAGCGGCCACCTCGCGTGCGTCGCGCGACACGGTCTCGCTCACCGTGCTGGCGGCGCGGACGTAGTGCTCGAGGACGGGCTGGGTCCGCCGCACCGCCGAGTCGAACAGCTCGCGCTCGGTTGCCCGCCGCACCTCGAGCGCGGGGACGTCGACGGCGTCCGGGCCGAGGTCCCGGTCGTCGGGCGCCACGGTGGGCACCTCGCTGACCCAGGTGGGCGCCTCGGTCTCGAGCCCCTCGTCGGGGGGTCCGACAGGGTCGACGCCGGTCGCCCTTCGCGTGGCCGGGTCGACGAACGCGGCGACGTCGAGGACGAGCGCCAGGCGCCCGTCGGCCAGGGTGGCCACGCCCGCCAAGTGATCGACCCCCGACGCGATCGGGACGGGACGCACCACCATCTCGGCGTGTCCGACCAGTTCGTCGACGGTGAGGACGTAGGGACGACCGACCGTCTCGATGACGAGCGCGGGGCACGGGCCGATGATCGGGGCGCCAAGGGCGAGGGCGGTCCCGCCGTCGATGACGGGGAGCAGGCCGGTTCGGTGGGCGACGACCCAGCCGGTGGGGCTCGGCGCCTCGCGGATCGCGCCGGCGCGCACCGTGAAGGTCTCGACGAGGCGGTTGAGCGGCAGCGCCCACAGCTCGGTGCCGACCCGGGCGATGAGCGCGTCGACCACCACGAGCGAAAGGGGCAGGCGGATGCGGAACGTGGTCCCCGAACCCGGTTCCGAGTCCACCTCGATCCCGCCGCCGAAGCGGTTGACCGCGGCGCGCACGACGTCGAGACCGACGCCCCGCCCCGACACGAGGCTGACGCCCTCGTTCGTGGAGAAGCCGGGAGCGAAGATGAGGTCGAGGATCGAGGCGCGATCGAGGGCGGCGACCTGGCGGTCGTCGAGCAGGCCCGACGCGAGCGCCTTGGCGGCGATGCGCTCGTCGTCGAGGCCGCCACCGTCGTCGGCGACCTCGAACACGACGTGATCACCCTGCTGCCCGGCGCAGAGCCGGATCGAGCCCTGCTCCGGCTTGCCCCGCTCCGTCCGGACGTCGGCCGGCTCGATGCCGTGATCGATGGCGTTGCGCAGCAGGTGCACCATCGGTTGGAGGATCTCGTCGGCCACGCTGCGATCGACCTCGGTGGTCTCGCCCTCGATCTCGAGCGCGACCGGGGTTCCCAGCTCTCGGGCCGTCTCGCGGACGAGTCGCTGCAGCCGGGCGAAGACCGGCGCGATCGGGACCATGCGGACGCGCTGGACGAGGCGTTCGAGGTCACCGACGGTTCGTCGGAGATCGGCGAGCGCCCGCTTCACGTCGGTGTCGGCGGATCCGTCGAGCAGGGCCGCCAGCCGGTTCCGCTCGATCACCAGCTCGCCGGCGACGTCGAGGAGGGCATCGAGGCGTCCGGTCTCGACACGAACAGTCGGCGCCGTCGGCGCCGTGGACGCCGTGGTGTGGCCCGGCCCTCGGCGATCCTCGGCGGGTTCGGGGGTGTCGAAGGTGTCGGGATCGGCGGCCGGTACCGGGCGCCGCTCGACGACGGCGGCGACGTCGGGGATGGTGCGCAGCCGTTCGACGAGTGCAGCGAAGACCGCGTCGGTGTCGTCCGGCGTCGCGCCCTGGGCTCCGGACGGCGTGCCCGGATCGACGCCCACCAGGAACTCGTCGACCGATCCACCGGTGATGAGCTCACGATCGGGGACGGTGAAGGCCACCGTCGCGACGGCGCCCACCTGTCGGAGCAGCACGGCCGCCCGCGCGCCCGGAAGCGATGCGTCGGCGGCGAGCGTGACGTGCAGGACGGCGCGGGCCGGCCCGAGGCGTGGGGGAAGCGGGTCATCGGGAGCGCCGATGTCACCTCCGGCGGTGGGACCCGCGCCGGTGGCCGGCGTGCCCGCCAGCTCGTTCAGTTGGGTGACCAGGGTGCCCTGGTCGCTCAGCGTGGCGCCGGCGCCGAGGTCGTCCACCAGGGCGCTCATCGCATCGGCTGCCGCGAGCAGCGCGTCGATCTCGGGCGCCGTGGGGCGCTGCCCGCCGGTGCGGTAGCGGTCGAGGAGGTCCTCACTCGCGTGGGCGAGGCGGTTCAGCTCGGCGATCCCCTCCATCGCCGACATGCCCTTGAGGTTGTGGGCGAACCGGAACAGCTCCCGGACGGTCATGGCCTCGTCCACGCCCGAGGTGCTCCCGTCGTTCGGTGGCAACCGGCTGGCGGCCTCGAGCTCGAGCATCCCGGCGGCGAACGACCCGGCCTGCTCCGCGGCTTCGGCGAGGAAGGCATCGCTCACCGTCACGCCGCTCGCTCCGTGGACTCGCGGCGATAGAGGCCGGGCGCGATGCGGATCAAGCCGAAGGTCTCCGGCCGCAGGATCCGTTCCGCGCTGCCGAGGAGGAGCGCGCCGCCGGCGCGCAGGGAGCCGGCGACGCGCATCAGCAGCCGGTCGCGTGCGTCGGGCTTCAGGTAGATGATCAGGTTCCGGCACACGACGAGGTCGAACGGCAGGTCGACCGGACCGTCGAGCGGACCATCGACAGCTTCGTGGCGCTCGAAGCGGATCTTGTTGCGCAGTTCGGAGTCGACCACCCAGGTCGTGCCCCTCGGCGTGAACCAGCGAGACCGGCGATCGGCAGGGCCGGGTCCATCGGGGACGTCGGCCACCGCCAGTTCGCTGTACGCGCCGGATCGGGCGACGTCGATTCGCGTCGCGTTGACGTCGGTGGCCCAGATGAGCGGTCGGAGCCCGGCTTCGACGAGCAGCATCGCCAACGAGCACGTCTCCGAGCCGTCCGCGCACGCGGGGTTCCACACCCGCGGGGCATGGCCGAGCCGGGGGACGACCAGCCGATCCAGATCCGCCCACCGGTCTGGATCGCGGAAGAAGGTGGTGACGTCGATGGTGAGGCGGTCCAGGAGGGCCCGGCGCAGGTCGATGTCCCGCTCGAGGGCATCGGCCAGGTCGTCGAGGTCGTAGCCGGCCTGGTCGGCGAAGGCGTTGAGGTTGCGGCGGATCTGACCCGGCTTGTAGCAGCGCAGGTCGATCTCGTGGAGTCGTCGGAGGGTGGCGCCGACGCGCTCCTCGGCCCGAGGGTCGCCGCCGGTGCGACGGCGGGTGCCGCCTTGAGGTCGAGCGGGCCGATCGGTCGGCCCAGAACCGGCGTTGGCCCGTGTGGTGGGATCGGACGTGCCCGTCGTCGGAGCGGTGCGCCACGCGAGGTCGAGAGCTTCGGCCAGCGCGGCTGGGGTACCCACCAGGTTCGCAAGCCCCTCGGCCCGGATGCGCGATGGCATCCCGTCCACGGTGCAGCTCGCCGCGTCCTGGGCCAGCACCTGGCCACCGGCCTCGGCGATGGCGAGCGCACCGTCGAACCCGTCGGAACCCATGCCGGACAGGACGACGGCGGTGGCTCCCGCCCCGTACTCCGCGGCCAGGTCGGCCAGCGTGAGGTCGGCCCGAGGCCGGAGACCGGCGACGGGCGGTTCGCGGTTCAGCCGGACCCGCCGGTGGCGGACGCGGAGGTGGGTGTCGCCGGGCGCCACCACGATCTCACCCGGCCGCAGCGGGGCACCGGAGGTGGCCTCGTGGACGCTGATCGAGGTGCGCCGCCCGAGCCGATCGGCGAACCGCCCGGTGAAGGACCCGGGCAGGTGCTGGATGATCACGACCGGGCACGGCGGTGGCTGCCCGAGCGCGTCGAGGAACGCTCCGATGGCCTGCGGTCCGCCGGTCGACGCGGCGATGCACACCACCTCGGGGGCGCGCAGGACGGAAGGCGAGCTCACCGCGGCGCCACCTCGGGCATCGAGCCGGCCGCATGGGGGACGCGGCCGTCGACGTCATCGACGTCGACCGCGGCGATCGCGACCGCCACCAGAGCCACCGGATCGAGGACGGCGATGCGGTCGCCATCGACCACCGCCGTCGCGATCACGACCGGCCGACCGATGGCCTGGTCCGCGCGGTCAGCGTGCTGCTCGGGCTCGGCGGGCACGACGCGGTCG